>Ga0101944_10000061_pt1 | contig 369745 bp, 255 predicted proteins | sample DewCreD2012metaG_FD_75245 | JGI IMG/M metagenome (GOLD analysis project Ga0101944, IMG submission 75245) | Hot spring sediment bacterial and archeal communities from British Columbia, Canada, to study Microbial Dark Matter (Phase II) - Dewar... ... | reverse complement strand
CGGGTTCTCCCACGACTTGCATGCCTAATCCACGCCGCCAACGTTCATTCTGAGCCAGGATCAAACCCTTTGAGTAATGTGTCTCCGTGGGACGCCCCAGGGAACCAGGCCCCGGAACCTCCCCCACCGGACCGGCCCTGGTGTGCCAGCCCGGATGCGTGAACACAGGGTTTGTGCCGGCGTACGTTGGAAAGTTGAACCACGCCGCCCCCAGAACCAACGCCCCAGGAACGACCGTCAACCCTGTCCGAAGACAAGACCACGCACGACCAGCAACCGCACTCTACCGTGCAAAGCTGATCCTCAAATTCCACTCACCAAATTGCCAAGGAACACTGCCAAAACGACGCAACATCATGCCGCGCATGATGTTGCTAGTCGCTTGGGGCCGACGCAAATCTGTTTGCCGTCGGCAAAGGCTTAGGATATCCACTCTCTCGTGAATGTCAATCGACCACGCCATGAAACTTTTGGCTTGCCGCCGCGTCGATCCCGGCAGCGGCTTTCTGTGATGTTGTAATACATTGATTTTCAGTAGGTTATGTCGTTTGTTGGGAGCTCCCGGTGGAAGCCGTGGCGGGCCAACGCGTCCCGCGCTGCCACATTTTGTGGACAGTTGGTTTTTTAGAAATCCGCGGCTTTCGAATGCGGCTGGCTACGCCGACGTTCTCCGCTGCTGATCGCTTGCGGTCTCTCCGCCGTTGGGGCACGATACGACGCATCCTCCCTTCTGCTAGCAGGTTCAGTCACAGAGGAAGCACATGACTGGCTCCCCGTTTGCCTCGCGCCGCGATTTTCTCCAGCTTACGAGTGTCGCTGCAATCGGCCTGGGACTCGCAGGTTGCCAGGCCGCCGGCCCCCCTTCGGAAATCTCGGGACGCGGATCGGCTATGCGCCCGTTGAGAGCCTGTTTTTCCAATGCCGGGCTACAAAGTACGTGGTGCGCCCTAGGCAAGAAGACCGCCGAATTGTGGGGCCGGCTGCTCAATGTGGAAGTCGAATGGCTCGACGGCGAATTCGACCCGGAGAAGCAACGGAACAAAGTGGATGCCATCGTGCACCGGGACTGGGATTTTTGCTGCTTCCAGGCGGTGCAGATCGATTCGCTGGCCGAGCCGGTGAAGCGGCTGAAGGAGCGGGGCATTCCGGTGATTTCCATGGACACCCTGCTGGTCAGTATGGACCGGATGCGGGAGACCGGCGTGTGGTGCGAAGTGACCCCCGATCATGTGAACATGGCGGAAATGGCCGTGGGGTACATGATGCGGCAGATCGGCGGGAGAGGGCGGGTGATTCACATTGGCGGCCTGAGTGCTCACAGCGGCGCCCAGGGACGCAAAGAGGGTTTCGAGAAGGTGGTCGCCGCGTATCCCGACGTGCAGGTGGTGGGGGGAGGCGTCCGGTGGTGCGATTGGAAAAAGGAAAAGGCGCGGGACACGTTCGAGTCGCTGTTGCAGCAGGAAACCGAACCGATTGCGGGTGCGTTTTTCCACAGCGACGACATGGCCTTGGCCTGCACCGATGCGATCAAGGGAACGATTCACAAGGACATGGTGATTGTCGCCGTGGACGGCCAGCGGGATGGTTTGGATGCGGTCAAGAACGGGGTGTTGGCGGCGACGTCGGTCAATCCGGTCTGTCTCATCCACCGCATGGCCTTGATTGTGGGACAGTTCATCGCGCGGAATCACGAGACGATGGAGCAAGTCCCCCTGGAAATCATTACGCCGGGACCGCTCGTCACGCGGGACAATCCGCGGGTGCTCGAGGCGATGTACTATCTGGCCGATGAGGCGCACTGCCTGGTGTGAGTGCCCGCCCTGGAGGAGCTACGGGGCAAGGTCTTGACCGTTCCCCGGAGGCCGGTAGACTTAAGACTGTCGGTCGGGAGGGCTGTCGTCATGACGGCTCGTGCTGTTAAGTCAGCCTCGACCGGCTTTTTTTTGGATTTCGCCGCATGTATATCCTGTACGTCGATGAATCCGGCGATCCAGGATTGCGCGGTTCGCGGTTTCTGCTGCTGGCGGGCGCGGCGATCTTTGAAGGGAAGTGGGCGTATATCGATCGCGACATTCGCGACCTGATCGACCGGTACTTTCCGGTCGGCCCGCAACCGCGAGAAATTCACTGGTCGGAGCTGCGTTCCGGAAAAGGGCTTTTCGGTCGGCTGTCGCACGATCAGCGATCATTGCTGGCCGATGAATTCTGCGCCCTGGTGAGCGGGCTGCTTCACACGGAAATCCGTTTCTTTTCAGTGATTGCAGACAAACCGTGGTGGTTTGCCGCCCATCCTGGAAAGTCCGGGGACGATCTTTATTTGGAACTCTTTGAAGATCTCTGTCAGCGCTTCGACTTCTTTTTGCGTCGCCGATTCGCGGACGGAGCACCGAGCAAAGGCATGATTGTGGCGGATCCGCACAAGACTCCGCTCTGCCGGACGATCCGCACGCACCAGGAGCAGTTTCGTCGGGTCGGAACGAAGTGGAGCAGGTTATATAACCTGATTGAAACGGTTTTCTTCCTGGATTCGTACCAGTCGCCGGGGCTTCAACTGGCAGACTTGTGCGCCTATGCCGTGTGGCGCGTGATCGACGCCAACGATACGTCTCTGGCGATGAAGATCAGAGACGCCTATGACCGCGAGCCTTGGAATTCGACTTATCAGCCGGGAAAGTGGCACGGCGTTAAGCTCCACAGCGACGATCCGGCGATCCGCGGAATGATCGACGCGGTTTGGAGCCTCGTCTGACGTTGCGGCGGTTTTCCCAAGGGATAATGATGTCCGCGCCGCTGCTCGATTGTGCCGGGATTACTGTGCGATTCGGCGGCGTCGCTGCGCTCGACGGCGTGAGCTTCGACGTGGCGGCGGGCGAAATTCACGGCGTGGTCGGCTGCAACGGGGCGGGCAAGAGCACGCTGATGAAGGTCCTGGCCGGCGCCGTGGCGCACTACGAAGGCGCGATTCGCCTCGATGGCGCACCGATTCGGCTGGATTCCCCCCGCGCGTCGCTGCGCCACGGCATTGCCATGGTGTACCAGGAACTGTCGGGCATCGGTCAGTTGTCGGTTGCCGAAAACCTGTGTCTGGGTCGACAGCCTGTGACCCCGTGGGGCACGATTGCCTGGCGGGCGATGATTCGGCAGGCCGAGGCAGCGCTCGCGGAACTGGAGATCGCCGTCGACGTGCGCCGCAAACTGGCCGAGTATCCGCTGGTGGTTCGCCAGATGGTGGAAATCGCCCGCGGCCTGCACAGCGGGGCGCGGCTGTTGATTCTGGATGAACCCACCAGTGCCTTGAGCATCCCCGAAGCCCGGCGGCTGTTCGAGCTGATGCGGCGGCTGAAGGTCCGCGGGGTGGCCCAGGTCTTCATCAGCCATTTTCTGGAAGACGTCTTGGCGATTTGTGATCGCGTGACGATTCTGCGCGATGGCCGGCGGATCGCCACGCACCCTGTGGCAGACGTCACGCGGCGTTCGCTGATCGAGGCCATGGTTGGCCGCGGTGTCGATGCCACGGGTCAGGACCACCTCGAGGCCGTCTTGCCCGAGGTTTCCGCGGGGCCTGTGCGGTTGCGCGTCGATCAGTTGCGGTCGGCGGGGGCCTTTGAGGACGTGTCGCTGGAAGTGCGCGCGGGGGAATGCGTGGGGTTGTACGGTTTCGTGGGAGCGGGTCACCAGGACTTGGCTCAGGCAATCGCCGGCGCGCGGCCAGTGGAGGGGGGTGTCGTCACGGTGGATGGCGCGGCTTTGCGGCGCGGCGATGTGGGAGGGGCCGTGGCTCGCGGGGTGTTACTGGTGCCGGCGGATCGCGGCCGCTCGGTCGTGCGGCAGGCCACAATTGGGCAGAATGTCTCGCTGGCCCATCTGCGGCGCGCGGTGGGGGAGTGGTTGACGCGGCGGCGCGAGATGGAGGCCGTGCAACCGGTGCTGAACCGAGTGGGCTGCCGGCCGCCGAATCCACGGATGCGGGCCGGTTTGCTGTCCGGGGGAAACCAGCAGAAGGTGGTGCTCGCGAAATGGCTGCTGGGACCGGTGCGGGTGCTGGTGTTGGAGGAGCCCACGCGCGGCATGGACGTGCATGCCAAGCGCGAGGTGATGGAGTTGGTGCAGCAGCAAAAGGGGGCTGGCGCGGCGGTGGTCTTGGCCTCGAGTGAACCAGAGTTGCTGCTGGCGTATGCCGACCGCATTGTGGTCTTCAGCCGCGGCCGTGTCACGCGGACGTTCGCCGGCGAACGGGTCACCAAGGCGGACTTGATGCACGCCGCGGAAGAGGGGTTGGAGACTGTCGCGGGGAAAGCGCTCTGACGGCGTCGAATTTGGAACGGGAAGGACGTCTCCGAACATGAGCGGAGGCAGGAACCTCTTGAATGTTGATGACCAAGCGCGGTGGCGGCGGCATGTCGCGGATTTCGCTCCGCTGATCACGCTCAGCGGTCTGTTGCTGCTGTTCAGCCTGCTCGTGGAGGGGTTTGTCAGCCTGGGGACGCTCTCGCTGATTTTGCAGCAGTCCGCCGTGCTCGCCATGGCCGCCACGGGGCTGACCTTCGTCCTGCTGTGCGCGGAGATCGATCTTTCGGTGGGCATGGTGGCCTTGTTGTCGGCGTGTCTGTGCGGCGTGCTGTGGGAACAGCCCTGGGCGGCGGGTTCCAAGGGAGCGGCGGCCGCCGAGGTGGGAACGCTGACAACGGCCGGGGTGATCATCGCTCCGCTGCTGATCGCGCTGGTGATCGGCTGGTTATCGGGCTGGCTGACCGTGTCGTCACGTTTGCCCAGTTTCATCATCACGCTGGCCATGATGAACATCGCCTTGGGGCTGGCCCGGTTTCTGACGCGGAGCGAGAAGTTCGCCGTGCCGCCCGCGCTGACCCAACTGGGGAATAGCGCATGGCGGTTAGTTGGCGATTTGCGGTTGCCCCGCAGTGCCGTGCTGGCGGCGGCGGTGATGGTGCTCGCGCATCTGGTTTTGCAGCACACCCGGTTTGGCCGTTATGTATACATGACGGGAGGCAATCGGGAGGCCGCGCGGCTGGCCGGTGTGCGGACGGACCGCATCGTGGTGGCGTGCCTGTCGATTTCGGCGGCGACCGCTGCCCTGGCCGGCATGGTGAACGCCGGGCGGCTCAACAGCGTCAGCCTCGATCAAAACGCCGAGTTGTTGCTGGACGCCGTCGCCTGTGTGGTGTTGGGAGGCACCAGTCTGTTTGGCGGAGAGGGGGGGATCGGCAGAACCGTGGTGGGCGTGCTGACGTTCACCACGTTGAAGGTCGGATTGAATTTGATGAACGTGGAGCGGCTGATCAAATCCTGGCCGCTTCCGGCACCTTGGAAGGAAAGCTGGTTGCAGGCCAGTTGGGTGACGCAGTTCGACCTGTTGCGGCCATTTCTGTTGGGGGTTGTGCTGCTGTTGGCCCTGGTGATTCATGGCCGGCTGGCACAACGGCGCGAATGACGTTCGACGGCTCGCCGGCGGGTGTCGGACGGGGCTGCTGCCCGGTCGTCGCGGGTGAAAAAACCTGTTGCGAAACCTCATGAGCCGTGCAGTCGGCCATGTCCGGAAGGGACTTCATCGGCGGCGCGGACTCAGTCCGGGGAAGCGAGGCAACCGGTCGAGGAAACCAGTGCCACCGGCGGGGACCAGCGAGGGTTCGTCGTCGGCCGTGTTGGGAGGCGGCAGATCGAGGGCCAGCACTTGCAGGTCATCGACCTGCGCTTCCCCGATGCCGTACAGGGCCATGGTGAGCTGCCATTCGCCGGTGGTGACCACTTCGCGCAGCAATTCGAAGCGGGTCCAATCAGGGGCCTCGCGGAAGCGCACGCCGGCTGAGCGCCCCAGAATCGACTCGGAAATTTGCAGGCCATCACCCTGCCCCGCAAGGGGACGCTCAATTTTGACCCAACCGCTGATGTGCAGCAGTTGATCGGCCCGCACATGCAGCGGGGGCGTGGCATAGGTGACGGCGGGCTGCGTGAGGGCCGGCACCCCATCCTGAGTGGTCGTGGTACTGCACGCCAAACGCAGGGCGTACTGACTTTTGCGACCGCGGGGAACGAGGGAGGCATCGGCCCGCAGCCCCTCGATGGGCGTTTGCGTGTGCTGCCAGCCCTCGGCAATCAAGGTGTCCCGATCTTCAAAGCTACCCGAGGGGAGCAGATTGGCGGCCTCGCGCTGGCTGGCGCGGCCCAGACGGTTGATTAACTGCCAATGTTCCGGCAGCGTCTGAAAGCACAAGGTGTAGGGCGAACTGACGGGAGACGCCAGATGCCGCACGGCATCGTCCCAATGCAGCCGTTGCAAAATGCGCAGGGCCTGCATCGATTCCTCGGCGAGCAGCCGAGCTCGGTGAAACTCCTTCGCGTCGTAAGCGGCTTGAGCATGCTCGAGGGCGAGTTTGGCGCGGCCGACAATCTGCGGCCCGTCTTCCTTGCGGGCGCCGACTTCCTGTAGTCGCAAGTCCACCTGACCGACCCGGTCCAATTTCAACCGCGCGAGTTCCAGGCTGATCATGGCGCTGACTTGCTGCACGGCGGCAATCCGCTGGCGCATCGTCTCGACCAGCCCCAAGTCCGAGGTCAGCCAGATCACGGCCAGTTGATCGAAGCGGGGAAGGGTGATTTGCACTCCCCCCGCGACGCGCTCCCGTTGGCCGCCTCCCAAACCGATGATGGCGGTCGGCGACACTTCATAGGCCGCCGCGGATTGTTCCACTCCAGGAACGACCAGCGTGAGGTGATGTCCTGCCGCCTGAGCCGGCACGAATTGCGAGGCGCGGTCCAGCCACACGGGGAGCACGAGCGTGCCGTGATCCGTGCGCAACACCGTTGCGGAAAGTCCCGTCGCGCCGGATGTTTCTCCACTGGGACGGTTGGCCGAGACCGACAACAGATTCCTGGCCGACGCCGCCGCGTTGGTGAGTGCCTTCCACGTTCCGTCGCTGGTTTGTCCGGGGGACGACCCCAGCCGACAGGGGATGCGCGCGGCGCCGCCAGCCGTGGCCAGCCAAGGTTCGAGCAGTTGCAGCTCGAGATTGACCTGTTGAATCGCCAGGAAGCGCTCGCGGGTGAGGGGATCCCCCAGGTCCAGGGACTGCGTGGTCCAATAGCCGATGCCGCGGTAGCCCGCCGCCAGGGCGGCAAAGACCTGCAAACGAATTTGCTCCGGCTCGATCTGCGGCGGGGCGCCCCAGGTGGAAACGGCTTTCAGCGCGGCTGGTTGCGGTTCGCACTGAATCCAAGTCCAGCAGAAGGCACCCGGCCGCGCGGCTGACCGGCGCTCCATGAGCCAATCGCGATAATCGGCCAGAGATACGGTGGTGCCCAACACATGCCGCGACAGCCCCAGCAATTGGACATCGCGAGAGTATCCCCGTTCGTCGGCGACGACTTCGGCGGCAATTGGGCGGTCCCTGCGGCGGTCGGCGGCACGCACCTGTTCGATCCAATCCAGCGTGGCCTTTCGATCGGCCGCACCCAGCCGAATGCCCATCAGCCAGCACAACACGCCATCGGTGGATTCGGTGAACGGGAGGAGGCCGGCGCTGGTCGCTCCCAGCGGACGGCCGGCTTCATTTTCGGCACGGGGGGGAGTGGCAACCGCCCACAATTGATGTGCGCGCAACTCCTGGAGACGCGACGAATCCTTCACATCGTCCACCCAGACCAGGTTGCAGCCGGATTCGGCCAACCGGCGGGCTGCTTCGCCGTGATCCCGCACGAGACGTGGAAAGAACGGCCGGCCGGCCACCTGAATCCGGTCGAGGCGAAAGGCGACGGGTGGCTGCGTCGACATCGGGGGAGTGGTCGCCGGTGGGGCGACCGGACTGGCCGGCACGATCGGCTTCAATTCCAAATCATCGATCAGCAGCCACGATTCACCCGGTTCCGCCGCTCGATACGCCAGCAGCACCTGGTCGACATACATTTCCCCTGGCTCACCCGCTCCGCTGATTTTCGCGCGCAGTTGGACGAGTTGTCGGCCAACTTCCCGGTCGGCCGTGCGGCAACGCAAACATTCCCACCGCCCGGTTTCACGGCTGGTGTCGCCGCGAACCAGCAAATGGGCCGGTTCTCCCGTGGCGGGATCAATTATCCCCGGTGTCACCACGCGCAGCGCCAAACTCCAACCCGGATGCGGTGCCCGAATCCAGACGCTGGCCTCCAATTCGTCGAGCACGCGGCATGGCGTGATCGGCAGGGAGAACCGCACCATGGCCTCGCGTTTGCGGCACACAAAGCGAATCGATTCGGCTCCTGAGTCGCGACCGCCAGTGTGATCCCGTTCGTGCGCCAGCAACTTCACCTCGCTGCCCGGATGGTCCCAACGCCAACTCACGGAAGGGGCGTCGAACGTGAGTTTCAGCGGTTCGGCCGCCCAAAGCCGGTGGACGGTTTGCGACCACAGCTCCAAGCCCCAGGTCAATCCCCACGTCAGTAGCATCCCCAAGCCCAGCCGCGCGCCGTAGGCCAGGCTGGCGACGTGGGAGCGCATTCGGCGGGTCGGTAAGGGGCTAATCGTCGGCATCGTCCTTGAAGCCGAAAAACTCGACGTGGTTTTTGTAGCCGTTACTTTCGGCAAGTTCTCGAAGTGATTTTTTCACCTCGACACATTTCGCGCTCAAGCCGCCTGGTTTGAACCGCGGAAAGTGCCGCGGTCCCTGCCGGGCGGTACAGCAGTTAGCATAACCCCCGACTTGTATTCGACTTGCCCATTCAACGCCAGAGCAAGTGGGGTTGCCAAAAGTCGACGCGGCGGACCGTTCACGTTTTTCGTTAGGTGCTTAACCCCTTTGGGAGTCGAAAGTTAATCTTTTTGCTTGTGAGCGCCCCGGACGTAGCGGAGAATGCACCTCCGGATTGATCGTGCTTTGGGAACTTACCGGAATAATGTCTCACCCGCGTTTTTCGGATGCTGACATCGACGAACTCCCCCGCGAGTTGATCGAACTTGGCCGGCAGATTGCGGCAGTTTCGGGTCCTCAGCGGCGGGAACTGGAGTCGGCGTACGCGCGGGTGATCGAGTCGGTGCGTCGTCGCCGACGCATTCTGGCCCTAGTGCAGGATGCGCTCGCTCAATTGCGGCTGGACATCAAGTATTTGATGTTCGACCTGGAGGTAACCCGCAAGGAGCGAGACGCCCTCCGCAGTCAACTTGAAGACTGGCAATAGTCGTCGACCGACTGTCGGATTCCGAAGCCCCTTTCCGGCGGTGACTGGTTGCTGCCGCGCCAGTCCGCTGGTGCGACCTGTATGCCAGGTTAGCACCGCTTAAGTTCGTCCCGTCGTGTTGTCTTAAGTTCGTCCCGTCGTGTCGTCGTCGGGCGACGTGTATCCCCCCGGGCCAGCGGAAAGAATTCAGCAACAGTCGTTGAGCCAGCACCCAGGCCGATTGATGGCGGATTGATTCGGATCCGTCGCGCCCCCCTCTACACTCGTCACCGCTCCGGTGACACAGGCTCGAATTCAACGCGGTTGAGAGTAGTCCGATCAGTGGGGCTGGGAGCGCCCGGCCCTGGTGAGGGCTGCTCAAAAGCGACTGTTGGGCCGTCGGTCGCGAGTGGGGGGGGGGCGGCCGACGAAGACGCCGCCGCCAGTATGGGAACCATCGCGGGGACCACGGACTCCATCGGGGGAGGGAACGGCCCACCCCGTTCGGCGATCGCCACCCGCTGTTCGGGAGTCAGGCCGTCGCTTTGCAGTTCGCTGAGCAATTCCTTCCGCCGTTCGGCCACCGCGGCGTCGAACTGCTGCAACACATCGAGCGCCTTGTCCTTCGACGACACCAAACCGATGATCAGATAATTCGTGATCGCCAGTCCGTAGCAGATCCATCCCACGGGACCGGTCAGAAAGACCGTGAGAATGGCGAACACCGGCGACGACCGGTTCAAGTGCTGACAGATCAGCCCCTTGAGAAACGGACGCATGTAACCGATGAGGCTGGCCCACAACTTGCCGCGCTCGAGTTTTAACGGCGGCGGTCCGGGATGGATGATGGAAAACAACGCCTGATCGGGCATTCCCTCCACGACGCCGATGGCCAACAGCAGCCGCGCGGCCAGCAGAATCACCTTGTCTTCCCGCCATTCCAGCGGCACCCACCCGAAGAAAAACGATTCCATGTTGCTGCTCGCCACCAGCAGCATCAACGACCCGCGGACCCACTGGGCGATGTCCTTCTCCAGTTCGGCACTCAGGTCTTTCATCCGCACCACGCGGCGGAGGAACAGCTTGCACAAGGGAATGGCGATCAGGCCCAGAACCAGCCGCACGAGGGGCTTGAGCAGGTAGCCCATCAGCTTGGTCGGCATCAGGAATTGCAGCAGTTCCATGAATGCAGTATGGGAAGTCTCGCCGCGGGAGGGAAGCGGATTTTGTGGTAGGCGACGATGAGATGAGCTGACGGGGCGGGAATTGGCGTGCGGAACGGGGCTGAACTAGCCCGTTGGAAGTGGCTTCAATCGCCGCATGGTGAGTGTGCAGCGATTGTGTCATCGCCACTGGCCGACGGGGACATCTCCCCGCCCCATGGCAGATTCGGAATCGATACGAACCGCGGGACCGGCGCCACCCGTCCCAGACGGACATTCTCTGCCACCGGGACTTTGACCCCGACGATTCCGTTTGCCCTTTCCATTTGACGACCCACCGTCTCGTAGCCTATCATCGAGTTATCAAATTTGGTTGATTGGTCCGCCGATCAACCCCCTCCCCGAATGTCTGCCGGAACGCCCCGCCTGGGAGTATTGCCGAATGCCGCGGTTATGGACTTACGTCGTGTGTTGGTTGACCGCGGTGCACGGTTTCTCACCGTGGTTGACAGCGCAGGAACCGGTCCTCTCGGGGCAAACTCCGGGTGCTCTCCTGCCGGGGCAATCGCAGAGTGTGCAGTTCAGTGGCGCCAACCTGGCAGGTGCCAAACGACTGTGGTTGAGTTTCCCCGCGGAAGTGGTGCTGACCGAGGGAATCCCCGATAACGGCACCAAACCCGATTCCGTTTCCTGGACGATTCGAGTTCCCGCGGAAACAGCGGTGGGAATTTACGGGGCGCGCGTGCTGACGGACAAAGGTGTCTCGCCGCTGCGATTGGTGCTGGTGGACGATTTGCCGTCGGTTCCGCAGGCAGGCAACAATCACACTCCGGCGCAGGCGCAACCATTGTCGTGGCCCTGCGCCGTGGATGGCGCCGTCGCCAATCTTGCCGTGCACTACTTCAAGATCGCCGTGTCGCAAGGCCAGCAACTGTCGGTGGAGGTGCTGGCGCGGCGGATCGGTTCGCCGCTCGACCCGATGCTCCGCATTCTGGATGCGCGCGGCCGGGAGTTGGCGTTCAATGACGACGCTCCCGGGTTGAGTGGTGATGCCCAGCTTGCGTATACGTTTCCGGCGGCTGGCGAGTATCTGATCGAACTTCGCGACATTCGCTACCAGGGTGGGCCGTATCGCTTGCGGCTGGGCGATTTTCCTTGCGCCACGGTGGCGTTTCCCCTGGCGGTGCAGCGGGGCGTGGCGACTTCCGTGCAAGTGGCCGGAATTTCGACGGAACAAACGCCGCCGGCGACGGTCACGGCACCGACCGATCCCGCCGTGCGATGGCTGTCGGTGAGCTGGAAGCGCGACGGCGGTGCGAGCAGCGGTTTCAGCCAGGTCGAAGTGAGTGATCGTCCGCAGGTCGTGGAGATCGAACCCAACCACGCCCTCGAACAGGCGCAGCGGATCGAACTCACACACGATATCCACGGACGGATCGATCCGCCGCGCGATGTCGATCGGTTCGTCTTCACCGCAAACAAGGACCAAAGTTATGTATTCACCGGCGTCACGCGGCAGCAAGGTTCGCCGGCCGACTTGCATCTGAAAGTGCTGAACAAGGAGGGCGGGCAAATCGCGGCGGTGGACGACACGGGCATCCATGAAGGTTCGATGACTGTGAAGTTTCCCGCCGATGGCGATTATGTCTTGGTGGTCGAAGACCTGTCTCAACGCGGGGGGCCGAATTTTGCGTATCGCGTGGCGATCACGCCGGCACCGCAACCGTTTCAGTTGGTAGTTTCCAGCGACACCAGCAATGTGCCGGCCGGAGGGGCCGTCGGCTTCACCGTGACGGCGGCCCGCCAGGGGTACAACGGTCCCATCGAGATTTCGGTGTCGGGCTTGCCCGAGGGGTTTTCCGCCAGTCGGACGGTCATCGGCCCCGGTCGGAACGACGCTTTGCTGACGATCCAGTGCCAGCCCGACGCCCCCGCGGGAGTGCTGCACACCATCCAGGTGGTGGGGACGGCGACCGTGGGCAACGACCGTGTAGCGGTGGTCGCCGAGTTTTCGGGAGCCTTGCGCCAGCGATTGGCGAACATGCGGTTCCCGCCACCGGCGCTCACGCGAACGCTAGCGGCGGCCGTGGCGCCCGCTCCCGGTTTCCGTTGGTTCGCGGAACCGGCGGAGATCGTCTTTGGCAAGGATCTCTCGGCCACGCTCACGGTGAAAGCCACGCGGTCGGAAGGGTTCGACGAAGCGATCGCCATCGCCGTCCAACCACCCCAGAACGGCTTGCCGCCCGGAATCACCGCGGCGGTGAAGAACATCGACAAAGGGGCTGGAGAGGTCGCGATCACCTTCAGTGCCAACAATCAGGCCCCTTTGGGAGAATTCACGGCCGGTTTGTTGGGCACGCTCAAACAAGGGGATAAGACGGTGACCCAACCCTTGGCGGTGCGGCTGAATCTTCAGCCGCCGATGACCGTATCGGTCGACGCGGGCAGCGGAAAAATCGCCCGCGGGGGAGAGCTGGCGGTCAAGGTCAAGGTCGTCCGCAATCCGGCCCTGACGGCGCCGGTGAACCTGGTGGTGCAAAACCTTCCCAAGGGGGTGACGGCGGCGGCTGCCAACCTGCCCCCCGAAGCCTCGGAAGTGGAACTTAAACTGGCCGCGGCAGCCGATGCCGACCAGACGACCGTGAACAATGTCACCGTGAAGGCCGAGGCCGCCGCGGGGAATGCCAAGTTCGAGGCGACATCCCCGGCTGTTGCCTTGACGGTGGAATGATTGCCCCGGCGTGGACCGCGGATCCCGACGACGGAGGCATCCCAGGGACTGAGTTGCGAACGCTGGCCGAAGGAGACTCAAGGAATGCGAGCGATGACCTGCCTGATGGTCTGGCTGACCACCACCCTGCTGACGGCCGGCGAAGCGCCCCCCGCCGCCGGAGCAGCGGCCCCCTCGGCTGGAGAAGTCGTCGGTGCTCCCTTGAAGATCACATTGGAGCCGGCTGCCGTGACGCTGCTGGGGCCGCGTGCGCGGCAGCAGTTGTTGATTACGGGGCATTATGCTGAAAACGAAGTGCGCGATCTGACGGGGCTGGTGTTGTTGGCGTCGTCCAACCCGGCGGTGGCGGTCATCGAAGGCAGCACGGTCTTGCCGGTGGCTAACGGCGACTGCCACATCCTGGCTGTCGCGGGGACGCAGGCCGCTGTAGTTCCGTGCTCGGTCCGCCGCCAGGATCAGCCGCAGCCGGTGAGTTTCAAGAATGAAACGCAAATGGCGCTCACGAAGGCCGGCTGCAACATGGGGGCCTGCCACGGTTCTCCCTCGGGCAAGGGAGGGTTCCGGTTGTCGCTGCGCGCCTATGATCCCGATCTGGACGCGATGACGCTGCGGAGCGAATTCTTCGGCCGCCGCATCAACGTGGTCGAACCCAAGGAAAGCCTGCTGCTGAAAAAGCCGCTGATGGAAGTCGGCCACGGGGGCGGCAAGCGGCTCAAGCACGGGGACATCTGCCATCGCATTCTGGAGCAGTGGATCGCCGAGGGGTTGCGGCTCGACCCGCCCACTGAACCCGATCTGGTGAGGATTGAAACGTTGCCTGCGCGGCGCGTGCTCCGTGCTCCGGCGGCGCAGCAGCAACTGGTCGTGCTGGGTCATTTTTCCGACGGCAGCGTGCGGGACCTCACCGCGCTGGCCGACTTCAGTTCGTCGAGTGAAACGGTGGCCAGCGTGAATGGGCACGGCCTGGTGACCAGGAACGGCCGCGGCGAGTCAGCCATCTTGGCCCGATATCTCGACAAAATGGCGACATGCCACGTGACGTTTCTCGAAGACGTGCCCGGTTTCGCCTGGAACAATCCGCCCGAGAACAACTTCATCGATACCCTGGTGTTCGAGAAGTTGAGAACCTTGCAGATTCTCCCCAGCGAGCTCGCCACGGATGATGAATTCCTCCGCCGGGCCTACCTCGACGTCGCTGGCCGCCTTCCCACCATCGAGGAAGCCCAAGCCTTTCTGGCCGACAGCCACCCGCACAAGCGGTCGGCAGTGATCGACCACCTGCTCGACAGCGACGATTACGCCTCTTTCTGGGCATTGAAATGGTGCGACGTGCTCCGCGCGAACAGCAAAAAGCTCAAAGTCGGTGGAGTGCACAAATTCCGCATGTGGGTCTACGAAAACCTCAAGCATGACCGGCCGCTGGATCAGTTCGCGCGGGAATTGCTCACCGCCAGCGGCAGCGTGTTCGAGAACCCCGCGGCCAACTATTGGCGCGCCAGCCGCGATCCGCAAGACGCCACGGAAACCACGGCGCAGCTCTTTTTGGGCGTGCGCATTCAGTGCGCCAAGTGCCACAACCATCCCTTTGAACGCTGGACGCAAGACAACTATTACGGCATCGCCGCGGCTTTCACCCGGATCGGCCGCAAAAACTCGGTGGATGCGGAAGAAGAGGTCATCTTCCCCCTGTCGTCCGGCGAGGTGACGCAGCCCCGCACGGGCAAGCAGATGAAGGTGCACCTGCTGCTGCAAGGCGATGTCGACGTCCCCCCCGAACAGGATCGCCGCGCCGTCTTTGCCGACTGGCTGACCCGGCCGGACAATCCGTTCTTCGCCCGTTCGTTGGTGAATCGCATCTGGGGACACCTGATGGGCCGGGGCATTGTCGAACCGGTCGACGATTTCCGCGATTCCAATCCTCCCTCGAACGCTCCGCTGCTGGATGAATTGGCCAGGCAGTTCGCCGCCCACGGTTTCAGCCAGAAATGGGCGATCCGCACCATCATGAACAGCCGGGTCTACCAATTGAGTTCGCGGACGAATGACTTCAATAAACAAGACGAGATCTACTTTTCGCACGCGACCACGCGGCTGCTGACGGCCGAACAGTTGCTGGACGCCATCAGCGCCGTGACCGATGTGCCGGAAACGTTTCCGGGAGCCCCCGTGGGCATGCGGACCACCCAGCTCGCGGAGCCGCCGGCCGAGCACTACTTCCTCAAGGTGTTTGGCCAGCCGCAGCGGGAAATGGCCTGCCAATGCGAACGCTCCGGCGAGTCGAACCTCTCGCAAGCCCTGCAAATGATCAATGGACCGGTAGTGCACAACAAATTACGGGCCGACAACGGACGGATCGCGCAACTGCTGGCCGCGGGCAAGAGCGACGAGGAGATCATCACCACGTTGTACCTCGCGGCGGTGGCCCGACCGCCTGTCGCCGAGGAACTGGCCGCCGCGAAGCAACACATCGCCAGTCAAACCGATCGCCGCCTGGCGCTCGAAGATGTTGGCTGGGCGATCCTGAATTCCAAGGAATTCCTGTTCCAGCATTGAACGGACGGTCCCAGCATGGCGCGCACGGTTCCCGGTGGAAACGTCTGAATGCGAGCAGGGAACGTCGTCGGCGAACTGGTTGTGGCCCCATCAATCCCCCCTGCTCCGCGGGCTGGGCAAACGGCCCTGCTCCGCGGGCTGGGCCGCAAGGCCGTCCGCGGTTTCTGTCGGAAGGAGTCACCCTGCGAGCACGCAGTCATCAGGGATGTTCAGCATGATGAGGTGGCCTTGGGGTTGGAGCGGCATCGGGCTGGCGTGCGTCCTGGCGGGGCTGGCCGAGACGGCATGCGCCCTGGATTGGATCGAAGTGTCTCCCGACCGCAAGGGATTCGTGCAGCGCCCGTCGGGACGAGCGTTCGTGCCCTGGGGCGTGAACTACGATCACGACGAGCAAGGCCGACTGCTGGAAGATTACTGGGACACCGAATGGAGCAAGGTGGAGTCCGATTTCGCCGAGATCCAGGCGCTCGGCGCGAACGTGGTCCGCATCCATTTGCAGGTGGGTCGGTTTCTGACCGGTCCGGAAACAGCGAATCAGCCAGCACTCCACCGGCTCGCGCAACTGCTGCAACTTGCCGAACGGTTGGGGTTGTATCTCGATCTGACCGGCCTGGGTTGCTATCACAAGCAGGATGTGCCGGAGTGGTACGATGCCTTGAGTGAATCGGCGCGCTGGAATGCCCAGGCGTTCTTCTGGAAAGCCGTGGCCGAATGTTGCGCCGGCAGCCCCGCCGTGTTCTGTTACGATCTGATGAACGAGCCGGTGGTGCCGGGAGGCCGACGCAATCCGGGGGACTGGCTAGGTCCTCCGTTTGCCGGCAAGCATTTCGTGCAGTTCATTGTGCTAAACCAGGGGGATCGGCCGCGGACGGAAATCGCCCGGCAGTGGATCGCTCACCTGGTCGACGCGATCCGTCAGGTCGATCCGCGGCATCTGGTGACCGTGGGGCTGGTGGACTGGAGTTTGGATCGCCCCGGACTCACCTCCGGGTTCGTGCCTGAAAAAACGACGGAGAAACTCGATTTTCTCTGCGTGCATCTGTATCCGGAAAGCGGAAAACTCGCCGAGGCGCACCGCACGCTGCGCGGTTTTTCCGTGGGCAAGCCCGTGGTGGTGGAAGAGACATTCCCGCTCAAATGTTCGCCGAGGGAGTTGGCGGCGTTTATTCGCGATGCAGACGCCGACGCCGCCGGTTGGATCAGTTTTTACTGGGGCCGCACGCCCGACGAGTTGCGGCAGTCCACGAAGCTCGCGGACGCGATCTTATTGGAATGGCTGGAGTGGTTTGCCGAGCGGGGACGACAGCTCTCCCGCCACCCCTGAGGCGGTGGTGGGCTGCAGGCCGTGGCAGCCAGCCTTTTCGGTTTCGGTGTTCCGCGGCAACGGTCGCCGTGGATCGCGTTTGGCGTCAGGCGGCAACCGTGGACGGCGCGGCACGCTGTCGCGGCAGCAGTGCAAACAACAGGGCGGCCGCGGCGGCTAGCGACGCCCCCCAGCCAAAGGCCGCGAGCGCTCCGAACTGTTCGTACAACGCCCCGAAAATCGCACTCGCCGGCAGCGCGGCGACTCCCACCGCCCCGTTGAACCACCCGAATGCCAGACCGCGCTGCTCGGCCGGCACCAACTGCGCGACCAAGGTTTTTTCCGCGGGTTCGGTGAGCGCATAGAACAACCCATACGCCACGAAGAGCCCCCAAATCTGCCATGCGGCGCTCGCCAGCGCAAACGCCAGGTAAATCACCGCGTACATCAACCATCCAGCCAGGATCAGCGGTCGCGGCCCCCACCGATCGACGGCTCGTCCCGCAAGCAGATTTCCACTGCTTTTCACCGCATGGAAGGTGCACCACAACAACGGCAAGTGCACGTTCGACACGCCCAATTGCCCAGCCCGCACCAGCAGGAACGCATCGCTGGAGTTGCCCAGCGTGAACAGGGCGAGCGTCGCCAGAAACCACCAAAACCGCCGCTCGAACCGTGATCGCGATAACCGCGATCCCGCTGCGGAATGCGTCTCCGGCGTGGACGGCGGTTTCGCCGGTGGTTCGCGCAGCGCTGCCAACAACAGGGCCACCACCAGGATCCCGGGGACCAGTGTCAGCAGGAACAACAACCGCAGTTGTCCCGGCCACCACCACAAGAACAACGCAGCCAACACGGGTCCGATGGTCGCTCCCAGGTGGTCCATCGCCCGATGAAAACCAAAGGCGGCTCCCCGTTGTTCCGCCGGGGTGGAGTCGGCGATCAATGCATCGCGAGGTGCCGTGCGAATTCCTTTCCCGGCGCGATCCAGCACTCGGAGGGCAAACAGGTGCCACGGCAACCCCGCGCAGCCGATCACCGGCCGCGCGATCCCCGCCAGCAGGTAGCCCGCCACCACGAACCGTTTCCGTCGCAGCATTCGGTCGGAGCAGGCCCCCGACCACAGTTTGAGCAAACTCGACCCGGTTTCGGCTACTCCCTCGATCAGCCCCAAATGCCACCGGTTGCCGCCGAGCACCGTGATGAGAAACTGCGGCATCAGCGGATAGATCATCTCGCTGGCAATGTCGTTGAGGAGGCTGACAAAGCCCAAGACGCGGACATTGCGGGGCAACGGCTGTCGCGGCGGAGAATCGGGCGATTCAGGCGGGGCGGGCAACATCCTGGCAGTATGCCCCGGCCAGCCCGCGATGTCGACTCGGGCCGCACATCGGCGCCATCATCGAACGGGTGCACGCCGCGCGGTGCTCCAGGAGCAAGCGCGGTGCTAGGCCAGCATCTCGGTGACGACGCGGCTGCCGTCGGGCAGCAAGGGAATCCGCCGGCCGGTTCGATCCGGCAGGAATTGATGCGGGTCGATGCCCAAAAGGTGGTACATCGTGGCGAGAATGTCCTTGGGGGACACCGGGTTCGACGTGACTTCGCCCGCTTGCCGGTCGGTGGCTCCCACCACCCGTCCCCGAGCCACGCCTCCCCCGGCAAACAGTGCCGAGTAGGCTTGCGACCAGTGATCGCGTCCGCCCCCTTGAGCGCTGTTGAGTTTCGGCGTGCGTCCATGCTCGCTCACGCACACCACCAGCGTGTCGTCCAGCAGGCCCCGCTGCTCGAGATCCAGAATCAGCCCGGAAAAGGCCTTGTCGAACGGCGGCAGCAATTGTTCCGTCATGCGGGGAAAATGGTTCCAGTGGGTGTCCCAGGCATCACCCGCCAAACCGTATTCGTCCCAGAACACGCTCACGAGGCGGGTTCCCGCTTCCAGCATGCGCCGGGCCGCCAGACACGCTTGACCGAACAACGTGTGCCCATACAACTCCCGCGTCGCCGCGGACTCCTTGCGGACATCCAATGCTTCGGCCACCTGCGACGATTGCAGCAGCGAATACGCGAGTTGCTGGAATTCGCTCAGCGTCCGGCCGCGGTCCGAACGGTCGAACTCCCGTCGCGCGGCATTGAGCTGTTCGAGCAGCGACTTGCGGCGATTGAGCCGATCGAGCGTTAACTCCGCGGGCAGCGCCGTCGATGCCAGCCGGAAATAACTGTCGGGCGTGCAGCCCACGTAGGGATCCCACACGTCCAGCTTGTTGGCTCCCAGCGTTTTGTGGATCGCGCGGGTTCCCTTGCCGTCGAATTCGGTCCAAATCGGGTTGTACATCGTCCCCAAGAAGGCGGCATACGGGCCTGCGCGGTGCACTTCCCCCGTGCGCTGCGAGCTGAATGGGAACGGCAGGGCCACGTTCTGCGGAAACGGCGACGCCCCCCCGCGCCGCTGCCGGTCGAAGTACTCTACTGCCGATCCAAAATACGGATGGTGCCGCGGATCGTTCGGGCTGAGTTCCATGTTCACGTCGATGACCGGCGTTCCGGTCATGGCGAACGCCACGCCATGAATGGGATATTCGTGATGCAGCGAACGGACCACGGTCACGCGGTCCATGATCCGCGCCATGTTCGGCAGGTGTTCACACACCTCCAACCCCGGTAACGACGAGGGAATGGGCTGCATCGTGCCCCGCACCTCCACCGGTGCAGCGGGCTTCATGTCGACGGTTTCCAGTTGGCTGGGAGAACCGTACAGAAACAGCACGATGCATCGCTGGGCACGGCCAAACGATTCCCACGTCGTCGTCGAGGACCGAACCTGTTCCGCGGCGAGCAAGTGTTCCAGGGACAGTCCGGCGAGGCTGGCACCACCGACTTCCAACAGGTCCCGCCGCGTGAGGCCCGTGCACAGCCGTTTTTCGGATCCGAGCACCCGCAACATTCGCACTCTCCCTGCCCCGCGACGACCGGGATAACGCCGAGGGAAACTTCCCCCACACTTCGTTGAATCAACGCCAGTTTATATTATCGGCCGCTTGATCGCAAGGGGCACAGCCACGCCTTGGGCTTCAACCGAGAACAGGCGATCCGCGAGCGTCGGCGGAAAGATGCGGGCGTTACAGAGGCTGCTGTTGATCGGCCGACGTGATCTGGTGATCTCCCGACGTATTCCGGTCATCGCCCGTCATGATGCGGAGCAGCTCGGACAGCCGATTCCGCGGGCCTTCCACTCAATGTTCCGGCAGCGGCGGGGCCGGAGGCGCGGGTTGGTAGCGCAAGCGGAACATCTCCCGTTCCAGGAGCACATCCAGCACGCCGCGATCAGGATCTCCCACACAGGTGACATACGGGACCGAGCGCAGGTCGTCGCGGTACAACACGTCGCGCCCCGTCCGTTTGTCTCGTAAGCGCAGCGCCGTTGGAACGGTTTGCGGGACGTTGCCGCCGGCATTCGCGGCCGGCAACGCCTTGTACGCCTGCACCAGAATGGGGAGCGAGCGCGGCTGATCGAGCGGCCAACCTTCTCGATCCAGTTCGATCTGCCAGCAGACCATCGCGGTGGATCGATCGATGGCATACAACGTGCCGGTCACGATCGGTGCGCGATAGCCTTGCCGAATCTGATTCATTCGCAACGCGGCCTGTTGCGCGGTGCGTTCGGAAAAACCGACATACCAGCGTTCGGCATCGCGGGAGACCACCACGCGATCGATCGTGGCCGGCAGCATGACACTGAGCGGTTCACTCAGCGGGGCCCCTTCCTCGGCCGACCACACGTGCAACGCGCCGCGCGGATCCACCACGCCCAGCGTCTCTCCATCAAGCCGCACGGGAAGGCTGCCCGCGGCGATGTCGCGGCTCCACAAGGTGCGTCCCGAGACGAGGTCGGCGCACACCAAGCGGGGGGCGGGGCCGCGTTGCCAGTGCCACACCCGCCGATCTCTCAGCAGCACCACATCCTCGGGAGAAACCGTCCAACTTCGCTGACCCAAGGCGGCGGCATCGGAAGCCCGCAGCCATTCCACCCGCTGCTCGCTAGGCGACCACAACACAATGGTGTGATCGTCGCCCGTCAAAATGGCATCCGCGGGGAGATCGTAGCGTTCCCATCGCCGACGACCGGTCAGCGTTTCCACGGAAATCAGCCGGGCATTCTGCCGGAAGCACAAATACGCCGCTCTTACCGGTCCCACCTGGCCGACCGGCAATCCGAAGGCGTCGAGCAACCGCAGGCCGTCTTCATGCCAGGCCGAGTTGACCGGGGGGAGGAAAATGGCGATTTGTTCCGGCGGCACCGTGCGGCCCAGATCATGCGTCCACAGGAGTCGGGCAGCAGGCTCACCCCGCTCATCAAACGGGGTGACCGCGAACAGCTCCGTACCGACCCGGATCAACAGCAGCCGACCGCGCCCCCATCCGTAAACCATTTCCGGCGCATGTCTCCAGGGAGAAGTGGACTGCGGCAGTGCCAGCTCCCATACCCCGCGCTGTCCGCCGCCGCTGAAGCGCAGCCGACGTCCCTGCCGATCGATCGTGACATCGAGGCGTTCAAACAAAGGGGTGGATTCGACATCCAGCGGCACGGCCGCGTGGTGCACATTGTCCAGAATTTGTCCCGACTGCGGCTCGATCTCCGGTTCGACCAAAGGCCAGGGATCTCCTCGCGACCTGGAAGGCGGGAGCTCTCGCAGTGCCGTGCCGATGGTCCGACCGTCGGGTAACACGGCCCCGGCAAACCGGTGGCGGAGAAGGTTCCGGTAATCGGCGGCGTCGCGATGAAAGCCGGCCCGCGACAATTCCTCGGCCAGATGCCAGAGCAAGGTCGGCTGATCGGCAAGATTTCCCGCGGATAGGAGTGCCAACTCGACGGCGGCCATCGGCTGGCCGAGATACACGCGAGGATGTGTCAACACCTTCGCCTGCCGCGCAAAGGAAATCGGCTGCCAGAATTCCCGCCATCTTTGCACGGTGAAGGGGTCGCTGCTCGCGCACGCGGATTGCCATGACTCTTCCAACAACCGCTGCAACTCGCTCCTCACGGAGGGCGCGGCATGGCGCTCCAGATCATCCCAGGCACCGAGCACGGCCAGATCGGCGCGAATGTGCCGCCGCGGCGAAAACTGCTGTACCAACTCCTCCCGCGACGCTTTTTCCGACAGCGCGAGCAACTGGCGAGCCGCGGCGAGGGGATCACCGGCGGCCTGCGCGGCGCGGACCAACGCGAGTTCCAGTTCGATGCGCTGCGCCGTGGTCTCCGCCAGTTCGGCGAGTTCCGTCTGCCAGGTTGACCAACGATCCGGCCGTGCCGACAGGTCCGCCAGCAACATCTGTCGGCGGACCGCGCGGTCGAGGGGCCGTTGGCGCAGTCCGCCTTGGCCGTCCCCCAGTCCTTGCACCGTGGTGACCGAGGCCGCCCACCAACTGCCGGCATGGTGCACGAGGTTGCCCAGCGGGCGAGCATACGCATTGCTGATGGGCGACCAACCGCCGTCCGTCGAACGCACCACGACGAGGCCGTGCGGTTCCGCGGGCACGGTGATTTCGTCACCGACAATCACGGGGCGGCCGCTGAGTTCTCCGATGGCCGCACGCCACAGCACTTCGCCGGTTGTCAGCCGATGCGCCCGCAGCGCCGTCGGCTCCGCGATCACCACGGCATCGTTGACCACTCCCACGAGGAGCAAGCCTCCCGCGCGGGGCACACTCCACAGCAGGCGCCCTGAATCGGCGTCGAGCGCATGCAGACGGTTGGTTTCTGGAGATGCGAAGACCACAATTTGACCTGCCCGGCACACGCGGATGTCGCGCCACCCGTCCCACCAGGCGTCGCGCGCGGTGACGGTTTGCGGTCCCCGATCCGCGTCGGTTCGCAACCGCAGTTCAACGGGATAACGGAAAGCCCATTGGGGCGATTGGGTCGTCAAGTCCACCGCGATCAGCGCCCCCGCCGCCGTCGGACAAAGCAGTAGGTTGTCGCTGAGCGTTACCGGACAGGCCACACGCTGCCGGAGGGGATCTTCGCTCAGCGGACGCGGCGTGTCACCCAAGGGAAGCTGCCGATGGAGTTCGCCCCGATCGGCGAACAGCGACAACAAGTGCAGTTCATTCCCTTGTTGGGCGAGGACGTACAAGAGGTCATCCACGGGCGTGGGGGGACCGCAGAAGAACGCGCCCGCCAGGGCGTAGGTAGGACCCGCCGAGGCCCCTCCAATCCGCCAGGCCAGTTCCCCCGTCGACAGGCGATAGGCGGTCAGCAGATTCGTGCGCGCCTCTCCCGCTCCCACATTCTGCCGCGGTGGCCAGTTGGGGGGCTGACCATTGGTGGAACCCGCGCCCAGCCCGCGAGTGTCCTCGATGGCGAACACGGCCCGACCATCGGTTGTCAGCCGGCCCAATACCGAATCCGCCAGGCAGCGGCGGTACAACTGTTCCACGAACACGCTGCGGAAGCTGCGATTGTCCAATAGACCAGGGTTTGTCCGCAGCCAGTCGTACTCGGGCTGCGGCGAGGACCGCCAACGCAGCTCCCCCCGCGCGGCATCGACTGCCACGATTTGCATCAGCGAACGGAACAGGAGCAGGTCGCCGGTGTGCAATGGTTCGATGGCGGGCAGAAGCCACGCCCCGGAAGCGCGATATTCCGGCGCCCAGCTTTGCCATAACGGCAGCAAGTCCTCCGGCAATCCCCACGCCTGCTGCCACGGCTCGGAGCGAACTCCCGGAGTTGCGGCAGGTTTGGGAGATGGGTGCGCCAACCACTCAGCGAACACGCGGGCCAGAGGGACCGTTTCCTCACCCCGCGCGACGGAGACATCCGCCAGGTCTGGGGCATGTTCCCGCCAAAGGGCCTCCACTTCCGCTCGCTGTCCCCGCGCCTGTGCGAATGCCCCTAATGCCAGCAGAGCTGAGGCCCGCTCCTGAAGAGACGCCCGCCGATGCCGCAGCACTTCTCGGTACGCTGAAGCCGCATGCAGCAAGCGTCCCTGATCACGATTCAGGGCAGCCAAGGTGCGCCAGGCCCACAGCCCGGCATCGGTGGTGCGATAGCTGCAACACAAGCGGCGCAGCGCGGCGAGATCCCGTTCCCGCTGCCAGCGTTCCCACAACGCCAGGGCGTGGGGCGCGATCGCGGTTTCCCAGGCGCGGCGATCGGCCGCCGGCAACTGCGCCAGCAGCCCCTCGATCAACCGATCGGTCGTGACGGCGGTGTCGTCGTGAGTGACGAATTGATCGGCGGCTTCCTGCTGCAACTGCTGCATCAGCGACAGGGCCGCCGCCGTTTGACCTTGCCGCAACTGTTGTTGAACGGTGTCCCACCACAAGGGGGCCTGACGCGAAACACGCAACCGCAACGAGGCGGAAGTCGCGCCATCCCTCGACTGGGCCGGGAGTGTGCCACACCAACTCCAGGCACCCAACCCAGCCGCCACGAACAGCACGACCGGAAGTCCGTTCCAACCCCGCCGCGTGTCGCTAACGGAACGGTCGGAAGCGCTCGAGGGAACTTCCCGTGGCAAGCCGTGATTCGCTGCGAGTCTTCCGACCATGGCGACCCAACCCCCCTACCCCGTTCATTCTGGCGGATCGGTGGGCAATCCACAATTGGGGGGCGGCCGAAACGACGGCTCCTCAACACTAGGATCTCCCAGCGCATGGCTCCGTGGTCCTCGGACGAAAGTGACTTGCAGTTCGGCCGTGGAAGGTCCGTGCAATTCCAACCGTCCTTCCCGCGCGACGGCAGGATGTAAGCGGAAATACGCAGTGGATGTGCCCACCAAACTGATGATGTGACGCTCATCCCCAACCAACGGATGGCAGCGGGGGCGCACCCTTGGGGCCGATTCCCCGAAACCGCCGGGCTGGCAGAGGGACGCTGCCACGCCTCGCACGAGCAGGGAGACAGTCCATTCTCGATACAGCTCGCGGAATTCGGCGCCGAAATGCTCTCGCCACGCATCATCGGTTGCGGCCAGAGCAGGCACCTCGCGCCACCACCCCCGGCCGAACCGTTCCGTCAGCCACAGGCAAAAGGCCGCCGTCGCTCCGCGGCTGCCGGGTTCGCGCCATCGGCCTGCCGCGGCGGCATCTTCGATCCACAGGGGACAGCGTTCCGGATGACGCAGAAACATGGCAACGCGCCCAGCGAGATTGGCCCGCCGTCCCGTCTGAAGAAGCTCCACCGCGTGGGCATGTCCTTCCAGCAGCCAATCCGACAGGGGCCAGGCACCTTCTCCGAATTCTTGCCGCAGCGCGCTGAACTGTGCCACATGCGTCAATTCGTGCATGAGAATCGCGGGCAGTTCGTCCGCGGAGACCCCGGGCGCCAAATACACGACGTCGCTCCGATTGCTCCAGGGTGGTTTGCCCTGCGGTTGAAAATCGGCCGCGCGCACGAACGCTTTCAGATCCGACGCACCCGGCGCGACATCGTGCAACCGGGGTGATACGGCAATCGTTAGTCGCCGGTCTCCGTCGACATCCGCACAAAGACCCACTTCAGCCTCCACCGCGGGTAGCAGCCACTGTTCGACCAATGCCACGATGAATCGGGCCGTCATTGAAGACTCCGCCGCAAGGGCCGCTTCATCCCAAACGACGCGCACGCGCTCCCCGCGGCACAGTTCCCGGCAGCGAACGGCGGAGAACGCCTGTCCCGATCCGCTCGCCGGCCAGAACAGCGTTTGCACAACGGCGTCGCGCCGCGGATCACTCGCTGAAATGTCGTCTTGCCTGTCTCTCCCGTGGCACTTGTCGGCGACCGCCGGGGGGATGGAAGCCCAGCCTGCGAGATCATTCGCCAGCGGTCTCCCGGTGGCAAACGCCGCGGACCGCCATGTTGCGTCTGGCGGGGATGAAATCGGCTGGGGCTGTCGGGAAACGGTCAGCGCGACCTGGTTGTGGGTAGTGGGCGCGGCAAAGACGGAAACGATCAACCACGCTTCTTCTTCGGGGGCCAGTGCGGGAATGAATTCCGCGCGCCCCGCGTGCGTCGGAATAGCGGCATAACCGAACAGGGTGTCTTCCGGTGCCGAAGACGGACTGCGAAAGCCATCCCGCGAAGAACGGAGAAGTCGCGGATCAGCGGCCGCGGAGTGCTCTGGACGTTCGGCGGCTTCCCCGCGGGCGTTTTTTTCGTCAGGGAAACTTCCGCCAGTGCTCCTGGGGGGTTGGCCACAGTCATCTGGAGCGGACAGCAAAGTGGCCGGCCGCGCGAGGGGGGGAGTTAAGGAGTTGGATGCGGTGATGGCTGGGCGCAGATCGGAAGTGTTGATGGCTGGGAGATCGGCGGGCACATTCCGCGACGTGACCGACCGATTGGGTAAGCCGGCCGCGACAACGGCCGCTGGGGGATCACAACTCACATTGCGGCAATAGATTACAGCCCACAACCCGCCGACGGCGAGCAACACCTGTCCGATCCCTGAAACCGTTGCAGGTGTTCCGTCCAGCCGTGGCTGGTTGGTCGGCAAAGTCGGCGAATTCGGCATGTTTCCCCCCACCTCATCAGTCCATCGGTGCGCGGAGCGGGGAGAATTCAGTCCGACTGGCCCAATCTTCCTCAGAAAAGAGCCCCTCAACGCGGCGTCGCGGCCGGCCGTTGTAATTCGCAACTGGTGAATTACAAATGAGTTGACACATTTCCGACCGGATGCGCCGTCAGCCAACACCTCGGCGTATGAAAAGAGGTCTCGGGCCTCAAGTCTTCAGCTTTTTCCGCGGACGCGCGTTGTGCCCGCTACGACTCTTTCTGGAGAATCCAGGCAGACCGGGCGGCGGAACCGTCGACATTACGATGCGCGAGTCAGTCGCGCGCAAACGAGCCGCGATCCTCCCCCCCCCGTGCGTTGAGGAAGGAACGGTTCAGAATGACCGGGGGAGCCGCAATCGACCGGAAACTGCCGCCCGCGGGTAGATTTTGCTTCAAACCGCCAATGTCTCACCGATAGAATCGTTGTCGGGGACCAACCACGTCAGCGAAGGTGCGCCGTGCGATGGCGTGCCAGAGTTCCTCGGGGAAAATGAGCTATGTTGCAACGCGCCGTTCGTCGCTTCAGCGTGTGGGCGTGTCTCGCGGTCGTGAGCGCCGAAGCCTTGAGCGTTCATGCCGCCGAGCCGTTGATCGCTCCGGTGTGGCAGCACGTCTCGGCGGACGGCCAGGCGTATCAGGCCATCATTCTCAAGCCGCAACGGCTCGTTGACGTCGTTCGGCCGCGCATCCATGCGGTGGTGGTCGACACGTCGGCCAGTCAGGTAGGTGAACACCGCCAACACAGTTTGGACGTGGTGCGGGCGCTCCTCGACAAACTTCCGGCCGAGCACCGCGTGCGGTTGTTCGCCATCGATCTCGCGGCGGAACCTCTTTCCAGCGACTTTTCGGCACCTCGGAGTGAAACGACCGCCGCTGGGTTAGCGGCCCTGCGTCAGCGGCTGCCCCTCGGCGCGACCGACCTGGGTGGCGGCCTGAAAACGGTGCTCGCTGCCCTGCCGAAGGACCAACCGGCCTCGGTGATTTACATCGGTGATGGACAATCGGTGGCGAAAACGCTCGCCGCGGCCGAGTTCCGCGGCCTCGTGGAGGAGTATCGGGCACACCGGGTGTCGATCAGCAGCTATGGGGTGGGACCGCAACTGCACATGCAGTTGTTGGGCAGTTTAGCGGTACAGACAGGCGGCAACGTGCTGTTGGATGCGCGCAGCGAAAAGGCCCATGCGGCGGTCGATGTCGCGGAACGTCTAACGGCAGCCGCGACGGGGGCGGTCTGCTATCCGACCACGCTCCAGGTGTCTCCGCCCACCATGGCGCTGTTGCCGGCTGTGCCGCTCCCCTTGCGAGAGGATCGGGAGACGATTTACCTGTCTGCGGGGGTGTTGCCGGCCAATGTGCGCATCGAATGTTCGACGCCGTCCGAACGTCAGGTGTGGGCCTTGGGAGACGCGACCGAACCCGTGGGGAGTGCCTTTCTGCCGGCATACGCGCAGCGGGCTTTGGCCGACGGCGGTTTGAGCAACGGCCTGGCGGGCTTATCGTTCGCCGCACTGGCCAACGACGACTTCCAGTTCCATCTGCTGCAAGTGTTGCAACAGGGGCGTGAGGCGCTGCGCGCCAAAGACCCTGTGCGGGCGGCCCAGATTGGCGAGCGGGTGCGGCAACTGGATGGAGGTCTGGTGGCGGCGCGGGAATTGATTGCCGCCGCCGATCACTTGCAAGCACGGTTGGTGAGCCGCCAGGCCGAAGTCGACTCCCCGCCGGAGCCACCGGCGCCGGGGGATGCGATCACCGAGCGCGAGCGGGAGGTGATCATCAAGGAACAAAAGTTGACGCAGGAAGTCAGCCGGGTGATCGAAGAGGCGCGTGCGAATCCCGAGCCGAGCCTTGCGTACGACGACCTGAAGCGCGCCCGAACGACCATCAGTTCGGCGCTGGACATCAGCCCCGAAGTGCGCTCGAAGCTGCTCAAGCAGTTGGACAGCGAATTGCTGGCCACCAGCACCAAAAGCCAGCAGCAAGCCCAGGTGCGCCGGCGGAATCAGGAGCGGCTGGCGCAAAAGGAGGCCCAAGCCCGACTGGCCGAACAGGCGCAGCTCGATGAAGAGCGGATTGCCAATCTGATCGACCGGGTGCGGGCGTTGATGGAAGCCGGTCGTCACGGAGATGACGCGGCCTTGAGCGATGCCCAGGCGGTGGCGGATGTGGCGATCAATTTGCGTCCGGGGGATGGCACGACGGCCGCGGCGCGGTTCGGCGCGGAAGCCGCCGAGCAGCTTCGGCGCGCCTATCGCTTGCGGGCCCGCCGCGCCGACCAGATGCTGGAAACCCTGCATCAGGTCGAACTGTCGCACGTTCCTTTCCCGGATGAACCGCCGATTCGCTTCCCGCCCGCCGAGGTGTGGAATGCCTTGACGCAACGGCGGAAGAAGTGGGCCTCGGTGGACCTGCGGAAATCCAGTCCGCTGGAGGAGCGGATCGAAGCTGCACTCAACGAGCGGACGGAAGTGTCGTTTATCGACATCCCGCTCACGGACGCGCTGGACTTCCTGTCCGATTACCATTCGATCGAAATCTGGATCGATCAGGCGGCCCTGCAAGAGGAAGGAGTCGATCCCAGCAAAACGGTCAACCTGGAGCTTGCGGGCATTACCTTGCGAAGCTGCCTGCGACTCCTCTTGGAGCCGGAATTGCTCACCTATGTGATCGAAGACGAGGTGATGAAAATCACCACGCAAGCCAAGGCCGATGAAAGCCTGAGCGTGCGCGTCTATCCCGTGGCAGACCTGGTGATTCCAATTATTTCGGGCGGGTTTGGCATGGGAGCCGGTGGTGGCGCCGGGGTGTTCGGCAATCCGCTCGGCGGGGGCATGGGCGGCATGGGCGGCATGGGTGGGATGGGCATGGGCGGCATGGGCATGGGCGGCATGGGTGGTGGATTTGGCGGCGGATTCCCCAGCGTGCCCCCGGAACAGCCCGTCAACGGCAAAAAAAAACTGCCCTGACGCGCTTGGGCGCTGACGCGAACGATCCCGGCACCGATGTCTTCCAGCAACCGGTGGCCGACGTCGTGACGGTCAACTTTCAGGAGCGACCTCGATCATCCGACGAGGCCGCTCCCGCTGTTTCTGGTCCCGGCAAATCCAACTTGGGGGCAAGCCGCAAGCCGGCAGTGCCGAGCGGTCCCACCACTCCCGAGACGTGGGCGAAACTGTTTCAATCGGACCGGCCACAGGCCGAACTGGTGCGACAACTTACCACCGAGTTGAGTCAGGCGCGGCGACACAACGATGTGATCGCGCTGCTCGAACAGGCCATTCTGGCGGGGCAATCCCAACCCTGGATGTACGAGGTGCTGGCGCTGACCATGGAATTGGCCGGCCGGCCGCGCGCCCAGATCGAGCGGGTGCTCCTGTCCAGCCGCGACGTCACGCCCGCCGATGTGGAGTCGCTGTTGTTTCTGGCCGCCTATTTGGCGCGGTTCGAACGTTACGGTCCAGCCTTGCAGTGCTGTCGGCAGGCAGCCGAACTGGAGCCGAATCGTCCGGAGCCGTACGTCGAGGGGTTGCGGTTCGCCGAGCGGGCCAAGGATCGATCAGGTCAGGCGTGGGCGGCCCTGGGCGTGCTCACGTACTATTGGGGTCCCGATCGAGCCGCCAGGCAGCAGGCCGCCGAAGCAGCCGCCGCGGACGCACGCGCCGCGTGGGAGAAAGCCGGAGACTTCGCGCGGGTCATGGAATTCGATCGGGCGCTCCGTGAAGCGCGCCGGCGGGATTTGCAGATTCGCCTGGAATTCAGCGGTGCTGGCGATCTCGATTTGCTCGTCGAGGAACCATCGGGCGAAACCTGTTCGCGCGACCGTCCCTACACGCGGGGCGGCGGAGTTCTGGCCCACGATGGCTACGGCCCTCAGCCGGAAAATGCCTACGACGAATACGTCTGTCCGATGGCCTGGAACGGTGAATACGTGGTGCGGATTCGCTACGTGTGGGGACAGATCGTGGGCAAGCGGGCGCGGTTGATCATTATCCGTGCCGCCGGAACCGACGAAGAACAGCGGGAAGTGCTGTCGATCGCCGTGGCCTCGGAAGATCAAATCGTCCGCGTTTCCCTGAAAAACGGCCGCCGACAGACGGCGGCTGCCTTCCTGCCCGTGCGCCGGGAAGACCAGCCCCAAACGCCGGTCCAGCAAACGGTCTTTGAGCAACTGGCCCCGGCGCAATTCGCGGCGGGACAGGTGGCGCCGTTCACGGGGGGCGTGCAACCGATCGGGGGAGGCGTGGGGTATCAGCCAGTGGTGCAGTTCATCCCCTCGGGAGTCAGCCTGACCGCGACGGCCACGGTGTCGGCGGATCGGCGTTATGTGCGGATCAGCACGCAGCCGTTCATCAGCGAAATCACAAACGTTTTCACGTTCAGCTTCATCAGCGGAGGGGCCGGGGGCGTTGGCGGAGGAGGCGGTGTCATCGGCGGAGGTGGTGTGGGGGGCGGACCCGCGGGAGGCGGTGTGGGGGGCGGATTGCCGTAACAACGGTTAGAATCCGGGTGCCCGGCTCAGTCCCACCAGCCCCCGCAACGAAGGCACCGCATGGCGAAGTACATCCTCGCGCTCGATCAGGGGACCACGTCCAGCCGTGCCATCGTGTTCGGTCACAAGGGTCGCCCCGTCGCCGTGGCCCAGCAGGAGTTTCCCCAGCACTATCCGCAGCCGGGTCATGTGGAACATGTGCCCGAAGACATCTGGTCGACCCAACTGGCGACGGCTCGCTTGGCCATGGAAAAGGCTGGCATCTCGGCGCGCGACATCGCCGCGATGGGTGTCACGAATCAGCGGGAAACGACCGTCCTGTGGGATCGCCAGACCGGGCGGCCAGTGGCTCCCGCCATCGTGTGGCAAAGCCGCATCACCGCCGATCGCTGTGCGCGCTTGAAGGCCGATGGCTGCGAAGACGTCGTGCGGGCCAAAACCGGCCTGGTGCTCGATCCCTATTTCTCGGCCACGAAGATCGCGCATTTGCTGGAAACGGTGCCCGGCGCCCGGTCGGCGGCGGCACAGGGCGATCTGGCGTTCGGCACGATCGACACATTTCTGCTCTGGCGGCTGTCGGGCGGACGATTGCACATTACCGATGCCACCAATGCCAGCCGCACGCTGCTGTACAACATCCATACGGGCGAGTGGGACGACGAACTGTTGCAAATTTTCGGAGTGCCGCGGGGCCTTCTGCCGGAAGTGCGCTCGTCGAGCGAACACTACGGCGAGACGACGGCGGCCCTGTTCGGCGAACCGATTCCCCTGGCGGGGGCTGCCGGCGATCAGCAAGCGGCCACTTTCGGTCAAGCCTGCTTCACTCCGGGAATGGCCAAGAACACCTATGGGACTGGATGCTTCCTGCTTCTGAATACGGGGTCGACGCCGGTTTCGTCCGCGCGGGGCTTGCTCACCACGGTGGCCTGGCAACTGCACGGGCAGCGCACGTACGCCCTCGAGGGATCGGTGTTCATCGCCGGGGCCGTCGTGCAATGGCTCCGCGACGGTTTGGGCCTGGTGACTCACGCCGCCGAAACCGAAACACTGGCCCAGTCCGTGCCCGATAACGCCGGCGTGTACTTCGTTCCGGCATTTGTCGGACTGGGTGCTCCCTATTGGGATCCGCAGGCGCGGGGCCTGCTGATTGGCCTCACGCGCGGCACCACGCGGGCGCATGTGGCCCGGGCGGCACTCGAGGCCATGGCCTATCAGACGCGCGATGTCCTGGCCGCGATGGAGCAGGATTCCGGCACCCCGTTGGCCGCCCTGCGCGTGGACGGCGGTGCCACCGCGAATCAATGGTTGATGCAGTTCCAGTCCGATCTGCTGGGAGTGCCGGTCCATCGCCCCGCGGTTCAGGAAACGACGGCACTCGGGGCCGCCTATCTCGCCGGTCTGGCCGTGGGTTATTGGTCCGACTTAGCGGAACTGCAAGCCAACTGGGCTTGCGATCTCGAACGGCAACCAAAGATGCCGGTGGAGGAACGCGAACGTCTGTATGCCCAATGGCAGCGTGCCGTGGCACGCTCCCGAGAGTGGGTCCAACCGTAGCCCTTTCCGGCTTGCAAGCGATCGCAGCCTTCCGGCGACCGCTGACAGCGGGCGGGCATCAAAGCCTTCAAGCGACCAGAGGCAGCGGTCCGGCAGTGCTCCCCCACCGGGCGGGAAGACAGCGAACGGAGCGAACGAATACCGGCCATGTGCCGAGGCGTCCTGGTCGTCAATGGCCGCGGCCGCAACCACTGCCGACGGTATCACCTGGTCAGGCTCCAGCCGTCGGAGGAGATGGTCAAACCGGTGTGACCTTTGTAGCGGTCATACACGGCGTGCATTTCCTCCAGGGAGTCGAAAAAGCCCACCACGAACGCAGCCGAGAAACTCTCTCCCGCGCGAACCGGTCGGCCGCCGAATTCCTGGATCAGGCACACATAGCCCCGCTGATGGCACCACGCCTCGGAGACGACCGCCGGCTCGAGGGTCATGCCAGCCAACCACGGGCCTGTCTGCCCCGTCTCCGGGTTGCGGATGGCATAGGCCCTGATGAACCGTTCGGGCAAGGGATCACGTCCGCGGGTGTAATTGAACTTTTCGTCGGGTGGAAAATCGGTTGTGAACTCCGACGACGGAATGCGGCCGTGGTAACTCAAATAGAGTTCGCTGAAGGTGTCGCCCCGCTGGTGACGGATGTGTCCGGGCATGTCGATCCGCAGGAACGCCGCCTCGCTGTCGTTCACCATGTCGATCCGCTGCATCGACAGGTAATAGCGCACCCCCTCGGGAAACACCAGCACCTGCGTCCACAGCGAGCCGGTCTTTTTGCCCGGTGCCGCGGTGCGGTACCGAAACGTTTGTTTCACCGCCACGAAATCGCGGCCGCGAATCACCTCGGGCTGCAATTCCTTGGCTTGAGTGCAGATTTGCGGGCCTTCGATGGCCCGTTTGGGCGTCTTGCCGTGATACGCGTTGTTGAACAGGTAAATCAACTCCTTGTTGCCGGCCGCCTCGAGTTGCTCGCGATAGGCCTCGTCGCTGCCCGGCTCCATGATCCAGTCGGCGATGTCCAAACCGAATCCCAGGTCGCGGGCGCCGGTTTTCTTGTCGAGAAACGACTGCCGGGCAATGCCGCTCACGTAACCGCGCTTGCGGATGGCCGCCTCCAGTTGCGGCGTGGACAGGCGGATTTCGTCGGGGAGTTCTTCCACCGTGATTTCCGCGCCCGCCGCCGAACACCAGAAGCACGCGCCTATCAGCAGATACCACGCGGACCGGCAAGCCATAGCTCACGCTCCTTTTTCTCAGGCAGGGGGATTCTCTCTCAGGCAGGGGGATTCTCTCTCAAGCAGAGGGATTCTCTCTCAAGCAGAGGGATTCTCTCTCAAGCAGAGGGATTCTCTCTCAAGCAGAGGGATTCTCTCTCAAGCAGAGGGATTCTCTCTCAAGCAGAGGGATTCTCTCTCAGGCAGGGGGATTCTCTCTCAGGCAGGGGGATTCTCTCTCAGGCGGCGAATTCGTCGAGCACGCTGGGAATGTGCGGCCTCAGGGTGCCGCCGCCAACGCCAAGGCACCGTGCACCACCACGCTTTCTCCCAATTGCGCGGGGACCAACCGATAATGTCCCAACAGGGGTGGAAACACATAGCGGGCCACCGCGGCGCGCAGCGGCTCGAAAAACAACGTTTCTCCCGCGAGGGACACGCCGCCGCCGACAATCACCACATCGGGCGCAAGTAACGTAATGGCCTGAGCGATTGCCCAGCCGAGGACTTCGGTGGCTTCCCGATAGACCTCCCGCGCCAGGCGGTTGCCCCCCCGGGCATGTTCGGCAATCTGCCGCGCCGTCAGGTACGTTTCTTCTCCGCCGATCTCGGCGAGCAATGCCGCAACTTCGGGAGGCAGCGGCTGCTGCTCGGCACTAGCGTTCAAGACGCGTTGCAGGCGCGTCTCGATGCCGGGTCCGGCAGCGATGGCCTCCACCGTTTGATCGGGCGAGGACGCGGCCAACCCCGGCCGCAAATGGCCAATTTCCGCGGCGGCCGGCCGGTCGGTCCCGTGAATCTTGCGCTCGATCACCAGGCCTCCGCCAATGCCCGTGCCCACCGTCACATAGAACACGCAACGGCTGCTCGCTCCGGCTCCATAGCAGGCTTCGGCCAGCGCGGCGACATCGCAATCGTTGCCCAACCGCGCGGGAACTCCCAGGTTGGCCACCGTCCATTCCACCAAGGGGAAGTCGTCCCAACCCGACACCTGATGGCTTTTCTGCACCACGCCGCGGGCGCCAAACACCGGTCCACCGAAACCGTAGCCCACCCGTTGCACGGCATGGCGCGCGACCAGCGCTTGGCCCGCCCTTTGGATCTGCTCGAGAATGCCGGCCGCACCGCGTCCGCGATCCACATCCAGGCGCACAAACTCGGTGAACGTCTGGCCGTCTCCTGGTCCCACTCCCAGTTGCAGCTTAGTGCCGCCAATTTCAATGCCGAGGTATTGCATGGCGTAAATGGTACCGAGCCTCGGGATACGGGAGAAGCAAGGAGTCTGCCTGCCGCGGACGGGATGTCCCCCGCCCTTGTCGGCACGCTCTGCCGATCAGGGCTGTTTCCGCCCGCTGTGCCGATCCCGGCCATGTCAGCAAGTTTTGCCGATTGAGGCCGTGTCGGCACGCTCTGCCGATCGAGGCTGCGTTGCGGCGTTATGCCGCCGGCGAAGCCGCGTTCAAGGCACACTTGCAGTTGCTGCAACTGCCGGCAGCGGTCTAGAACGCTGGCAAGTGCGAGCTACCGCCCAGTGGTCGCGGCCGGGAAGGATGTTGCATGCGCTGTTTGCTGTCGCGCGTCGGCATGGTGTGTCTGCTGATTTGCGTGGGGTGCACCAGTTCGAAAACAACCAATACGGCCCGCACCTCTCGCGAACAACTGCTTATCTCCAACGCCATCGACCAGTCGTTGGCGAAGGTTGATTGCTCGGCCTTGCGGGGCGCCAGTGTCTTCATTGACGACAAGTATCTGGACTGCGTGGATAAGGGATAACTCGTTGGTTCGGTGCGGCATCGCGCGCTGGTGAACGGCGCCACGCTCGCGGCCAAACCGGAAGAGGCGGACATTGTCCTCGAACTGCGGGCGGGTGCGGTCGGCACGGAACATTCCGACTCGTTCGTGGGCACGCCAGAGATCGTGCTGCCCGGTATGCTCACCATTCCCGAGGTGCGGTTGGTGACCCGCAACAAGCAGTCGGCCGTCGCGAAAATCGGCCTCTTCGCCTACGACGCGAAAACGAGAGAACCGTTGGGCGCGGGAGGCGTCTCGTCGTCGTTGTCGAACGACAACAATTGGTATGTGATGGGGGTCGGCCCGTATCAAGACGGCGAAATCAAGTATGAGCTGCGCCGCACCACAGCCCGCCAACCGGGACAGCCCTACCAGGAACTTCCCGCCGTCATCGCCTTTCAGCCTCCGCAACGGGCTGACGTCCCCAACCGCCTGCAATTGACTGGCGACGAACAGCCGCCCGAGCCTCGGTGAGCGCCAGGCCGCGGGGGGGCATCCCCCTGCCGACGTTGGAGACGCATTTCCCCGCTGACGTTGCTCGTCAGTGGTCGGGTGAAGGCTCGGCGGAAGGAAGTGTTTGCAGAGCCTTCCTGGCGGCAGTGCGGACATCGGGGCGAGCGTGGTTTTGCAAGGCTTGCAGCAGCGGGCGCGCTTCCGCCGCTTGCTGCCCCATCTGCTCCAGCAGCGTCAAGGCGGCCCGGCGGACGTGCCGATCTTCCGCGGTCAAAAGCCGGGCAGTGCGCAGTGCCGTGCCCTGGGCGGATCCAGTCATCTTCCAACTGGCTTGAAGCGCGGCAAGGCGCACCGTGGGGCTGGGATCGTCCCACAGGGGCACGAGGTGTTCCGTCCAAGCGCGGGCCGCCTTTCCCCATGCACCCAGAATTTGCGCGGAGCGTTCGCGAAGTTCGGGATCTTCGGCCGACAACAGCGAGGCCACGGCTTCGCCAGCGACTGACGGAGGGAGCTGTTGCACGGCCGCTGCCGCCGCATCTCGCACCACCGGAGACTCATCGGATGCGAGGGAGTTGAGTAACGGTTCGACGGTAATCTCCGCGGCGGTATGCATTCTTCCCAAGGCGGTGACGGCCTCGCGGCGCAAGTGCTCATCGGGATGATCCAGTAACCGCACAAGCGCGGGTACTGCGGCATTTGCCGGTGAGCCGATCGCGCCCAGCGCTTCCACGGCGGCAAGCTGCAATTCCCGTTCGGTCTCGGTGGAGACTGGTGATTGCACGCGCCGCAGCAGCAGCGGAATCGTCTGCGGGTGAGCCGGGCCGATCCGCCACAGGGCCTCGATCGCGGACAGGCGCACCACACTCTCGGCCGCCGAATCATCCAGAATTTTCGCCAGCGGCGGCACGGCGTCACGGGCTGCCGGGCCAAACAGTGCCAAGGCTTTGATGGCCCACAACCGCGGCGAATTTGCGGCGGGGCCTTCGTCCTCGTCGAGCAATTTGATCAATACCGGCACCGCTTCCGTCGCGTGCGGACCCAGCCGACCCAAGGTGAGTGCTGCTTGCCGGCGCGTGAACCACGGCACTGCTTCACTTTCCATGACGGCGATCAAGCCGGGAACGGCATCACGGCTGGCGGGGTCTTGCAGGTCGAGGCGTCCCATGAGTTCGCGCCAGTCTTCGAGAGTCCGGCCGTGAATCCGGGTGGCGGGTTGTTCCGCCACGCTGATCCAGACCGTCATGCCGCCCAGCAGGCAAGCGCTCAACCAAACAGCCGCCGAAGAACGACGCTCGATGTGGTTTGAGGCACTTGGCGAAGGACAACGTTCAGCCGACGGCATTGCAAGACATTGGCAAGCTGGAGGGAGATCGTCAGCCAGGCGGAGCCGCCGGGTCAGTCCACCGGTGAAGCCAGCAAATCGGGGCGCGGCGCATGGGGATAGTCGACCGGCTGGTAGGTGATCGCCAATTCGGGAGTTTGCAACTTTTCGCCCCTGAGCAGGCGGGATGTTAACGCCCGATCCAAAATGCCGCTCGTCAGCAGCACTCGTTCCACGGGATAACTGGGCCGACCGGCGTGCATCATCCGTTCGATGGCCTTGAGCAAGTACGCGAAATGGGGGTAGCTCGGCATGGTGCGTTCTTCGAAGCTGGTGGCGAGCGGTTGCCGCTGCCCTTTTAGCTTGAGAGCCACCGCTGTGCGCCCCACCGTTTGGAACATGAATTGCTCTGCCAGCAGGCCGTCGGCGTACTCGAAGAGAAACAGGGCGGCCTGATCGTCGGCTCGCATGCCGCGGTCGTTCAGCTTGGGAACCACGGCGTAGGCGGCATCGAGCACGTCCTGGCGGACCACGCCGCTGTCGACGGCGTTCCACAGGTCGGCCCCGTGCAGAAACTGCACCCACTTCACGCCCGTTTCGGCGCCGCGCCGCCGTTCCACCAGGCACTGCAAGCAGTCCAGCGCGTGGCTGCCGTACACATCCAGCCCGCTGTAGCCGATGCCCACGGCGGCTTCGATCTCGCAGCCCATGGGGACCGTGATTTCCGGCGTGCGGAAACTCACCGGCAACGACGAACCGGCCATGAAGGGCACCCGCAACTCCCGGGCGCGGTCGTACATCCATTTGGCATCTTCCCACGCCGGTCCCAAGTGCTTGTCGTTGAACACGGGCACCACGCGATCGTGCTTCTCGAAGACGCGGGTGATTTCCTCGAAGAACCGCCGCCGGGGGTAGAGATGCTGTTCCTTCTCGTTCCAGGGATAGTCGCCGTGCTCGCCAATACTGATCACCCCCTCCACCGCCAGGCGATCCGTTCCCAGGGTGAGCGCCTGCTCGATGGAGTCGCACAAAGGGACACCATGCTTGCGGCTGAGTGCCCGCGACAGGTCTTGAGGGGGAAACTGTTCCACATACATCGACGCCACGCGGAGCGCCGGTCCCGGCCCCCCATCCTGTCGCCAACCTTCGAGGATCTTGCCGATCAGCACATCGGCGTGCGATCCCGGCCGATAAACCGTGATGATGGCCGCCACCGCCTTGGGGCGCACCACGGAGTGTTTCGGCGGTTCTTGCGCGGCCGCCGTTCCCGCCGCGGCGCTCACCGCCACTTGCAGAAATTCGCGCCGATCGAGACGCATCATGGCATCGTCTTTCGCGGCGGGGACCAACGCAAAGCAGCCTTGCGACATCTCTCCGGCTCTGCGGCTGTCGGCTCGGTGCACACGGCAGCCCCCTGCCGGCGGCTTCAGATGCCCGCGGCCTGCTTCAGCGCGGCGGCCTTGTCCGTCGCCTCCCAGGTGAAGTCGGGATCGCTACGCCCGAAGTGGCCGCCCGCGGCCGTCTTGCGGTAGATCGGCCGCCGCAATTGCAAGCTTTCGATGATGCCGCGCGGCGTCATCTGAAAATGCTCGCGCACCAGCGTGGAAATCCGCTCCTCGTCGATCCGTGCCGTCCCGTTGGTATTCACATGCACGCTCACCGGTTCGGCCACGCCGATGGCATATGCCAACTGCACCTCGCATTCGGTGGCCAATCCAGCGGCCACGATGTTTTTCGCGATGTAGCGGGCCATGTAAGCGGCCGACCGATCGACCTTGGTGGGGTCCTTGCCACTGAACGCTCCCCCGCCGTGACGTCCCCAGCCGCCGTAGGTATCGACGATGATCTTCCGGCCGGTCACTCCCGTGTCGCCGTGAGGGCCCCCCACGATGAATTGCCCAGTGGGGTTGATGTGGTACTTGGTGTGTTTGCTCAACAGATGCACGGGGACCGACTTCTGGATGATTTCCGAAATCACGAACTCGCGGATCGTGTCCTGCGTCGCCTTTTGGTGGTGCTGGGTGGAGACGACGATGGCGGCAATGCCGACGGCCTCATTCCGATCGTTGTATTCGATGGTGACCTGGCTCTTGCTGTCGGGCCGCAGCCAATCGACTTCGCGGCGCTCGCGGGCCTCGGTAAGACGGTTGAGAATGCGGTGCGACAGGGCGATCGGCAAAGGCATGAGTTCGGGAGTCTGCGAGCAGGCATAGCCGAACATCAATCCCTGATCGCCGGCACCATCCCGGTCAACCCCCATGGCGATATCGGGGCTTTGGCTGTGGATTTTCAGCAGCACTTCGCAGGTATCCGCATCGAAGCCGATATCGTCGCTGGTGTAGCCAATCTCGCGGATCACCTGCCGGGCGACTTGCTCGTAATCCACCCGGCATTGCGATGTGATTTCGCCCGCCAGGCAGACGAAGTCGGTGGTGCACAAGGTCTCGCAGGCGACGCGGGACCGCGGATCACCCGCAAGGTGGGCATCCAGCACGCCATCGGAAATCTGATCGCACACCTTGTCCGGGTGCCCCTTGCTGACCGATTCGCTCGTGAAGAAATAGTTCGCCATCACCGACATCGCTTGCTAAGGGACATTTGCTCGAGCCGCCGGCCCCGTGCCCCACGACCCCAGCCATCCCAACCTTGAGACCGGCTGGATTGTAGAGTCCGCGGCCATACCCCACAACCCCGGTTAAAGGTTTACCTCGGATACTCGGATCGCGGATACTCGGATACCAGGGCCTGATAGCGGACGGGCTTCGGTTGCCAGGCGGCCCCTGAAGGGGGCACGCAATCCAGTGAGATGGCGGCAGACAATCCAGTGAGACGGCAGGCAATCCAGTGAGACAGCAGGCAATCGAGTGAGACAGCAGACAATCCTGGCGACACCGGCTCGGTTCTCCCCATCCCGCTGGTTGCGCGGCTGGATCGCGGGGCGATCCGCGCCCATCACCTCCCTTCGCCGATCAGGCGAAAAAGAACACTTTTTCCGCCGTCTTGCGGAGCAGCCATTGCTGATCCTCGGACGACGCGAAGTCCAGGCGGTCGCGGACCAGACTGATCGACGACGCATAGGTGTTCGGGCCTTGAATCTGATAGGGGCTGTCGCTGGCCCACATCAGGCGCTGCGGGCCAAACACGTCGTACAACCGGCGGATCATCGGCACTAGTTCCAGATGGGGCGGTTGCTTCTTCCCCAGCGCATAGAAGGCCGAGATTTTGACGCTCACGTGCGGATACCGCGCCAATTGGCACAAGGCCCGCACGTCGCCGTCGCGCAGCTCACCATCGATACCGATCCGGGCAAAATGGTCGATCACCACGGGGGTCTCGGGATGGCGGGCACACATCCGCTCGACCGCGGGCAAATCTTGCGGGTTGATCAGGCAGCACATGGCTTGCCGGGTTTCGGCGGCCGTCTGCCACATCTCCTGCATGCCGGGCGTATCCAGCCAGCGTTCCGGGTGCTCCTTGCGGATAAAGGGGGTGATGCGGAACCCGGTGACGCCCTGGGGCAGCAAGCGTTTCATCGCCGCTCCCGCCTGCGGCTGGTGGTCATCGACCATGCCCACCACGCGAAAGCGCGTTGGGTGGCGCTTCACGGCGTCGATCAGGTACGAGTTGTCGAAGAGATGGAACACCGAGTGCTGAATGAGGACCACGCGGCCCACTCCCTCGGGGCGGGCGAGTGCCATCAATTCGTCGTCGGTGAAACTGGGGGGATCGAGGTCCTTGATGGTAATGCCCGGCGCGAGCGGATAGCGGTCCGCCGTGGGCGGCCAAATGTGGGAATGGGCGTCGATCCAGGGCAAGTCGTCGGCTGTGGCGTCGGCCTTGCCCGCCAGCAACGACAAGCCCAGAATCGCGCTGGCGTGCAACGCTTCCCGCCGTGTCATGAAAGTGAGCACTTGCAGAGTCTCCGCACAACCTGGGAAGATGCCGTGGTACCGCCCCGATTGTGGCGCACCGAAGTGGCCTGCACAAGCAATTCGGCAGACACTTCCTCCGGCTGCCCTCGTGGCGCGCTGCGCAGGTGGCTCAAAGCCGTTGGCCGAACAACTACCCCGCGGGCTTCGGGAGTCGACCATGTGGAAAGGACTTGGCTGGTGGATCGCGGGTGTGATGTTATTGATGCCCGCGCACGCGGATGAATCGGCACCGTTTCGCCTCACGCTGCGGTCGCGCTTGAAGCAGGATACGCCGGATCCCCAGCAGCCCGTGGTGAAAACCGTTGCCTGGGCGCCGCGCGAAACGGCGATCATCGTGTGCGACATGTGGGACCGTCACTGGTGCAAATCGGCGGAGCAGCGGGTGGGGGAGTTGGCAGGGCCGATGAACGAGATGCTCAAGCAAGCCCGTTCGCGCGGCGCGTTCATCATCCACGCGCCCAGCAGCGTCACCGAGTTTTACGCCGGAACACCGCAGCGGCGCCGCGCTCAGCAAGCCCCCTTTGCGCCCACGCCCATCCCCCTGGCCACAGCGCAGCGCTGGGGCACGGCGTGGTGCTGGACCGACGGCGCGCAGGAAGGCGTGCTGCCGATTGATGATTCGGACATGGGCTGCGACTGTGCCGAAAAATGCCCCATCGAGCCGCCGTGGACCCGGCAGCACCTCGCCATCGAATTGTTCCCCGAAGACGCCTTGACCGATCACGGACAGGAGACCTGGAACCTGCTACGGGAACGAGGCATTCGGCACGTGATTTTGTGCGGCGTGCATCTCAACATGTGCGTGCTCGGTCGGCCATTCGGCATCCGGCAACTGGTGAAGCTCGGGCAGGAGGTGGTCCTGCTGCGCGACATGACCGACACGATGTACAACCCCGAACGTCCGCCGGGAGTGAGCCATTTCGCCGGCACGGAATTGATGGTGCGGCACGTCGAAACCTACTGGTGCCCCAGCGCCGAAAGCAGCGATCTGACGGGAAAACCGCCGTTTCGATTTCGGTCGGCGACGGCCGAACGCTCCCCTTGATGCGCGGTGGAGCCGCGCTGGCGCGGCAAAGGGACAACGAAAGGGCTGTCATCACGAAGCCGGCGTCATGTCGTCCCTCACGAAGCGGACGTCATGTCGTCGCGGGCTTCGGCGGCGAGATAATCCAGAAATTTGCGGGCGTCTAGATACACGTTGGGATGCAGGTCGCGGATTTGCGACTTCAACCGGGCCTGCATGGCTTTGGCGGCATCGTAAATTTTTTGGTTGATGTTGCCCGTGTGCCCCGTGTGGGCCTTGACCACGAGCAGTTCCTCCAACGCCGCGCGGTCCTTGGCGAAGGCTTCGGTCTGCAAGGCCTCGGGCCACTTCACCAATCCCGAGGCGCGATCGTACTGACTGGACGATAACCGCGTGGGGGGTGGCGCATTTTCCGCCATGGCGGCGCGGCGATCACGAGCAGCTCGCTGAGCCGCGTAATACTGTTCGCGACGTTGCAGCCCGTACTGCTCGCGTTGCAGTGCCGTCTCGTGCCACAGTTTTTGATTCTGGATGTAGGCGGAACGGGCGGTTTCGTAATCGATGGCGGCGCGTGCCGCACTCTCCGCGGCCTGCCCCTGGGCGCGAATCATGTCGGCCATGCCGCGGGCGTAGCCTTCCTGCGGTGTGGACGCGAAATTGGCATTCCATCCCCACCCCGCGCCATAGACGGCGACCTGTCGCCGACCGCCCCGATACCACTGCGCCGCGAGGGACGCCGCCGACAGGGCCACCGCCAGTGCCGCCACAACACACGTCCGAAAGTTCATCTGATCGCTCCCCGAAGAGTGTTGACGGCAGCGGCTGCTTGCAGCCATGAGGCAGGCACGGTACCAATAACTGTTGTATCGCTTCTCCGACGTGCCAACAAGCTTCGCAAATTCCCATTCGTTGGTGGCCGTTCACTCTTCAGAAGGCGATCCCATGTGCGGACGTTTCGTGTGCGCCGTTCTGAGCCTGGCAACCTGGTGGTGCGGCTCTGCCGCGGCCGCCGACCGCGTGGAAGCCCTGCGGCAACAGCTCCGCGCGGCGGATGCGGACGTGCAAATTCAAGCCGTGCAAGCGCTGGGCGAACTCGGACCGCTGGCTGCCGGAGCGGTGGGGGAACTGGTACCGCTGCTCAATCATTCGCAGTTGGCGGTGCGGCACGAAACCGTTCTGACCTTGGGGCAGATTGGCGGGGCGGCTGACGCGGCTGTTCCGGCGTTGATCAAGCTCTTGCAGGACGACAGTCTGATCTTGAAACATTCGGCCCTGCAATCCTTGCGTCAAATCGGCCCCGCGGCCAGGCCGGCCTTGCCGCACATCGAGCGATTGCTGTCGGCGAACGATCGCCTGGTAAGCGTCCCCGCTGCCTGGGCGTATCTGACGCTGCAAGGCGACAGTGCACCACACGCGGCGCGGTCGATTTCCATCCTCGTGGCTGCCTTGAGCGATGAGCGCGACCACTTGCGGACCGACGCCACGCAAGCCCTCGCCTTGGCCGGTGCCGCCGCGGTGGATTCGCTCATCGGGGTACTGAAAACCGGTCCCGATACGGCCCGTCTGGCGGCGTGCGAGGCCTTGGCCATGATTGGGCCAGAAGCGCAACAAGCCACCAGCGCGCTGCTGGCCCTCGCGGCCTCCCCCAACGCCAACGTCGCCGCCGCCGCGGCGAATGCCCTCGGCAGCGTCGCGGCCTCGGCAGCCGAGGCCCTGCCCGTCCTCGCGAAATTGGCGCGGCATCAGGAGCCGCGTGTCCGCGTGGCCGCCGCGTTGGCGATCGGCTCCTTTGGAGAACAGGCCGCGCCCCACGTGCGGTTGCTGGCTGAATTGCTGCGGGATGGCGAGGTGTTGGTGCGGCAAGGGGCGGCGGAGGCACTGGCCGAAATCGGCCCCGCGGCGAAGGACGCGGTCTCCGCCCTCGATGCCGCGCTGGCGGATGCTCAGGGGACCGTCACCATCCGTGCGGCCGAAGCCCTGACGCGAATCGGAGCCGCCGCGGTGCCAACCGTGTTGCAACGCCTGCGCGACCCGCAGTATGGCCCCTTGGCGTTGCAGATCTTGGGGCGGATGGGACCAGAGGCGTCGAGTGCCGCGCCGGAATTGGTGCGTTTGCTCGCCGAACCGGGCACGTTGCCGCGGTCCGAGATGTGTCTCGTGTTGTCGGCGATCTCTCCCGATCCCAAGCTGGCGGTGCCCGCCTTGCAGAAAGTGTTTCATGATCCGCAAAGCGCTGCCCAGGCCGCGGCGATCTATGCGCTGGGCCGCATTGGCGGCGGCGACCGCGCGAGTTTGAATTTGATCACGGCTGCCGTCGAACATGAGGAACCACTGGTGCGGTTGGCGGCATCGTGGGCCTTGGTGCAGTTGGATCGGCATAATCCCGACTATGTGAAAATTGCCGTACCCCGCCTGACAGCGGCACTGTCACGTCCGGAACCGCGGATCCGCGAGCAGGCCGCCCGCACGTTGGGTCAGCTTGGCGCGGACGCCGCATCGGCCGTACCCGCGTTGCAACAGCGCGTGTCCGAAGACTCTGAACCGCAAGTCCGCATCGCCGCAGCGGCGGCGTTGGCCGAAATGGGCGAAGCGGCCGCATCGTGCGTGCCCTGCTTGTTGGATCTGTTCCAGGAACCCGATCCGGCCGCCCGGCGCACGGTGCTCTACGCCTTGGGGCGGATCGGTTCGCACGCCAAGGAAGCCGTGCCTGTCCTGCGGCGAGAAGTGCAGCAAGGTCCGCCGGAGGAGCGCGCCTTGGCGGCCTGGGCTTTGCTGCTCGTGCAACCTGACCAGAAGTTCCTTGAGGAAGCCCTGCCGCCCCTCTTGAAAGCCCTGCCGCGCGAGGAACCGGAGGCCGTGGTACAGATGCTGACCGTCCTTGGCCGGGTTGGCAAGGGGCGCGCCGAGGTGCGTCAGGCTGTCGAAGCGCTCACGCGATCCGGCGACGAAAGCGTGCGGAATGCGGCCCAGGCGGCACTGGAGCAACTGCGTTAGCGGGGTGGAATGCCGCTTCAGTCCCGACGGGAGAGCGGCCCCGTGAGTTCTCCGTGGCGCATCCGAAACCACCATTCGCCGCGGGTCTGCTTCTGGACTGGATCGGAGAATTGATATTCGTAATACACCCACCGCACGAACTTCGGGGGGTGTGTGGAGATTTCTGGCACTCCCATCAACCGGGCGGTGTGCGGATTGCCTTCCAGAATGCGGGCGGCCAGAGCTGTCAGCCAATAGGCATGACCGCGGGGGTGGAGCGCCGCAAACCACATTTGCCAGTCCAGCCGCGGCATGTGCGGGGCCACGACGGGAGGCGGGCGATTTAGCCGGCCCGGTTTATAAGGGAAGTCGTATTCGTGCCAGGTGTGGCCGTCGTCACTGTATTCGATCACCAACTCGGGCCGCCTGGTGGTCATGACGCGAAACAGGCCGTATCCGTTGATGGTGCGAAAACCCGCCAGGCGATCGAGCAGCGCTGGCTCGCTCCAACGCAAAATCCAGCGGTCGGCGAAATTCAGGGGATGCACGACGGCGACCGGCAGTTTGTCAGGCCGCTGGGTCCGAACCATTTCGCGCAGCAACGTCAGCATGCTGATGAACAGCAGCGCCCCGCACACGCACGCACTCCCCACGGCACGGACCGCGCGGAGCCGCGCAAGCGGGGGTTCAACGGCCGCGGTCGCTGTCGAGAGGTTTGCGCCGCGCCCGCACCACCCTTGCCACGGGAGCTTGCCGAAACACCAGTTTGCCCAACGCCCCAGCACGGCGTCATCCAACAAGGGAAGGCAGACCACGGCCGTCAACAGATTGAAGAAACCGAAGTTGCCCGTCAGTTCGATGGCGGCCATGAGCACGATGGTGCCCAGGGCGAACACCGCGCGGCCCCAGCGGCCGGCCAAGATCAGAAACGGCAGCGCCAGCTCGACGACGAACATGCACCACAACGAGATCCGGTGCCACTCGCGGGGAAGGTGGTGGGCATACCAACTGACCCAACTGGGCAGAGGTTGAGTGAAATAGTGATAGTTCAGCGCGGTCCCCTGCCACCAGGTTGGATCGCCCGATAACAGTTTCGTCGCGCCGGACAGAAACATCAGCTTGAAGGCGAGGAACCACAGCAGCCAGCGCGTCCAGGGAAAAGCGGCAGGCGGCTGGTGGCGCCGCCAGACTCCGGGTGGGGCATACCAGATCGCGCAAAACGTTGTTTCCAGCAGCAAAGTGTCCCATTGAAAACTGAGAAACGCCTGTCCCGCGATCGTTAGCGACAGGTATGCGCCCCACAACCCCAGGAGCGACCATCGCGGAGCGATTCCCAGAACGAGGAGCACGGCCAGCCCCACGCCTGTCGCGCACAGGGCGGTCAACATGCCGTCTCCCGCGTGCAACCAGCACAGCGTCGGCAAGCGCCACCACGCTTCGCGTCCCAACTGCGCGAAGGCCCGCTCCAGGAAGCCGCTCACGGGCAGGATGCCCGCGGAACCCACCAATCCGTGAATCTGCCCCCAGAGGGAGAACAGAGCGATGAGATAGACTCCGCCCAACGCCCGCGGGAACAGTTCGCGGACGCACGCATCGGTTGCCGGCGCGGCCGAGGGACCAACAGCTTCCGCCGCACGAGGATCCGCCGAAACCTGCCGTGACTCCTCCATGGCGCGTCACGATAGTCACGAATGTCACAACGAACAAGCCGTGCGCAGTTGATCCACGGGGCAAATTCGGCAAAGTTGGTGGAAGCGATATTGTCGCCACTATTGCTGCGCGGGCCGTCGCGCAGGTGTTGATTTTTCGCCTCAGTTGCGCGAGCCGCCAGACTGGGAACTACATTCGATGGAGACGGCTCCCGCGTTGGCACTGGGAGACGTCTCCGCCCCGCTCAAGTGCCTGCACGGGAAGGTGCTGTTATGAATCAAGGTTCGATTCTGGTCGGATTGACGGGTGCCGCCTTGCTGGCGACCAGCGCATTGACTTTTATCCCCGCCCCCTCGGCGAAGCCGGAAGCGGTCTCCGCCGCGGCTCGCGCGAAACCGCACGCCCTGCTCCCCCGCCTTTGCGGCAGCGGACATTTCACGGACCGCGAGGTCGATGCCATCGAGCTGTTTGTTCAGGCCGAACGCCAACGCTTGGGCCGCCGCCTGGGGGATCCGCAAGCCCAATTCATCGGGACGATTCCCGTCGCCTTCCACGTGATCTACACAGTGGACTTTTTCGGCAACTCGATCGGGTTGTTGACCGAGGCCGAGGTGGAAGCCCAAATCGCCGTGCTCAACACGGCGTTTCCGAACCTCGACTTCGACCTGGTTCGCGACGCGAACGGGAATCCGACCTCCATCACGTACACCAACAACAGCAACTGGTTCTACGGCATGGCACCTGGCTCCGCGGCGGAAGCTCAGGCCAAAACGGCCTTGCGGTGGGATCCGACCAGGTATCTGAACGTCTACACCTGCCAAGGCGGCGGATTGCTGGGGTGGGCCACGTTTCCCTGGGAACTCCGCAGGAACCCCACGAATGACGGCGTGGTTATCGCGTTCGATACGATTCCCGGCGGCACGCCCCCGTATGATGAAGGGGACACGCTGGTGCACGAAGTGGGGCACTGGTGCGGCCTGTACCACACTTTCCAAGGGGGCTGCTCGCGGGTGAATGACCGCGTGGCCGACACCCCTGCCGAGGCCACCCCGAACTACGGCTGTCCGACGTTTCGCGATACGTGCCCGGCTGCCGGGGCCGATCCCATCGACAACTACATGGATTACTCGGACGACGTGTGCCTGATCCGCTTCTCCGCGGGACAGGAGACGCGGATGAACAACATGATCAACATCTTCCGCCAATCGGCGCTGATTGCGCCCTAGCGCGGCGGACTGGCGGGCTGCATCTCGGCGAGGCGTTTGCCTGCCGGTCGGTTAGCGCCGGCTGGCAGGCCGCTGATCCGCGGCCGCGGGCGGAACCAGCAATTCCGGCCGGACAATGTGCAGGTAATGTCCGTGGTCGGCCGTGACGATCAGCAGCGACTCGCGCCAATTGCTGTGCGCTTCCACCCAGTCGGTGATGACCTTGACGGCATCGTCGCCGCTGAACACGGCGCCGATGGAATTGTCGAGGTTGTTGTCGTGATTGGCCCAGTCGACGTCGCCTGGTTCCACCATCAACCAGAAGCGGTCTTTGCTGCCCAGCACCGTGAGCGCGGCCCGCGTCATGTCGGCGAGCGTGGGATTCTCCGTGAGATCTTCCGGGGTATACGATTCGGCTTTCTTGCTGCGGCCTGGTGCCGGCCGGTAATCGCCGTCGGCCGTTTGGTACGGCAGATGCCCCTTGTAGCGTCCGACTCCGTAGAACCCCAACAGGCGATGGCCTCCACGACGCGCCGCCTCTGCCGCCTGCATGAGCCGTGTTCGACCGTCGACTCCCGGAGTGCGAACGGCGGTGACGTATTTTCCGCCGTGCGCCACATCCACGGCATGCAGGTCGGCAGCGGTGAGATAGACATTGCCGGGCTGGAAGTTTTGGCCTTGTGCCTGGTCCTTGTCCCGTTCTTCACCGTGCCCGCCGCCAATCACCACGTCCATGCCGGGCAGAGGTTCTTCAGGGTGGCTGATCGACTTCAGTCCGAGCATGTCGCGGGTGAGGTCCTGATAATCATCGCGGCTGACATTGTGGGCATAGGCGGCTGCGGGGGTCGCGTGAGAAATGGGAACGCTGCTGATGGCCCCCACGGCAAAGCCCTGGCGCTGTAGCCAATGGGCGAGCGTTTCCACCTGTTGCCCGGCGTAATCGACGTTCATCGAATCATTGAACGTCTTGATGGCGGCCGTCATGCTGGCGGCGGAGCTGGAGGAATCGGTGTAAGCGTGCCGCTGTGTTTCGGGCAGCGATTTCGCAATCAAATACAGCGGATCGCTGCCCGGCGTCCAAGGATTCGGCCCCCCGCGTTCGCGGCTGTAGCCGCCAAATAAGGCGCCGCCGGGATTCAGCACCTGCTGCCGGTCCACGTCCACTTTGGTTCCCTCATTGTGCGGACTGGTGCACATCCAGCCGTACTGAGTGGTGCCATCGGCGGAGTAATCCAGAAAATGCAACCCCTGCCCGCGCCCCTCGCGGTAGGGAATGCGGCCGGTTCGGGCAATTGCCGCCGCCCAGGTGGTTTGCCAATCCATGCCGTCGAAAATCACCAGAAACACATATTTCTTACCGGCCTCGATCGCGGCTCGCTGGAGGTCGTAGATGTTCGTCTGGTCGAGGTACTCGGCGTCGGGGTGCACCGTGTCGTGCGGTTCGCGGCCGTAGATGCGCCGCACCTCTTCCGCGCGGCGATACACACTGTTCTGGCCGCTGTAGGACGTCAAATCGATCCCGTCGCCCGCTCCCCGCGTGCCGAAGGTGTACACCGGAACCAACCGGTTGCTGTGCGACCCCCACGCGGTGTAATTCTCGGGATCAGGCCCCCAGTGCCCGAAGTCCGCCCGATTTGTTTCAATCGCGGACGACTGCAAGCGGTAATAAAAATCCTCCGCGTGGGACGCAGCCGCGCCGACCACACCCAGCAGCACCACTAAAATAACACGCCCACACGTCGAACAAACCATGCTGCACGTTCCCGCAAAGAATCCGGATGAAGGTCTCGTCGCGCGGATCACACCTGGGGCGATGACTCGCGGCGATGCTCCTCGCGCCCCTTGTTCCTCGGCCCCATCACCCCTGCCCTCCCGCGACACCAGAGCATTCCTTGATCCTCAGGGGGCACGAGACAGTTGCTCTGGCGGCACGAGACGAGTCAGCCTGGTCGCAGCGTAATCCCCGTTGCAACCGTGGCTCAATCGAACCAGTCGTTCGCAGCGGGGACTTCACCAGAAATTCACAGCGTTTGCAACGGACGGCGACCGATTGGGACACATGGCCAACTTCGGCGCCGCACGGGTCGGCACGACCTGCAAGTCGCAAGCGTAGGTTGGCTCCGCATCCGCCCCGATTGTCCCTACCGATTGTCCGCACAAATCGTCCGCCCCGATGTTCACCCCGATGTTCGCACCGGTTGCGAACCAGGCCCGTAGGCCGACTGAACCACCGGTTCCGATGAAGTGGTGCCGTCGCGGTCTTACCAGCCAACGTCCCGATGTGTTCTGGACCGAAGCGGGTGAACTTGGACGAAAAAAGCCGGGATTCAGCAGGGACCGGCTCGTTGCGGCTACGGCCGTGTTTATCGTCGTGATTAAAGCCGCATGTGTCGCAACCGCAGCGAATTCGCGATGACCGAGAACGAACTAAGGCTCATCGCCGCGGCCGCCAGCATCGGATCGAGCAGTCCCCCTGTCAGCGGATACAAGGCCCCCGCTGCCAGCGGAATCCCCAGGCCGTTGTACAAAAAGGCGAACCACAGGTTTTGATGAATCACCGCCACGGTGGCACGGCTGAGTCGAACCGCCCGTACTAGCCCCTGGAGATCGGCGGTCAGCAGCACCACCGCTGCCGACTGCCGGGCCACGTCCGTGCCGCTACCAAGTGCAATTCCCACATCCGCGGCCGCGAGGGCTGGTGCGTCGTTGATGCCGTCGCCGACCATGGCGGTCACATGCCCCCCCTGGCGAGCTGCGGTAATCCACCGATGCTTGTCGGCCGGCTGTAGTTCGGCGTGAACTTCACGGAGGCCCACAGTCGCTGCCACCGCGCGGGCCACCTCGGCTCGGTCGCCCGTTAGCAACACAAGCCGAAGCCCCATCCGCTCCAGGTCGGTGCACGCGCTCCTCGCCGTGGGGCGAACCGTGTCGGCCAGTTCAAGCGTCCCCAAGAGGTTGCCGTCCGCCCCCACGGCGACCAGCGACGTACCCTCGGATGGGGCGGCCAGATTCACCATCGCTGCCGACACCCACTCCGGTCGTCCCACGCGGACTTGCACGGCCGCTGCCTGGGCACCCTGCGGTGCTTGCGGCGGAGTTTCGGTGTTCACGAACACGCGGGCCTGCGCACCCTGACCCACCACGGCGGAAAACTCCGTGGTGACCGGCAGCGTCAACTGTCGTTCCATCGCCTTACGGAAGATGGCTTTGGCCCACGGATGTTCACTGTGCTGCTCCACCGCTGCCGCCAGCCGCAACAGTTCGTCCTCGGTAGCGCCCGGCTCGACATGGCAGGCCGCTACTTCGGGCCGACCATCCGTCAGCGTTCCCGTTTTGTCGAGAAACAGCACTTCCACTCGGGCCAACTGCTCCAGCGCTGCGGCATGGCGGAACAACACGCCCGCCCGGGCGCCGCGGCCAACTCCCACGGTGACTGCCATCGGCGTCGCCAGCCCCAAGGCACACGGGCAGGCAATGATCAGCACGCCCACTCCGCTGGTGAGCGCGTAACTCCACCGCGGTTCTGGACCAAAGGCGAACCATGCCATCGCCGACACCAACGCCGCCAGGCACACGGCCGGCACGAACCAACTCGACACCACGTCGGCCAGGCGTTGCACCGGCGCGCGACTGCGTTGCGCTTCCGCCACCAGCCGCACGATCTGAGCCAGCACGCTGTCACTGCCCACCCGCTCCGCCCGGATCAGCAGTCTTCCCGTCTGATTCAAGGTGGCGCCGGTGACGCGCGCGCCCACTCCTTTGGCGACCGGTGCCGATTCTCCCGTCAACATCGACTCGTCGACCGTCGAGTTCCCTTCCAGCACGACTCCATCAACGGGAATCTTTTCGCCCGGACGAACCCGCAGAACATCCCCCTTCCGCACGACGCTCAAGGGCAACTCCACTTCCGTTCCCCCCCGCACGACGCGGGCCGTCGGCGGCGAAAGGTCGAGCAGTTCGCGCAAAGCGGCTCCGGTGCGCTGACGTGCTCGCTGTTCCAACCACTGGCCGAAAATCATCAGCGTGGTGATCACCGCGGCCGATTCGAAATACACCGGCGGACCGCCCGCATGTCCCGCGGGCATCACGAACCAGTGGGGCGCCAGCCAGGCGCCCCAACTCGCCAACCATGCCGTCCACACCCCCAGCATCAGCAGGGAGAACATGTTCAGGCACCGTGTGGAAAAGGAACGCCAACCGATCAGCCAGTACGGGCCACCCGCTCCAAAAACGACACCCGTGGACAACACCGCCTGCACGGCAATCGACACCTGCTGTCCCGCCGATGCACTCTGTCCCAGCCATTGATCGACGGGAATTCCCAGCATCGGCCCCATGGCCAGCAGAAAGACAGGCACCGTGCCGCTCGCCGCCACGATCAATCGACGCTGCAAGGACCGCAATTCACTGTCCGCCGCCTTTTCGTCTCCCACGCCAGCCGGTTCCAGGGCCATGCCACACTTCGGACACGCGGCCGGCTCGGCGCGCCACACGTCGGGATCCATGGGGCAGAAGTAGCCCGCATGAGAGGGCCACCAGGGCGGCGGAAAACGCTCGGGATGGAGGAACTTATCGCGGCAGCGCTCGCTGCAAAAGTACCATACGACTCCATCCCGCTCCGCCGAGAAGGCCGTCGCCGGATCCACGCTCATGCCGCAGATGGGATCGATGGCCGATGGCTGGGGGGGCAAGACGTCGAGCGCGGGGAAACGAGACATAATTGGGGTGCGTTACTTTACTGTCGTGGCTTTCCACAGCATCCCGCTTCCCCGCCTCGGACGCAACCGCCGGAGATCGGCAGGTGAATCCGCTCCGCGATAATCGGTCCTTGAGGGGGCACGATGGAATGCGCGGTCCGACCGCGGGCTTCATGCGGAGGGAAACGGCTCACCAGGTGGTGAAACGCCGGGCGGTCTTCACGCCAGGCGGCTTTGGACGTCTCGCTGACCGTGCGCGTCAGCATACTGATGAATCGAGGCTCAGAAATCGACTTGCAGACGAACGCCGTAGACATCCGCCGCGCTGGGGCCGGCGTAAGTCGCCGTCCGCCGGTTGAGCATGGCGCGAATGTAGTTGAACTGCACCTTCGTGTAGGCGTTGAGATACCAGTTCATGCCGGCGGTCATGTCGGTCAAACGGCCCCCGTGAATGTTCTCGTCATCGAGATCCACATGCGACACGCGAAAGGCGATTTCCCAGGCTCCCGGACCACGCACGCAATTTCCATCTGCTAAGAATGGGTGCAACGGCTGGATTCGGTCGATCTGTCCCAATTTGCGAAGAAACGGCTTGCTTTCTCCCGTGAGGAAATACATCCACTGGGTGTAGAACCCCCAGAAGTGCAACTGCGGGCCGCCGATTTGCGATAGGTTTGCCATTTGGATTTCGCTTTGCCAGGAGAACGGCCCCGCGGCCCACAAGGCTTCAGTCCCCACATGGGCAATCGTGTTCGCGGGGATCACGCCGGTGTCGACAAACGGGGGTGTTCCATTGGAAATCGAGCCGATCTGCTGTTGGCTCGTCCCTGGAAGCGTCCCGGCGGGGACGCCGAACGCCCCCACAAACGCCTCGGGAATAGTGCGGTATTGGAACGTGTTGCTGGCGGGGTCGCCTACCCAAAACGAAACTCCCGTGTGCAGATAGTCGAGCCGCTGCGTGGCATCGTCCGCCTGTTCGTACCACCACAGGTGTGTCAGCCGTCCCGCCGTGGACCATCCCCCGGCATCACCGATGTCATTGCCGAATTGATCCTGGCCCATGCGAAAAGCCGACACGGCCCATGTCCACATTTCATCTTCGCTGTTGTTGTAGAACCCAACCCCAATGTGCCGGAACGGCTCGAACGTCTGGAACAACAGCGACCGCTCCAAAAACGTCTGGTAGCGGAAGCTGGTGGGGACTTCGAGCGAGAACGGCTGCTTCCACTGGCCAGCACGCACATTTCCCAACCAGGGCAGGTGAGTCGCCTCACCCCACACGTCCGTGAACGTGGGACGCCCGAAAAAGCCGAAGTCCATCTGAATGAAGTAGTTCACGTTCTCGGCGACCGCGCCATTCGCGCTCAATCGGGTCCGACGGAACCCGGCTCCATCCTGGATATCTCCCAATTGCAGCCGATTCTCCGGATCCTGAGTGAAGTAAATCGCGTCGGCTTGAAAGACGCCATGCACCTCCACGGTTGGATATTTTTTGGCAGGTGGCACGGATGGCATGGGGACCGGAGTCGCGCCGGGTGCGGGGGACGGCGGCAGGAGCTCGGCCGAAGAGGGCTTAATTCCCGAAACGGCAGGGACTCCCACAACAGAAGACGGCGATTCGGCTCGCAACGCCGCGACCTCTGCCTCCAGTTGCTCCAATCGTTCCAATAAGTGCAGTAGTGAGTCCGAGTCCCGCTCGTTGTTTTCCGCGAATCCGATCGGCGATTCGCTGCGATCAACCGGTACGAATCGTTCCTGACTCCAGACCGGAATCACCAGCAGCAGTCCGCAGACGGTACAGGCAAGACATACGGGAATCGAGCGCATCACTGCATCTCCCATCAGCGGCGGCAAATCAAGCTCGCCTCCATTCGCCGGGGTTATACGTCGCGGTGCACCAACTCCACTACCCCCCCTGTGCCTGCGCTTGGGTATTCCCCTTCAGTACGGAGAAGCCGCGTAAACCGCAGCGAGCTTGCTCGGCCTTAATCCGCAGTTTTTGCCGCAGACCGGGGGCGATCGCCGAAAAGGATGTCCCGTCCCCCAGCCCGGTCGGTTTTGTGCCGTCGCTCAAATGGACGCATCACCGGTTAAGGCCATCCCACGGAGCATCGTGTCCGGTGAAACGCCGAAAACCCACGGGCAAGCTACCCGTGGGTTCCGGCGAATCAATCCCCCGCTTCGCGCGATCCACCTTCCGCGTTATGCACTTCGCCCACAAGGGAGTTCGCGCTGCGCTCCGCGGCCATCAATCCCCGGGGCGAATTGCCCCGGCGGCTTAAGCGGCCACCTTGATCACTCGCAGGCCTGTACGCCCGGTTCGTGCCAGTTGATTTGCCATGTCGATGAGCCGCGGATCCCGCGCGATCTCCAAGGCCCTTTGCAATGCCCGGTCGTTGGTCTCGTTGCTGGTCCGGCTGGTGGCCACCGAAATATCCGGTTGGACGCCCACGCCGGCCATTTCGCGGCCTTCGGGCGAGTAAAACTTGCCGGTCGTCAGGCGCAGGGCGCCGGCGGCGCTTTTCAGCGGGAACAAGGTTTGGACGGTCCCTTTGCCGTAGGACGGCGACCCCACCACCCATCCGCGTCGGTTCTCTTGGATGGCCGCGGCGAAGATTTCGCTGGCCGAGGCACTGTCGTGGTCGATGAGCACCACCAGGGGAACCTTCCAAGTTTGAGCATATTGGGCCTTCTCCTCACTGTTATCCGCCGCCGTCCGCCCACGGGTCGAGACGATCGTTCCGGCAGGCAGGAACCGATCGGAGATTTCAATCGCCGCGGTCAGCAGACCGCCGGGGTTGCCCCGCAGGTCGAGAATCAGCGATTGCATTCCCTGCCGGTGAAGCGTCCACAACGCCGCATCCAGTTCCTTCGTCGACGATTCCGAAAACTGGTCGAGCTTGATATAGCCCACGCCAGCGGTTTCCATTCGCGCCTCGGAGACGCTGCGCACCTGGAACGGCCGCCGGACCAGGGTTACGTCTCCCACCAAATTGTCCCGCTTCAGATCCAGCTTGATGGGAGTTCCCGCGCGGCCGCCGATCAGGTCGGCCACCTCGCTCAAGTCCAACCCCGCGAGGGAGCGGCCATCCACCGCCGTGATGATGTCCCCCCGCCGCAGAGTGGCTTCCGCGGCCGGTCCGCCCGCCAAGGCCTTCAAAATTTTCACCCCCAGCGGATGGCTTTCGATTTCCACGCCGATGCCCACCATGTTCTCCTTCAACCCCAAGTTCGCCGCGCCCGACTTTTCCGGGGCGACAAACATCGAGTACTCGTCGAGGGTGTCCAGGGCACCGTAGACGAAGGCAAGGCTGACCACGGCGGGGTTCATCTGCACATGGGACCGAGTCATTTGACCCACCTCACGCAGGGCATTTACGGCTTGGGACAAATTCTGTGCTTGCACCTGTCGGCCATAAGCCGCCAGTTGCTCCTTCAGCAATTCCAGGTTTTGGCGCGGCGCAACCAGGCCTGCGGCCTGCTGAAACGCGGGAGTCTCAAGGGCCACGGTCAGGTGCTCGAGCGCTCCCCGCACACGCTGCTGGTAGGACGTCGGGGCCACGTGCCGGCTGTCGATCAATTGCGAAATCTCGATGTACAGGGCCTCGCCCGATTGCGGGGTCAACTGCCGCATCACCCGCACCACCCGCGGATCTTGGTACCGCTTGGCCACTTTCTCACGAAGAGTGGGTTGCGCCGGCACCACCGGTGCTCTGGGAACAGCCCGCGGTCGGTCCCAGGTCCGCTCGGGCTGCGGCTCGCGCTCGGCCGGCACTGTCCGGGGCAGGCGGAAGTCGTCTCGCGGTACGCGGAAATCGTCACGCGTCCAGTCGCGGGGAACGCTGGTTGGCACAGCATCCCGCGACCATGTCCGCGAGTTCGGAATGAGACTGTCAAATTCGTCGCGACCAGCGGGCAGCCGGAAGTCGTCGGGAAACGCCCGCGTCCGCAGCGAACGCGGCAGGTCGGGCAAGTCCCAAAGGTCATCGGTCCGCATCCGTGCCGGGTCGCGCGAACCGTAGCCTCCCGGATTGCGAATGTCATCGCGTGAAAACGTGCGAAGGTTGGACCCGAACGAGCCGCGCGGCACGGCATCGCGGGCATCGAATTCCGGCGGCGGGCCGAAATCGTCTTCCACCCAGGTGTTCGGCAGACGGCTGCCTTGAGCGAAGGCCAGGTCGCCGCCCGACAGGAAACAGGCCAGGGCCAACACAAGCAACAGGACCGAACGGCTTTTTCGAGTGGGATGGCGTTGCATGATGGACTCCTTCCAGTATGAGGGTGTGCTGACGAAACCGACGACTGCGAATGATGGTTTCCGCCCGAGCGGCCTTAGTGGGGAAGCAGCGCCGCCTCAGTGCCGACGGAGGCGGTGGCCGAATCACACTGATTCGCTCTGGCCAACACTTCTCCCCGAACAACGCGGACTTCGGCGGGAGCTTCCACACCGATCTTCACGCTGCCTCTCGATGTGTGGATCACACGGATAACAATGTTGTCGCCGATGCGGATGACGTCGTCCCTCTTTCGCGTCAGTACCAACATGGCCTTGCGTCCTTTCCAGGCCGAAGCCTGACCCTGTGAGCCGCTGCAATCGTGTCCGGCACGCACCGGACCAACTCTGTCAAGAGCAGTATGCACGGCGTGTGCCATTCCGCGCGACAATCCCCGATTTGCCGAAAAAAGCCTGTTTTTCAGGACGTGGCAATCTTTACAATCCCCTTCCCGGCGACTGCGGCGGGTTTTGTCAAGAGCATTTTTTGTAGCTTCTACAGGACGCAGGACGGGATGTTGCAAAAAGTACGACACTCCGTGCGCGCCGGTGGTGTCAAATAGATTCCAATGCAATCGCTCCAGATCGACCACCAGGTGCGGATTGCACTGGTATTTCGGCGTGTTCCGCTGGGCCTGAACCGCACACATCACTCACGGGAATGGCCGTGAGTGGCCGATTGGCACGGAGAGTGCAATCATTCTGTGCAGAAGGATCCGCTCTGTGACGCGAATCCGCAGCAGGGCGATGTCTCGCCCACACCTCTGTCCACGGAAAGGAAACCGCCATGTCCACACGGCTGCTCCCACTCCTGCTGACCATCGCCTGGGTCCTCACCACAGGCACCGCTTCGGCACAGTCCGGCGTTTATGTGCCCGGTTGGAACGTCCCACGCAGCAGCTTTTGCCCGACGGGCAACTGCGGCGTTGCGCCCACGAGTTATGTCATTCCACAGTCCGGCAACTGCCCGGGGGGCGTATGTCCCCCCAACCGCCTCGGGAGTTACACCCCCGTGAAGACTTGCCCCACGGGAAACTGCAACGCCGCCAATACTTGTTACGGCGTCAACTGCCCTCCGACCGGCTCCTGTGCGAACGGTCTGTGCCGGGGCACCACGGCCGCTCCGTATCCCGCGGTTCCTCGCCCGCCGATCACGCACAGCCGGAGCCTGTCTGCCCCCAAAAGCTACGTGCCGACGACTTCCTACTACGCTCCAGTAGCTCCCGTGGCGAAGAGTGGCGCCGCGAACAACAGTGGTGCCGTCAACAGCACGGCTGTCCGAACGCGGATGTTCGATTCCCTCAACAGTCCCTTCTACCCGTGAATGGGGGGATGGCGGGGAGTGGCGCCTGAACAACGAAAGCCCGGCAGAACACTGCCGGGCTTTCCTCTTTTCGATCCTCTGACCGCGTCCTGGGTGCGGGGGGTGAGCGTTCCGCGACACCTAGCGGCGGCGAATGGGGAACGTCTCGAGCGCCTTGTCGGGATCGGCATTGAAAAACGGATCGTCTCCGCCGGTCTCTCCGGGCACGGTCGAAGGCGAACCCGCGCCGTCTTTGGGGGGCGTGCGCTGGGCCGGCCGACGAGTCGGTGGCTGGTCGGGCAAGTAGTCGAAGGGAACGTCGGCGTCGCGGACGGGGGGCACAAAACCGTCGTTGTCGTCGCGCCGAGGCGGGCGCAGCACGTTGTCCCGTCGTGCCGTGGATGCGCGGGGCGGCGGGTTGAGCGGCTGCCCCACAAACGGCTCGGCATCGAAGGCCGGCGGGACGCCGTCGCGGCGTTGGTCGACATCATGCAGTTTGTCCACATACGGTCGAATCACGTCGCTGAAGGCCGGCGGCAAGATCGGCGACAGAGCGGTCATGATCCGCGCGGCAACCGTTCGCGTCTCGGACGACAGAATGATCGGTCTGGCCTGTGGGGAGAGGGATAGCAGCCCGATCGTCAGTACAATCGTGAACAGCACCCCCTTCACGCCGCCGAGCAGCGCTCCCAGGTGCCGGTCGAATTCCACCAGCTTCAAGCGCTCGAGCGACTCGCGAATGGAGCGCCCCATGAGGTACACGGCCAGCGAGACCGCCAGGTAAATCGCCACCATGGCGAACAACCGATTGGCGGGTGGTTGTCCAAAGTAGGGAGCCAGCCGCTCCGACAACGGGTAGGCCACCACATAGCCCAGCAGCAGCGAGGCGATGGGAGCAATTTGCCAGACCATCCCCCGCCAGGCCCCCTGGAAGACGCACGCGACGACGATCAGCAGCATCAGTCCGTCGTACACGGTTAAGGTCATGACGGCTCTTTCCGTTGCGGCTGCGATGGTTGATGACTCGGAGGGCTTCCCGACAGCGCGGCTATTGGGGAGCGAAGTCGAAGTCGAATCGGGAGTCGCGGGCCTCGTACACGGGACGCCGCTCGGGCGGGATGATCACGGTGGCCTTGGGCGCGGACGGCGCCGGCTGGTCGCCGCGCCGTTGCACGGTCGGTGGAACAGCAGGGCTGGCGGGCGCACGCTCGGGAACCGCGACCGATGGCCTCGATGTCAACGAACCTTCTTGCAGGACCGCCAGGCCCGCCAGCAACAACCAGCCGTAGCACAACGAATTGGCCGTGGCATTGTTGCCGAACAGCTTCAACGCCGTGCCGAATGAACTTTTGACGCGCGCCGTGACCCCCCGCACCTCGACGCTCCAAATTTCGTCGAGCACCAGATGCGACAAGTATCCCAGCGTCAGCCCGCATGCCTTGAACACCCGAACGAACGACACGCCCTGATCGCAAATCAGATACGCCACCATTCCCGCAATGGCAGCCGCGGGCAGGCTGTGAAACATGCCGCGATGGACCGTGAACAACTTCAGCAGCGTTCCCAACCCGAAGCGGATGAACAGATAAATCGGCGCTCCGAACAAGAGCATCTGTTCGACGTTCAAGCCGAATTGCTGCTGCAAACGGTTGAACAGCACCATGGGGATGACGGCCGCGGCGAAACCGATGGTTTCACGGGCGGGGACGCCAGAATCGCTATCCAGATCGGGCATCATTCCGCCAATCGCGCACAATCCGCCGGCGACCGCACACGTTGACCACTCCAGGCCGTAGTGGTCGTGCCCGAGCCAGGCCAATCCAGCTCCCAGGCTGGTACTCACCGCAATGTGGGTATGGAACGACGCCATCCAGGTTGCGCCCCAAAAGCACGGTACGGCCCGCCAGAAAACGGACGGGAACCCTAAGCGGTTCCCGCAAGGCGGTCAAGAGGGACCTGCCAAGCCGCGTCGCTGGGGTCGTCAATTCTGCCGTGGATCGGCGGCCAGGAAACCGCGGAGCCGCTGCATTTGCCGCCCGCGGAATTGGGCGCGGAGTTGTTGTCCCGGCCGACCAGCGAGGGCAAAACACTCTGCGGCCTGCTTGAGATAGCGCTCCGCCAGACGCAATCGGCCGAGTTGTTGCATCGCCGCGGCCAGATTCCACAAGTCGTAGCCAGCGAACCGCCAATTTCCCGCGTCTCGATGCCGGCGATAACTTTGCCGCAAAAACACAGCCGCCGCGCGCGGGGTTCCTTCCAACAGTCGCACAATCCCCGCGCTGGCGATGATCGCAGCCTGCATGGGATCTTCCGCAGCGCACAGGTCGGCCGCCGACCGAAGCAAGGCTTCCGCCAATTCGCACCGCCCGCACGCCAGGGCATCATTGGCCAGATGCAACAGATCCGCCGCATCGCAATCCGGCACCAACCGCAAGGCCTGCTGCTGAAAACTGCGCGCCAGGGCAAAATCCCCCAAGTCCCGATACACGGCGGCAAGGTTGGAGTACGCCGCCGCCAGTTCCAGCCAGCGCCCCGTCGCCGCGGCTTCCTCCACCACAACGGTCCATTCGCGAATGGCCTCGCAGTACCATTCGTGTTCAGCAAGGAGTGCCCCGAGGCTCAGACGGACTTCCAACGAACCGGTCTCGTTGGCCAGCTCGCGGAGCCGGTCAATCGCCTGCGACCAACAATTCGTTTCCAGCAGCCGCTCGACTTCGTGCCAGGTTGCCGGTGGAAGGGGTGCAGGGGGTACGGGAACCGACATGGCAGCTCGTCCTCGTTTCTGGGGGAACGAAACCGGACTCGAGCGTGCCGCTTCGGACTGCCTCCATCTTCTCCCCCTCGCGCGAGACCGAGCTGGGGCGCAGCAGAGGGCAGCCATGAAGCTACGGGCGACCTGAGACCGCCAAATTGTACCCAATCTTCCCGTTTTGTCAATTCCGCTTATTTTGTGAATTTTGCTGTGCGGGCAGTTGGTGCCGTGCGGGTCGCTGATTGCGGGTCGCTGATCTGGTGTACGCAAGTGCTCAATCAAGTGCTTTGGACAACCGCTTCCCTTTGACCCCTAACGTTCAGGCTCGTGAAACGAGGCGGCAGGGACTTCGCTCCTCGCATGTGGCGAGCAAGTCCAGCGAGCAAGGGGGACAGGAACGAGTCGGGCTCTGTCACATTGGCAGGCTCACCGTCCCCGCTGTTCCAAGCAGCGCGTCACCCTGGCAGACGCGACAGCACCTGCGGATTTCATTAAAGCTTTTTATTTCAAATGCTTGCGCCATTTCTATGGATTGGAACGCAATTCGCTTCGTGTGGGGGGCCGGTGTGCTGTTTCCTGACTTACCGGTGATGCGGCGTCGCGCCGACGGTTGCTGAGGAGTGTTGCATGGCGAAAAAGGACAAGGCCTCGGTGGATCTGAAGTTGGTTCCGCTGGGGGATCGCGTGGTGGTCAAACGTGCCGAGGCCGAGAAAAAGACTTCCGGCGGCATCGTGCTCCCGGATACGGCCGCCGACAAACCGCAGCGCGGCGAAGTGCTGGCCGTGGGTGAGGGCCATGTGAAAAACAATGGGATGAAAGTGCCCCTCACGGTCAAGCCCGGCGACGAGGTGATCTTCAGCGCCTATGCCGGTGACGAATTCAAGGTTGGCGACGAAACCTACTTGCTCATGCGCGAGAGCGACATCCTCGCGATTTACGGCTAATCGACGGCCAGCAGCCCTGCGGAGTGGTGGTCTTGACGGATGGCCCCACCGTAGGTCGACATTGGCAAATCCTTCTGCGAAGCACCTTCCCCGGAGATCTCGATCCATGCCTAAGATGATTGCCTTCGATCAGGAAGCCCAGGAGGCGATGCGCCGCGGCGTCGCCAAGCTGGCGAAAACCGTGCGCGTCACGCTCGGCCCCCGCGGCCGTAACGTGATCATCGAAAAGAGCTTCGGTTCACCCACCGTCACCAAGGACGGCGTCACCGTCGCGCGGGAAATCGAGTTGCCCGACAAGTTCGAGGACATGGGCGCCCGCATGGTCCGCGAAGTCGCCAGCAAGACCAGCGACACCGCGGGGGACGGCACGACGACCGCTACCGTCCTCGCCGAAGCCATTTACTGCGAAGGCTTGAAGGCCGTGGTCGCCGGGGTCAATCCCATCGACATGAAGCGGGGCATGGACAAGGCGGTCGAGGCGATCGTCGAAAAGCTCAAGTCCATGTCGGTGGAATGCAAGACGAAGAAGGCCATCGCCCAGGTGGGCACCGTGGCCGCCAACGGCGATACGGAAATCGGCAACATCCTGGCCGACGCCATGGAGAAAGTCGGCAAGGATGGCGTGATCACGGTGGAAGAGGGCAAGTCGCTGACCACCAATTTCGAGGTGGTCGAAGGCATGCAGTTCGACCGCGGCTATCTGTCGCCGTATTTCGTGACCGATCCGCAGTCGATGGAGGCGGTCCTCGAGGACGCCTACATCCTCATTCACGAGAAGAAGATCACCAGCGTCAAGGACCTGGTGCCATTGCTGGAGAAGGTCGTCAACTCCGGCAAGCCCCTGCTGATCATCGCCGAGGAAGTGGAGGGGGAAGCCCTGGCCACCCTGGTGATCAATAAGCTCCGTGGCACCTTCAAGGTGTGCGCGGTCAAAGCGCCCGGCTACGGCGACCGCCGCAAGGCGATGCTGCAAGACATCGCCATCATGGTCGGCGGCCAGGCCATCTTCGAAGATCTGGGAATCCAGCTCGAAAACGTGCAGTTGTCCGACCTGGGCCGCGCCAAGCGGGTGGTGGTCGACAAGGACAACACCACGATCATCGAGGGGAAGGGAGACTCGAAGGACATCAAGGCTCGCATCGAGCAAATTCGCCGCGAGCGGGAAAACTCCACGAGCGACTACGACCGGGAAAAGCTGGATGAGCGGATCGCCAAACTCTCGGGCGGTGTGGCGCAGGTCAACGTGGGGGCCGCCACCGAAAGCGAAATGAAGGAAAAGAAGGCCCGCGTCGAAGACGCGCTGCATGCGACCCGGGCGGCCGTGGAAGAAGGAATTCTCCCCGGCGGCGGCGTGGCCTTGCTGCGAGCCTCGCTGGCGGTCAAGCCGAACGGCCTGAACGAAGATGAAACGGTGGGCTTCAACATCATCGTGCGGGCTTGCCGGGCTCCCCTGACCCAGATCGCCAACAACGCGGGTGTCGATGGCAGTGTGATCTGCGAGAAGGTTGCCAATCTCAAGGGCAACGAGGGTTACAACGCCGCCACCGGTGAATTCGAAGACCTGGTGAAGGCGGGGATCATCGACCCCACCAAGGTGGCCCGCAGCGCCTTGCAGAACGCGGCCAGCGTGTCCACCCTGCTGTTGACCAGCGAAGCCCTCATCGCGGAGAAGCCCAAGGAAGAAGACAAGAAGCCCGGCGGACACGACAACGATCTGTACTAAGCCGATCTGTACCGCTTCCGATCGACGGGCGTCTTTCGCTCCGCCGGTAGCGTCTCCTGTCAGTTGGTCCCGGCCGTCACCCGACGGCCGGGACTTTTTTTGTGCGATGTTGCTGGTCCCAGACTGCGAAGCGATTGCCCCCCTTGCTTGATCCGGCACCCCTCGCAGAAGTGTTCATATGTACATATTTGCTGGTTGAGCCGGGGAGTCTTTTCGGCCCGCCGTCACCGGCCCTCATGTCTTCCTGCCGAACTGTAGGCGCCAAAGCCGTGCGATTCCGAACGGGTGGCGATCAGCGATACCGACTTGCAATTGCCAACGGGATTTTCTGAATATAGAATTGCATCAACATCGATTGAATTGTTTGCCTCGCAGGCTGCGAAACTTAGCTGCCTTGCGCGGCCGGGGCGATGGCACAGGATGCACCCGTGTTGAGACAGTGTTTGCTGAGTGCCGGAGTTTGGGCTTGCGGGGTCACCCTGCTTGCCGCCGATGTCCGCGTGGTACCCGAGCGGTGCGAGTTGGGCGATGCCTTTGCGCGGCGTCAGTTGCTGGTCGCCGTGGACGGAAAAGACGTGACGCGGCGGGCCCGCTACGTCAGCCGTCAACCTCAAGTCGCCACCGTGGATGCCAGCGGGTTTGTCGTTCCCATGGCGAACGGCACGACCGAGATTGAAGTGCATGCGGGCAACCAGATGGTGGTGGTGCCGGTTGAGGTGCGCGGCCTCGATCAACTCCGACCCGTCGATTTCGCGACGGAAATCCAGCCCTTGCTGAGCCGTTTCGGCTGCAATTCCGGTGGTTGTCACGGCAAGGCCAGCGGACAGAACGGCTTCAAGCTTTCTCTGTTCGGTTTTGACACGGCGTTTGACTATGCCGCTCTCGTGGAGGAAGCGCGCGGCCGGCGGATCTTTGCCGCGGCTCCCGAGCGGAGTCTGCTGCTCGCCAAGGCCACGGGGCAGATTCCCCATGGAGGTGGTCAGCGAATCGTTCCGGGAAGTGAACCGTACCGCCTCATGTTGTCGTGGCTTCAGGCGGGAGCGCCCCCGTCGGCCGCCAACGCGCCCCGCGTCGTCAAATTGCATCTCGTGCCGGCTGAGCAGATTCTCCAGCCGAACGAACAGCAACAAGTGGCGGTCTTGGCCGAATACAGCGACGGCCGTGTGCGCGACGTGACGCGGGACACCGAATACGCCAGCAACCTGGATGTGGTTGCCGCCGTGAATGAAGAAGGGTTGATCACCGCCCAAACGGCAACCGGCGAGGCCGCGATCATGGCTCGCTACATGGGACAGGTGGCCGTCTGCCGGATCCTGCGGCCCCAAGGCGCGCCGCTGGCCGACCTGCCGGAATTTCAGCCGGTGAATTTCATCGACCAGTTCACGGCCGAGAAGTGGAAGAAGCTGGGGCTGCGTCCGTCGCCGCCGTGCGACGATGCCACGTATCTGCGGCGGGTCACGCTCGATCTGTGCGGCCGCTTGCCGACGGTGGATGAAGCCCGCGAATTCCTTGGCGATACGCGGCCGGAAAAACGTGCGGCCCTCGTCGAACGGCTGCTGGATTCCCCCGATTATGCCGCGTATTTCGCGATGAAATGGGGTTCGATCCTGCGAAACTCGAATCTGGCGGGGGCCGACCGCACCGCGTATGCCTTCCACAATTGGATCAAGGACATGTTGGCCCGCAACCGCCCCTACGACGAGTTCGTGCGGGGGATCGTGGCGGCGGCGGGAGAATGGCCCGACGCTCCGGCGATCAACTGGTTCTGGCAATCGCGCGACGATCAATTGCACCAGGTCACGGCCGACACCGCGCAGGTGTTCCTCGGTCTGCGGTTGCAGTGTGCCAAGTGCCATCATCATCCCTACGAGAGGTTCAGCCAGGACGATTACTACGGTCTGGCGGGATTCTTCACCCGATTGGGCCGCAAGTCGTTCGGTGAACCGCCGCCGTACTTTTCCTCGCCGACCGTCACCATTGGCGAGCGACACCCCCTCACCGGCCAGCAGATCGAACCGAAATACCTGGATGGCCCGGTGGCGAAGTTCGGTCCAGAGGACGACCCCCGGCAGGCCTTGGTGGATTGGATGGCTCGGCCCGACAACCCGTACTTCGCCAAGGCCCTCGTCAACCGTTTGTGGGGGCATTGCTTTGGTCGAGGCATCGTCGATCAGGTGGACGATCTGCGCGAGACCAATCCCCCCTCCAACCCCGCCTTGTTGGATGCGCTCGCCCGGGAATTCATCGCGCCTCAGCATGTGGTGTGGATCGGAAACACGCAAAAACCTGCCGACCATCCCTTTGACCTGAAGCACATGCTGCGACTGATGGTCGCCAGCCGCACCTATCAATTGTCGTCGGTGCCCATTCCAGACAATCTCGAGGATCGACAAAACTTCGCCCGCTATTATGCCCGCCGCTTGCCCGCCGAAGTCTTGCTCGACGCCGTCGACCAGGCGTGCGGCGTCAAGAGCCAATTCAGCAACATGAGCGCGGAAGCACGCGCCGTCGACCTGCCGCACGAGAACTTCGGTTCCTATTTCCTGGATACATTCGACCGTCCCCGCCGCGTGACCCCCTGTGAATGCGAACGCTCCACCGGCGCCACCCTCTCGCAAGTGCTCCTGCTGGCGAATTCGGATGAATTGGAAAACAAGATTGCCAACGGCAACGGCCGGATCGAGCGGCTGCTGAAGGAGGGGGCCTCGACGCCGCGGATCATCGAGGAACTTTACCTGGCGGCGTTTTCGCGGTATCCCACGCCGCAAGAACTCATCGCCGCGGAAGCGCATGTGATGGGCAGCGGTGACGCGCGCCGCGGCGTGGAAGACGTGCTCTGGAGTCTGCTCAATTCGCGGGAATTCGGGTTTAATCATTGAGTTCACACCGGCGCTGCGCGGGCAGAACGCCAGCCTGGCGCGCGGCATCAGAAACAGGCTTCGGGAAAAATTGCCGGGGGATCCAGCGCGGCAGAGGCGATGAGGAAAGTCGGTAATTAAGATGAAATGCTTGTCGGGGAAGATGGAACAGTGCCGAGCCGTGGCCTGTTCCCAAACCGGGCCATGAGGCCGTCCAGGACGATTTCCACAATTTTCCGCGATCCGAACAGCAACTCCGTGGACCACGCAGGCTCCCCGCGCGCGGGATCGTGCGAGGGGACAATGACGAAAGGTTGCAACCATGCTCGACGTGACATTTGGTTCGACTCGAACCTGTGATGGCGTCACCCGCCGCAACTTTTTGCGGATCGGCACGTTGGCGATCGGCGGGCTTTCGCTGCCGGGGCTGCTGGCGCGGCAGGCTCGCGGGGCGGTCTCCTCGCGGAAGTCGGTGATTCTGATTTGGCAGGCGGGTGGTCCGAGCCACATCGATACGTACGATCTCAAGCCCACGGCACCGGCCGAATACCGCGGGGAATTCAAACCGATTCCCACCAACGTGCCCGGTGTGGAAATCAGCGAACACTTGCCGTTGCAGGCCAAAATCTTCGATAAGTTGGCCGTGGTGCGGTCTGCGTTCCATACCAATGCCGGTCATGGCATGGGCTCGCAGTGGATGCTCACTGGATATCAGCCGACCATTGAGGTGAACGACAACATCTATCCGGCGTGCGGGGCCGTGGTGGCCCGGTTGAAAGGGCCGAATGAGCCGGGTCTGCCCGCATACGTCAACCTGCCCTACCGGTTGGGATTGGGCAAGGCCGCGTATTTGGGTGCGGCGTACAACCCCTTTGCTCCGGATGGCGATCCGAACAACCCGGGCTTTCAGGTGCGCAATTTGCGATTGCCGGGGCGGGTCGATGTGGCGCGACTGGAGCGCCGCCAGGCGTTGTTGGGACAGGTCGACACGCTGAAGCGCGAAGTCGATGCGAAGGGAGACATGCTGGGACTGGATCAGTTCTATCGGGACGCCTTCCAGATGGTGACCAGCGAAAAGACGCTCCGCGCTTTCGATATTCATCGGGAGGATCCCCGGTTGCGAGAAAAGTATGGCCGCAACGACCTGGGCCAATGCTGCCTGTTGGCCCGGCGGCTGGTGGAAGCGGGGGTGACGTACATCACCATTCAGGCGGGCGGCGGTTGGGACACGCACGGCAACAACTTCGCCGAACTGAAGAACAACCTGCTGCCCAAGTTCGACCGGGCCGTTTACGGTCTGGTGGAAGATTTGTACGACCGCGGCTTGCAGAACGACGTGCTGGTGATGGCCATGGGCGAATTCGGGCGCACGCCGCGGATCAATGGCACAGTCGGCCGCGACCATTGGCCCGGAGCGATGTCGGTGCTGTATGCCGGGGGTGGCTTGCGAATGGGTCAGGCCGTGGGGACGACCGATAGCAAGGCCGAATATCCCACCGCGAAGCCCTACACCCCTGGCTGCGTGCTCTCGACGATGTATCACGTGTTGGGGATCGACCACCACCACGTGTTCTACGATCAGGCGCGGCGACCACTGCCAGTGCTGAACGAGGGAGCCCCGATCGTCGAATTGGTGGGCTAATCCCCCTGCTGCGAGGGACACAGCCCTTGTTCCGCGCGTCGTCGACGCGGGACGCCGCATGGTGTCCCGCCCTGCCCTCCCGGGCAAGGGCGTGCGGTCGCGCGACCGTCGCCGATTCAGGACCTGATTGAGACGATCCGGGCCGTCCCCGAAACCCCCGAAACGCTAGGAGCAGCTTCCATTCTCGTGATTGCCGACCATCGCATGATCGTTCGGCTGGCGCTTGCCGCCGGTTGCCTGCTGTTCGCTGTCGCCGTCGAGGCCGATTTGCCCTCGCCCCGGCTGGACCAACTAACTCCCGTCGGCGGCGCCGCGGGGAGCGTGGTCGAGGTGGTCCTCACGGGGAATGACCTCGACGGCGGGGAAACCCTGCTGTGCGGCCATCCGGGTCTGCGCGGGGAATTCATCAAGGCCGAAAATCCCAACCGGTTGCACTTTCGGCTGCATACCGCTCCGGACGTGCCCAAGGGAACCTACGATGTGGCCGTGGTTGGCCGCTTCGGCGTCTCCAATCCCCGGCTGTGGCATGTCGCGCATGGTCTGGAAGATGTGTCCGAAGTCGAGCCGAACAATACACGCGCCCAGGCGCAATCCGTGCCCATCAACGCGGCGATTAGCGGTCAAGCCGACGGCAACAATCAAGACGTGTTTCGTTTCGTGGGAAAACCGGGCCAACGCATTCTGATCGACTGCCTCTCGGCCCGGTTGGAAACGGAGATGGATGCCCTGCTGGTCGTCACGGGACCGCAGGGACAGCAAATTGCCTCGAACAGCGATTACTTCGGCCGCGACCCGCTGGTGGACTTCGTGGTGACGGCCGACGGCGACTATTTCGTCGAGGTCCGGGACCTGACCTATCGAGGGGGATATCCGTATCGGCTGCTGATTCACGACCGGCCGCAAGTGGAGCATGTTTTTCCGCGTGCCGTCACCGTGGGTCAATCGGCAACGCTGACGGCGTATGGCCGGAACCTCGGCGGTTCGCCCGGCGCGTGGCGCATCGGCGAACTGCCGTTGGAGGAAAAGTCGTTCCCCTACCTGCCCCCCGTCGACTTGCTGGCGATGGGCGGATTCCGCTTCCGGGAGCATCCGCTGCAACATTCGGTCCTGCCGACTGCCGCCACGTGCACGTTGGTGGGGGAGCAGTTTTTGGCCCTCGATGCCGATCCGGTAACGGTGGTCCTCAGCGAAGGCCCGACGGGAGTCGAACAGGAGCCGAACGATACGAGGGAACAGCCGCAGCCGCTGACCGTGCCGGCGATGATTTCGGCCCGCTTTGACCGGCCGCGCGATGCCGATTGGTACGTCTTCGAGACCGACGAAACGGGGGGCGCGTATGGCTTCGATGTATATGCCGAGCGCATTGCCGGCCGCTGCGATCCCTATTTGTTTCTCTACGACGAACAAGGGAACCGCATTTTCGAACTGGATGACTACGGTCACCGCGTGAATGCCTTCGACGGCCATCTGCGCGATCCGTCGGGGCAGACGAACTTGCCGGGCAAAAAACAGTTCCGCGTGCTGGTGCAAGATCGATACCAGCGCGGCGGAGCGCGGTACCAGTACGTGTTGAATGTCCGCAAGGCGAAAAGCGATTTCTTCGCGGCTTCCATCCACAGCAGCCCCACTCTGGCGAGCACCACGGTGTGGCAAGGGGGAGCGGCCAGCCTGGACGTTGTGTTGCACCATGTCGACGGCGGGAACCAGTTTCCGGTCACCATTACGGCCGAGCAGCTACCCCCCGGACTGCACGTCACTCCGACGGTGATCGGTGCCGATAACCGTGGCAGCGTGGTGTTCTGGGCGGAGGAACAGGCGACTCCCTGGACGGGTGCGATTCGGTTGTGGGCCACGTCCAAGCACGGTGACCGCGAATTGCGCCGCGAAGTCCGCCCCTATACCCGCGCGCATCAACAGGTCGGCAGCCGCCCCATGCGGGAACAATGGCTGGCCGTGCGCGAGCGGGCGCCGTTTGGCTTACGCATGGAACCAGAACGACTCAGCGTCGAGGCCGGTCAGAAAGCCGATGTCCGCCTGATCCTCGCCCGCTACTGGCCCGACTTCACCGGAGCCGTCGACTATCAGCCATTGAATTGGCCCGGCCAATTCCAACTGGGCAACGGCACCATCGCCGCTGGCCAGACGGAAGCCTCGCTCTCGGTGACCGTGCAGCCCGGCACGCGCCCGGGGGAGTACACTCTGTCGGTGTTAGGCCAAGCGCAGGTACCGTTCCATAAAGATCCCAACGAAAAAAACCGTCCGAACACGCTGGTGGCCATGCCGGCTCGACCGGTCACCATTACCGTGATTCCGGCGGAAAAACGCTAGCCGCCCGCGGAAGCGGCGCATCATCATCCCACTGCCGAGTGTCGCCGTCTCCCCGCGGCCGAGGCATCGGTTTTCGAGTGGTGACTGAGCATCGAGGCGCAAGAGTTGAGAATTGCCCCGGATTTGGGGAAGATGACCCGGGCGAATTCCATCTGATTCACCATGTCAAGGATCGTTCCGCCGAGACGTCAGACGTCGCGTTCCGCCGGGAAGCGTTCGCGTCTTCTGATGACCAGTTGCCGTTGATCGACGAGGGGATTTCAGCCGGCCGCGGAGCTTGAGTCGGCTGCCGCTCGCCAGGAACGCGACCATCGAGGTCCACACCCGCTCGGGACGGCTGGTGTGGGAGGGGGTTGTGCGTTCCGGCAACCGCTCGCGCGACGATCTGCGGGAACCGCAGCCATGTTGGTCGCCGAACGCCTCAGCAAATCGATCTTTGGCTTCGTTCATGGACGGAATATCGTCTACAACCAGTGTTGGGAAGATCCACGGCTGGACCGCGTGGCCTTGGCCCTCACGCCGCAAGACCGCGTGGTGGTGATCACCTCCGCCGGCTGCAATGCGCTGGACTACGCCTTGGCGGGCGCGGGTCACGTGCACGCCGTCGACATGAACCCCCGGCAGAACGCGCTGCTGGAGTTGAAGCTCGCCGCGGCCCGTCAGCTCAGTTACGAGGAGTTCTTTCAACTCTTTGGCCGCGGACGGCTGCCGCAATGGAAGGCGGTTTACCCCCAGCGGTTGCGGCCCCTGCTGCCGCCGGAAGTGCGCGCCTTCTGGGACCGCCACGGCGATCTGTTTCTGGGGCGCGGGCCGCGGAAGTCGTTTTATTTTCGCGGAACGTCGGGGACCTTCGCCTGGCTGGTCAACTACTACGTGGACCACATTGCCCGGTTGCGCGATTCGGTCAATGCGCTGCTGGCGGCCGACAGCGTGGAACAACAGCGCGATATCTATGTCCACTACAAGCTCGCCGACCGGTTGTGGCGTCCCATGATTCGCTTCGCCATGAAGCGCGATGTCACGCTGGCGCTGCTGGGTGTGCCACGGGCCCAACGGCGACAGATCGATACCGGCTATCCGGGCGGCATTCTCCAGTTCGTGATGGATCGCGTGGAAACCGTGTTCACCAGGCTGCCGCTGAAGGACAACTACTTCTGGCGGGTGTACATGACCGGCGAATACACGCCCGATTGCTGTCCCGAGTATTTGAAAGAGGCGAATTTCGCCGCGCTCAAGCACTCGGTTCCCGACCGCGTGACGACGCACACCAGTTCCATCCTGGCGTTTGTCCGGCAGCATCCCGGGGAAATCACCCGTTTCGTGCTGCTAGACCACATGGATTGGCTGACGCGCGATCCGGCCCGCAAAGTGCTCACCGAGGAATGGCAGGCCATCGTCGACAAAGCGGCTCCGCAAGCTCGCATTCTGTGGCGCAGTGCCGGCCTCAATGGCGAGTTCGTCAACTCGCTGCCTGTCCGGGTGGGGCAGCGCCTCCAGCCCTTGGGCGAACTGCTGCGCTACCACCGCGAACTGGCGGCGGAACTGCACCAAAAAGACCGGGTGCACACTTACGGCAGCTTCTGCATTGCCGACGTCGTGCGGTGAATCACCAGCCGCGTGCGGTGAATGGGACCGCGCTGCCGCGCGCATCCGCGGCGGAATGTCGCGGAGGCAAACCGGGCGGAACAGGCCGCGTTCGGAAAATTTCCGTTCGTCGCGGCCGGGGCGTCATTCGGGGACCAGCACGATCTTACCGATCACCTCCCCCTTTTCGAGCATTTCGTGCCCGCGGACGACGTCTTTCAAGGGCATGATTTCGTTGATCACCGCCTTGATCTGACCGCTCTTCACAAAGCGGAGCGCATCGACGGTTTCGGACACGGAGGCAAAGTGCGAACCGAGGTAGTTCTGCTGTTTGGTCCACAAAAACCGAATATCGAGCGGGGCTTTGAAGCCCGTTGTGGCCCCGCACGTGACGATGGTGCCGCCCCACCGCAAACAGTACGTGCTGGTCTCCCAGGTCGAGGCGCCGCTGTGTTCGAACACAATGTCGACGCCGCGCTTGTTCGTGATGTTCATGACCTCGCGGGTGACGCGCTGCTCCGTGCGGTTGATGACGTAATCGGCCCCTAGCTCGGCCGCGACTTTCGCCTTTTCGGCACTGCTGACGATGGCGATGGTTTTGGCGCCAAACACCCTGCACAACTGGATGGCCGCGGAGCCGATGCCGCCCGTGGCGCCCCAAATCAGCACCGTATCGCCGGCTTGCATCCGCGCCCGCGTCACCAGCATCCGCCACACGGTGGCCAGAACATTGGTGATCGCGGCGATCTCCGCGAAGCTGGTGTTGGGTGGCTTGGGGATGCAGTTCCGCGCGGGCACGGCCGCATATTCGGCTTCCGCCCCCTTGTTAGGCCCGGTCTCAAAGCCCCAAATGAGCCAGTGCGGACAGAACATGGGGACGCCGCGAATGCACTCCACGCAGTCGCCGCAGGAAAACGCCCCATTCACGACCACTTCATCACCCACTTTGACCGTCGTGACTTCGGAGCCAACCTCCACCACGACCCCGGCGCCGTCCGTGCCGTTGATATGCGGCAGCTTGAAGTCCATTCCCGGCAGTCCTTGCCGCGCCCAAATGCAGTTGTAGTTCATGGCGGCGGCTTTGATCCGCAGCAGGACCTCCCGCGGCCCAATCTTGGGGATCGGCAAGTCGTCGCGATACTGGAGCACCTCCGTACCGCCGTGCTTCTCGAACATCACAGCCTTCATGGCAGGTCCTTCCGCAAAATTGGAGGTGCGCCCCCGCGAGGGACTTCTCCCTCCACGGGCTTCGTAGGTGTCATCGGAGACGAGGGACACAACGCCCGGCGCGTTCTCCTCCACGCTGCGCTTCGGTACACACAGACCGCAGGCGCGCCGATACTCTAGCGACCCTACCGCGGGGCGTACAGACCAACTCCGCAGCCAGCGGGCAGCCTCCGGCCAGCCTTTGCGTCGCTGCTTAAATGGCGGGTCCGGCTGCGTTCGGCCGCTGCACCAACAGCATGTCGGTTGTGTCGGCGAGAGCGCATTCCGCCCAATCGCGGCGGAACTGGCGATACGCCCGGGCGGGCACCATGCCCTCCCGAAACCGCACCCGACGCACGGCCAGCAGTTTGCTCGCGCGCGTTCCGATCCGGCAGCGATAATGCAGCCATGCATTTCGCACCTCCCGGCGGAATGGCAGGCCATACGCCCGCACGCCTGCCGGCAACACAAGCTCGTGCACTTCGACAATCATCGACGTGCGCGGCGTCGGCATGGGCTGCTGCCGATCTTCGGCGGCCAACGCTCCAGTCAACTGCATGGGAGATGTCCAAGGGAATCGGGCCACCCACACATTGCGGATGCGTCGGGCCCAGGGGCGCAGCACGATCTGGTACTGCAATTCCAAGGGTTGCGAGAGATCGTCCAGCGTCCGAAAGCTTACTTCGCGCACCTCGCAGCCGGGCATGGTGGCGGCGAGATCCTGCCGCAGGTATTTCAACCGTTCCTCGGCCGTCGCATCGAGCAGAGGCGCGCGGAGCAAAGCGGCCGGCTCTCCGGTCATGCGAACCGTCACTTCGGCCACAAAGGCGCCGTCGCCTTGGATGCGGCCGCGATAGATCCGTTTGGTGGAGTGATTTCGGGCGCGGGACGCAGGCACCTGCGCGAATTGCGGACCGCCGGGATCCACCAGCAAGGCTTGTTGGCCTTCATCGTTCGAGGGCAAGTCTCCCAAGCTGAATGGTCCTGCCGCGGGATCGATCCACAGTTCCCCACCATCCAATTCGGCCCGAACCAGCGCATGGTTGAACCGCATCGAGGGCAAAAACGGCGTCCGGCCCCCTTCCGAAGTGGTCACGACGGCCACCTGGGCAGGTACGCCGAGCCGGTTCAACAGCCCCACCAGCAACGCCGACTTGTCTTTGCAATCACCGCGCAGTTCGGCCAGCACTTCCTGAGGGGCGCGGACTTGACGATTTTCCGCGTCGGCGGGAGGGCGGCCGTAGCGGATCTGCCGCGCCACGTGTTGATAGACGGCGGCCACCTTTTCCCGCACCGTCTGTTCCGGCCGGGTCAGCTCGCGGACCAGGTCATCCACCCGTCGCTGATCTCCCTGGGGGAGCAGTTCCTTGCACAGATGCCGGCTCACCGGTCCCCATGTCCGCATGGTCGTGAAATCGATCCAGGGCAAAAAATCACGAGCATGCGGCATGACATCCATGGTGATGCCGGGCACATCCCGCACATCCCACCGCCGCACCGCATACTCCCGATATTCTTCCTCCACGGGATCGGCAGCGCCGTGATGCTGGCGGACGTAGGCCGTGAAGGGGCGTGCGACCGCGATGGTGAGCCGCCGCCTGCGGCAGGGTGCTCCGGTCCGCAACAAGAAGTTGCCCCACATTACCGGTCCGAGCGGGTCGCGCTGGAAATAGTCGACTTGTTCTTCGAACTCCACGATCACGCCGGGGCGGAGCGGCCGGAACGCCAGATGCACGTAGTGATTGCCGATCTGATCGACTTTGTGATCGATCTTCTGCTTCAACGTTCCCCCTTCCGGAAGATGCAGCAGGGCCTTGCCGATCGTCGAGCGGAGTTGCCGCGGATGAAACACCCGCTGCACCTGATCCCACTGGGCCAGCATTTCACTGCGCCACAGCAGCGTCATCATGTGAATCCGGTACGTCATGGTGCCGTCGCGGTGCAGCACATACGCATGATCTTCCAGCAGCAGATACTCTCCAAAGGGGATCACATTCTCGGGAGCAGGCAGCGTTTGCCGCAGAGGGGCGGTGTCGATGGGCGAGACGATCCCCCGCAGCGGCCGGCGGCGACGCAGCCAGGTTCGCCAGAGGTACCACGCGGGCCGCGGCAATTCGTCGGCACTCATGCTGAGGTTGTCCGCTAGAGGAGGTGTTGATCAGGTCCGCATCTTACACGACTTGTCGGTGGTTTGCGGGACTGCCCGGCAGGGCGAACGGGCCGGCAGGGCGAACGGGTCGACAGGGCGAACGGGTCGACAGGGCGAACGGGTCGACAGGGCGAACGGGCCGGCACGGCAAGAGAGGTTGGCTGGCCTGCGCCACACCCGTTCCATGGTTGTGCCGTGCTCCGCAGCCGCGCGCCGCTCCATGGGTCTGGCGATGATGTTTCGCAGCAGACACTTCAGCCTCCCTGGCGAATCATCAGGAACGGCGCGAATTCCACTGGCCGACTAACTCAGCAGGGCGGCCTTGTCGGAAATGTCTTTACGGCACCAGGCGCCATCCCAGCGAATGCATTTGACGGCCTGATAGGCCCGCAGCTTGGCTTGTGGCAGCGTGTCTCCCAAGGCCGTGACCCCCAGCACACGACCGCCGTCCGTTACCACCTGGTCGCCGGATCTGGCTGTTCCCGCGTGGAAGACCTTGGTGTCGGGGACTTGTGCGGCGTCGTCCAGGCCGCGAATCGGGTGGCCTTTTTCGTAGGCACCGGGGTATCCCGCGGCGGCCATCACCACGCACACCGCGGGGCGGGGATCCCATTCCACGGGGGCGATGTCGCAGAGTTTGCCGTCGGCGGCGGCATACAAGACTTCGGCCAGATCGGACTTGAGCCGCATCAACAGCACCTGCGTTTCCGGATCGCCGAAGCGCACGTTGAATTCCAGCACCTTTGGTCCCTGGGTGGTGAGCATCAAACCGGCATAGAGGCAACCGCGGAAGTTGCGCCCATCCTTTTTCATCGCGTGAACAGTGGGCACGAGAATCTTTTCCACGGCCAAATCCACCAGGTCCGGCGTGATGACCGGAGTGGGACTGTATGCCCCCATGCCCCCGGTGTTGGGGCCGGTGTCGCCATCGAACGCGGCCTTGTGATCTTGCGCGGCTTCGAGCGGCAAAATGGTGTGGCCATCCACCACGGCGAGCAGGCTGGCCTCCTGCCCTTCCAGCCGCTCCTCGATGACGATCCGTTCGCCGGCCGGTCCGAATTCCCGCAGCACCATCAGGCGCCGCACGGCATCACGGGCTTCTTCCTTGGACCCGCACACCACCACGCCTTTGCCGGCCGCCAATCCATCCGCCTTGATCACCATCCGCTCGCTGATCCGCTCGTCGATGTAACTGAAGGCTTCGGCCGCGTTCGTGAAGATCCGAAAGTCGGCCGTCGGCACGGCCGCCTTGCGCATCAATTCCTTGGCGAATTTTTTGCTGCCTTCGAGTTCGGCGGCTTTCCGCGTGGGACCGAACACACGCAGCCCAGCCTTGAGGAATTCGTCGGCGATACCGGCCACCAGCGGCGCTTCAGGCCCCACGACCGTCAGGTCGATTTCATGTGCCTTGGCGAACTGGATCAAACCGGGAATATCGCTGGCGGCAATGTCCACATTGACTGCCTCGAGTGCGGTGCCGGCGTTCCCCGGAGCACAATACACCGCGTTGACGCGAGGCGATTGCTTGAGTTTCCAAACGAGGGCGTGTTCCCGCCCTCCTTGGCCAATGACCAGAATCTTCATGCGGAACAACTCTTGAAGGTTGAGGACAGCGCGACCGTTCCTCGTGAACCGCCATCGCGAGACAAAACGCTTCCTGGCCGCGGTGCGCCCGATCCCAGAGCCGCGGCCCGAACAATGCACTATACCGCGACCGTGCGCATCGGTGGAACGCTCGTTCTCCGCGGCGAACATCAGAACAGTAGGGATTCCGCGACGGTGGCCGTGCGGGAATGGCGCGGCTGGCACGCACAACTTTGGCACAGATCTTCGGGCGCGGATTGCCCCGGGGGTAATCGTGAGACGGCGGCGGTGAATCGGCGACTGTTTCGCCGCGCCTCCGCGATGCGACCCTTCGGCGTTTGCAGGTGTTTGCGCGACTCCACGATGTCGTGGCGCTGCGGACCGAAGGACGATTCCGCCGCGGTTTCACGATTCCTGGGCGATTTCACAATTCCGCCCCGATTCCGCGATTCGCGATTCCGGCGAACGGGGTGATCTCGTTGCGTGTCGCGGTTTGTCGGCGGTATCATCGAGTGTTTCCGTCTGCTTGGGAGTGGCGGGTCGGTTCGACGCGGAAAGGACGAGAGACTGTGTTTGGGACGTTGGCAGTGGTGGGAGCGACCGGGGCGGTCGGTCGGATCATGGTGCAGTTGCTGGAATCGCGACCCGACTTGGCGCGCCAGTACCGCTTTTTGGCGTCAAAACGGTCGGCGGGAACCACGCTGACGTTCAAGGGGCGCGCCTATACCGTTGAGGAACTTCGCCCCGAGGCGTTTCGCGGCGTCGACCTGGTCGTGTCCAGCACGCCGGATGAAGTCGCGGCCGAGTATTTGCCGGCGGCGGTGGCGGCCGGTTGCCGCGTCATCGACGAATCGGGTTACTTCCGCATGCAGCCCGACGTCGCGCTGGTGATTCCGGAGATCAATCCCCAGGATGCGCTCAGCGCCAAGGGCATCATTGCCAGTCCCAATTGCTCCACGACGCAGATGGTCATGGCGTTGAAGCCTCTGCACGATGCCGCCAAAGTCCGCCGCGTGGTGGTCAGCACTTACCAGGCGGTAAGCGGTGCGGGGGTCCAGGGGACCGAAGACCTGCTGGAAAGCACCAAGGCGTATTTTTCTGGATCGTCGTACGAGCAGAAGGCGTTCAAATCCCCGATTGCGTTCAACGCCATTCCGCAAATCGGCAGTTTCAAGGACGACGGCTACACCAGCGAAGAATGGAAGATGGTGCACGAGACGCGCAAGATTCTCGGCGATCCCTCCTTGCAGATTTGTGCGACCTGTGTGCGGATTCCGGTGGCCAATTGCCACAGCGAAACCATCCTCGTGGAAACCGAGCGCCCGGTGTCGCCGGCGGAGGCCCGGGACCTGTTTAGTCGTTTTCCTGGTTTGAGAGTGGTCGACGAGCAGAAGTTCGGCGGTTATCCCATGCCCTGCGATTGTTCCGGCAGCGACCTGGTGTTCATCGGCCGCATTCGCCGCGATTTGTCGCATCCGAATGGTTTGACGTTCTGGTGCGTGAGCGACAATCTGCGGAAGGGAGCGGCCACCAATGCCGTGCAAATCGCGGAGCTGCTGGCGCGCCACGCATGAGTGTGGATCGGTTATTTCCTGGAATGCTGCTCGAGAATGCACCGGCTTGGCGCGAAGCCGGACGAAGTTTCGGGGGCGGACGTCCCGCGGCCGCCTCGAGCGCTGAATGGTTTACTGAAAGCGCGGGGATCGTCTCGGTGTGGTCCGGCCGGACGGTCGCGGTCTGGCCCGGCGCGGTGGTGTCGTGCCGCCGCACCGTGAGGGCGGCCCCCGTGTGATTGGACGGACTTCCCCTACTCCCCTGCCCGTTGAGTGCCATGTTGCCCTTCACCTATCGTGACGGCGAACTGTACTGCGAAGAGGTTTCCGTGTCCCGTCTGGCGGCCGAGTTCGGCACGCCGCTGTGGGTTTATTCCCGTGCGTATCTTGTGGATCGCTTGCAGGAGCTGCAACAGGCGTTTGCCGCCGCGCAGCCGATGATTTGCTATTCGGTGAAGGCCAACTCCAACCTGGGCATTTTGCGGACGATGGCTGCCGCCGGGGCGAGCTTCGATGTGGTTTCGGGAGGCGAATTGTACCGCGTGAAGGCGGCCGGGGCCGATACATCGAAAGTGGTGTTCGCCGGCGTGGGGAAGACGGACGAAGAAATCCGTTTTGCCTTGGAGTCGCGGATTCTGATGTTCGACGTGGAGAGCGAGGCCGAACTGGAGGCCCTAGCCGAGATTGCCGGATCGATGTCTGTCGTTGCGCCGGTGGCCTTGCGGCTGAACCCCGACATTGATGCCCACACCCACGCCAAAACCACCACGGGCAAGAAGGGCAACAAGTTCGGCATGGATATCGAGCGGTTCGAGGAACTGGCCGCGAAAGTGCTCCGCGATCGGCGGTTGCAGCTTACGGGCATTCACATGCATTTAGGGTCGCCGATCCTCTCGACGGCTCCGTATGCCGCGGCGGCCAATCGGGCGGTGGAAGTCATCCGCCGGTTGCGTGCCGGCGGACACGACATCCGCTGGATCAACCTCGGCGGGGGGTTCGGCATCAGCTACCGCCACAACGAGGGACTGCCGGCGTCGGCGTATGCGGAGGTGATTGTTCCCGCCGTGCAGGCCGCGGAATGTCGACTGGCCTTGGAGCCGGGGCGGTTCATCGTCGGGAATTCGGCCATTCTCGTCAGCCGGGTGATCTACACCAAGCGGGAGGGGGGCAAGCTGTTTGTGATTCAGGACGCCGCGATGAACGATCTCGTGCGTCCCGCCATGTACGACGCGTTCCACCGCATCTGGCCCGTCAGACCGGCAGTGCCCATGCCCGGGGATGTGGAAGGGGAACTTCCAGGTTGCGAAAAAGTGGATGTCGTGGGACCGATCTGCGAATCGAGCGATTATTTCGCCAAAGAGCGGTTTTTGCCGCCCGTGGCGCGGGGCGATCTGCTGGCGGTGTTCAGCGCGGGGGCCTATGGCTCGTCGATGAGCAGCAACTACAACTCGCGGCCGCGAGCGGCGGAAATTCTCGTCGACGGCGGCAAAGTCACGGTGATTCGCCGCCGCGAAACCTACGATGACCTGATCGCCCATGAGGTCGAGCCGGTTTGACGAGGGCGCGGCGGCCGACCGTGCGCGCGGAGTGTTTCCGACCGATCCGACGAGCGTTCCGAGAAAGATTCAGCGGCTGCGGAGCAGCAGTTCCCGCTGGTTGAGGTAGTCCAGCAGGGCATCGGCGGCCGGGCGGCTGGTATCGATGGCGACTCGTTCGATGCGGTTGCGCTGGCACAGGGCATCGAAGTTCGTCGTGAAGCGTTGCAGGGCCGCAAGGTATCCTTGCCGAATGTCTTCGGTTTGCGTGAGCAGCTCCTGGGCATCTTCCAGCCCCGTGAATTTCACCATCCCCGAAAAGTCGAAGCTCCATTCGTCGTGATGCAGGACGTGAAACAGCACCACTTCGTGGCGGCTGTAGCGCATGCGCTGCAGCACCGTTTCGAGCGCCGGCAGATCGGTGAAAAAATCGCTGAAGATCATCACGATTTCGCGGCGTCCCATGCGGCTTTGCAATTCGGCGAGACACTCCGGCATGCGCGTTTTGGCGACGGGTGTGATGCCGTCGAGGTGCTGCGTCATCTTGACGATCTGTGCCAGCGTGTTGCCGGGCGGAACGTGGCCGCGCACTTCGTCATCGAACGTGGCGAGTGCCACTTTGTCGTGCTGGCGGACAATCGAATAGGCCAGGCTTGCCGCCAGATGGGCCGCATAGTGCAGCTTCTGTTGCGGGCCTTCGCCGTAGCGCATCGACGCGCTCACATCGAGCAGCAGATGGCAGACGAAATTGGTCTCCATCTCGTACTGCTTGATGAAATAACGGTGCCGCTTGTAATACACCCGCCAGTCGATGTGTTTCGGATCGTCGCCGGCAACGTACTCGCGATGGCCGGCGAATTCGACGGCGAAGCCGGAGAGGGGGGATTTATGCCCCCCGGCCAGGTTCCCCAAGACCAGGCCGGTTGGTTCGATCGGCCGGTCCGCCATCCGCTGGAGGACTTCCGGGTCGAGGTAGCGGGAAAGAATGGTCGACGTCACGGGATGCTCGGCGGCCAAAAGTTGGGGGACGTTCGTCGGCACTCGGCCATGGGCGGTTAAGCTGCCAGCGGCCGATCACATCGCGGCTGGCCGGGCGTATTTTTTGTCGGTGGGAATGAGGTCCATCAATTTGGCGATCAGGTCGTCGCTGTTCACGCCGGCGGCCTGGGCGGCGTAATTGGGAGCAATGCGGTGCCGCAAGGCGCCCGGAGCCACCGCTTGCACATCGCCGATCGTGGCGTGATATCGACCGTACAAGACGGCACGGGCCTTGGCACAGGTCACGAGGGTCAGCACGCCCCGAGGACCGGCTCCCCAACTGACCCACTTGTTGACGAACTCGGGGGCCTCGGCGGAATTCGGTCGCGAGGAGCGGACCAAGGTCCAGGCATAACCGAGCACCTGGTCGCTGACGGGTACGCGCGTCACCAGCCGCTGAAACCCCAGCAAATCGTCGGCCGAGAGCACAGGGGAAATCGCCCCTAATTCGCCGGACGTGACCCGCCGCGCGATCTCCCATTCATCGGCGCCGCTGGGGTAATCGACCCGAATATGCAGCAAAAAACGGTCGAGTTGCGCCTCGGGGAGCGGATAGGTGCCCTCGTGTTCGAGCGGGTTCTGCGTCGCCAGCACGAAGAAGGGATCGGGAAGCGGATGAATCCGTCCGCCCGCGGAAATTTGCCGCTCCTGCATGGCCTCCAGCATGGCGGCCTGGGTTTTGGGAGGCGTGCGGTTGATTTCGTCGGCGAGAATCATGTTGGCGAAGAGGGGGCCGGGCAAAAAGCGGTACTCGCGGGCGCCGGTTTCCACGTTTTCCTGGATGACGTCGGCCCCGGTCACATCGCTGGGCATCAGGTCCGGCGTGAATTGAATCCGCTTGAAGGTGAGATGCATCGCCCTGGCCAACGAGCTGACGAGCAGCGTTTTGGCCAGACCCGGCACGCCTTCCAGCAAGGCGTGGCCCCGGGCGCAGATGGCGATCAACACCTGTTCGATCACGTCGGTCTGGCCGACAATCACTTTCGCCAGTTCGTCGCGAAGCTGGTTGTACGCCTGTTCGCAGCGTTGGACGGCGGCAACATCGTCATCGGGGAGTGAAGTCATGGCTATGCCTGACAGTTGGAAGGTTGGGAAGCGTTCGCGGCTTGGTTTGTGGATTGAGGTCAAGTGTCATGGCGCGGCGCGCGCCTCGCCGTCAGTCGACGCTCTGGAAGTAGCGGCGGAGTCGTTCCTCGTAAGCGCGGGGCGGCTTTTGCTGCGCGCCGGCACCGATCGCCCGCCGCAATTCCGGCGGCAGTTTGGCAAACCAGGGTTCGTCTTGAAGTTTCCGCAGGGCCGGTTCGGCATCTCCTTGCCGGGTCCCCGACCGGAACTGACTCGGATCGGGGGTTTGCTCGGAGGCGCGAGCCAGATCATTTGCCAGCGCGGCATTCTTTTGCTCCGACGAATTTTGTGCTCCGGACGCCGTTGTGCTGGTCGCTGCTTGCGCCGTCGCTTGTTGGTTCTGCGAGGGAACCGTTTGAGCGTTTGAATCGGCGGCCAGATCGGCAGTTTGGGCGTTATCTGCTCGCGTCGGCATGGGCGGCTGCGTGCCGGCTTGATCTGCCGCCTGCATGGCCTTCGTCAATTGCGGTCCGGCCATCAGTCGCGCCGTCGTCTCCGGAGATTGAGGGATGAACCCGGTATCGGGGGGAGACTCACTCCGCCCGGCGGCCTGTCCCAATTGTCCTGGGGCATCGGCATCCATGGCCTCGTTGGTGGAAGCCTCCTGCGGTGATGGTTGTCCCTGACCAGCTTCATTCGCCGCTTGCAGGGCCGCCTGGACTTGCCGGGTCGTCGGCAGTGCCGCGGCTTTTTGCAGTGCGGCCCGCAACATCGGCTCGGCAACCTGCGATTGACCGGAGAGTTCCACGGCCCCTTGACCCGTGGCCCGTTGGGCTTCCGAAAACTCATCGGCGGCTTGAAGGGCTTGAGCGGCATCGGGGGGCGCGGCCGATTCGGTCATTTTTGCGGCTGTTTCAGCCAGCGCGCGCAGCCGGTCCAGCAGATCCGCCGCCGCTTGTTGCTTCGCGGTGACCGCGGCGAGGGCTTCAGCGACGGCTTGGTCGCGACGGACCTGCTGTTCTTTGGCGGCCAACGTGGCGGCAGCCCGTTCCAGAAAGCGTTCGGCCGATTGGGCGGCCTGCTGCTGGAGAGCCGGTTGCGGATCATCGGCCTCACCTGCCCGTTGTCCTTGTTCGGAAGCAACGGCGGCCGATTCGAGTGCCAGCATGGCGTCCGCGTCGAGACGACCGGCTTCGTCTGCCCACCGCTGGGCCTGCGCGGCTTGTTGCGCCAGCAGGGCAGCCTGTTCTTGCGCCAGCCTTTGCAATGCCGCCTGCAACTGTCGCTGTGCTTGAGACAAGGATTGCTCGGTCTGCCGCTGAGGCGCGGCAGCCCGCTGAGGTTGCTGGGCGGCTAACGCCGTCGCGGCTTCGTGGGCCGATTGTTCGGCGTCGGAGAGCGAAGCGGCCGCCTGAGGCGCATCCGGTTTGGCAAGGGTGAGAGCTTCCGCGGCGGCCTCGGCAACCGCTCGTTGAGCCGCTAAATCGGGCGGCGCGGTGGGGGCCGACTGCATCGCCTGCTGGGCTTCCGCGGCGGCGATTTGCGCGGCCTGCCGCAAGGCGTCTCGGGCTGCGTGGCGAGCCTGGTCGGCGGCTTGCGATTGACCGTCCAGCAGCGCTTTGGCGGCTTGTGCCGCGCGGTCGCGGGCCTGTTGCAGCGCCTTGGCCAGAGGCGATTCCGGCGACGGCGAGGCATTTGCGCCCTGCGCTGCCGTTTGCCGTGCCTGTTCAATCCCGTCCGCAATCGCTTGCTGCTGGGCCACGTTTTTCAAGGGGGTTGCCAGGGGTGTTTCGGCGGTTGCATCGGCTGCCGCATCGGCCACGGTCTGCTGTTCGAGGAGGTGGGCCACATCCCGCGCCAGTGCCATCGCCGCGGCGGCTTCCGGCTTGCCAGACGCCGCCTGTTGCTGCCGGGCGGCCTCGAAGGTTTTTTCCGCCGCGGCTTGCAACCGCGCCATGCGCTCGCCAAGGTCGGCGACACCTTCTTGCATGGCATTCTCGACACCGTCGCGGGCGGTGGATAGTGCGTCGGCCTGGGCGGCGCTTTGCGCGGCAAGCGCTTCCGCTGTCTGTCCGACTTCCTGCCGCAATTTTCGGGCGGCTTGCGCCAATTGTTTCGCGGCGGCTTGTGCGGTTTGGGCCGCCTGCTGAGCCTGACTTCGCGCCGACTCCGGTTGCCGCGCGGCCGCTTCGAGTTGCTGCTTGGATTGCTCCACTTGAGCGGCCGCTTGCGCCACGTCGGCACTGATCGCGGGGGCGGTTTTGGAGAGGCCTTCCGACAATTTGGCGGCGATGTCCGCGACGTCTCTTTGACGCAGGGCCAGTTCCTCGGCCTTTGCGGTGGCGTCGCCGCCGTGACCGATAGCCTGAACCTGCTGAGCGATGTCTCGTTCTTCCGCGGCGGCACGCTCCAGCGCCTCGGCAGCCCGCGCCAATTCGCCGATTTTGACCGCTGCCGCCAGGCGTTGGGCATCGCTCAGGGCGGCCTCGATGGTTGCCTGTGCGCGGTCGAGAGCATCGGCCGCTTGTTCGAGGCGGTCTTGGGCTTGAGGCGTGGCTGGTCCAGCGGCCTGTGCGAGGGCTTCCTGAGCGGACCGCGCGGCCTGTTCCGCTTCCTGGATGGTCGATCGGGGTGCCACAGGCAAGTCAGCGGTCCGTGCCGCCTCGGCGATCAGATCGGCGGCGGCCTGCTCGAGGGGCGCTGCCGCACGGGCATCCTGTTCCGCCTGCTTCTTCGCGGCGTCTTGCCGGGCTTCCGCCTGTTGCAATTTCTCCTTCACCGCTTCCAACCGCTCCACAAGGGCTGCCAACTCTGCCGCGGTCTTGTCGGAAGCCGGTTCATTCGCGCCGGAAGCCAGCAATTCTTCCAAGGCGGCCAGATTGCCCAACACTTGCCCTTGCTCGGCGACAGCCTTGGCTGGTTGACCGTCGAACAAATCGGTGGTGGCGTCCCGGGCGGCTGTCTCGGCCTGCTCCAACAGCCGTTGTGCCGTGGGGTTGGACGGCAACACGCGCTCCAGTTCGGCCAGGGCTTTGGGAATTTCGGCCTGCTGTTCGACCAGCGTTGTCGGAGGCGGCTGGTCGGGATCGAGTTGCCGGGTTTCCCGACGCAGGGCTTCTTGTTTGGCGGCGATGGCTTGCAGTCGTTCGAGGGCGGCTCGATGTTCACCGGCCAGTACGCCTTGCGTTTTCTCGAGCAATTTCAGCAGCTCCCGCAATCCCTTGAGGACGCCGTCCTGATGCTGTAAGGCAGTGTCCATCCGCACGGCGGCCAACTCCGTTTCCGCTCGATCGAGATGCTTGCCGACCTCGGCGGCCTGAAGGATTCGCAAGCCATCCTGGCAAACGGTGGCCATGGCCCCGCCCCACGTCCGCACATCTTCCAGCGTTGTCAACAAGGGGAAGAACAGGCCCTTCACGTCCCCCTGATCTTCGCGGGCTTGCAGCAAGAGCGCTTCTTGCCGCGGTTGGGCCTCGGCGGGAATCGATTTGACCGCGGCTTGCACGTCGCCTTGCATGCGAATGAGGCGGCGTGTTTGCTCCGCTAATTCGGCGACTTGCAGCCGCCGCAGGAGGTTTTGCCGCTCCGCCGAAAGCCGGATCACGATGGTGCGGATGGCCTTGCGGGCCTCAACGAACGATTGTTCGCGCTCGGCTGGCGGCTGCCTTTGCGCCGCGGTCAGCAAGTCCACCACCTTGGACATCTCGGTATCGACGATGTACTGCAAATTGCCGCGCATCTGCTGGATGTCGCGGTACACGGGCAGTTCCTGAAGGCCGTTTTCCTCGAGTTGGCGCAGTTGCAAATCGAGGACGTTCCCCAACAGCTCGCGCGTCATCTGGCGGGCGCGCTGCTGGTCTTCCTGTTTGCGGCGCAAGGTCTCCCGGTCGAGGGATTGCGCTTCCGCCGAAAGTGCGGCCAGACCGATGGCGCATCCCATCAGCAGCCAGCGGGTTTTCCACACGCGCGCAAGTGGCGACGCTGCAATCCACGACAACACACTGATGGTTCGGCGAGAAGATCGCGTCATTTTTTGCCGCCTCCGATGCCGAGTTCACGAAGAATGATGGCGTCGAGCTGCCTGGCCGATTGCTGGTCGGTTTCCAGCAATTCGGCGAGGATGCCGGCCCGGTCGGTGATCTCCAATCTCAAGGGCTCGCTGGTGCCGCGTTGAGGGGACGCCCGTCCGCGATCGTCTTCCGCCGCCAGCACGATCTGCACCTGATCTCCCTTTTGCAGCGGATACGAACTCAAGTCCAGCACCGTATCCCCCCGGAGATTGATGTGCCGTGGCTCCCCTTCGCGGCGGCTCCACACGATCCGCTCCTCGCGCCGCGTTTCTCCTTCCACGGACGTGATTTCCAGGAGCATCAGCACCCGCGTGATGCCGAAGTCGTCCGCCGCGCCGTAGCTGATCCGCGGTTTGGCCTGGGGGAGCACTTTGCGGCTGACCATGGCCGCCGCCACGCGCGGCGGGCGATCCGGCCGCAAGCGAATGTGCCCTTGCATCCGCGGATCGGGAGAGAGACCGTCTTCATCGACGGCCACGATCTCGAATGGGATCGGTTCGGTGATGTGGTCGAGCGGAGTTCCCGTTGGAAGTTTCCACACCGTACGGTCACCTTGCGGTTCGGAACGAAGGGGATAGCGCTGCCCGCCAATCGACAACTCCGCGCTCGTCAACCGCTTGTTCAGGCACTCCAGTTCCACGGCCACACCGCTGCCCGCGAGGACGGCGAATTGGCGGGAACCAGGAGCAATTTCTTCGTGGCTGTCTGGCGCGTAGGAGGGGGGCCGCAGCTTCCACCGCACATCGATCACGGGCCAGGGAATGGCCGCGATCTCGACCGGATCGGAAGTGGCATCCCCCAAGAGCACCCGCAGGCGCAACGATTCCACAAGCGATTGCGATTCCAGCCGGAAAACGGCGACATCTGGCGGGGCACCCTTGGCGGCGGGATCGCCGGCGACGGCCGCTGGCCCTTCGGCACCGGCGTGTTGTCGATCGCGGTCGCGCGGCAACCGCCAACCGCCCGAATGTCTGGTCTGCAAGCCACGGAATTCCACCCGTCCCTCGTCGGGAATTTCCCCTTCGGCTTCCACCCTGAGCCGCAGCGGCGTCCCCTGTGGGAAGCGCAAACGGACCGGACGCGAATGGTAACACGGGATGGATTCGCCATTGATGATCACCGAACGGATGATGGTCCGCGTCGGATAATGCGCACTGCCCAACCAGAAGCGGTTCCAGAAGGCCGCCGCATGATCAGGATACGCTCCGGCGAGGGCCACGGCGGCCACGACCGCCACCACCGCACTGCCCGCCCGTGACGGCAACGGCCGCCACGAGAATCCATCGAACACATTCAACCCCTGGCTGAATTCCGCCACGTAATCGACGACGGCCGCTGTCAGCCGTGGCGATCCCCAGGTTCCGGGGGCGGCCGCTTCAAATTGCAGCGCGGCGATCAGGTCGCTGTCGATCCGCTGGCGGCGCTCGACCTGCAACGCGAGATCTTCCAGCCCCTCCACGTGCCGGAGGATGGGGAGCGTGCGGGCCGCGAGATACCAACCCATGCCGAGGAGCCAAGTCCCCAGAACGACGGCTCGGCCCGCGAATGACAGCGACAACCCCCAATCGAGCAGGAAGGCGAGCATCCATCCGCCCAACAAGACGAGCGCCAATTGCGAGAGCGCGCAACCCCAGCGCACCACGGTGCGGGCCAGCCGCAGTGTTTGCAAGCGCGCTCGTAAGGGGGCTAAGGTCATCATGGACGACTTCTGAAGTTGGTCGCACGCGGAGTGTCACAGTTCAGGGCAGCGCCACCCTGAAGTATGCTGCCCTGGCTCGGCAGCGCTTCACATGCGGAATTGCCCCCGCCGGGGCAGAGGGTGCGGCGACAGCACACGAGCGAATCCCTTGGAGAGACGTCGGCGGGGGACGTCCACCAGCATCGAATTCCGTCTTGCAAGCTCGGCTTCACGTCAGGTGCTTCCACTTGCGGAGCGACCACTCGCCCCACAACAGGAGGGTGATCAAGGCGAAGGTGAACCAATTGCTCCACAGGGGAATCGTTTCCACCATGGTTTCGCGCGGCCGGGGGGGGTGAAAATCGTCGAGGAACTTGTCCGCCGTGGATAAATCGTAACTGCGGCCGCCAGTCTCCGCCGCCAGCGCTTCCTGAAGCGCCACGTTGCGTACGGGATTGCGCAGCTCGATGCTGACATCGGCCACGGCGAAACTGATCTCGCTATCGGCAGCGGTCACCGGATCGGTCACTCGCAGTCGATATTCGCCTTGCACGGGCAGCGGCAAGCGGGCTTCGAACAGACCCGCCCGCAATTGAGGCACCGCGATGGAGAACTCGCGTTGGCCCTGGTCGTCCGGCTCGGGGCGCAGCAGCGTGCCCGACAACCGCTGTTCCGGAACATCGGACTCCAGCAAGGGTTCAAAGTCGGCGTTGTAGGCCTCCACGGTGACGAGTGCCGTCTCGCCGCGGCGATAGTGCGATTTGTCGGTCCGCACGACGAACCGCTTCTGATCTCCCAGCGCGTGACTCAGCCCTAAACGATGAATGAGCTGACCCCAGAATTGGCGGTAGTATTCCTCGCCGTGCAGCCGCCGGAGACGCCACATTTCATTAAAGCCCACGTACACGACTTCGCCGCGGCCATAGGGGCGAATGGCGATCAGGGGTTGTTTGGTGCGGCCGTCGGCACACAACGCCGTGGGATGTTCGGCCAGCACGGTGGCCCGAGGGTCGACCCGCAGCACCGGCTGATACCACGGCAACTTGCCCAAGGCCGTCCAGCCTTTGAGCGGATTGTCCACTGAGTGGCCCAGCCGCATGAAATCGTACTGCGCCGCGAGCGGCGTCAGTTGCAAGCGGAATTCCGACTGATCGCGAATTTTGGCCGCGGGATCGACCACGACCGGCAACAGATCGGCGAGCGAGGTTTGTGCCAGTTGCCCCGGTCCAAACCGCGGTCCGGCAATCACCACCAGTCCCCCTCCAAACTGGTCCACGAACTCCTTCACCATGTCGCAGAACCGTGGATTGAGGGCGGTGGCGGGCATGTCCCCGAGAAAAATCACATCGACTTCGAAAAACTCCTTCCGCGGCAGCGTCAGGCTGTGGAGAAACAAATCGTTTTGTTCACGGACCACGGGATCGGCCGAACGCAGAAAGGTGCGAAAACCCCGCAACCCCACCAGTTTGTCCCGATGAAACACCTCCTTGATGAACCGCCACTCCCAGGTGGGTTCATACTCGACGAACAACAGCCGCAGGAAGTCGTCGATGATCCGCACATCGCGCTCGGCACGGTTGTTTTGCGTGACCGTTTCACCCGGCAGCGGATCCACTTCGGCGAAAAAGGTGAACAGACCGCTGTGATCGGGCGTGTGGCTGAATTCGACGGTTTGCGTCGCCGCCGACAGGGTGACGGTTTTCTCCCCCACGGGAATGCGTGCGGCCTCGGATGTCGCACCGGGCCGCGCTGTCGCGAAGACCCGCACCACCACGGAAGCTTGCTCGAGTTCCCGTTGCCGCAACGTCACCACCAGAGTGGAGGTCTCCGCTTTCTTCATCGTGGGAGGCGTCAGCAGATCGACCGCCAAATCGACGGCGGTGATCGGTCCCACGCCGATGGTGAAAATCGGCGCGGACAGCCGGCGGGCCGTCACCAACGGCGAGGCGCCCGCGTTCTGGTCGAAATCGCTGATCAGCACCACGCCCGCCAGATTGTCGCCCCCCTGCCGACGGGCCAATTCGTCCAAGGCGTCCCCCAAGGCCGTCACCTGGCCTGTGCACGTCCAGTCGTCGAGCCAGTCGTCGGTGGTGGCGTCATCCGTCAATGTGGCGGTCAGTTCCTTGCCCGTCACCGCAAACACGCGGACGCGAAACCGCTCCGCCAGTTTCCTCAGCCAGGCCGCATCATTCCGCCGGAGAAAGGCTTGAACCTGCTCGCTGCGGGACAGACCACGGCGCGGGCCGGCATTGGCGGCAACGGATTCCGACGGCTCCCGCGCCGCGGCGTCATCGACCAGAGAAAGGCTTTCACTGCTGTCGAGGGCCAACCACAACACCGGTTGCGGATGCCGTGTGAAGGTCAATTCCAGAATCGGATCGGCCAGCATCAGCACCAGGCAGCACAAGGCGACCGAGCGCAGTCCGGCGAGCGTCCACCGGACCGAGCGCGGCGTCGGAGCTTGCCACCGGGTGTAGAACCACACGGTCAATCCGACGACGGCGGCCAACGCGGCGATCAACAGGAGCGGCGTTTCGCGAGCCCAGGCAGCTCCGAAAGCGGGGCGCCAGCGCTCAATCTGCGCCACGTCGCCGTAACCCAGCCACCGTCCCACCAAGGCACTGGTGTTCATGTGGCCTCCCGGGTGAACTTGGTGCCCGCCAGCAGCACCATTTCCAACAGCAACGCGGCCAGCATGGCTCCCGTACACCACTTCCACAACGATTGGCCCCGGCGCAGACCTCCCTCCAGATGCAACGGTTCATCCACCCCCAGCACTCGAATGCCCAGCGGTCCCAATTGGTGTTGCAGGGACCACGGCGGCAGAACTTCCAACTCCGATTCGCTGACCGGCGCCTGGACCGCGAGTTTGAGGTCCACCGCGGCGGCACGATTCGGCTCGATGCCTCCCGGAGGCGTCGGTCCCACCGTGGTCCCCTGCTCCGCGGCTTCCGACTGCACGGTGTACAAGCCGCTCAGCAACGGCCGTCGGATGATCACTCCCGACACGTTCGCGCCGAGTGCTTCCATGACCAGACGTTCGCGCTCCCCCGTCGGCCGCTCGACGAAGAAGCGGGCGTCATCGACGGCGGACATGGGCAGCACGATCCGGTCCCCCGCCTGAAAGTTGCGCCGCGGCAACGTGCTTTCCAGCAAGCGATGGCAGGCCCGATGAAACACGTATAGCACGGCGGAAGACCGCAGCAGGTTCCAGTCCGACGTCACGCCGCTGGTCCACAAGGCGATCCGGCCGGCCCCCACGCTTCGTTCCACCAGCCACGGCGTCTGTCCTCCTTGAAACGTCGCCAGGACCCGCGGCTGCTCCGCCTCGACCCACTGTTCCGCCGTGCGATCCCGCTTCCACAAGGGGAGCGGGCTCCGCCACGCCCACCAGTTCGGCTCCAAGCGGCGCCAGCGCTCTTCATCGGCCCGCTCGGCGGAATCGAGGGCCGTGGCACGATGCCGCGTCTGGTCCCAAGCGCGCAGAAAGTTCAGTTCCTCCTCCGCACGCGCCAAGGCGGCGGCCCGCCACGTCTCCAGCGTCTCGCTCGTCAGGTCGACCTGTACCGCCTTGAAGAACGGAGTCGCCTGAAACAAGGCGCGCAGCGCCTGGGGATCTTCCCCCGCAATCAGAAAGTCATCGTGCTGCAACGAATCGAAGTCCACGAAAAACGGACGCAACTCAGTCACATCCTGCGGCGTGGCACCCATCGGCCGGGGGAGCAACGGTGCTGCCAGAATTCCCGCACCGTGCTGCCAGGCCAATTCTTGCCACGCGACCGGATCGAATCCGCCCCCCGCGAACACCATTAACGGACCACCCTGAACCACGAATTCCCTTAACACCCGCGTCATGGTGCCTGGTGATTCGACTCCCGCCACAATGACCAGCCGTGCCGTTTCCAACAGCCGTTCCGTGACTTCCTCGGGACGGACGTGAACCGCCTGAATCAACCGCCGCGGCGACAGGTCATCGGTCAGTCGCGGGGCCAGCAAGTGCCTCAGGGCATACGTCTCCCCGATGCGCCCCTGCGCCACGTTTTCCTGATCGCCCCACTGGTCGACAAACACGATGGGCAAGGCCGAGACGACAGGCACGATCCGCACCACGCGGTTGTCGGAGGGGAGCCGGTCGGCGGCCAACGATTCCGGTTGAATTTCCAGGACGGCAACGCTGTCGTGCGGCCGTCCTGGACTACCCGGAATATCGAATTGATGCGTGAATTCCACCTCGCGGGTTTGCCCCGGACTCAAAGCCACGACGCGGCTGCCGACTTCCACGCCATCCACGCTCAACCGCACCTGCACCGCCCACGACTCGTCCCCGCTAGAGGTTGTTTGCGGTCCCCGGGACAATGCGGCCGCCGATTCGGGAGTGGATCGAATCCGCGCCAGAAAGCGGGCTGGGGCTTCGGTCCCGGCGATGCCGTCTTCCAATGCGAAATCCGCCACCCACAGGTTGCGGTCGTTTCCCGAGGACAGAGGGGCAATTTGCAAGCCCGGCAATTCCTTCGACCAGCGTTCCCAATCCACGCCCGACCACGCCGTCGCCTGCAAATCGGTCAGCACCGCCACCCGCTTGGTGGGCAGTTCGGGAGTGGTCCGGCACGCCTCGTGGGCCGCTTCCAGTGCCGCCGTGACGTCGCCGGCAACATCGACGAGAAAAATCCGGTCCAAGGCCCGGCGGGCTTCTTCCACGCTGCGAAACGCGTCCTGGGGGAATGGCTCCACGCTGCCGGCCAGGGGGATCAGAGTCACGCGACTGTCTCGCGGCAAGGCATCGAGAAACCGCAGCGCACGGGCTTTGGCCTGATCGAGCAGCGTCCCTTGGGCGGTTTCCACGCCCAGGCTGCGGCTGTTGTCGATGATCAGAACGGCATGGACGGGAACATGACGTGCCGCCTGACCGTCATCGGCCGCGGCGCGTCCACCCCACGTCCAGCCTCCCCAAAGCAACAGCAAGACCAGCGAAGTACCCGTCAGGGCCGCGAAGGCCAGTCGTCCCTGCCGCGTCTGGGCCACTGCCCAACAGGCGGCAAACAGCCCCGTCAGCACGAACAAGCCCAACAACAAAGCGGCGGTCCAAGCTCCCCAACCCCCTCCCATCAGGAACGGTCGCGCCAACGCCAACCCGAACAACACCAGCGCCAGCACGCGCAAGACGAGGAGAATCAGATCGCGGACTTGCAGCATGCGGCGCTTGCGAACCAGCGCGTCCCGCAGAAAGTCCATCGCCGCCCACGCCACCACCCGGAACCGTTGGCGATTGAGCAAATGGATGATCACCGGTCCCGCCGCGGCGGCGAGTCCAGCCAAGGCAAACGATGCGGCGGTAAAACCCAGCATGCGATTTGGTGGAAGCGGTTAGGTGGAAATCGGGGAACGTCGAAATCGTAACAGCAGGACTTCGCAACCGGTAACGCGGAACGTCGAGGTGCAACGTCGAAAGCCCGAGCATGGAACGTCGAATTCGTGAGCGCAATGTGAATGACGCCACTGATATGACGCCACTGATACAGTGGCTCAGCCCCGCGCCCGGCGATGGCTACTCCGCAACATTCTTGAAGGCTTCAATTTTCCCTTCTTGCAAGATGGGCAAATAGCGATTGGGCATGGCCAAGACAAAACAGGCGACGGCCGTGCCGTACAACATGCCTGGTTTACCGTGCACCCAACGGGTGTCGCGCCAGGAGCCGTCCTCGGCGGGATTCTCCGGACGACGCAATTGCGTATGGACCAACTGATCGCGCAAGGTGGGGTAATGGTCGCGCCATGCCGAGCCGCCCACCTGATACAGCGCTTGCCCCACATAGTACAGCGTATAGGCATCGAAAGGGACCTCGCCATTGCCGCGCGGCGAGCGCAAGCGGCTGATCTCCCGGCCGATGACCTCGATGTTTTTCGGAATCCGCCAATCATCGTACTGGCCGAACTCCTGGAGGCAGACCACGCCGCAGGCGGCCATGGCCAGAGTGGCCCGACTGCCATCGTAGGTGAACTGTCCCGGGCCTTGGCGAGCCAACTCGTCGAAGCCGCGGGCATTATTTTCCGCCCGGTAGTGTTCCCGCACGCTCTTGATCGCGAGGCGAATCACGTCCTGTCGGACTTCAAAGCCGCTGTCCACGGCGCTGCGCAGCGCCTTCGCCTGCATCACGGCCAGGCTCAAGTCGTGGCCGCGCTCCTGACGCTTGGCCCGGTAATCCCAACCGCCATCGTCGCACTGCGTTTGCACGATCAGCTTCAAGGCGCGATCGAGAATGCGGCCCAACTGCGGATCGTCCGTCATGCCGTAGGCCTGTCCCAGCACAAACGCCGCCAGGCCGTGGTTGTACATGTCCCGCTGGGCGTCGGCGATGTTCAGCAAGCCCGAGGGCTTGGCGGCCTTGACGACGAAATCGAGCGCCCGGTCCACCTGATCGCCGTATTTGCCGCGACCCGGCAAATGCCCAGCCGAAAGAAACGCTAACGCGCCCAATCCCACCAGACCGACGTCATTCGACTCCCAATTCCCCTGAGAGCCTTGATTGCGAGCCAGCCAGGCCAACCCGCGCTCCAGTGCCAACTCACTGTCGACGGTGATTTCCCACTCCCCTTGCGCTTGCGCCGGGGTGGCGAATGCCAGCAGCAACAGCACCGTCAAGCCTGTCCGAAACATGCACGATTCCCATCCCGCGAGCCGGCCCATCTGCAATTGACCGATCTCCCGACGAGGTTACACAAAAATTGCCTCGCGTTCAGAAAAACGCCGGCGGTCGCCCGACGCCTTGCAGACGATCCCGGCACCTTGCAGACGGACCCGGCGGCTTTCAAGCCGTCGGGCCACCCGCCAGCCGTTCATTTTGCGGGGATTACGGCCAGAAGTTGCGGCCGAGGGACTGGAGAGTTGGGCGGACGACCGACGGCATACCGTTCTTGCGGCGTGTCCCCAGTAGTGCGTCCCACCACGCGGAACACGCCCGCCCATCCGTCGGTTTTCGTGGTTTTGATCACCAACTTCGCGGAATTGGATGGTGCGGAGTTGTTCCGCCTCCGTCCGCCCCGGCCCGCAGTGCCCGCTCCCATCGGCACGACCTTCACCGGCTCGGCGGTGCATCCCTCCGGCAAGCCCTCGACCGTCAATTCCACTTCGTCATCGAAGCCGTCCCGGCCCTCGATGTGAACGGTCAACTCGAAATCTTTCGCCGGCGGAAACGTAAAGGCATCTCCGGCAACCGACAGGACGAATTCGGGCTGAGGCGGCGCGATTGTCAGCGCGTACAGATAGTCGGTACCGCCGTGGGCAAACCGATCGCGAATCATCGCCACGTAATCGCCGTCGCTGGGCGGTTGGAATTCCAGCCGGACATCGACGGGAGCTTGCGGCGCGTCATCCACCTCCTGCAACAGCTTCCCGCTCGCATCCATCACGCGCAGCAGCACATCCAGCGGTGAGCCCAATTCCCGTGCCGCCGCCTTCAGCATTACCACTTCCCCCTTCTTCGCGGCGAACTTCCAGGCATGTTCCCGTTGGGGCGCAAGACGGCCCGCCACGCAGGCAGGAATCGCCACGGGTTGTGGTTGAGCCTGAGAGTTCTCCTCCGCCGCGGAGAGACAATCCCATGGGGTGACCCACACGCGAGCGAATGACACCGCTTCCGATCCGCTCGGCACGTGCACTCCGTGCAAAAGGTGCACGCCTGGGGAGAGTGGCGGCAGCTCCCACCGCGTTTCGAGGGGTAGATTCCACCCGATTGGTTGAACGGTCGAGGGTTTGTTCGCCGGGACCGCGGGAGGGAACACCCATCCCGCCACCGGTCCGCTGGCCAGCGTCAGCCGATACACATAATTCGCGCCGGATGAGAAGCGGATGGAACTGTCGGGCGTGGCGGGAAAGCCGAAGACTCTCACCGCATACACCCCCTCGCGGGGAGCCGTAAACACCAGCCGCGGATCGAACTCTTCGGCGTCGTCGCTGTGCGCGAGGACGAAGCCGCGGGCATCCACGAGTTGCAGCACGGCGTCGACGGGCGAACCCAGCGGTTGTCGGGCCGCCAACGACGCCACGACCGTTTGTCCGGCGGCCAGTGAAAACGGGAAGGTGTCGACGTCGTTGCGCTTGTCGAGCACTCCGTTGCACACCACGGCCGGCTGCAAGTTGAGGGAGGATGCCGATACCAGACGGTCGTTGGGTTCGGCCTCCAAGACCTCGGGCAGCGTGCCGATCTGAAAGGGTCGCTGGCCCGCTGCCCCCTCGGCATTGAAGAAGCCCAGCCAGCACCAGCCGGGCGCGGCATCGGGCGCGATTTTCAGTTCGACGCTGTCCTTGCCCGCCGGGCCGATCAATTCCACCCCCGGCTGATCGCACCACAACTGCAAGTGTGCGGGATCCACCTTGCCTTGCAAGGTGAGTGTGACGTGCGTGCCCCGCTGCCCGCCCCCGGGGTAGATCGCCGTGATCTCCGGCGGAGCCGCCGCGGACTCTCCCGGCAACGCCGGCAGCCCCGCGGCCAGCCACGAGGCGATCACCGCGCATCGACCGACGCGGCGGCAAACCCGCCGCAACAATTCCGCATTCACGCGAACAACTCCGCGATCGGAGTGGGATCACTCACCAGGTGAGCGGGACGTCCTTGCGGCGTGTAGAGCACCAGGTCCGGATCGATCCCCAGTTTCTTGTAAATCGTGGACGCGAAGTTTTCGGGAGACAGGACGCGCTCCACGGCGGAATACCCCTGGCGGTCGGTGGCGCCGATGACCAGGCCGCCGGGAATTCCCGCCCCCGCCATGAACACCGACATGGCATTCGACCAGTGATCCCGTCCAGCATCCTTATTGATCTTGGGGGTCCGGCCGAATTCCCCCAACATCACCACCAACGTCGACGCCAACAGGCCGCGCTGTTCCAGATCGTCCAGCAGTGCAGCCAGCGTGCGATCTACTTCCGGCATCCGCTTGCGGAACGCGGGAAACAGGTTCGTGTGATGGTCCCACCCTCCTTCGTTCAGCACGACGAACGGCACCCCCGCTTCCACCAGCCGCCGCGCCAGCAACGCCCGCTGGCCGAAGGAATTGCGGCCATAAGCCTGGCGCACGGCGTCCGGCTCTTGGTGGATGTTAAAGGCCGCCTGCGCTGTCTCCGAGAGCATCAATTCCTGACCTTGCTGGTAATACTGGTCGAGTGCCCGCACCGGGTCGGCGGCGGCCGCATCCGTCACGCGGATCAGCGTATCGACCCTGCGGCGAATTTCCTGCCGCCGCTCGAACCGCGCGCTGTCCACGCTTTTGGGCAAGGCCACGTCCCGCACGCGGAAGTTCGCGCTGTTGGGGTCGTCCGGCACGACGAACGGGGCATATTCGGCACCGAGAAAATTCGGCCCTCCGGAACGGGTCATCGATGGCAGCGACATGTACGCCGGCAAACCATTTTGGTGGCCCCGCCGATACGCTGTCGCCGAACCGAAGCTGGGGTGAAAGCTGACAAATGCTCCACATCCCACGGGGATGCGCGGCGGCGCTCCGGTCATCATGTAGTGATTGCCGGCGCCGTGATTGCCCTGCTCGTGGCAGATGCTGCGAATCACGGCGAACTTGTTGGAGCGAGCGGCGAGCTGGGGCAGATGTTCGGAAAAGTACACACCCGGAGTTTGGGTGGGGATCGGTTCAAACTCCCCGCGGATTTCCGCCGGCGCCAACGGCTTGGGATCGAAGGTCTCGTAGTGCGTGGGGCCGCCGTCCAGCCAGATGAAAATGCAGCTCTTGGCTTCGGGATGGCTGCCGTGCCCGGGGCGATGTTCCGCTGTTTCCGCCGCTCGCGACAGAGACCCGAAGACGGTGCCGCCTAACAAGCCGCCTAAACCCAGTTGCAGGAAACTGCGGCGGCGAACGCCTTCACAGTTGTGGTAGCTGCTCATGGTCACGTTTCCTCATGTCCGCGCCCGATCTCCGCGCCAGCCACCTCCCCGGCAGCAAGCCGCGGGCGTCTGTCAATCCTCGAACACGAATTCGGCAGTGTTCACCAAGGCCCACATCAAGTCCTCGACGGCCGTGCGCCGGTTGCTGCCATCCGTTGGAAAATAACTCAGTGCCGCGGTCGCTTCTTCCTCCGTGGGAAACCGCGCGAACACCGACAGGTAGAGTTCCTCGACAATCTGCTTGGGCGTCAAGTCGCTGGCGGCCAGACGGGCCGCGCGCCCCTGCTCGGCCATCACCTGCTGCATCAGTGTCTCCGAGTTCATCAGATGCAGCGCCTGCACAATTGTGGGTTCGGTCGCCCGTTCACAAGGGGGATCCTGATTGGGGTCCTGCCGGCTAAAGGCATCGAGAAACAGCGAGGGAATGCGGGCCGTCCACAATTCCTTGGCCCGCGAGCCGGGGGGCATGGCATCGAACTCCGGTTCGTACCCCGCGACCTGGCAGACCGTGTCGAACAGCACTTCGGCACGCAATCGCTGGCGGTAATGCCGCGAAAAACTCCGCTGATCGGCGGCGTTCCGCTCGTTCGGGAGCGAACTCAAGCCGTACACATAGGATGACGCGATGAACCGCACCAACTGCTTCAAATCGAAGCCGTGCGACCGAAGTTCGTTCGCGAGAACATCCAGCAACTCGGGATTCGACGGCGGATTCGTCGCCCGCAAATCGTCGACGGGTTCCACCAGACCCCTCCCCATCAGGTCGGCCCACACCCGGTTGGCGATGCTCTTGGCGAAATAGGGATTCTCGGGCGAGGTCATCCACGCGGCGAGCGCGACGCGCGGATCTTCCACCCCCTCCAACGCCGGCGCCGATCCGAACAAAGGCCGTGGCGTCATCACCGCCCCGGTCAGAGGATGCGTCACCGACCCCTTGCCTGCCGCGAACAAGAATTCCTCCGAACCGGAAATTGGCGGCGATAGCCCCGTCCCTTTCCGTCCCAGTTGGGCGAAATAGGCCGCGAAGCTGTAAAAATCATCCTGGCCATACACCTCGAACGGGTGATGATGGCACTTGGCGCATTCCAGCCGGATGCCCAGAAACAACTGACTGACCAGTGTGGTGATTTCATCAGGGGAGCGGCGGTCTCGATACAAGGTGGTGGCGCCGTGGCGGAAGGTGCTGCCTTGCGCCGTCAACAGTTCTCGGACAAACTGGTCGTAGGGCAGATTCCGGCGAAAGGCCTCCCGAATCCAGGCGTCGTAATTCAACGTGGCCTTAATGCCCACGCGATAGGGGTTCGGCCGCAGCAAGTCGGTCCATTTATTGGCCCAGTGTTCCGCGTATTCCGGGTCGTGCAGAAGGCGGTCGATCAACTTGGTTCGTTTGTCGGGAGCGCCGTCTTCCAGATACTGCCGGGCTTCCTCCGCCGTGGGACCGCGACCGATAAGGTCGAGGTACAACCGTCGCAAAACAGTATGTTCTTCCGCTGCCGCCGAGGGGGTGATGCCCAGTTGCCGCAACCGCCGCCAGACGGCGGCATCGATTGCATTGTGCACAGGAAGCGAGGCGTAGAGTTCTTCCGGTGCCGGATCCGGGTGGGGGGTGACCACCGTGCAGACGGCAATGAGTCCCTGATAGCGGGCCATCACCGCGGCGTCGCCCAGAATCTGGCCCGCCGTCATCAGTCCTCGCTCGTCCACGGCCACCAGCACGGCATCGCTGGATTGAAAGGCGGTCAAGGCGGTGACGTCGCGCGTGCTGCCATCAGCATACGTCGCCGTGACTCTCAATTGGTGCTGACCCTTGCGCGACAGCACCACCTGAGTAGGCTCCACGGCAATCCGTTGCACGGTCGATGCCCTCGGTGCTCGCCGGGGTGCGCCGTCCGCCAGCCATCGCCGCAAGACTTCGAACGGCGGGCTACCCGGTTCGAGCCGCTTGCCGCCGCCATGAGGGACCGCGTTGACCGGTTTCAACAGGAGCAAGCTCTGGTCGGGTACAGGAGAAAACGCCCGGCGACCGCGCCCTTCCTTGGTGAGTGCGTCGTAATCAAAACCGGCGTCGAATCCGAGCAACGACAATTGAAATCCGTTTTGTCCCCGCTGCTTGCCGTGACACGTTCCGGCGTTGCAGCCAAACCGCGTTAAAATTGGCTGGACGTCTTGCTCGAAGTCGACCGGCGGCGGTGCCGACACTCCCTTGACGACAACCGGAATCTCCCGCCGCACTCCGCGAACCGACGCGACCAAAGTGGCCGAACCATCGGCCACAGCGGTGACACACCGACGATCATCCACCGTCACCACGGGGGGACCGACCAACTCCAAGGAGCACTCGACAGCCCGCGTGAGGTCGATATGACGGCCGTTTTCCGTCGTCGACACCACGATTTGCGCGCGGCTCCCCCAACCCGTAAGTTCCAGCCGCTCCGGGGCAATCCAGACTTCACCGGCGGTCACCGGGGCGGCCATCGCCAAACCCAGCCACACGAAGAACCGGCGAGTCAGGAATCCGAAAGACATACCACAGGGAATATGGAAACCGGGGGGGAGACATTCGGGGCGGGCTTACTGGCGCCGACGCATGCAGATACTTTAACGCGACGTCGGTGGCGAGTCCAGCGGTGGCTGGTATCGCTGACGGCTGGGGGTGCTGCCCACCGGTGCGGGACCGTTCAGTTCCTTGGTGGGCGAACTCTTTTCCCGTCTTCCCTCGGCCAAGGTCAATCGACGCTCGTCGTTTTCAGCAATTCCGCCGAGGAACGCTGGCCGCTGCCGGGGGTAGGAGGCTTTGAAGAACGCAGCAAACCGCGAAACAGGAATCGCATGCCTTGGGAGATCAGCCGGTTCACCAGCGATTGCCAGGCGTTGGTCCGCGCCAATCCGAGCCGCCCTTGTTGCATCCGGATGTACAATCCGTGAATGGCACCGGCACTGTGAATATCGATGAAATCGTCGGAGCGGTGTTTGGAGAGCAGTTTGGACACGGCATTCCGGCTGTCGATTTGATGGGCTTCCAAGGCGGCTCCGCCGAGATAGTCCACCGCTTTCGCCAGCACGTCCTGCGGGACTTCCGCCTGGTTGGAATCGGCGGCTCCAGAAACCACTGGCTGGAGCATGTTGAAGGCCATTTGCAGGTCTTCGTTCTTCACGCCGTGCAGCACAATCTCCTTCTGATTCCGGATTTGCGCGTACACCCCAGAAACGGCCAGTACGAACCGCGTGTAGGCGCGCCGCACGCAACGATCGTGAAAATGAGCCGCCTCTGATTCGGACACTTCTCCGCGCAGCGCAGCGCAAATGGTCGCCGCCGCCGAAAGGGCCCCTAAAAAGGCCATGTGCACCCCGCTGGAAAAGAAGGGGTCGATGAAGCCGGCAGCATCGCCCGCCAGGCGGTAGTGGGGCCCGGAAAACGATTCGGCGACATAGGAATAGTCTTGCCAGACGTGGGTCTCCCCCACGGGCTGTGCCTCGGCGAGCAATTGCGAGACTTCCGGACAAAGCCGCAACCCGGCATCGAATGTGGCGTTCACGTCGCCGCCGCATTCCGACTTCATTTCCGAAAACACGTCGCGGTGAATCACCACGCCCACGCTGACCGTGCCATTGTGCAGCGGAATGTACCAGATCCAGCCGCTGCTGTTGCTGAGCGCTTCCATGAAGAAGGCGCCCGGCTCGTCGGTTTTGTAGGGGCGATAGTTCCGGTAATACCGGCCCACCGCCACGTTGGCGAAGTTCTCTTGATACTCGCGGTTCTTCAGATACCGCGACGCCATCAACCCGCTCAACCCGGAAGCATCCACCAGGTATTCGAACTCCAACCGTCCCGTCTCACCGGTTTTGTTGGCCCATTGCAGGGCGATCGGTCGCTCCCCGTCGAATTCGATGGAGTCGACCCGCGTTTCCTCGAACACCTGCGCCCCCTGGCTGCGGGCATGATTCAGTAAAATCGTATCGAACTCGGAGCGCACCACCTGGTAGCTGTGCCGGTATCTGCCCGTGCTCCGCGTGAAGTCGATATGGCCGGGCTTCAGTCCCTGCTTGACCTTAAAATAGGCCCCGTATTTCTTCACGAAGCCGTGCTGGGCGATTTGCTCATCCACGCCCAGAAACGCCAGCATCGGCCGGGCCGAAAGCAACAACGATTCCCCAATGTGGTATCGCGGGAAGCGGTCCTTCTCGAGGAGCACGACCTCCACCCCTTCCCGCGCTAGAAGACTCGCCGTCGATTAACCGGCTGGTCCTCCTCCAATCACCGCCACCCGGCACCGTGCTGGCAGATTTAACGCCGTGTTCATGTTCGATCCCCGGGCACGCGAGGAAAATCCGCAAATGGGGAAGCGCTGAACATTCACACCGGGCTGGAAGCCACCCCCATCAACGCATCAAGATACACCTGTGGAATCGGTGTCACCAGTCCAAAGGTTTAGATGAGATCGTTAGTCCAGGTGGAAAAGAGGCAGATTGGCTGTTGAGCGGGTCGGCATCAGCGAATTGTCACGGACCCAGTTTCACTTCCGCGACCATTTCCAGAAGTTCGGCCAGCAGCTTGTCGGATGCCGTGCGCTCCAGCCGGTTCGTTCCCAACCATGTTTCGTAGCCGCCCCAATCATGCTGCCGGGGCGTGGGCAGATAGCCCAAAGAGCCGTGCGCCAATTCCACCAGAAACGCCGGCTGCTGCGGTGAACGGGCTTTGAACTCCAGACCGATCTCGGCAAACACTTCGCAGGGCATCGTGCCAATCACCACTTCGCCGATCCGCAAGACCTGAAGAGGCACAGGCACGGTTTCGGGATACTCTGCCATGCGCAAGGTGCGCTCCGCGTAAATGCGAGCCAGATCGGTCTTGTTCGGGTCCGCCGGAGGTTCGGCCAACGTCTTCCTGGCCCATTCCCACTGCGCGGAAGTCGGCTTGCGACAGGCGATCTCCGGCTCCCGGTAGCGGGCATCGAGCGTGACTTCCCGGCGGTACTGCACGCGGGCCAGGGCCCCCTGCACCTTTTCGGCAAGGTCGTACGCCACGAACCGCATCTGCGCGTACGGGGGTTGTGCCGGCCGCGGGTTGCGGAAATTGATATTGTTGATATCGCCGCTGGTACCGTTGGCCAGCAGCGCCACAAAGGGCGGATCGCGCGGTTCTGGTTCCACGAGAGTTCGCAGCCGTTCACAAAACAGGCCGAAATAATCGGCCGAAATGTGTCCCGGTCCCACGCCCCCCACATAGTGCAGCGAATACGCGGCATAGATGGCGATCAACGGTCCTTGCGGCGCCCGAACGGCGAGGAAACAGACCGCGGGATCGATCGGACCGGCCGGTTCGGTCAGGTTCGGACTGCCGGCCGGCGGGTTCATCTTCACGAGGTCGGTGCCTCCGAAGGGATTCGGCGGCACCGTGCCGGGCCGCATGAACCACCGCCGGTTGAAGACGTGTTCGGGGACATCAACGGAACCGAACCCCAGTTCCGCCGGCTGAAGGTTGTTGACGGCTCGCTGGACACCATCGACAATCCGCCGCACGACGAATTCCTGGTACTCGTCCAGTGTTTGCTGGTACTGCAACCGATTGGATCCCAAGGCACTCGTGGCGGAATGCGTGTGCGTCGCCGAGATCAGCACCCGTTCGGGCGGGATGCCCAGCCGCTCGTGGATGCGGCGGCGGGCTTCATCGCTGACGACCCGGTGAATGGCTAACAGGTCGCACACCACCAGCGCCAGCCTGCCGCGACCGTCATCCAGCACCAGACAACGGGCATGCAAGTCGTCGTGAATGTGTCGGGACGGTATGGGTGTAAACCCGCCAACAATGTCGCCACCGATGTCGGGCGTGATGTTGCTGACCGCCGCCCCCGCCCGGAAGGAAAGAACTTCTTCCGCGGGAGCAGCCCAGGCGGCTCCCCAGGCCAGAAAGCTGACGAAACACACGCAGCGGCACGCCTTCATGACTGCCTCGCTCCCCGTCAGCGCAGTGTACAACTCTTATTCCAGCGAAACCATAACGCCACGGTCTGCCGCGTTCGGAATTCCTTCCATGAAGGCGGATCCCAGAGACGTGCGTTACCGGCGATCGCCGCCTCTTTGGACAGCGACCTGTACCGCATTACACTCAACGGCCCGCAAGGTCAACCTGGGCGTAGGCTCGATCAGGGCCATCCCCAGATCGAAAGGGTCAGACCTCGCCCGCGAGCGTCGGACCTCGTGCATGGGCGTCAGATCTCGCCCGCGACGGCAGCGCATTCGGGAATACGATTGTCGACTATTTGGGAAGCACTTTGGGCAGGACGTCTTTCAATTCCTGCACCGAGGAGTTGCGGCTGAGCACGTCCCCCTTTTGATCGACCAGAAACAACGTCGGCACGGAAATGATGCCGTACTGCACGGCAGGCGGGCTGTCTAAACCGCCCGGTTCGAAGATTTGGGGCCAAGGCACGTTGCTCTCGCGGATGAATTTCTGCACTTCGGCGGCTTGTTGTTGCCGGCTGCCGGGGAAAATGTCCAAACAGACCCCCAGCACTTCAAACCCTTTGCTTCGGTATTGCTGATGCAAGGCGCGGAGTTGCGGCAAATCTTGCTTGAACAGATCGGACCAGGTGGCCCAATACACCACCAGCAACACCTTTCCGCGATAGGCGCCCGTGTTGATCGGCTGACCATCGAGACCTTGCCCCGACAACACGAACGGCTTCCCCTTCAGATTCAACCGCCGCATGGCCCCCGCGGCTTTGTTCGCCGCCAGCGGATCGCTCTTTTGCCTGGTCAGCCGTTGATACCATTGCACGGCGTCTTCCACTTTGCCGCTGAATTCGTGGGCCGTCGCCACTTGCCACATGGCGTCTGGAGCGTCGTCGGCGGCGGGGTAATTCCCCACGAATTCCGAGAGCCGTTCGAGCCATTGTTGTTGAATCTCGGTCCGTTTCTCGGGACTGGCAGCTTTCATGTCGACGGCATATTGCGACATGATCCGCCGATACATCACATAGGGGAGCACCGGCGAGCGGGACTTTTGCAAATCGGCTTCCAGCGCTTGAATGTCCTTCAAGCCGTTGGGGTAGGCGTCGGTCTGCACGGCCGCCGCCAAACCATCCACGCACTGCTTGAGGAAATTCGCCTTTTCCTCCGCTCCCGGCGCCAAGTCCACCAGCTTCAGCAGCAATTTGGAGCGCTGCTGGTAGTAGGACGCCAATTGGGCTGCCGTGGCCGTGCCGAACTGGGGCGGATTCTGGTCGAGTTTCTGCAATTCGTCGATCAACTGTTGCAGCTCGGGAGACACGGCGAGGTTTTCGACCGGCGCTGCCGCGGCGAGCGGCTGCATCAGCACGCCCCCGCTGGACACGAAGTTTTCTCCCTCGATCGGTTGCGGGACCTGCGTCAACTTCCACACTTCGCCCACGCGAATCATTTCGCCAATTTGAACCACGCTGGTGGCTACCGGTGCATTGGGGCGTGCCGGCGCTCCCAGTTCGACCAGCGCGATCGCGTTTTCGTAGACGTACAGGTCTTGCGCGGCCTTCCCCTCGTCGGCGGGGATCACGCTGGGCATCAAGGCATCGAAGCGTACCCAGCGGGACTTCGGCGTCAGCACCGCCGACTTCCGCACAATTGCTTGCGCCTTCGTGCCCGCCCCCGCTGTTTGTTCGAGAATCTTCTGTTGCAACGCGGGCAAGACGCCCAGCGCCTTCAAGTCCTCGGCCGTCACCATCAACAACTGCAAGGCGGCGGCGTCTCCCGCCGTCATCGCGCGAATCGCCTCGCGCGAGGCCTCGGCCGCCGACAGGGACTTCCATTGATCGATCCGCCCGTCCTCATTCAGATCGACCCCCCACCGCGAACCGCCCAGATTCAACCAGCGGAACTGGTCGACCTTGTTGTTGTTATTGGTGTCGATCTCCCGGTACACCTCGATCCCGTGCTGGTAATAGCGGAACTGATCGACATTCGGATCCTCGTCCTCGGTGTCGACAAACCGGCGCAACACCTGCCCTTCCGGCCCCAGCACCACATAGCCATGCGTCTTGGCCGTCTTTTCGACTTCCACCTTGCATTTCGCCCAGTCGCTTTTGGGGGGAGTCTCGTATTCGACGTCGGCCTGCTTGGGCCGGTAGGCCTCCAGCAGTTCGGCCGCCGTCCGTTGGGCCTGTGCCTCCTTTCCGCCGAACAGCAGCCCGCTGACGAGCATTCCCGCGCGGATCCATCCCCCCCATCGACTCATGGCGGACACTCCTTCGCTGCCAACCTCCCTCGCGCAGCGCCGCTCCCGCGGCGGCTGTCCCACGCCCGCTTACTTTAGTCAAAAGCCCCGTGCGAGTTGAGATCAGTTTTCGTCCCTCGACCTCGAGCCGAAACCCCCCGTAGGACTGGTGCTTCATCGGGTGGTTCCCGCCTCGCCGCCGGCAAGAGCCGACCGCTGTCCCGCGGCGGCGCGAGGCCAGTTCGCTCCGCTCCAAAAAAAGGCCAAGTCGACTTGGGCCGCGGGCAGGCGGTTGCTAGACTAAATCCAGTCAGCCACACGTCCCGCGGAAGCTTCCGCCACGGAGTGTGGGGGCTGCCTGGTGGTGTAACGGTAGCACGAGTGACTCTGGATCACTTAGTCCTGGTTCGAATCCAGGCCGGGCAATCGCCTGCGCTGAAACCCCCTGACAACAGGGGGTTTTTGATTTTCTGGCGCTCCCTGCGCCTCACAATCGCCCCGAGCAGCGCAAGTTCGTGGCGGTTTGTGCGCCGCTCCAAGAAGGTGTTCCAGTGCGGTCTGAAAGCGTGCCTCCATCGAGTTGACCGAGCAGGCCTTGGCGATGGTGGCGGTGTATCTCAGCCACATCTTAAGCAAACGGAGACGGGGAATCCCCGGGCGAGGTTCACCGCAGTGGGTGCTCACCGGTTGTGGAACGACCGGACTGAGGCACACCCCCAGAATTCACGCCAGACCAGATTTTGTCCCAAGGCTCTCAGTGACTTCCCGACGGGGGCAGGCGGTGTTGTCGCACCACGTCCCAGTCCACATCGATGCCCAAGCCGGGGCTGTTGTGCAGGGTGATGAACGGGCCGGAGATGGGCAACGGATTGCGCGCCACGGAGAATTCGTGATAGAACGGTCCGAGGCAATCGCCGGGGTAGCGCTCGACGGCCATATTGGGCGTGGCGACGATGAAGTGCAGCATCGCGGCTGCCCCGACATCCCACTCCAAGTTCGAGCCGATGGTGCACGGAATATGGCGGCCTGCCGCCAGTTCGGCAATCCGGCGAGCCGGGCCGATGCCCCCGTTCTTGCCCGGATACAAACTGATGGCGTCGCAACAGTCGTGCTCGATGAGTTCCCGCGCTTCGACTTCATCGAAGCAGCTCTCGTCCGCCAGAATTTTTTGGCTCGTCCTGTGGCGCAAGCGGCGCAGGCCGGAATAATTGCCGCGCGGCAAAGGTTGCTCGACCAGCTCGATGTGGCAATCGGCGAGGGCGTGCAGACACGATTCCGCCTGCTCCTCGTTCCAGCCGCCGTTGGCGTCGATGGTGAGCGCGACGTGGGGACCGATCGCTTCCCGCACGGCCCTCACCCGGGCGACGTCGGCCGCGGGATCGATGCCCACTTTGACCTTGATGGTGTCGAACCCCGCCGCGACACGCTCCGCGGCGCGTTCCGCGGCAACTTCCGGTGGATACGCCCCGAGGGAAAAGCGGTTCTTGACGGCCAAGGCGCGACAGGCCCCCCCGAGCAGTTCGAACACCGGCTGGTTGGCGGCACGCCCCGCCAGGTCCCAACAGGCCATCTCCACCGCCGCCTTGGCGAACCAATTGTCGACGGCGGCCAGGTGCAACCGCCGCTCAATTTCCGCCACGTCGCGGGGATCGCACCCCAACACCGCGGGACGAAACACATGTTCGAGAATGGCGGCGGCACCCCACACGGTTTCACCGCTCCAATTGGGAGTGACCGTCGCCTCGCCGACACCTTCGCGGCCGTCATCGGTCGTGAGGCGGACCAGCACGAAATCAGAGACATCGTGCCGACCCAAGGCCGTGATCATCCTGCGTTCCGGTTTGAGGGGAATCCGCACCGGAAACGCTTCCAATTGCACGATCCGCATGAACGTGGCCTCTTTTCCAGCGATCAGCACCAACGAACCGGAGCGGGGGCGGTTGCAGCCGGGGACGTCAATTCGCTTGCTGTCCGGCACGGGAGATCTCGCGCGCCAGGTCTTCGATGGTCTCGCGCGACAATTCGGGGGGCTGGTGCTGCAACAGCCACTCGGCGTCGGCCCGGGCTTGCTCGAGCTGTCCCGTTTGCAGACAGAGGACGGAGCGGTAAAAGCGGTCCAGGGCAGAATCGGGCTGCAAGATCAGGAGCAACTCGATGTAGCGGAGCATGCGATCCGGCTCTTCCGCCTGGCGCGCCTCGGCGAACAGATTCCGCAGCATGCGCGAGAGAATTGCGCGGCGCGAAGCTGGCTCGAGGTATTTGTCATCCCAGGGCAGGTCGGTGTTCGCGGCCACCTTGGCCTTGGCGGCTTCGATCGACAACTCCTTGCCGCGGTCAAACACATCGAACATGGCCCCCGGTCCCGAGGTGGGGTAGTAGCGCACCACGAAATGGCCGGGCAAGCCGATCCCCACCACGGGGACATTCAACTTGCGTGCCACCTCCATAAACAGCACGGAGAGCGTAATCGGCAATCCTTCGCGATCATCCAGCACCTCATTGAGGTAGCTGTTGGAGCGGTGTCCATAATCGTGCCGGCTTCCATGAAACCCCTGCTCCTCGAATAGATCGTGCTTTAAGGCGTGCAAGCGTTCGAGTTCGCTGGCCTCCGGGGCGAGCTTCTGGCGAACCCGGCGAACGATGCGGTCGATTTCCTGCATATAGGCGTCGATGTCGAGATCGGGGTTGTCAGCCCACGCAATCACCAAGGCGCCGCGGACGAGATCGATCTGCTCGTCCGGGGCATCCGTCACGCGGGTCCATTCGGCACGAACGCGGCGATCGTGGACGGCCAGGGCGAGGCGCCGCAGTTGCGCCGCCCGCTGTTCCAACCGCACCGCTTCCCGTTCCAAGGCTTCCAAACCCGCAGCCCCCTCGGGCAGCAACGTCTCCACCACGGCGGGGGGAATCGGCCGTCCGACCTTGAGGGGTTGTGTGACTTCGGCGACGCGCTCCATTAATTCCGACGAGGGTTCGCGCGGAGGAATTTCGGCAGCCACGCGAAAACGTCGAAACTCGGCCTCCGTTTGGCGAAACTTGCACAGTCCCACGCGCCCGGAAGTCCAGCCACGATCGTTCGACTCGATCACCAATTGATCGTTGACGTAACACAAGATCCGTTCGCGCTCGATGCGGACCTTCAACGAATTCCAACCTTCCTTGCGCAGGCTGGGACTGCGGACCTGCTGCAACACGGTCCACGCATAGACATCGGGACCTTCAAACCGACTCAACCGCAATTCCCCATGGCTGGGATAAAAGCCGTAATGCCGATCGCCGCCATCGGCGTGAAATACCAATCCCGCCGCCCCTTCCCAAGGGGTGAAGCGGACATCCACCGCCACCTCGAAAGGGGGTTCGGGGGGTGAAGTGGTCGACAGGCACAAGGCGCGCGCCCCCAATCCCGTGCCGCGTCCATCGGCCAGAATGCGCCCCGCCCGCTGACGCCAACGTCCGCCGGGCAACGGCGTCCATTCGGCGGGATCGAGGACGCCGATCGTCAACCACTTTTCCATGGGAATCGGATTGGGGCGCGTCAACAAGGGCTTGAGTTGATTGATGGGAGCGGCAAACCCCAAGTTTTCGGTCTTGGCGGACTTCAGCGTGATCAGCCCGATCACGCGGCCTTGAAGATCGAGCAGCGGGCCGCCGCTGTTGCCCCGCTCGATGGGCATGGCCAGTTGCAGCATCGGCCGGCCCTCGACTTCCCGTTTGCCGCTCAAGACCCCGCTGACCACGCTGCGTTCCAACCCCAAGGGGTTGCCGATGGCCACCACCGGTTCCCCTTCCCGAAGACTGTCGGAATCCCCCAAGGGCAGCGCCGGGAGGTCGCGGGCGTCGATCCGCAACAGCGCCAAGTCGTGATGCCGTTCCATCGCTTCGACCGACACCACGTCGAACGACCGGCCGTCGGCGAGCTGCACGCGAATCGGTCGGGCCTCGCCGATCACGTGCAGATTGGTGGCGATCAAGCCTTGGCCATCGATGATCACTCCCGAACCCAAACCCTGGCGATCGCCATCGCGTCCGGTGAAGGTAATGACCACCACCGAAGGTTTGGCCCGCGCCACCAGGTCTTGAACCTGGGGGGGCGTCATCGGGCTTTCCGCAAAGCCCGCGGCACTGAAAACGAAAACCGTCACCGCGAACAGCGAGTACCACACTTTCATGGGCGCGATCTCCTCGCCGTCATCATAACCGATCGCGGCGTCGCCTGTCTGCGGCGACGGCGTCTGGTCAACCACACCCCATCAAATCACGGGCCTGTCAGGCCAAGAGTTCGTGGATGACGCGGCCGTGCACATCGGTCAGCCGGCGGTCGATGCCATTGTGGCGAAACGTGAGCCGCGCGTGGTCGATTCCCAACAGATGCAACACCGTGGCATGGATGTCGTAGACCTCGGTGGGATGATCCCGATCGAGGGGTTTGTAGCCCCATTCATCACTGGGGCCGTAGGTGACGCCGCCGCGGATGCCCCCACCGGCCAACCAGTTGGTGAACACGAAGGGGTTGTGATCTCGTCCCTTTCCGCCCTGAGCGCAGGGCATGCGTCCGAATTCGGTGGTCCACAAAATCACCGTGTCTTCCAGCATGCCCCGCTGTTCGAGATCGCGAATCAAGGCCGCGGCCCCTATCGCCAGCCCCCAGGCCAAGGGGCCATGGTCGCGCTCGACATCCTCGTGGGAGTCCCAGTTTCGTCGCGGAAAACTGTTGTCGTTGCCCGACCAGATCTGCACGAAGCGCACCCCCCGTTCCAGCAGTCGGCGGGCAATCAGGCATTTGAGGCCGAAATAGGCGGCCTCTTCCGCGGGATTGATCTCCCGCGGCCATTGGGTGATGCCGTGGTCAAGCCCGTACATGCGGTGAATGTGGGCCGGTTCGCGGGAGATATCGAGGGCTTCCGGAGCCGCCAATTGCATGCGGGCCGCCAATTCGTAACTTTTCAAGCGCGCCTCGAGCCGGGAATCGCCAGGTCGTTGCTCGGCATGACGCCGATTGAGTTGCGCCAGCACGGATTGTGCCGCGGCATCTCCGGCCGGCGTGACGAACCCGCCCTGCGGGGGAAACAGGTCGGCGATGGGATTCGGTGCATTGGGGCGGATGATGGTGCCCTGATGTTGGGACGGGAGGAACGCACTATCCCAGTTCTTCTGACCGTTCGACGGGAAGCCGCGATGATCGGGCAGCACCACGAAGGTGGGCAGATTGTCGTTGAGACTGCCCAGGGCGTAGCTCACCCAGGCGCCCATGCCCGGGAAACCGGGCACTTGAAAGCCGGTCGATTGCAGCAGCGTGGCCGAGCTGTGCACTCCGGTTTTGCCGACCAGGTTGTGCACAAAAGCGAGGTGGTCGACGACCGCTCCCAGCGGGGCGACGGCCTCGCTGAGCGGTTTTCCACACTCGCCATGCGGCTGAAACTTCCACGGAGAAGCCAACGTGTTCCCGTGTCCATTCTGGAAGAGTTCCACAGGCTCGCCGGGATCCCAAGGCTGGCCGTTGCGTTTTTCCAGCTCGGGTTTGTAGTCGAACAGGTCGACATGGCTGGCCGCCCCCGCCATGAAGAGTTGCACCACTCTACGGGCCTTGGGGGGATGATGCAGCACGCCGCCAAGCGCACCCGGCACGGGGGCCGCCAGGACCTGCTCGCGCTGCAACAGGGCGGCGAAGGCGATGCCACCCAATCCGCCTCCCATCCGCCACAAAAATTCCCGGCGCGAGCTGGTCGCGGGCGAAGAAGAACTGGTCACGGGCGAAGTAGAACTGGTCGCTGGCCAAGATTCGGCAGCGCAGTCATGCCCGCATGGGCCCCGCGGTCGCTGAGGTGCAGGGATCGGTTGCACGGCGGAAACCTTTTCAAAATCGGACTCGCGTGACCACGTCGCCGCTGACTTCGCGTCAATCGACAAACCCGAACTCATTCAAATTCAGGAGCAAGCGGCAGGTGTTGGGCAGACCGTGCTGCCTGGCGTAGTCGAGCAGCAGGCTGCATTCATCGGGGGTTGGAGGGCGCGAAACAGCCCGTTCGAAGGCGGCGGTCAACTGGTCCTCCAGCGTACCCAACGGCGCCACACTGCGGGCGAATTCTTCCGCCATCACCAGCGTCAAGCCGTTATTGAGCAGCGCCAAGGCTTGGAGTGCATTGATGGTTTCGTTGCGCTTGTCGACCGACATGGAGGGGTCGGCACAATCCAAGGTGGTCATGAACGGTTGGGGCTGCGAGCGGACCAGAAAACGGTACACCGAGCGCCGGTGGGACCGCGGATCGCGCGGGTCGTGCAGATGGTATTCGTAATGGGGAGAGTGTTCCGGACGCTCGACCACGAAGTCCTGAAAGCCCGGTCCGTACATCCGGTCATCCAACCGTCCCGCGACGAACAGCAGGCTGTCCCGCACCGCTTCCGCTTCCAGCCTGCGGCGCGGGGCGCGCCACAACAAAGCATTGCCCGCATCCTGGGCCGAACATTCAGGACGGTCGCGTGACACTTGCCGGTAGGCGGCACTGGTCACAATCAAGCGGTGCACGCGCTTCAGTGAATGTCCGCCGTCCCGCAGCTCAACGGCCAGCCAATCGAGCAATTCCGGATGCGTGGGCTTTTGCCCCATGCGGCCAAAATCGTTGGGGGAATCGACCAGGCCGCGTCCGAAGTGATACTGCCACAAACGATTGACGATCGACCGCCAGGTTAAGGGATGGTCGCGATGCACTATCCAGTCGGCGAGCATTTTGCGGCGGGCACTTTCAGGGTGCTCGTCCTCCAATTCGAACTCGGCGGGAAATCCCGGCACAAACGCAGGAGCGCCGGCCCGCACAAGTTCGCCCGGCCGGCGCACGTCGCCGCGCGCCAGCACATGGATGGGCCGAGGTCTCCCTCCGTTGGCCCCCGTCCCCGCGAAGTTGCCTGAGCTGGTGTGCACCGTCCCGGCATACACCACCGCCTGCGCGGGCAAGGTTTGCAACTGATCACGAACTTTTGCGAGTTGCACTTCCACTCGTTCGACCCACGCGCGGGTTTCCTGTGAGACGGTTCGCCGCACGAGGGCCGAACGCTCCCGCTCCAAGTGGGCCACGACGCCGGCTGTCCCTTCCCCCCCGCCGTGTGGAAACAAACCATCCACCAGATTGCTCCGCCGCCACCGGGGCGCGGCTTCGATGGCATCGAGTGCCGTCACTGGCTGCCCCAGGGCACGGTTGGTCCCGGCGGTATCGAACACCTGCAATTCGGCCAGGGCAAAGATGAAATCGTTTTTCCGCGGCGCCAACCGCGTGGCAGTCACCCGCACGTAACGGCCCGTGACCGGCGCAACCGCGTGGCTTTGCGGGGCCAGTCCCGGATTGGGCACATCGGCGTCGGTCCGATCGACCAGCAACCGAACGCCGCTGGAAAACTCGGGATCATCCGCCAGTTCCACCTTCCAGCGCGGAGGAAATCCGAAGCCACTGCCGATGTTGTTGAACGTATCGTGGCACGGAAACAGCACCACGCGCGCTATGTCCACGCTGGTTCCCAAATCGACTTGGACCCACTTGGCACGGTCGGCCTGCAATTCGATCTGGCTGTGATAGCCGAATTCCGGCGGCACATGGGGCGAGGTCGAAGCTGCTTGCCGGGCCTCGTGCAGGCGCCGGTCGAGAGCCGCCAACTCTAGTCCGCCTTGCCGGACGAATTCCGCGACAGCTTGTTGTTGTTCGGCGACAAGCTGCCGTTCGGCGGCCAGCAAACTTTGTCGGCGCACCGCCACGGCGGGATCGGTGTCGTAGGGTTTGTCGGCGCGGTCGAGCGCGGCAAACACCGCTTGCAAACGGTAATAGTCCACCTGGCTGACGGGATCGAACTTGTGCGCATGACAGCGGGCGCATTGCACCGTAACGCTGCAAAACGTGTTCAGCGTATTCACCACCATGTCGTCGCGGTCGAGGCTGCGGGCACGCTGCCCGTCGATTTTCGATTCCGGCACCTCGACATGGCTGATGAAGTCCCACGGGCCGGCGGCAATGAAGCCCAGGGCCGTGATGCCGTCTTCCATTCCCGGCGCGACCACATCGCCGGCAAGCTGTTCGGTGACGAACTGCGCGTAAGGCTTATCGCTATTGAAGGCGCGAATGACGTAATCCCGATAGGGCCAGGCGTGAGGGCGGGGCTGGTCTTTGTCGTAACCGTGCGTGTCGCCGTAATGCACCACATCCAACCAATGTCGCGCCCAACGCTCGCCGAAGTGTGGTGAGGCGAGCAGCCGATCCACCAATCGTTCGTAGGCGTCGGGATGGGGATCGGCCAGGAATTCCGCCACGGCCTCGGGCGTCGGCGGCAAGCCCCACAGGTCGAAGTACAAGCGGCGAATGAGCGTCGTCCGATCGGCCTCGGGAGAGGGCGTTAGCCCCGCCGACTGCCAACGCTCGGCAATAAAGCAATCGATCGGATTGCGGGCCCAGCCGGCTCCAGCCCGAGGTACGTTGGGACGTTGCAAGGGACGGAGCGACCACCAATTCAGATCGGCGACCGGCCGCTCGCGAAGGACGACGTCGGCGGGAAAATGCGCGCCGGACACAATCCACTCCCGCAAGGCGGCGACTTCGGTTGCGGAGAGCGGGGAACCGGTTTTGGGCATTTCCGGACGATCACCCATCACCGCCGACAGGAGCAGGCTCGCGTCCGGCATAACGGGTGTCACCACGGGACCGCTGTCGCCGCCGCGTTGCAGCGAGGCGAACGACTGCAACGACAGCCCCCCCCTGCGGTCCGCGTCGTTATGGCAACTCACACAGCGCCGCTCGAACAGCGGAGCAACCTGCTCCCGAAAGTGTGCCGACGTCGCCTGATCCTCAGGTTCGACAAACGCGGCACTCGTCCAAGCCAACAGAAGCAAGCATGCAGCCATCGTCGGCACCCGCGGTTCAGGAGCATTGTGCCCCAGCGCTGAAACGTGTTCCTTAGAATAACTGTCCCCGATACCACTGGGAACAGCAATACCATCGAGGCAATGGGGAACTCGTGCCAGCTCCCGCTGGGCCAGCGCGTCCGCAAAGCCGCGGAATGGGGCGATCTCTCTGAACGGATGCACGGCAAGGGATGAAGGACGCAATTCCGTACCACGAAACGCAGGGCATGGGGCATGCCGTTGTGCGAGACGTCCGGCTTGTGCCGTTCGTTTGGGCGGTGCGCGGTTCCATCCATCGAACCTCGGTCTCTGGTGCTTGGCCGGCCGCAGTTGACATTCGCTTTCCGCCGTCATGAGAAAGAGGGTCATTGCGGACACAGGGGCGGCGGCCGATAATGCAGGAACATGTCCCATGGCTCGAACTGGTCAGGAGCGCACCATGAAGGATCGTTGCTTTTGGATGGCATGGCTCCTGACGGGATTGGCGATGACCCCGTGGGCTGAAGGACAAGTTCGGAACGGTCGAGGGGGTGGAGTCGGAGGCCGCGTCTACGGTCCGGTGCTACCCCGCGAAACCATCGTGCGACCGGCCGGTGGTTTGTGGGTGGGGGGCGGCGCGATGGCCGTCGGCGGGATGATCGGCAACGGGGTGTTCGCAGCCCCGGTGGTGGTGGCGCCGCCGATCCTGGCACCCGGTGTGCCCGCGTTCTCGTTGTATGACCCGTGGGGGTTCGGGGGACTGGTGTGGATGGGGGCCCCGATTACGTATTGGCAGAATCCCGCGGTCACCCAGCCGATTGTCGTTTTGCCTCCCGCCGCGGCCGTGTCTCAACCACTCGCCGATGCCTGGCGGGAAAACCTCGAACGCTGGGGGCCTGATTTGCCGCCGGCGAAGCCCGACCCGGTCGCGCTCCCCGTGCCTCCTTCCTCTCCGGAAGCAAAACTCCGCAGTCTGCGGGCGCAACAGCAGGGTGACGAACATCTGCGGAATCAGGAGTGGCTGGCTGCTTATCTCGATTACAAGCGGGCCGTGCAAGCCGCGCCGGATAATGCCGAGGCCCACTTCCGGCTGGGCTTGGCCCTCACCACGATTCAGCATTTCGACAATGCCATCCGCTCGTTCAAGCGGGCCTTGGCACTCGACCCCATGCTGCCTCAACGAGGCCCCGATCTGGAGACCCTGATGGGGGAAACCAGCGAGATCGCCCGCACCGCCACTCTTCAGAAAGTCGTGGAGCACGCTGCGGAGGATGTCCGCGATCCCGACCGGCTGTTTTTGTTGGGACTCCTGTTGCACTTCAGCCGCGATGAGCGGGCCGGACAAGTGCTGGAGACGGGATACCGCCTCGCCGGCGGAGGCCGGCACTTCCTGGCGTTTCTGCAACCGAAGGCAGCAAACAACCCACCCCCAGCGCAAGATCCCGCACAACCGGACCACAAGAACCTGCCCGTGTTGCCTCCTGCTCCCTTGCCCTCGCCGCCGTGAACTGCGGCGGGTTGAAAGAGGCAGCGTGCAATTGCAGACTGGCAACGTCCCACGCAAGCCAGCCGCGGGCGATAAGTGCTGACTGGCTGGCGACCCGCGCGGTCTGAGGAACTTTTTAGCCGGCGCGACCGTGCGAGAGTCACGGCACCGTCCCGACATGAAACGGCACAGCCCTCGTGGCGATGCCACGAGGGCTGTGTTGATCGGGGGGTTGATCGCCGGCGCGAGCTAGGCCTTCTGCTTGGCCCGCTCGGCTTTTTCCTTCCGGCGCTTTTCGACGACTTCGGTTTGGAGATTTCGCGGCAGCATGGCGTACTTGCAGAACTCCATGCTGAAGGTTCCCTTGCCTTGCGTCATCGAGCGGAGTTCGTTGGCGTAGTCGAACATGCTCGACAGGGGCACCTCGGCCAGAATCACGCAGTTCCCCATGTTATTTTCGGTGGAGTTGATCACGCCCCGCTTGCTGGCCAGGTGCCCCGTGACCGATCCCTGGAATTCGTCGGGCACTTCGACTTCCAGCTTCATGATGGGCTCGAGCAGGGCCAGATCGGCCTTGTTCAGCACGTCGCGCATGCAGTCGTAGGCGCAAATGTCGAACGCCAGTTCGCTGGAATCGACATCGTGATAGCTGCCGTCCTGCAACCGCATCCGCACGCCCACCACTTCGCATTCGCACAAGGGGCCTTTCATCAGCGCCCGCTGAAAGCCCTTGTCGACGGCGGGGATGTATTCCTTCGGGATTCGTCCGCCGGTGATCTCGTTGACGAATTCGTAGGGAAGCACGGCGTCTTCGGGCAACGGCTCCATCACCCCCACGACATGCGCGTACTGCCCCGAACCGCCGGTTTGCTTCTTGTGCTTGTAATTGAATTCCACCGTTTTCGTCGGCGTTTCGCGGTAAGCAACGCGGGGCTGGCCGATGATGCACTCCACGCCGTATTCCCGCTTGATGCGTTCGACGTAAATGTCGAGGTGCAACTGACCCATGCCGGCGATCAGCGTTTGACCCGTCTCTTCGTCGGTCATGACGCGGAATGTGGGGTCTTCCCGGCGGAAGCGCTCGAGCGCCTTGCTGAGCTTGTCGGCTCCGTCCCGTTTGGCCGGCTCGATCGACAGCTTGATCACCGCATCGGGCACGTAAATGCTCTCGAGGGCGTAGTTGATCCCCTCGGAGCAGAACGTGTCGCCCGAGGCGCAATCGACGCCCACGATGGCGATGATGTCCCCCGCTTCCGCGTAATCCACGTCCTCGCGATCATTCGCATGCATCCGCACCAGCCGCCCGAACCGCACCCGTTTGCCGGTCCGAGTGTTGACGTACGATTCCCCCTTGACGATCTTGCCCTGGTAAATGCGGGTGTAGGTGAGCTGCCCGTACTGCTCGACGACCGTCTTGAAGGCCATCGCCACCATCGGCTTGGACGGATCGGAAGTCAGCGACACCCGATTCCAATTCGGGTCGGTTTCGCCTTCCTTCGGCTTCTTGTCCAAATCGGTGGCCGTCAGATCGCGGTCGAGCGGACTAGGCAGGTAGTAGGTCACCGCATCGAGCAGTTCTTGAACACCCTTGTTCTTGTAGGCCGAACCCATCATGACCGGCGTGATCTGATGCGCCAGCGTGGCTTCCCGGATGGTGGTGCGAATCAGCGGAATGGGCACTTCCTGCTCTTCGAGCAACAGCGCCATCAGTTCGTCGCTGCTCATCGACAGCGTTTCCAGCATCTGCTGCCGCGCCGCTTGCGCCGCGGAAAGCAACTCCGCGGGAATCGGTTCATAACGAACGATTTCCCCGTCTTCGCCGTCAAAGTAGACCGCCCGCATTTCCACGAGGTCGACCACCCCCTGAAAGTTGGATTCCCTGCCGATGGGAATTTGCAACGGACAGGGGACCACGCCCAGTTTCTCGGCGATGGCCCGAATCACCTTGTCGGGATTGGCGCCGGTTCGATCCATTTTGTTGATGAAGGCGATGCGGGGCACTTTGTAACGCTTCATCTGCCGATCGACCGTCAGCGATTGACTTTGCACGCCGCCCACCGAGCACAGCACCAGAATGGCCCCGTCGAGCACCCGCAGGCTGCGTTCCACCTCGACCGTGAAATCCACGTGGCCGGGTGTGTCGATGAGATTGATGGTGTGCCCCTTCCATGTCACCTGCGTGGCCGCCGCGGTGATGGTGATCCCTTTTTCCCGCTCCAACTCCATGTGGTCCATCGTGGCACCCACGCCGTCCTTGCCCTTCACCTCATGAATGGCATGGATGCGGCCAGAGTAATACAGAATCCGCTCCGAAAGGGTCGTCTTTCCGGAGTCGATGTGGGCGGAAACGCCAATATTGCGCAGAGTCTTCAGGTCCATGATGGAATGTCAGACAGTTCACTTGGGGGGACAGGAATCACGGCGACCACGGCTCCATGTTTGCCGCGGTCAGCGGGCGGAGACGCTTCCTCGCCGGCCCGGGCACGCCGCCTTCGCGGGCCGCTTCAGCACCAAAGCTTTGTGCACACAGGCGCTGCGGAACTCCTCCGCTGGAAACTCGTCGAACTCGAACAACCAAACTCAGGAAGCGCGGGCGAGGACGCGACCGGCGCGGCGGCAACCCCGTGGCTGCCGTCGTGACGGCCGAGACGACCTCAAGCGATCGCCATCCCGGTCCGCCACGGCACACCCATCGGCGGTGGAGCTTCCCAAATCAGCATGACCATCCTTGCGGTTCGAGTATTCGTCTCAGGGAGTCACATCCATCCGCGTCCAACCTGCGGCCAACGAACCAACAATTTCCGATCGGCTTCGTCACACGGCAGGAAACGCCAGGAAGTCGTTATCAGGCGGGCAAATCAGGCAAAGTCCAAACACTAGCGGACTCCAACCCCATGGGCGGAGTCTTCCCATCCTAACCGGCCATCCCCCCGATGAAAAGCCCAATTCGGGGAAATTTCCGTTAAGCGCTGAAACGCAGCCTGTCCGCGGACTTCTCGGAAGGCAATTCGGCACCAATTCCGCCAGCCAACTCCGCGGTGCTTTCGGCCGCGATCGCGACGACCACTGCCGGCAAGTGACGCACCAGAACCGCTGGGAAAGATGCTCACACGCGGCACGCGGACAGCAAACTGACAATCTCCCTCGGCGGCGCTTGCATGCCTCGCGGGAACTCCCTATCTTTGTGAGACGCTCCAGCCCAGGTGGCGGAACTGGCAGACGCGCTAGGTTCAGGACCTAGTGAGGTAACACTCGTGGAGGTTCGAGTCCTCTCCTGGGCATCCCTTGCGCGAATACCCCCTGAAAACAGGGGGTTTTTTGATGTCCGCGTCCTCCGTGCGCTTTCAGAACGCCTCCTGCGCGCACGGCGCGTCGTTTTGCGCGTCGTCCTGTCGGCGCTTTCAACGCTGGCTTGGATGCCTGCGTCTGTCACTCGCCATCCGCCCCGGCAACTCCTCGACCAGACGGCACGCTCAGCGTTGCACACCGGCGACGCAGAGAGCGATTTCCAGCCGCGCGGCAGGCCGAGACGCAAAAACCCCTTGTTTTCAGGGGTTTTCTGAACAAGGGATGCCTCCGGTAGGACTCGAACCTACAACCAACTGATTAAGAGTCAGCTGCTCTGCCAAATTGAGCTACGGAGGCGAAGCGGGGGAATTCTAGCCTCCGGCATGCCGCGTGGCAACCGATTCGCAACACATATTCGGGCAAGAAGTTGCGCTGCGCGTTGAACCGTCGATGGGTTGCCAGTCGGAAAGTGCGCGTGGCCGAGTGATACGCTCATTGGCAGCAGCGGCCGCGGTCTGCCACAGGAGGGCTGCCTGCCTGCTGTTTGCTGCGGACCGGCGGCTCAGTCCAAGTCGGCCGTGATGGTGGCCACACGGTATTCCTCGGCCTCCGCATCGGGGAAGCGGAGCGCGATCACGACGTAGATCGCGGCGACAACACCTGCCAGACCGCTGGAGGTCCAAAACATCGGCTGAAAGCCGCTCGCCACGATGATCCGGCCCAGAATGGGAGAGAACACCAGCGACCCGAAGTCGGTAAACCCCAAAATGATGGCTGTGCCCGCCCCCCGCACTTCCTTGGGGAATGCGCCGGCACCGAGCGACACCACAGCGGGAAACAACAAGGCATGACCGAAGCCGCACACCACCGACGGCAAGACGAACTGCCAGCCTTGGTTAGCAAACGAAAGCAGCAAGTGGCCAAGAGCGTGGCCCAGCAGTCCACGAACCAACATCCAATGCCGGCCGATCGTTCGACTCCAATTCGCCGCCAGCATGCGGAACGAAAAGGCTGAAAGGGCATAACCAGTGAAAAACACGCCGATGCTCGAGATGTGCTGCTCGGTCGCGAAGCGCGTGAGAAACACCGTGGTGACGGTGACGCCCAGACCCATGATCATCGCGACAGCGACCACCATCCCGGGCCAATGGCGAACCAGCAGACGAAAGGCGGCCGGCGCGGGATGCGGGCGCGTGTGCTGCTGGCCGTGGGTCAAGCACAGCACCACTCCGCCGTAGAGCAGGCCAATCAGCGTGGCCGTGCCGAACAGCGCCACGAATTGCGGTCGCCCCTGAGGCACGGCGTGCAAGATCCAATCCCCCACGTTCGAGCCGAGGATCATGCCGATGAAGCCGCTGCTGCCCAGGTTGCCGATGACTTCGGTTCGGCGGTGCGCGGGTACATGGTTTTGGATGTGCGTCACCGAGCAGGCGAACATGCCAGTCAGACCGACGACGAATGCGATTCGTGCCGCGTAAATCAGCCAGTTCAAGCGGTCGCACAGCAGAAACAGCGTGCCGCCAGTCACGAACAGCGCGGTACAGCACAGCCACACGCGGCGGGTGCCGAAGTCATCGATGACGTGCGAGGCGCTTAACCGCACGGCGACCGAGATGGTTAAGGCCAGGGCGACGATGTCGCCAGCCACCCGTTCCGTTCCGCCCAGGTAGTGCACCAGTTCCGCGAAGCGAAAGGTCAGGGCGTTGGCCAGCACGAGGATCGTGTTTGCCAGGTAGGCCAGCCAGAAAGTGCGATCGTATACCGAGGCGCGGGGTTCGGGGAGTGACGACATCAGCAACAGCAACAACAAGACGATTTCGGCGACGCCGCGAAATCATACGACAAAGGACAGGGCATCGGCATCCCACCGAGACGAAATTCCGCGGGAATTCGACCGGGCCAGCCCAAGGTTGGGGTGTCGCCCGATCTGCGTGCCGGAGGCGAACCGGGAATTGTTGTCGGCCGGCTGACATCTCCCCGCCGCGTGGCGAACGGCGAATGCCGCACTCCCTTCATGCCGGCCAAGGCGCGAATGTTGGCGTCCGGGGACGGCGACCGCGGACGCTCCACCGCCGGACGGCAGTTCAACCGCCATAAGCACTGTAACGATAGAGGCCGCGGATCAACGCCCAGCGATTCGCCGCCCACAGCGCCGCGGCCCATACGGCTCCGACTGCCAATTCTTGCAGCAGCTTGTCGGGGCTGTAGCGTTGCAACAAGATGGCCGCGGGCACGTATGCGAGGTACTTGAATGGAAGCCACAAGATGGCGTCGCTGTAGGGATGCGGCAGCCAATCGAGCGGGAGCATGTGTCCAGAGAGAAAGTAGTTCAACAACATATAAACGAAAATCAGCGAACTCACCTCCAAATACCAGAAGGCGGCCAGTCCCAGCAGACATTCCAAATAGAAGCCGATGAGAAAGGCCAGCAGCAGGGACGCAGCGGCGGCAAGAACCGTCGGCGCGTCGGGCCAGCCGGGGAAGTACGATCGGCACAGCCAGAACACGAGCGCAAATGGTCCAGCAGCCACAAGGTAGTATACCAGCTTATGAGCCACGCGGTGCCAAAACAGGTAATCGAGCAGGTCGACGGGCTGCGTCAGGAATTTCTTGATTGAGCCATCGCGGATTTCGCGGGCCAGGCCGGTCGTCAAACCGGGCATGCTGGAGAACGCACGGCCGAGCATCACCAGGAGATAATAAGCCACCATGTCGCCATAGCGATACGAGTTCAAAGTGCGCGTGGCGCCCCCCGGTTCAAAGGCGCCGTAGATGGCGCCCCACAGGAAAATCTGAGTCACGATCGGGAGGAAGCGGACGAGGGTGGCAAAGGCGAAGTCCGCCCGGTACGCCAGCCGCTCGGCCAGTCCAATCCGCAAGATGCACCAGCGAATGCGCCAATCGCGATTCATGCCACTTTGCAATTCAGGGGTAAACGGGACGACGGCGGACACCCTACCGCACTTGCTCCAGGACGACACCAACGCCGGCTGTGAATGGCGGGACCGTTTCTGGAAGGGGAATGCGGGGAACAATCATGGTCGATTCGGCGACGGCCTGGTTCATTCGGGGGTGTTGGGGCGCGAGGGGGGAGGCGCGGCGACAAACAACTCGGCGATGACTTCTTCCAACGGCCGTTCGTGCACGCCCACGTCTTCCACGGGGTATTGGGCAAGCAGCGCGGAGAGCACTTCGGGGATTTTCGTGCGCGGCACCGAGAGCTTCACGCGGGGCGGCTGCTGCTCGACCACGCGGCCATACCGCGACAGGTTTTCGGGCAGAGTGCCGTTGGCGAACTGCAACTGAATGAGCTTGTGGCTGCTGAACCGGTCCTGGATTTCCGCCAGCGGACCGTCATGCTGGATGCGCCCCTGATTGATGACGATGGCCCGTCGGCACAGGGCCTCCACATCCTTCATGTAATGGCTGGTCAGCAAGACCGTAATCTGCCGTTCCGTTTGATAGTGTTTGAGGAATTGCTGCACCTTGCGCTGCGAGACGACATCCAGACCGATGGTTGGTTCGTCGAGCAGCAGAACTTCAGGCGCATGCAACAACGCGGCGATCAGTTCCATCCGCATCCGCTCGCCGAGGGACAATTCTCGGACCGGTTGACGCACCAGGTGCCGCACTTCCAGCAGGTCGGTGAGTTCGTCGAGGCGGCGGTTAAACACGGCCGGGTCGATGCGGTAGATTTCGCGGTGCAGAACAAAAGATTCCTGGGCCGGCAAATCCCACCACAACTGGTTTTTTTGACCCATGACCAAGGAAAACCGGCAGCGGTAGTCGCGCTCGCGTTGCCAAGGGACGTAGCCCAAGACGGTTGCGGAACCTGAGGTGGGATAAATCAGTCCGGAGAGCAGTTTGAGAGTGGTGGTCTTTCCAGCTCCGTTGGGCCCCAGAAAGGCGACAATCTCGCCGCGGTCGATGCGAAAGCTGACTTCCTGCACGGCCTGGACGAGGGCGTACTCTCGGCAGAACAGGCTCCGCAGCGCCCCCCGCCAGCCGGGCTGCTTGCGGAACACGCGGTAGGTTTTGACGAGCCGATCGGCAACGATGACAGACATGCGGCGAAAATCGTGCGAGGCGCTTATCCAAAAGCCCTGTTGTCCGGGAGCTGCCCGCGGCCTCGCGTCGCGGTCTGCATCGCGGCTCAGGGGAAGGCCCGGTGCCGCGGACCGGGAAAGCCAAACGGCCCGGCACTCTTCGATGCCGGGCCGCGCAGCACGGGGCAGTCTCGATGCAGATGCCGCGGGGGCCAACCCACTCAGCGGGCCGCAGTCTTGATTTGTTTCAGCAACTGCACATAGTCGGCCGCGATGTGCAGCACTTCCTTGTTGTATTCGGAATCGGGAAAGACCGGGCCTTTCCCCGGATCGATCTCTTTCTCTTCTTCCTCCTTGGCGACCTTGTCGGCCACCTTGTCTTCCTCGCGCTCCATGAGGAATGCTTCCTCGTTAAGCGAAACGGTCTTACGATTCTTACGGGCCAAATACCGGTCGATTTCGGCCTTGACTTCCTTGAACTTCGGATCGCTCGCCACGCGCCGCTGGCTGGCGTCCTTCAGGGCGGCGATCAATTCCGGAATCACCATGTCGTACACCACATGCCGCACGGGTTCGATCCGGTCGAACGCGAGTGCGTTTTCAAGGAACGACTCCCCCAGGTCCATATGATCGAGCAGCGAGGGGAGCACAATGTCGGACGGCACGCCCAGGTTTTGGGTGCTGTCGCCGTTGACGCGATAAAACTGATTGATCGTCAGCTTCAGCGCGCCGCGGTTTTTCTGGTTGTCGATGAGTCGGAACAACTGGGGGCTGACCGGCATGACATTCTGCACGGTTCCCTTACCATGGGTCGACGTATCCCCCACCACGATGCCGCGACGATAATCCTTGATGGCGGCGGCGAAGATTTCGGAGGCGGAAGCCGACAGGCGGTTGCACAGGACGATCAGCGGGCCGTCGTAGGCCACGCCCGACTCGGTGTCCTCATGGCTTTTGGTGCGGCCGTTCTGCTCTTTCACCTGCACCACCGGGCCGCGGTCGATGAACAGGCCGGTGACTTCGATGGCCTCGCTCAGGGCGCCGCCGCCGTTCATTCGCAGATCGACGATCAGGGCGTCCACACCGCCCTGGGCGCGGAACTGTTGCAAAACCTTGAGCACGTCGCGGGCGGTGCTTTTGAAGTCGTCCAATCCTTGTTGGGCGCCGCCGAAATCGCGGTAGAAGGAGGGAATGTTGATCACTCCCACGCGCCCCGCCGTGCCGCGAATCCGGCTGCCGAGGTCGATGATTTCGCCCTTGACCTCCTGGGCCTTGAGTTCAATTTTCTGGCGAACCAGCGCCAGCTCGACGGTTTCACCGGCGCCGTTGACGACTTTCAAGCGGACGCGGGTGCCTTCCTTGCCGCGGATCAAGCGGACCACGCGGCTGAGTTTCATTTCCACAATGTCGACCCACTCTCCCTCGTCCTGAGCGACGGCGATGATTTTGTCGCCGACTTTCAACCGTCCATCTTTTTCGGCGGCGCCGCCGGGCACCACCTGGGCCACGGTGGTGTAGCCATCTTCCGAGCGGAGCGCGGCGCCAATGCCTTCGAGGCTGAGCCGCATCTGGATGTTGAAGTCTTCCAGCGTCTGTGGCGACATATAACTCGAATGCGGGTCGAAGCAGTGGGCCAAGGCCGACAAATACAGTTCCAGAACTTCGCCTTCGTCGAACGAATCCGTATTGCGCTTCAACGTGTCGTACCGCTTGTGCAGCCGCCTGGCGGCCTCGTCGGGCGGGGTTTTGTCGTGTTTCAGCAGCAGCAGATCGTACTTAATCCGCTTTCGCCAGCGCTCGTTCAGTTCTTTCTGATCGACGGCCCAGGCCATCTGATCGCCGTCGATGGACATCGTTTCGTTCAAGGTGAAGTCGTGAGGCGCATCGATCAGTTTGTGAGCCACGGCCACCCGCTCGTGCACGCGCTGGCGGTACACGTCAAACATCTGCCGGGCAAAATCGTAGTTGCCCACTTTGAGGAGATCGTCGAGCTGGTCGCGGTATTCGTAGAACTTGTCGATGTCGGATTGCAGGAAGTACAGCTTCTGGGGATCGAGTTCCTTCAGCATCCGCTTGATCAGCATCTGCGAAATGCGGTCGTCCAGCGATTTCTGGCTGATGTGATACCTCTTGATCATCTCCGCCACGAGTTGCACGGTGGTTTGGTCAACCGCGTTCGTTCCCGTCAATTGCTGGGCGCCGATGGTTGATGCAACGAGGATCACGACGCCAAGCGTGAGCAGGCTGGCCGCTCGAGACGGGGGACGAAGTCTCATGGATGCATCCGTGGTCAGAGACAGGGATAACGCAGCGTGCAGCCAGAATGCCGCACCTTCCATTACCGCATGGTAGCCAAACCCGCAGGATGTGACAAGACGCGTCGGCGCGAACACATCCATGGTTCAGCGGTCTTTGGCGCGGGCCGGTTGATGAGCGGGGTGTTCGGTTTGCGCGGCACACGGCGGGTGGCTCGACCGGCAACCCGGAAACGACGTGCCGGAAGCCGGGCAACCTGCCGTTCCGCTTGCCCGTCTTCGGCGGCTGTGCAGGGCGTACCTTTTCGGAGGAGATCTTAATGCCGGGCGGTGCTTCGAACCGGGACCTGCTCCGCATCGGGACATGCTTGGAACCAGGATGTGCTCCGCAGAAGAACATCATCGTTCTGCTTCAGTCCGGAGAGCGCCCGCGGCGGAGAGGATCGCTCCGCTGTGTGCCCGGTCGCGCAGCATCTCGCAGGGCATGAAACGTGGTCCGCAGTGGCGCGTCAGCCGCTCCAGCACGTCGACGCATTTCGCCGCGCCCCAGGTCTCGAGCGTTTGCAAGGGGCCGCCACGAAACGGGGCATAGCCCGCGCCGAGCACCAAGCCCAAATCGACCATCCAGGCTTCCTGAACCACGCCATCGACAAGGCACCGAACCGCTTCGTTCAGCAGCGTGAAGACCAACCGTTGCTGCACGCCGGAGAGCTCGTCCTGCCCCAACCCGGCCGGAGGAGGCAGCTTGGGTGTGCCTTTGGCCGAGATCACGGGCCTCGTCTTTCGACTGCCGCGATAGCTGTAAAACCCCCGGCCGGACTTTTTGCCCAGGGAACCTTCCCGACGCATGGCGTTGAGCTGGTCCGGCGTGGGAGACGGTTCAGCCGACAGGCCCGAGAGTGTGCGGGCGACATCGGCCGCCACGTCGATGCCAACGTAATCGAGCAGTTCGAGCGGGCCCATGGGCATGCCGAACGTCACCGCGGCCCGGTCGACGTCTGTCACTGGCACTCCCTCGCAGACCAGCCGAACCGCTTCATCCAAGTAGGGGAACAGGATGCGGTTGACGAGAAATCCGGGGTGCTCGGCCACGATCAGTGGAACCTTGCCGAGTTGCCGCACCAACCCCACGAGGACGGCCAACGTGCTGTCGCCGGTGGCACGGCTGCGAACAATTTCCACCAAGGGCATTTTGTGGACAGGGTTGAAGAAGTGCAGTCCCGCCACGCGATCGGGTCGGTTGGTGACCGCCGCCAACTCGCCTACGGGCAACGCCGATGTGTTGGAGACAAGGATCGCCTCGGGACGCAGAACCCGATCCAATTCCCGAAACACGTCTTGCTTGACCGGCAGTTGCTCGAGCACGGCTTCGATTGCGAGATCGGCATCGGCCAGCGGTTCCCACTCGGTGGTGGCTCGGATCGCGCCTCGGCGGGCATGCGCCTCGTCGTCGGTCAACACCCCGGCTTTAACGGCGTCGCGAAACAAGTTGTCGATGCGGGCCAGCCCTCCCTCGAGCTGCCGCGCATCGAGTTCCTTGACCACTACCTTCAGGCCGCTGACTGCCAAGGCTTGTGCGATGCCCGCTCCCATCGTGCCGGCGCCGATCACGGCCACCGTACGGGGCGTCGGTGCAGCTTCACTGACCCATGTGGACACTTTGCGGGCCTTTTCCCGGAGAAAGAACAATCGCCGCAAGTTCTTCGAGGCCGGGGTAGCCAGCACCTGCGCGAACTGCGCCCGTTCTTCCTGCAAACCTTGGGCGTGCCCCTTCCGTAGCCCCGTGTCGATGGCGTTCAGCGCGGCGGGGAGGGCCGGATAGTGCGGCGCCTTGTTGGCCACGCGGCGGCGCGCCATGTACAGGACCAGCCGTTGGCCCCAGCCAGTGCGGTCGCGAAGCCATGTGCCCAGCGTTTGTCGTCGAGCGGGCAGTGGACAGCCGGCCAACCGCTCCTTGAGGAATGATTGCAGGTGCTGCTCGAATTCCGCCCGTGAGAAGGCGGCATCGACCAATCCCCAAGCGGAGGCCTGAGCCGCCGACAGCCGACGCCCTTCCAGAATCATTTCCAAGGCCCGTTGCACCCCCACGAGCCGCGGCAGCCGCTGGGTACCACCCCATGCGGGAATCAATCCCAATTGCGTTTCGGGGAGTCCCAGGCGCGTGGAGGCATCGTGGACGGCCACACGAAAGCGGCAAGACATGGCGAATTCCAGCCCACCCCCCAGGCAGGTTCCCTCGATCACCGCAACGGTGGGGACCGGGAATTCGGCCAGACGGTCGAACAGTTGCTGGCCGGCACGGAGCACTTGTTCCACTTCGCTGGCGTTGGACAACCGTTCGAGCTGCGTCAAATCGGCTCCCGCCAGGAAGCATCCCGGTTTCGCGGAGCGGAAAACCAGCAGCCGAAGAGGTTGTGCCTGCCGGCAGGCATCGAGCACCGCCTGGAGATCGCGCAAGGCGGCTTCGTCGAGCACGTTCACGGTTTTCCCTGGCGAATCGAACCAGGCCGTGAACACCCCCCGCTCGGCATCATGCTCGGTGCGCAACGTCTGAAACGTTGTGGTTTGCATGACCGCGCTTCCTGTTTCGTGGCGATGACACAGATTGGGATATGCGAGGAACTCCTTATTCCAGCGCGCTCCTTGCACCCGTAATGGCATGAGTGAGCACTGGTCGGCGAGGGAAAGCCATCGCCAATGCTTCAGACCTTGGCGCGCCGCGTCGTCGTTCCTTGATCCAAACAATGGTTATCCGTTTACGGGACATTCCACCCACATCGCCATGCCCTGGCCGCCGCCGACGCAAAGGGCCGCCAGGCCGTGGCGTTCACCCCGTTCCCGAAGCGCCCGCATCAGGGTGAGCACCAGACGCGCCCCACTGGCGCCCACGGGGTGCCCCAAGGCGATGGCGCCGCCGTTCACGTTCAGACGCTCCAGGTCCAGTTCTCCCACGGGGGCAGAGGTTCCCAGCTCGCGGCGGCAGAACTCGGCCGAGCGGAGTGCCTTCACACAGGCCAAAACCTGAGCGGCGAATGCCTCGTTGATTTCAAACAGCGCGAAGTCATTCAGGGTGCGGCCAGTCGCCGACAGCAGCCGATGAATGGCGAACACGGGACCCAATCCCATGCGTTGCGGTTCGCAGCCGACGACGGCCGCGGCACGAACGTACCCCAGCGGTTGCCGACCCAGCTCGCGCGCGGTTCTGGCCGAAGTCACGACCAACGCCACGGCGCCGTCGGTAATCGGACAACTGTTGCCGGCGGTCACGCTCCCGGCTGCGCGATCGAAAATGGGGGGCAGCTTTTGCAAGGCCGCCAGCGATTGGTGTTCGCGCGGTCCCACATCCTGATGGAGTAAGCCTCCGTTTGCGGGAACGGACACCACCTCATCCGCGAAGTAGCCGCGTTTCCAGGCGGCGACGGCCCGCTGGTGGCTGCGGAGGGCAAACTCGTCTTGTTCGCCTCGGGAAATGCCGAATTCTTTCGCCAGAAGTTCCGCCGTTTGGCCCATGTTCAAGCCGCAGGTGGGGTCGGTCAAACCCAGTTCCAGCGCGGGGATTGGCCGGAAGAACCGCGGGCGCAATCCAGCGATCTGGGACCATTTGTGCCAGCCGCGGGCTTTGCGGAAATTCAGCAGCCACTCTTTCATCGCCGGAACCCACAACAAGGGAACCTGCGACATCGACTCCGTGCCGCCGGCGATGATCACGTCGGCTCGTTCCTCGCGAACAATTTGCCAGGCAGTGTGCACGGCTTCCATGCCCGAGGCGCAATTGCGGTTGACCGTGTGCGCCGGCCGGCCCTGGGGCACGCCAGCCCGCAGGGCAATTACACGGGCCACGTTCGAGGCGTCCGCCGGACTGGCCACATTGCCGAACACGACTTCGTCGATGTGTTCGGGAGTCAGCGCGGCTCGTGCCAGGGCGCCCAGCAAGGCGGAGCGGCCCAATTCCTCGGCGGACGCATCGTTCAAGGCCGTGAACGCCTTGGCGAACGGCGTGCGCGCTCCGGCCAGAACGGCCAGTCCCTCCTCGGGTGCACGCGTCGTCACACATCCCTTCATGGCGCCCTCGCTGCGACACACTCCTTGCGCTGCGGACTGGTTTTGGCGAGAACGTCACCGTGGCCGGGCGGACTCCGCGCTGCGAAGTTGGCGTCGCAGCACTTTCCCCAGGAAATTGCGCGGCAAGGGTTCCGTCCGAGTTTCCACGATGCGCGGCCGTTTGTAGGCAGCCAAATGCTGATGGGCGAAGCGCTCGAAATCGTGCCGGTGAAATTTCTTGCCCCGCTCGAGCACCAAAATGGCTTTCACCAACTCGCCTTTGTCCTCATCGGGAACTCCCACGACCGCGGCTTCCCGCACCCCCGGATATTTGAGCAGAACTTCCTCCACATCGCCCGGCACCACATTGAAGCCCGACGTGATAATCAGGTCCTTTTTGCGATCGACGATGCGGAAGAATCCGCGTTCGTCGCACGCGGCCAGATCACCCGTGTACAGCCATCCGTGGCGCACGGCTTGGGCGGTTGCCGCGGGGTCTTCGTAGTATCCCAGCATCACTTGCGGACCGCGGACAACCAACTCGCCCACCTGCCCGAATGGCAAGGGATGGGTTCCCGTTTCGCTATCGACAATGCAGGCATCGGTGTCGGGCAGCGGCAAGCCGATCGTACCCGGTACAGCCGAGCCGTCGAGCGGTCCCACGTGCGTCACCGGGCTGGCTTCCGACAGGCCATAGCCTTCCACCACCCTGCAACCGGTGTGCTCGGCAAATTCCTGGGCGACACGGGGAGGCAGCGCCGCTCCCCCCGAGATGCAGGCCCGCAGCGAACTGAAATCGCGGCGTCGCCGTCGCAACTCCTGGCTGTTCAATGCCGCCAGCATGGCGGGAACCGCCGGAAACAGCGTGGGACGGTGGCGTTCAATCAGCCGCACCACCGAGTCGGTGCGAAATCGATGATGCAAGATCAGCGTCGCGCCGAGCGCCATCCCCGAAGTCAGGCAACTCGACAATCCATAGCTGTGGAAGAACGGCAGCGTGGCGAGAATCGATTCTTCTCCCGCACGCCCTCCCGACCAATGAGTCAATTGACAGGCATTGGCCATGAGATTGGTATGGGATAGCACGACCGCCTTGGGAGCATTGGTGGTGCCTCCCGTGGGCAAGATCAACGCCGGCGATTGAGGCGACACGCGCGGAACATCTGCCTCCTGGCAGCGACCGTCAACCAGGCGACTCCAGGGGACGGTGCGAATCGAGGGGCACGGTGCGGAAAATCCCAGCCTGCGAAACCGCACCCAGGCGTATCCCAGCCGTTCCAGACGCGGCAACCGGTTCTTCAATGTCGCCAGGACGACGCATTTGGGGTGAGGGGCCTGGCACGACCGGAGCAAGGGCGCCAAGACATCCAAAGTGATCACGACGCTGCACCGGGCTTTCAGCACGAGTGCCGCGACTTCCTCGGCTACCATGAGGGGGCTCAGGGACACGACCACTCCGCCGGCAAGCCACGTTCCGAACAGCGCGGCGATGGTTTCGGGGAGATTCGGCAGCAGCAGGCCGACACGGTCACCCGGCTGCAAGCCCGTTTCCAACAACCAGGCGGCCATCCTGCGAACCTGGGCCGCCAGCTCGTCGTACGTCAGTGTTTGTTCGTAGTAGCAGCAGGCCACCCGCGAGGGAAAGCGTTCGGCTGAGCGATCCAGCAGATGCGTCAACGGCTCCGCCGGATAGGTCAGGTGAGGCAGAATTCCCCGCGGATACGCCGCCAGCCACGGCCGCGGGACGGAAGTGTCCCAAAATTCGGACCGTCGAGCGATCATGAGAGCACCTCCCGAGAGGCACCGTAGCAGAACGCCCTGCCCTCAACACCAGGGGAATCTGTACTGGACGTTGACGCAACAAAGATCGTGCCGCGAGAACGGACCCTGGTGCCCGAGGGACACCGTTGGGCGGCATCGGATCGATCGGGACGGGATTTGGCTGGGGCCTTCCGGGGCGTCGCGGCAAGATCTTGCTCGCGGCAACACCGTCAGCATCACCCACTGGTGGTTTTACTGACCGCCGGATCCCACGGAGCCATGCGAGTGCAAGCCGGTGGCTCCGATCGGCCGGCATTTCAAACGCTGATCATCTCGCTTGAAGCACGTGCCGGAGCCTTTCGGGAGGGCGAATCGCTTTCGCCCTCCCGGTGGTTGAGGCTCGACATCGACATGCGGGTTCGACGTCAGCTCAATTGTTTGAGACGTTTGGGGAGCGGTCAAGACCCAACCCGATGCGATTCCATCGTCTTGCGGGGGATTTTTGGCGACGGCAGCGGATTCTGAAGTTCCTGACGGCCCCGCGCGATGCAACACACGTAGCGAAGTCGACAGCCGCGGTACCCCAAAAAAGCGAATCAGACCCGCCTTTTCACGGTGCGTAAATCATTAACGGTGCGTAAATCAACCTTGGTTCAGGCGGGCGCCGTGGCCGTCGTCCCCTGACTGCCTCAAGTCGACCCCGGTGCCTCACCAGCGCGGTTGCGGGGTAAAGGTTACGGCGTGAAGACGTGAAACAGTGTGCTTAGGGGGTGAAATCGTTGCTGGGACCCACGGCCACGCAGAATCGGGCAATCAATTCCGCGGCATGATCCAAGTCCTGCAAGGACACCATTTCCACGGGACTGTGCATGTAGCGGTTGGGAATGCAGACGAGGCCCACCGCCACCCCTTCACGCGAGAGTTGCAATTCGGCAGCATCGTTGCTTGCGACCATCGCCAGTCCATTGAGCTGGACGGGAATTTCCGCGGTTCGTGCTTCTCGCAACAGCGTCTCCAACACCACGGGATTGACATTCGGCCCGCGGTACAACACGGGACCCTGCCCAAGACGCACGCGGCCATACTGGTTCTCGTCGATCGTCGGACAGTCGGTGGCGTGCGTCACGTCGACCACGATCCCGAGATCCGGAGCCACGCGAAAGGCGCTCGTTTGCACGCCCCGCAGTCCGATTTCCTCCTGCACCGTGGAGACCGCGAAGATCGCCGCCTGGGGATGCCGTTGGGCGGCACGCTGGGCGGCGGTCATGATCGTCCAAACGCCGACCTTGTCGTCCATCGCCGGGGACAGGGCCAGCCCGTTGCGCAGCTCGCGGTAACCCAAGGTGACGGTGATGGGATCGCCCGGCGAGACCAATTCCCGAGCCTCGTCGCCGTTTTTGGCACCGATGTCGACCCAAAGGTTTCTGATTTCCGGGACCATTTTTCGCTCATCTGGGCTCAACAGATGAATCGGCTTGCGGGCAATCGCGCCCGTCACCGGTCCGGATGCCGTCCAGACTTGCACACTCTGCCCGAGCAGCACCTGGGGATCCCAACCGCCAAGGGGATGCACCCACAGAAAGCCTTTGTCGTCGATGTGCTTGACCATCAAACCAATCTGGTCGCAATGTCCCGCCAGCATGATGCGGGGTGAACCGTGCGGATTGACGGCTGCCACCACGTTGCCATGCCGATCGGTCGTCACCTCGTCGGTAAACGACTGGGCGAACTGGCGAACGACATCTTGGATGGGCCGCTCATATCCCGAGGGGCTGGGAGTGTGCAGAAGCGACAACAAGAACTCATGAGACACTTGATCCATAGCACGGCTCGAGGAAAGAGAGGGGTGGTCGTGAGAGCCACCGGCCAATGCCGGCTGCCCGGGGCAAAACTGTGTCGATTATCCTCAGCAACCGGGGTTCTGTCCGTTGGCTCTGAGAAACCCTTCTTTAAGACGGTCAAAACGGGGTGTTTGCGCAAACTGCGTCCGCTGTGCAAGTTCCGCTCAATCGCCCATCGAGAGTTTTTGGTGTGATTTCCGAGATTCGGACGGTTTTGTTTTGACGGTCAGGGAAGTCGCCGCTAGAACAGTTTGCACGTCTTGCGGAGTGTGCCCACCGGTTGGTCAGCCTTGCCGAGCCTTCCGCAGGGGGTTCCTGTCGTGGATTCAGCCGACTGGGTGACTGTGGTACTGTGGTGCCGCTCGAGTTGCAAGGACGGCGCGACCTGAACCTCCGAGTCGGAAGGAGAATGGGAGCGAAAGACGGGGTAAGCACGCGGTTTTGGGGTGCGAGCTTACCGCGTGACGTTGCTTGGCGTCGGTAACTGTCGACGCCGCATCAAAGCTGGCTTAGAAAGGACTCGCGAATGCCACTTCCAGAAACTCTTGAAGACACCCGCACGTTGGAAGAGCGCGTCGAGCAGGTGGTGCTGTCACGCACGAGTGGACGAATTCGTTGTTTGCGCGTGCAAGTGCAGGACGGTCGCGTGATCCTTTCGGGCCGTACGTCGTCCTACTACAACAAGCAACTGGCGACGCACGCCGCACTTGAGGCGGCCGCATCGGTTCAAAACGAAGTGGAAGTGTGCTGAACTTTAGCGGGGAAGCGCTCGCCGCACGCTCACGTTCGTTCGCTGTTACCGGCTTCGAGGCGCTCTCCGTCTGTGCACGGCTGCCCTTCGGAACCGTCTTTCGAGGAACTGCCGGCGGAAGGTGATGCCGAAGTTGCGGCGTGTTTGCCGCTCCACGCATGTTCTTCGCCGCGCAGCAGCCGCGCGATGTTGCTGTGATGCCGGACGACAATCAGCAGAGGGATACCCAGGCTGAAGGCGGTGATGCCCCATTTCTCCGCCGACCACGGATCCGGCTGGAGCAGAAACCACTGGAAGATGGCGAAGCCGATTGCGGCGGCCAGAGAACTGGCCGAGACGATGCGGGTGGCGCCGAAGACCGTGGCGAAGACAGCGGCGGCGGCCAGCGTTCCCCAGGGAGCCAGCACCAAGGCCACCCCCAGCGACGTGGCCACTCCTTTGCCGCCGCGGAATCCCAGCCAGATCGGAAACGAATGTCCCACGATGGCCGACACCCCCGCCACTACTCCCCCGTGAAGCCGCGCTTCCGGCGGCAAGGCGAACAGAAGCGGCAACAGCCACGCGGGCAACAGCCCTTTCGAGGCGTCTAACGCCAACACCAGACTCCCCCACTTCTTGCCGAGAACGCGGCTGGCGTTGGTGGCCCCGATATTGCCGCTGCCCACCGCTCGTAAGTCGATGCCGGCCACCCAGCGCGCGATCAAAAACCCGAAGGGAATTGACCCCGCCAGATACCCCGCGAGTGCGATTCCAAGCGTTGTCACGCCAACGACTTTCCTCAAACGACGGCACGTTCGCGCAAACCGCTCCCCGCTGCTCGACCGGTCGAGCGGAAGGTCACAAACCCTTTTTGCGGGTATGGGCGGCAATCCGCGCCGATTTTCGCAGGATACTCCGCACGAGCCATTTGTCACGGGCACCAAGTGGTCGGTTCAGATATGTCATCAGGAAACGCAGCCGATCCGCGCGCGAGGCACCCTGGGCCGAAAAGTTTAGCTGCGCCAGATCCTTGATGATCCAACGACGCGCTCCCATCCGGCCGTGGCGCTGCACTCGCCCAAGATCGATCATGTGCAACTGGTCCGCGGCGGCGGGATGAGATGGTCGAAGAATGTGGCAGAGGTACAAATCTTGATGGTGCCAACCGGCGTCGTGCATCTGCCGAACCATCCTGGCCAGGGTGCGCCCCAGTCGGCGTTTGGCTGCCGTCCACCCGGCTGATTGCCGACCGTTCGCCAGCCAATGATCGAGCCGCTCGGATGGCTCGAAAGCCTCGGTGAGCAGGAAGGAACTGCCAGCCTCTTCACCGCAGGCGATTGGCGTCAGGGTCGGAATGCCCAGCCGATGAAACTGCAGCAGGGCATCCCACTCCGGCCGCGCCCCCCAGATGGGAGTTTGCAGGCGGGTCCAGGCTTTCCATCGCTCGCGCCAGGGAAGCCGACCATGCCGTTTCAGAAAAACGGTTCGTTGTAAGACTCCCGTTCCCAGCACGAGGCGTGATGTCACCCGTTGCCCGACGCGGCGATAAACGGTGCCCCCGCAGAGTTGCGCGAACGCGTCCCAGGTAGTGAGGTGAAGCTGTTCCAGCCACCCCGCGAAGGCCGCATTGACGCGCAACCGCCCGTGATCCCACTGCACCACCGCGATGTCAGGCATGCTGTGTTGCCCGCTGTTCCTGCCGAGGGAATGTCCGGGAGCCGGTGGCTGCCGCGGCGCGGTCGTAAATCGTCAGCAGACGGTCGACGTGTGCGGCGTAGGAGAGCTGTGGGCGCAGCCGCAGGCAGGCGTCGGCCATGCGACGGCGGAGTCCCTCGTCGCACAACTGGCGGAGTGCCTCGGCGAGGGACGACACATCGTCGGGGCTGGATAACACGAATCCCTCCTGTCCGTCGGTCATCACCTCGGCTGCTCCATTGCGCTGCGTGGTGATGACGGGCACCCCCATGGCCAGGGCTTCCAGGACCACCAGGCTGCACGGATCGTGATGAGTGGGGAGCACGAACACATCCGCCGCGGCGTAGCAGACTTCCGGCTGCCGCGTCGGGCCGGCGAAAATCGCCCGATCGGCCACCCCGAATTGGTGTGCCAACGTCCGCCACGGTTGAGGATCGGGCTTTCCGACAACCACCAGTTTCAGACGGGGATCATCCACGAGGCTCAGCGCGGTCAGGGTTTCGCGCAAGCCTTTCCGCGCGAAATCCTGGGCAATCATCAGGGCGAGAATGTCGTGCGAGTGGCATCCCAGGGAGCGCCGCCACTGTTGGGCGGCGGCGTCCATCCCGGCGGGATCAAAACGGTCCAAATCGACGGCGTTGAACAAGCGGGCGCGACGATTCTCGGGAAGACAATAGAAGCGATCGACGGCACGCTCCACATAGCGGGACAACGAGATCACAATGGGTGGCTGGCCGCCGTTCAGCAGGGGACGCTCCACGGCGGCGAAGGCATTTCGCCGGGCGTTGAAACGGTTGCCCCACCGCGACAGCCAGCGGGCCAGGCCGCTGCGCTTGAGATGGCCTTCCGCGAGGGCCTCTGCCGCCAGCCCCGCGTGCGGGTGGTACACGTGACAGGTTCGGACCGGCAACGCGGCGTGCACCACGTCGTGGTGGTGCGTTGCCAGATGCCGGTCGAGTTGAGCGAGAAAGTCCCAGTACCTTCCGGTGCGCGTGGGACGCGACGAGGAAAGCACCACGGTGGCGACACCAGGAACCTGAACGGCGGCCGAGGAGGAAATCAGACTGACCGTCATGCCGCGGCGGGCCAGTTCCGCCGCGAGATCGACTGTGTAGCGTTCCGCCCCTCCCCGTGCGGGGTCGGCGTGCAGGATCACCAGGGCCACTCGCATGATTTGCCTCCGTTCAGGCCGCCGATCGACTTCCGGACGCGGGGAACTCCCTCAGCGCCCGATGGACCGCGCGAAAGACCGCGTCCACCGTCAGTTCACGCATGCAGCGATGATGGGCGAAGGGGCACTTCGGTCGCTGACAGGGGCCGCAGTCCACGGGTAGTTGCAGGGAAATGGTCCGCGGGTCGCGCGTATCGCTCCAGGCCGGATGAGTGGGTCCAAACAGCACGACCGACGGAATTCCCAAGGCCGCGGCGAAATGGCGCGGGCCGGAGTCGGTCGTCACGAGAAGATTGGCCTCGGCGATGGCCGCCTTCGTGAGGCCCACGCTCAGCGGTACGTTCGCCAGAGACAACACGGTAGGACGCCCTGCCTGGGCGGCGATCCAGCGGGCATCATCCCGTTCGGCGGGGCCGCAGACCACCAAAACCGTGCGATCGAGCTGGTCGGTGATGCGCCGCGCCAGCTCGGCGAAGTATTCCTTGGGCCAGTTCTTCGCAGGCCCGAAAGCCCCTCCGGTGTTCAAGCACACCACGCTTTGACGCCATTGCGAGGGATAGGAACTCCAAAAGGCGTCGAGTGTTTCGCGATCCTTGGGGAGAACCGCCAAGGCCATCGGCAACGAGAGATTCCGGCAACCGAGCCGCTCGGCCAGGCGGAGGTATTCATCCAAGACCGGATGCGGCCGCGATTTAGGTTGGGGAACGAGCCGGTCGGTTAACAACCAGCCGCGCAGGTCGCGCGCAAAGCCGATCCGTCGCCGGATCCCTGCCCGCCACGCCCACCAGGCGGAGCGGATGGAATTGGGAAACAGCACTGCCGTGTCGCAACGTTCGCCACGAAGTCGTTTCACCAGCCGGCGTCCCGTCAGCTCGGGAGAAGGGGATCGGCGATCGACGTGCAGTTCCCGGTCGAACAGATGCAGACCAGTTAGCACGTCCCCGATGACGGGGCGCATCACCGCCACGATTTCCGCCCGAGGGTACTCCCGGCGGATGGCCTGCAGCGCGGGAGTGGCCATCACCGCGTCACCCACCCAATTGGGCAGAAACAGGGCCAGCTTCATGCGGCTTTCCGCTCCGGACGGGGAAGGGAAACCGGCGACTCGCAGGCACGCAGCCGCCGGACAATTTCGGTCGTCGACAACCCCGGCGTGACGCCGAGCGCCTTCACGCGCCCCCCATACTCCAGCACCACTTCCCGGCCCACGATCTCCTCGTCCCGGTAGGTGCCGCCCTTGACCAGCACATCGGGCTTGAGCGCCCGCAACACCGCGTGCGGGGTGTCTTCCTCGAAAATCACGACGTAATCGACGGCTTCGAGGGCGGCCAACATCCGCGCGCGATGTTCCTGATCGAACAAGGGCCGGTCGGGACCTTTGCGCAGCCGGCGAACACTGGCGTCGCTGTTGAGCGCCACAATCAGGCAATCTCCTTCCCGCGCGGCCTGTTCCAGATACTGGACGTGCCCGGCGTGCAGCAGGTCGAAACATCCGTTGGTGAGGACAATTTTCTGGCCGGCCTTGCGTCGCGCGGAAACCTGCCGGGCCACCTCGTCGAGGCGACACACTTTCTCCCGACCGGCGCGAACACCGTGCAGCAAGTCCTGCAACAAGTCGTGACGGCTGATGGGGACGACGCCAATCTGCTCGACTTCCAGGCCCCCGGCGACGTTCGCGAGGCGACAGAGGTCCACGGGGTCCACGCCAGCCGCAAGTCCCACGCCGATCGTGGCCAGCACCATGTCGCCCGCGCCGGTAATGTCGCACACTTCGCGCGGCCGCGTGGGCAGATGGACGGGTTCCGTCCCGCGGCGCCCGAGCACAATCCCGTCCCGATCGAGCGTGACGAACACCAGTTCCAGGTCGAACCGTTCCACCAGGGTGTTCGCGGCGGACAACGCGTCCGCCACGGTGCGGATCTCGCGCCCCACCGCTTTGCCCGTTTCCGAGCGATTGGGGGTCACTCCCGTGGCGCCTTGATAGTGACGGTAATCGGCCCCCGGCGCGGGATCGACGACGATCGGCAAGCCGGCTTGACGCGCCGCCATGATCAACAGCCGCAACAGCTCGGGGGTGCAAACGCCTTTGGCATAGTCGGACACGAGAATCGCCGAGTAATCACTCAAGCGGGGACGAATGGCGCGCAGGATCTGATCGGCGAAACTCGGCGGGAGAGGCGTGCGGACTTCCCGATCGACGCGCAGCATTTGGTGGGGATGCCGGTATTGCGCCCGCCCCATGAAGCGAATTTTCGTGGTTGTCGGGCGGCTCGGGTCGGGAAAGACGGCTCGCGTGCCAATTCCGCTGTTTTGCAGTCCCAACGACAGTTCCCGACCGTCCAAATCCGCGCCGATCACGCCGGCCAGGTCAACCGTCGCATCCAGACCCACCAGCATCCGCGCCACATTGGCGGCGCCCCCGAGCCGCGTGTCCTGTCGCTCTTCCCGCAACAGAATGACGGGGGCTTCCTGGCTGATCCGTTCAGCGTCCCCCCACACATAGCGATCAAGAATCAGATCGCCGACAACCAGGATGCGGGGGGTTCCCAACCGCTCCAAAACGTCGATGAGATGATACGACATGGCACGCCATCCGTGGCGAAGGACAAACGCGACGGCACCACGGGGCGCTCTCCCCCGCTGCCAATCGGCGAATCATTGCGCCGATGAGAAATTGAGTCAATCCCTTCCGCTCTCGTCCTGCCAGATCGCCGAACCAACCGACGGCCGAACCGCCGAACCAACCGACGGCCGAACCGCCAAACCGCCGAACCGGCCATTGGTTCCTGCCCTGGCAAGCCGGCTGGCAGCGCAAGCGGCACGCGGTTCAGGCGGCCTCGGCGGCGACGGGGTTGCGCAGCACGCCGATCCCCTCGATTTCCACCTCGATCGTATCGCCGGGTTTGAGAAACACCGGGGGCTTGCGGGCCGAGCCGACTCCCGGCGGAGTTCCCGTGAAAATCAGGTCGCCCGGTTGCAGCGTGACGAGTTGCGAAATGTGACTGATCAACTGGTCGATGCCGAAAATCAACTCCTTCGTCGAGGAGTTCTGCATGGTATCCCCGTTCAACCGCAATTGAATGCGGAGCGCGTGCGGATCGGCGATTTCATCCACGGTGACCAGCCACGGACCGATGGGAGCGAACGTATCGGGTGTCTTTCCCAACAGCCATTGGCCGCCGGGACGCCCTTTTTGCCAGTCGCGGGCCGAGACGTCGTTGCCCACGGTGTAGCCGGCCACATGCTGCCAGGCGGCTTCCCGCCGAATGTTCTTCCCCGCCTTGCCAATCACGACCACCAACTCGGCTTCGTAATCGACCTGATGGGCCACCCGCGGCAACACAATCGTGGCTTCCGGTCCGATCACGGCTTGGGAAAACTTGCTGAAGACCACCGGCTCTGAGGGAATGGGCGACCCGGATTCCACCGCGTGATCGCGATAATTCAGGCCAATGCACAGGACTTTACCCGGATCGGAAATCGGTGCGGCCAGGGATCCCGTCAGAAACGGACCTTTCGACAGGCCATGGGCCAAAGCGGCCGCGGCCGCCATCAGCCCTTCCGGATGCGCCAGCGTCGCGCGCAGTGTCGGGGGAAGCTGCGAATCGACCGCGCACAGATCAACCCAGCGCCCATCGAGCGTGCCCCCCGCCAACTTCGGCCCCTCGGTCGTGATCAATGTTGCCAAGCGCATCGCGCGTCCTCTCCGGCATGGTGAATAGCGGCACTTCGGCCGGGTGAATAGTGACCGTCGCCGCCCAAGAAGTTGACGGAGTTCCCGTTGGCGTGCAAGTGCACCGCGCGGCTAACGAGCGATCTTCTTGTTCGGCTCACCCCTGTGGTGACGACGCCGTCAATCATGGAACGGCGTCGCGGCACCCCACCGTGACATGTATAGATGTTGATCTTTCATCGCCGATTACTCCGGGTCGGGCTGAGTGCTGGCAGGACGAATGGTCGTGGAATCGAGTTTCAATCAATCGGTGCGTTCACCTGTGGTCCGCGAACACTCCGTCGTCCCCCCCGCAGCGGAGACCGGTAAAAGATCGCCAATTTCGTCGTAACATCTTTCCAAGTCAGGAGAAAAATCACCGATTCACCGTTCCGCCCCGTATCGTCTCAAGATCAGTTTGCCGGGCCACCGATGTTTCCCCCGGGAACGCGAATCAGGATCCAGCCGGACTTCAGAGGATCTGTGCGGATGTCGAGCGGGAATCACGACCCGTTTCGCTTGGGCTTCCTGACGGCGGTGGAAGACGCCGAGCGGGGCATGGTCGGCGGGTTGCTCGTGACGAACCATTTTGGGCGGCCGCTGGAGTTTCAATGCACCACCCCTCTCCAGCCCAACCGTACGCAACGGATCCTCTACGGCCCCACGCTTCGACCTTACGTATTGGTGGAAGTCATCGGTCGCACGCTGGTGGAAAAAGTGGGAGTCAAACCGCACGTGGTGCTGATCGAAGCGAGTGAACTTCTGGAACTGCGTCAGTTCGTGGCGGTACCGGTCGCGAGTCTCTCGATCCCCGGAGAGTCGACGCCCCCATCCCCGGAGGGGTTGCCCGTGGGGAAGCAATGGCTGCGTTTCCATCCCAACTTCGCCGAGGACGTCGCGCTGATCCGGCCGCGGCTCACTCAGGTGCCGGATTCGGCGGACCTGTTGGAACCGTTCGACCGCATTCGGGAAGCACTCACCGAAACGCTGAAAATGCCCACGGCCCGGTCCGCCTGAACGCGAGATGCCCCAACCAATTTTTCGCCCAGGTTTCAAACACCACGGCAAGACCACGGGCAACCAGAGGTTCGTTTCGTGTTGGGGGACGCGATGCCGCCGTTCGACTCTCCTTCCGCCGCTTGCGTCCCTGGAGGGGAATCAACATTCCTCGACCTGGCATTGGCCGACCCCGATTGTTGGTCGGTTCCGTTGGCTTTGGAAACCGAGGTTTTTGCGGCCGGCATCAACGGAGCACTCCACCGCTGGCCGAAATGGGACGTCAGTGCCTTTCCCTGCGCATGGGCACCATCGACCGTCGGCTGGAAGCCCCACCGGCCGCGCGTGACGACGTTCGGGTTGACGTTTCCCGAGGCGGTGGTGTTCCCGACGCCACGCTCGACCGAAGAACCGAGCTTGCGTCCGATTCGGCCGCCGCAAGCTCCGTCCGATCCGGGAGCACAAAACGCCGCCAGGCAGCAGATGACGCGGATCAAACCGCCGTCCGATGCACTCTCGCTGGAGGATCGTCTGTTCTATCTGTTGCAGCCCCCCCTGCAATCGTGGCTGGCCGGGCAAGAGCTGATTATGCCCTTCGAACCGTTCTCCTTTCAGTACGAAGGGATTGCCTGGTTGTTTTCGCATTCCGCCGCGTTATTGGCGGACGAAATGGGGTTGGGCAAGACGATGCAGACGATCACCGCGATTCGGCTGCTCGTCCGCAGCGGCCAGGTCCGGCGGGTGCTGCTGGTGTGTCCCAAACCGCTCTTGCCCAACTGGCAGCGGGAATTCCGGTTGTGGGCGGAAGAATTGCCCTTCGTGGTGGTGGAGGGAGACACGGAGCGCCGCCGACTCACGTGGACCATCCCCAGAATTCCGGTGCTGATTGCCAATTATGAACTCGTGGTGCGGGATTTTGCCGCTTTTCAGGAAGGCGAATTCCCTCAGTTCGATCTGGTGGTGCTCGACGAGGCCCAACGCATCAAGAACCGGGATTCCCGCACGGCGGAAACCGTCCGTGCCATTCCCCGCCGCCGCAGTTGGGCCTTGACGGGAACCCCCATCGAAAACCGGCCGGAAGAACTGAGTTCGCTGTACGAATTCCTCGAAGTGATTCCGCCCCGTGGCACGCCGGACCTCAAGCAACTTCAGCAGCTTTCCAAGCGGTTCATTCTCCGCCGCACGAAAGATCTGGTGATGAAGGACTTGCCCCCGCGGCTGGACCGGGACGAAATCCTCGAACTGAGTCCGGCACAACGGCTGGCTTACGATGCGGCCGAAAAGGACGGCATCGTGCACCTCAATGAGCTGGGGGACTCGATCACCGTGCAGCACGTGTTCGAGCTGGTCCTGAGGCTCAAGCAAATCACGAATTGGGATCCGCTCAGCGGCGAAAGCGCGAAGCTGGATCGGCTGGACGCCGAAATGGACGAAATCGCCGCCAGCGGCGGCAAGGCGATTTTATTCAGTCAGTGGACGAAGACCCTTGATTGGCTGGCGGAACGCATGGGGAATTACGGAGCGCTGGTGTACCACGGCGGCGTCCCCGTCCGGCAGCGCGAGCCGATACTGAAGCAGTTCCAGGACGACCCGCGGGCGCACCTGCTGTTGATGAGCTATGGCACGGGAGCGGTGGGCCTCAACCTGCAATTTGCCGGGTATGTGTTTTTGTTCGACCGGTGGTGGAATCCGGCGGTGGAGGACCAGGCGATCAACCGGGCGCACCGGATCGGTTGCCAGAGCCGCGTGATCGTCACCCGCTTCATCTGCAAAGACACGATCGAGGAACGCATCGACCGGGTGCTCCGCGAAAAGCGGGAACTCTTTGCCGCGGTGCTGGGGGAAGGGCAATCCCCTCAGCACATGCTCAGCCTGACCGCAGCGGAGATTTTCGGGCTATTCGACCTCAAGGCCCGGCATGGCAAGGGGGTGCGCCCCATCGGTCCACAAGTTCCCGCGGCGTGATGGGCGGATCGGTTGCGTCATGGGGGACAGAACGCCGGTGGGGGACAGAACGCCGGTGGGCGCAGCGCGAAGCGAGCGTTGCCCGGCAGATCGAGGAGGGATTGGACCGCACCCTTGAGACGGCGACCCGTCTCGCCATCTACGGATGCGTCGACAGTTCGCCGACGGGTTCGCTTGGTTGTTGTGTGCCGTCGCAGGCGCGGCCGTTGCCTTGGAGGCGCACGATCGTGTCGTTGCCGTTCACCTTGGGAAGCAGTTTTCTGGGGACGCGGCAGTGGAGGGTGACGCGCGAATCGTGGTAGGTCCGGTCGGTCACAGTGGCATGTTCCGCCAGGAAGGCAAACAGGCGGCCGTTCCCCACGTCGGTTTCCACCTCCGCGTCGACGAAGCCATCACCCAGCCGTTCGGCGACGACCTGAGCCAGCCGCTCCAAGCCGGAACCGGTCACGGCACTCACTGTGACCGAATCGGCGTATTTGGCCCGCAAGACGTCGATGGGGCCGCGATCGGTGACGGCATCGATCTTGTTCAACACCAGAATGAAGTTGCGGACCTCAACGCCGATTTCCTCGAGCGTCCGCTCCACCGTCTCCACCTGCTGTTCGGCCTCGGGATGGCTGGCATCGACCACGTGCAGCAGCAGATCGGCCTGCCGGGCTTCTTCCAGCGTGGATTTGAACGACGCCACCAAGGCGTGCGGCAAATCACGGACGAAGCCCACCGTGTCGCTGAGGAGCACATCGCCCCAGCCGGGGACATGCCATTTGCGCGTGCGGGTGTCGAGGGTGGCGAAGAGTTGATCGGCGACGTAGACGTCGGCCCCCGTGAGGGCCCGCATGAGGGTGCTTTTGCCGGCGTTGGTGTAACCCACCAGCGACACCAGCGCATGCTGTTCCCGCTGACGGACCATCCGTTCGCGGCGCGATTCCACTTCCCGCAAACGCGCTTTCAGTTCGGTGATGCGGGCGTCGATCAGCCGGCGATCGGTCTCGATTTGCTTTTCGCCGGGACCGCGCGCGATCCCCGCGCCGTCCACGCGTTCGAGGTGCGTCCACATCCGTTTCAAACGCGAGCGCGTGTACTGCAATTGCGCCAGTTCGACCTGCAAGCGGGCCTCATAGGTGCGGGCGTGCGTGGCGAAAATGTCGAGGATCAGCTCGCTGCGATCCACGATAATCCGTCTAGTTTCCCGCTCGAGGTTGCGTCCCTGAGCCGGACTGAGGTTGTTGTCGAAGATGATCAGCTCGGCGCCGACGGCGTCCACAAGCCGCTTCAGCTCCGCGAGCTTGCCCTTGCCGAGCAAGGTGGCCGGATGGGGATGTTGCCGCAACTGCACGATTTCGCCGACCACTTTCACGCCGGCGGTCTTCACGAGTCCTTTCAACTCATCGAGGACATGCTCCTTCGGCAGCTCGAGTGCGGGGTCGGGGACCGAGACCAGCACGGCGGTGCGATGCTGGACGCGTAGTTCGTCGCGAATGGGTTCGGGCAAGGAACTCGTCTCGTCAAGAAGCGGACCGATTTCATCGCCACGCCGGGTGCGGCCTCAGTCCGCTCGGGCCGGCACCGCGGACCGTTTTGACACGTCCCCCGCGGAGAGGTTCGCTGTCATCGTGCCCGGCGGCTCCTTTCGCCGCTGACGTATTTTATCCCCCACGGTCTTCGGGTCGATAGCCGATTCTTTGAATCGGGGTTTTGCCAGCGTTTTTTCCGCCTCACCAGCCGGGCAACTCGAACGTTCATCCAGACAGTAATTTGCGGACCTCTTCCAACGACGGCGGAAAGTACCCCCGGGCAATCCACCGGGCGGAATTCCCCCATTGGAAGGGCAATCGGGAAAACCAGCGCATGTACCACGGCGTCTTGCTCAGGCCGATGCCCGCCAGGGCCGGTTGAATCACCCAGCGGTGGACCAGCAATTGAGTGCGTTGGGTCCAACGCACGGCCCTGTGCCGGCGGCGCTGCACCGCCGCCAAATCCGCGGCGGTTACGCGACCCTGCCGCAGCGGGCGGGTGAGCACCAGCGCTGCCGCCACGGCGTCTTGCACCGCGTGCAGAATGCCCACACCTCCCACCGGCGACATCACATGGGCCGCATCGCCGATCAACAGCAAACCCGGCCGCCACCACCGCCGGCACAGGCTCGAGTCGGTCGACAGCACGGCGACCCGGCGAAAATCTTGCAGCGCGGCGATGCGGTCGGCAAACGCCGGCAACAACTCAATCAGGTTCGCGCGGAGCTCTTCGATGCCGCGGGCGCGAACCTGCGCGAACGTCGCTTTGACGATGGGATAGCCAATCTGCCATTCCCGGCCCGGTCGCTCGGTGATGATGCAGAATTTCCCCTTGCCGAAAACCACCTTCACTCCCTGTTCCTGCACGGCATCGGTCGGTTGACGCGGCAAGCGGAACCACAGAATGTCCATCGGGGGCGAGGTTTGCACCGGCTCGATCTGCGCCAGCTTGCGGACGGTCGAATGTCGGCCGTCGGCACCCACCGTCAATGCCGCCCGTACTTCGTGACAGCGACCGAGCGGGTCGCGATAGCGCACGCCGCGGACTGTTCCGTGGTCCACGAGCAATTCCTGAACGTGCGCCTGCCGGCGGACTTCGGCGTGGGGCAAGCCGGCGAATTGTTCCGCGAGCAGGTTCAGCAGATCGACCTGCGGCATGATCACCTGATACGGATACTTGCAGCCGCAATTGTGAAAATCGGCGACTTGGATGAGTTGGTCCCCCGTCTGGAAAATCACCCGGTCCATGCGGGAATGCGGCAGCTTCAGCAGGGAGGGGAGCAGACCGAGAAGCTCCAGCAGTTCCAGCGTGTAAGGATGAATGCTGTCGCCGCGAAAATCTCGGTCGAAGTCGGCATGCGCTTCCAGCACGATCACGGGGATTCCGCATCGGGCCAGCAGTAAACCGAGCACCATGCCGCCCGGTCCGCCCCCCGCGATGCAACACCGTGTTTCGCTGACTGAGACGGGCGGCTCGGATAGAGAGTCTGGCACAGGCGCGGAAGATGGCAAGAAGTCTCGATTCATGCGCGGCACGGTGCCCAAGAGGGGCCGAGGATCTGTTTCTGACTGTTTGTCGACCGGGAGTATTCAGGTTCTGGCCGACCGAACCCGCTGCGACTCGCGGTTGTGCGAGGGACCGTCGGTTCAGGAATGGACTTCATTTTGACATCTGGCGTCATGATCGGCAAAACGCATTAAACCTGCGGAACCGCGATATCCGAAACAACCTCTACCGGTGAAAAAATCGACAGGGTCCACGTCACCAAGGGGGGGTGATGATGTGTCCTCGGGAACGGGGACGGAGTGTCCCCCGATGGGCGGGTCTGCTGACTGCCGGCTGGCTCGCGGTAGTGGCCGGCGGATCGGCAACGGCGCAGGACGCTTTCGAAGCGAACTTGTTCACCACGCCTGTCGAAACGGCGGAAGAGTTGACGCCGATTGTGCCGCTCAACGCTCTGAATGCCGATGCGCCTCCTCCGCCTCCAGCCACGGGTGCGGCGGACCCATCCCCAGCGGAGCCCTCGGGAATTCCGCCCAGTCCCGCGGGCGAGTCGGCTGAAGGGTTCGACCCCGCAGTGGTCGCGATGGGCCGGGCGGCCTTTGAGGCCCGCTGTCTCGACTGCCACGATGCGGAAAAATCGCTGCAAAAGCGCAAGACCTATGCCGGCTGGCTGACAACGGTACGGCGGATGGCGGCCAAAGCCGATGCCGACATCCCGGAACCCACTCATGTCCCGATTGCCACCTACCTCACCGCGGTTGCGGGAGCACCCGATGGGAGCCGCTCGAAAACCGTTGACGTGGGTGCCTTCGGTTCGCTGACGCCGAATGCCACGTTCGCGACCTTGTGGCGCGGCACGAGCGAATCGGGGCTTACCAGTCCCGGTTTCTTCGTGGACGCCTGGATTGGTGCCGACTGGCAGTCGGAAGGTCCGCTCAGCGCCACGGTGATGACGTGCACGAGTTGCCACTCCGACAACACGGAAGAACAGTCTTTCACCCTGGAATTCGTCGAAGCCAGTGCCACGTTGGACCTGAAAAAAGCCTGGAAGAAGATCTGCGGCGACACCTGTCCCGATCAGTCACGGTGGTCGTTGAAGCTGAAAGGCGGCCGGTTCATCGTTCCGTTTGGCGCGTTTGCCAGCATGGTGCATCCCGGCAGCCTGCGCACGGTTTCCAATCCCTTGATGTTTGACATGGCGCGGCGATTCGACTCGTTCCGCTATCTCTCCGTGTTGCCGGCGCCGTACTCCGACGAGGGCTTCAACCTGAATTTCGCCGCGACCATCAGCGACGATTTTCGGTTTACCGCCGATGCCTACGTGGTGAACGGCCTGCAAGGGGATATCAACATCTCATTCATCAACTCCCGCAGCTACCGCGATAACAACCGGTCCCCCTTGGTGGGATCGCGGTTGACCTTCGGCAATCAGGCGGTCCGCCTGGGAACATCGTTCATGGGCGGAAACACGGAAGACGACGGCAACACGCCGTTGTGGGTCGAACTGTACGGGGCGGACCTGACGGCACAGTTTGGCGATGCGCTGCGGTTGTATTTCGAATACGCCCTGCGCAATGGAGGGCAGACCTTGCCCCTCGTGGGAGACAACATCGCCTATGGCGTGGTGTGCGAGGCCGAAGTGCGGTTGCTGCGGGATCCCCGGCTGAGCCTGGTGGTCCGCTACGACAATCTCATTCAAAAGGGTTATCTGATATTCCCCGATACGGCGGTCGACCGCTACACCTGGGGACTGAACCTCACCCTGCCCGGCGGCAGTTTGCTGATGCTCAATCACGAGCATTGGGAATTCACCGGCGACCGCAGCGATGCCGATGTGCTGGCCTTGAAGTGGGTGGCGTCGTTCTGAAGTGGGTGGCGTCGTTCTGAAGTGGGTGGCGTCGTTCTGAAGTGGTGGCCTCGTTCTGAAGTGGTGGCCTCGTTCTGAAGTGGTGGCGTCGTTCTGACGCGGTGGCGTCGTTCTGACGCGGTGGCGTCGTTCTGACGCGGTTGGCCGCGGCCAAAAAATCCCGTCCGAAACCAAGGGCGGCTCCGGACGGGAGGCGAGTTCGGTCAACTTCAGCGCGAGGTGCCAGGCAACCTGCTCGGCCAAAGGTCGGCTGGTTCCGCAGGCACTCGGCTGGCCGGCTGAGCGTTCACTTTTTGTGAGCTTTATGGCACTCGGCGCAGGCTTTCGTCACGTTGGCGAAAGCGGACTGGGCCCCCGCCTGATCCTTGGCTTCGATCTTGGCCAGGACTTCGGCACTCGCTTCCCGCAGGGTTTTGGCGGCGCCGGCCCAAACGGCATCGGGACAACGGCCGTCGTCCATCAGCAGGTATCCGGCCTCGTTCAGCAGCGCCGCCTTGATGGCCAGTTCGTCCCATGCCTTGTCATCGGCGGGAGTTTGTTTCAGGGCGTCGCCCAATCCAGCACAATTGGGACGCACCAACCCTGCCATCAGTTGCTTGGTCAGTGCCAAGCGCGATTTGCCTTTGGTCACTTGAGCATGCGATGCCACACTCAACCATCCCACCGCCGCCAAGGCCAGCACCACACCTGCGAGCTTCTTCATCGTTGGCATCCTTGAAGCCAGGGATTGATACACCGACCGGCACCGCCGGACGACCTGATGCCGGAGTATAGTGGACCCTGCTGTACGCTCAATTTTGCGGTCGGCGTCTTGGCCAATTTTTCAGTTAAATCAATTTGCGTTGATAAAGTTGATAAAGTGGTGGATTCATCTCTTGGATGGCCATTCGATGGATGCGCTCCGTATGACGCACCGCAGGGAGTGGCGCACTCCCGATCTTCTCGTCGCACCGCTGTTGTGCTAAATCGAACGCCGCCGCGCCTCGGGGGAACCACCTTGTCGGAACCAGTGTCGCGGCATACGCTAAAAGCGACGAATCTTCTTGCGGGGAGTGATCGCCATGCGCGTCCGACCTGCGGCAGTTGCCGGCCGGTTCTATCCCGACCAACCTGACGAACTGCGGAGTCTCATCGAGGATTACCTGGCCTCTGCCCGGTCCGCCCGGTCGGTGCGGTCGGCACAGGGTGGGGAGAGAGTCGAACAGATGGTGCGGCCGCGGGCCGTGATCGTCCCTCATGCGGGTCTCGTCTATTCCGGTCCAATTGCAGCGAGTGCGTATGTCCGGCTGGAGCCGTGGGCCGATGAGATTGAACGCGTGTTGCTGGTCGGTCCCGCGCACCGCGTCCCGCTGGACGGATTGGCCCTCAGCACGGCGGATGCCTTTGCCACCCCGCTCGGGTTGATGCCCGTCGACCGCGCTGCGTGTGCGGCCGCGTTGGAGATTGCCGGGGTGATCGCTCATGACGGGGCGCATCGGGATGAACACAGCCTCGAGGTGCAAGTGCCCTTTTTGCAGTTGGTTGTGCCCCATGCGGCCTTGCTTCCCGTGTTGGTCGGACGGGGGGCGGCGGCCGAAACCGTCTGCGACCTGATGGCCCGATTTCTTGATGAACCTGGTTGGGTCGCGGTCGTCAGTTCCGACTTGAGCCACTTTCGCCCGGCTGAGAACTGCCGGGCACTCGATGCTGAAACCAGTCGCGCGATCGAGCGGCTGGCTGACGCCGAACTGAATGGTCAACGGGCCTGCGGCTACTTGGGCATTCAGGGCTTGTTGCAAGTGGCGCGGGAGCGTTCGTGGCAAGCCGCGACGGTGGATTTACGAAATTCCGGCGACACGGCCGGCGGTCGAGAGTCGGTGGTGGGATACGGGGCGTATGTCGTCTGTTGAGTTTGCGAGCGAATTGACTGACGACGAGCGTGCCGCCTTGTTGGATGTGGTGCGCCGCTCGATCGCGCACGGTTTGCGGCACCGGCGCCCGCTGGCGGTCGATGCGACGCAGTATTCGGGCCTGTTGTGCGCCCGGCAGGCCTGCTTTGTGACGTTGCGGTTGCGCGACCATTTGCGCGGTTGCATGGGGAGCCTGGCACCGATTGGTCCGTTGATCCAGGCTGCCGCACATCATGCGTTTCAGGCGGCCTTTCGGGATCCGCGTTTCCCCCCGGTGGCAGCGGATGAGTTGTCCCGCCTCTTGGTCAGTTTGTCGATCTTGTCTCCGGCAGAGCCGCTGGAATTCGCCGATGAGGCCGATTTGCTCGCTCGGTTGCGGCCGGGGATCGACGGGGTGATTCTGTCGACCGGTCGGAAGACGGCAACGCTGCTGCCGCAGGTGTGGGACCACGTGCCGGACCGGCGGGTCTTTTTGGCGCACTTGAAGCGCAAGGCGGGTCTCCCCGAGAATTACTGGTCGTCCGACTTGCGCTTCCAGAGGTATCGCGCAGTTTGCATCAGCGAGTCGGCTTGCAATAGCGAGTCAGCCAGTGCCGTACCACCCGACAAGGATGCACCGTGACCGAATCGTCGTCCGCACTTCCGCCGGCTGGCTCGTCGCCGTCGGCGGCGGGATCCGAGGCCGCGCCGGCGCGTGACCACCGGGTCGCCGTCTTCGCGAAGGTGAGCGATCCGCACATTCTCGCCGAACTGTTGGCCCGCGTTCTGGGGGAGCATCCCTTGGACGCGCTGATGCAGTCCCGGCGGACGCCCAGCGTGCTTCCGGTCCGGATGACGGCCGAACAGGCCGCCGAACTGGTGCGTTTGCTAGACGGTGTCGGGTGGCGCGCGGCGAGCGTGGCCGACGGCGTTTTGCCCGACCTGGAAAACGCCATGGTGGTCCATCATGCCCGGTTCGAGCCGGAGCAGCTTGTGATTCTAGACCTGTATGGAGCACCCAGCGAAGCGATTCCCTGGGAACGGATCGCGGTCCTGGCGATCGGCGAGGTTCCCGGCGAACCGACGCAGCACTACCCCGATGCTGTCCGGCCGTCGGTCGTTTCGGCGGCGCCGTTGCCCTCCACCCCGCGACTGGAGACGCCCGCTGCCAGACAACTGGAATTGTGGCTGCTCACCCGCCATCCGGCGCGAGCCTATCGTCTCGATCATCGTCGCTTCAACTACGATTGCCTGGAGGAGCGGAAAACCGCATCGGCCACCGCCAACTTCGAGTTGTTCGCCCGACTGTTGAGCGAGCGCGCGACCTCGGCCCGGTGGACCCCGTCCACACACGCCTATTTGTGCCACGAATCGCATTCCAAATATGAATTCGCCTCCGCGGCGGAATTGCAGGAACACGCGCTCGTGCATTGGGTCATCGATCACTGTGTGGTCGATGACGCCGTCGAAGGTCAAGGTGCCAGGGACGCTTGAAAGCGATCAGCAGCGATAGCGCCCCGGATGGGCAGCTCGGCCTGTCATGCGAAGGCCGCTTTCCCCGGAGAACTGCCGATGGATCCGCTCATTCGCGGATTGCTCCGTCCCGAGGCCTACGACCATCCCACGGACGCTTTGGAACTCCTCGAAACCCACATTTCGTGGGTGATCCTGACCGGGCCGTACGCCTACAAGCTGAAGAAGCCCGTCAACTTCGGCTTCGTCGACTTCACCACGCTGGAACAGCGCCGCTTTTGCTGCGAGGAAGAACTGCGGCTCAATCGGCGGCTGGCGGAAGACTTGTATCTGTCGGTCAAGCCGGTCTTTGGTCCGAGAGACCAGGCCAGTTTCGTGGGACACGGCCAGCCGATCGAGTTCGCCGTCCAGATGCGCCAGTTCCCGCAAACGGCCTTATTGCCCGCGGTCCTTGCTCGGGGTGAGTTGACTGGGGCGCTGCTCGACCGGCTGGCCCTCGATGTGGCCCGGTTTCAACGGACCGCGGCGGTTGCCGATCGCGAATCTCCTTACGGTGCGCCGGACGCCGTCCGGGCGCCCGTAACGGAAAACCTGCGCATCCTGAGCACATCGGCGGTCGGGCCGCTGGCGGTTTCGGCATCACCGCTAAGGAACCTGGTGGAGCGACTGCGCGACTGGGCCGATGGGGAATTCTCCCGGCTTGCCCCGGTCTTTGCCGCCCGCAAGGCCGAAGGTTTCGTGCGCGAAGGGCATGGCGACATGCATCTCGGCAACATGGTGCTGCGGGATGCCGCGCCGCCAAGCCCCCCGGCTGCAAGGGGTGAGCCGGCCGACGAGCCGCGGATCGAAGTCTTTGATTGTCTGGAATTCAATCCCGCGCTGCGCTGGATTGACGTGATCAGTGAAGTCGCCTTCCTGGTGATGGATCTCGCGGATCGCGGCCGGCGCGATTTGGGATGGCGGTTTCTGAACGGTTGGTTGGAGGCCACGGGCGACTACGCCGGATTGCATGTGTGGGCGTGGTACTACTGTTATCGAGCCCTGGTGCGGGCAAAGGTGGCGGCACTGCGCCTGGGACAAGCCGACCTGACGGAGGCCGAGTCCGCCAGACTCTCGCAGCAACTTGGCGAGTACCTGCACCTCGGCTGGCAAGCGACGCAAATCGAACGGCCGCGGTTGGTCATCACGAGTGGCGTCTCGGGGAGTGGGAAGTCGCTGTTTTCGCAGCTTCTGGCCGCCGAACTGGGATGTATCCGCCTGCGGTCCGATGTCGAACGCCGGCGGTTGTTCGCGGACCCTTCCACGCGGTATGCTCCGCCAGCCACCGCGGCCACGTATGAACGTCTCCTGGAGTTGGCGAAACAGCTTCTCGAAAACGGATTTTCCGTGATCGTCGATGCCGCCTTCCTGCGCCGCGCTCAGCGGGCTCCCTTCCGCGCGTTGGCGCAATCGCTGCAAGTGCCGAGTCGCCTCATCGAGTTCACCGCGCCGCAAGAACTTCTGGAGCGGCGTGTCGCCGAGCGCAACCTACGGGGCCATGATCCGTCGGAAGCCACCGTGGATGTGCTGCGCCGGCAATTGCGGGAGCGGGAACCGGTGTTGGCGGAAGAGGGCTGGCACGTCCTGGGCTGCGATACGTCCCTGCCGGATGCGAGCGCCCGGTTGTTGCCCGCGCTCTGTGAGTTCCGCAAGTGACGGGAGTACGTCAATATTTGAGGGCAGTGCGTCGACGACTGATTTTGCACACCAGGTTCACGTTTTGCGCACCGTCTTCACGCGCAGAGCAGACGCAGAGCGGAAGGGAGGACAAAGTGAATCGTCGCTTGCCACGTCGGGCCGCCCGGACGGTCACCCTGCTGATCCGCATGACCGCCTGCATGGCGTGTTTGTGGCCGCTGTCGCGGAGCTGGGCGGCGGAAGACATTCTGATTGCCGACTTCGAGGGAGAGACCTACGGCGATTGGATCGTTACGGGAGAGGCGTTTGGTAGCGGTCCAGCTCGGGGTACGCTGCCCGGCCAGATGCCGGTGGAGGGCTTCGAGGGACGCGGCCTGGTGAACAGCTTTTATCAGGGAGACAAAACCACGGGCACCCTCACGTCGCCCAAATTCATTGTGCAGCGCAAATACCTGCGATTCCTGATCGGGGGCGGAAATCATCCGGGTGAAACGTGCATCAACCTGCTGGTTGGGGGCCAGGTGGTGCGCACCGCCAGCGGTCCCAACGACCGCCCCGGTGGCAGCGAGCGCCTCGACTGGATGCAGTGGGATGTCGCCGAGTGGTTGGGCAAAGAGGTTGCGCTGGAGATCGTGGATCGGCACACCGGTGGTTGGGGGCACATCAACATCGACCAGATCCTGCAAACGGATCAACCGCTGCCTGAACCGCGGCGGAATGTCGTCCACGATCTCGAGAAGCCGCGACGGTTTCTGCATTTGCCAGTGAAGAACGGCGCGGCGCAACGGCGCGTGAAATTGGAAGCGTCCGGGCAGACGGTTCGCGAATTCGACATCGAACTGGCGGACGATCGGCCCGATTTTTTCGTCTTTCTCGATTTGCAGCCGTTATCGGGCAAGCCGCTCCGCTTGGTGATCGATCAACTCCCCGCCAGGTCGCAGGTTCTGGAAAGGATCACGACCGCCGATGAATTGCCCGATCAAGCGAAGTTGTATCGAGAACCGCTGCGGCCGCAGTTTCACTTCTCGTCGCGCCGCGGTTGGTTGAATGATCCCAACGGTCTGGTGTTCCATGCCGGGGAATACCACCTCTTCTACCAGCACAACCCGTATGGCTGGAACTGGGGCAACATGCATTGGGGCCATGCGGTCAGCCGCGATCTGGTCCATTGGCAGGAGCTGCCGATCGCGTTGTATCCGCGGGCATACGGCGACTGGGCATTTTCCGGCAGCGCCGTGGTCGATCGCGACAATACCTCCGGCTTCAAAACCGGAGCGGACGACGTCTTGGTGCTCGCGTACACCAGCACCGGCCGCGGGGAATGCATCGCCTACAGCAACGATCGCGGTCGCAGTTGGACGGAGTACGAAGGCAATCCGGTGGTGACGCATCGCGGACGCGATCCGCGGCTGTTGTGGCATGCGGCGACGCGCCGCTGGGTGATGGCGGTCTACGACGAACCGGAAGTCGACGGCAGGGTGCTGCAAACGATCGCTTTCCACAGCTCGCCCGATCTCAAGCAGTGGACCTACCACAGCCGCATCGAGGGCTTCTACGAATGTCCCGACATGTTCGAATTGCCCGTGGATGGCCGCGATGACGACCGCTTGTGGGTCCTCTCGGCGGCGAATGGCGATTATCGCCTCGGGCACTTCGACGGCCGCGAGTTTCAACCCCGAACGGCCAAACTCAAGGGCCATTACGGAAACGCCTTCTACGCCGCTCAGACCTTCAGCAACATCCCGGAAAGGGATGGTCGGCGGATTCAAATCGGTTGGGCGACCGTGGCTTTGCCGGGCATGCCGTTCAATCAGATGATGACCTTCCCCACGCATTTGACCCTGCGCACGACCGCCGAGGGCCCCCGCTTGCATTACGCTCCCGTACAGGAAATTTCCGAGTTGTATCGGGCGGAATCGTCGCTGTCCGGGGCGGCGACACCGTTGGTGCGGGAGGTGCCGGAGTTATGCGACCTGGAGGTGACGTTGCAGCCCCAGTCGGCCGCGCTGGTGAAACTGGTCGTGCGCGGCGCACACGTGGTCTACGACGCAGCCGCTCAACAACTGCGTTGCCTGGACCGAACGGCCCCCCTGCCGCTACGCGACGGCCGGCTGACCTTGCGGTTGCTCGTGGACCGTGCGTCCCTGGAGATCTTCGCGGACGGCGGCGCGGTCTACATGCCCATGGGCATCGTCTTCGCGACGGAAGACCGGCAGTTGCAAGTCACCACCGATGGGCCGCCGGCAAGCGTGGTGCAGCTTAAAGTGCGCGCGTTGAAGTCGGCGTGGGAATAGTGAGTCGCCAGGCGGCTGGCGCCGGGGGTGTGCCCAAGGACGTACTGGGCCGCGGTATGCGGACCCCGCTGAGACCCCGCTGAGAAACCGCTGAGACCCCGCTGAGAAACCGCTGAGACCCCGCTGAGAAACCGCTCAGAAGGGGAGCGGTTGGCCGATCCCCTCGGCTTTGGCCCGTTGGTAGACGTGCACGGCGACGGCCACGTCTTCGAGCGCCAAACCGACGGACTTGAACAGGGTGATGTCTTCCGGATTCGCCCGGCCGGTTTCCAGACCGGCCAAGACGTCGGCCAGCTCCCGCACGCGGCTCCATTCCAGGTCGCCCGATTCGAGGGCCGGCACGAAATCGCCGGCCTCCACCTGACAGGCCGCGATGCTGTCGCAGACGATGTGGTCAGCCCGCCGGATGGTCGTGAGATCGACTTCCGCCTTGGTCAGAAAATTGCTGCCAATCACGTTGAGGTGCGTTCCTTCATCGAGGACGCGCCCATCGAAGACGGGAGTTTTGGACGTGGTCGCCGTGATCACGAGGTCTTTTTCCGCGGCGACTTCGTCGGGGTTGTTCATGGGTTTGACGGGGACGTTGCACAGCTCGGTCATTTGGGCGGCAAAGCGGGTGCGGCGTTCTTCGTTCCGGCTGTAGACTTCGATGGCCTCGATTTTTCGCACGGCGCAGACCGCCTGCAACTGGGCCTTGGCTTGAAAGCCGGTGCCGAAACAGCCGACCACGGAGGCTTCCGGGCGGGCCATCATGCGGGTCGCGACACCGGTGGCCGCCCCCGTGCGGATTTGGCCCAGGAGATTGGCTTCAATGAGCGCGGCCGGGGCGCCGCTGTCCTGCTCGTAGAGCATCACGTGAAACCGGGCGTGCAGCCGGGTCGTGAGATACGCCTTGAATCCCAAATAGCCGGCGAATTCCGCGGCGGCCGACATGGTATGCAACATGGCTCCGGGGGTGGCGACCCGGCGGCGCGGCTGATTCTGTGCCCGCCCCGCCTGCCACTCGCGGAAGGCTTGTTCCACGATGTCGATGGCGATCGGCACGTCGAGCAGCCAGGCCACATCGTCTTCCGTGAGATACAGAGCGGACATAGGGCTGCTCCTGGCATGTGAGGATGCACAAGCCCACGAGAACACGTCCCGAGGGCGCGCACCGAGTCGAGCGCGCGAACAAACGGTTTATTCGCACTCAGTGATCAGACGCTGGAGTTCGGCGAAGTCGGCTTTCAGCGACTTGTACAGCCGGCCGAACATGGGGTAGCACTTGGTGTAGATCCGCTTGGCCTCGGCTTGGGGATCGGCACTGCTGGTCACCTTGATGGTCGCCGCACAGGCTTCCACCACGCCTTTGTAGGCTCCCGTCCCCGCGGCGGCAAGCAACGCCGCGCCATACGCCGGCCCTTCTTCCGCGTTGATGGTGCAAACCCGCCGTCCGTACACGTCGGCCTGCATCTGTCGCCAGAATTCGCTCCGCGCCCCGCCCCCCGAGAGGCGGATCTCGCGGATGGGAATTTTCAATTCGTTGATGATTTCCAGACAGTCGCGCATGGCATAGGTGGCCCCTTCCATCACCGAGCGAATGAGGTGAGGTGCGCCATGACGCAGACTCAGGCCAATCCACGCTCCGCGGGCGTTGGGATCGGCATGGGGTGTTCGTTCGCCGGTGAGGTAGGGCAGGAAAAACAGTCCCTCGCAGCCGGGAGGGGCTTCGGCAGCCTGATCGGTCAGCAAGTTATAGGGATCGGTTTTGATTTTCTTGGCGGCGGCGATTTCGTTCTGGCCCAATTGATTGCGGTACCACTGCAAGCTGCCGCCAGCCGATAAAACCACGCCCATCACGTGCCATTTGCCTCTCACGGCATGGCAGAAGGTGTGGACGCGGCCTTGGGGATCGATCTGCATGTCGTCGCTATGGGCGAAGACGACCCCCGAGGTGCCCATCGTGGCGGAAATCACCCCGCGCTTGACGATGCCATTGCCGACCGCGCCCGCCGCTTGATCGCCCCCGCCGCCAACCAGGGGTACCCCTTTTTTCAGCCCCAACAGCCTGGCAGCGGCTTCGGTGAGTTGCCCGGTGACATCTTCCGATTCATACACCTTGGGCAGCCACGACGGGCTGATGTCGAGCTTGTCGAGCAGCGGCTTGCACCATTGTCGGTTTTTCACGTCCAGCAACAGCGTTCCGGAAGCATCGCTGACGTCGGTGGCGAACTCCCCCGTGAGCCGCAGCCGCACGTAATCCTTGGGCAACAACACCCGAGTGGTGCGTTCGTAGTTTTTGGGTTCGTGCTTACGGAGCCAGAGGATTTTCGGAGCGGTAAACCCGGTGAGCGCGGGATTGGCCACCAGGTTGATCAGTTTTTCGCGGCCGCCGGCTTTTTTCTCGATCTCGGCGCACTCGGCGGCGGTTCGCTGGTCGTTCCACAAGATCGCGGGGCGAATCACGCTCTGCGACTTGTCGAGGAACACGCTGCCGTGCATTTGTCCCGACAAGCCGATGCCGCCCACGTCGTCGGCCCGCACTTTGCCCGTCTTCAACACCTTCTTGACCGATTCGACCGTCGCCCGCCACCAGTCTTCGGGGTCCTGCTCCGACCAGCCCGGCTTGGGGCTGGAGAGGGGATACTCGGCGGTGGCAGTGGCGAGGATTTCGCCGTCTTCGCGCATGGCCAGGGCTTTCGTGCCGCTGGTGCCCACGTCAATACCGAGAAAGACCGCCATGCGTTGGAATTCCTTCACTTACCCGGAAACGGCTGATCTTGCTCCGAGACGAACCTTGCCGACAGGCGTGAACGGCCATCGCGCGAGGGCACATCGCCCAAGACAGGCATCACAGCGCGTTGGCTCGCGGTGCGACCAGGAGGTGGGCACCGTTGATAGCGGATTCAGCCGCACCGAACCGTGGTCGGCGTTGCCGGGAAGCACGCCGCCACAAAACGGCCATACTTCCTTGTCAACGGGCCATTCCATGCGGGGCGTAGTGTATCAAAGGGAGTTGCCGGCTGGCGAGTCAACGGCACGCAAGAAGCCACAAAAAACCCGGTTCTCAAGGCCTTTCACACCTGGCACGTTTCCTGGTGCACGAGCCGCGGCCCCGTTTGGCCCGAAACTGAGCGACCAGAAACTGGGCGACCAGAAACTGGGTGGCCAGAATCTGGGTGATTGGAGATTTGGATGACCAGAAACCTGGCGGCTGGACACTGGGTGACCCGAAACTGGTGTTTGACCGGAAGCAAGTGTTGCTCAACAGACATTCCGCGGCGAGCAATCGGCGGCCCCCCATGGCTGCTCCAGGTTGGTCCGCCCGGCGCGGCCCTCCGTCGAACGGTCCCTCACTCTCCAGGGGGCAAGCGTTTACCGAGGCAAGACTGATCTTGAGCCAATTGCCAAAAACCGCTACCAATCGCCCGGCAGTTCAACTCCCCGGCTGGAAAGATCGGCAGACTTTGCAGTTTCCGACGCGGCCGCAGTGGAGTGGAGAGGGGTGTTGATGCGTCTCGTCGGGCCACTTCTGTGCGGCATTCTGCTCGGGGGCGCGCTGGTCGACGCTCAGGAGCGCCGCTTCCCCTACGAGGCCATCGTGGATGTCGACGAGGAGTTTGTCCGCTCGGGTCCCGGTCCGAAATACTACCCCACGGGAAAACTCAACCGGGGCGATAAGGTGGTCGTCCATCGCCATGATCTGGGCGGGTGGTACATGATCGCCCCGCCTCCGGGCAGCTTCAGTTGGATTCAAGCCGAATACGTTCAGCGGGTGGACAAACAACGGGGCCGCTTGATCGCCAACAATGTCATCGTCCACGTCGGCAGCAGTCTGGCCGACGAACGCAGCGTGTATCAGCGGACCCTGTCCAAGGGGGACACCGTGGAAATTCTGGAAGAAGCCACGGTGACCACGGAACGGGGGCCCGTGGCGCTGTACAAGATCAAGCCGCCGCCGCGCGAATTCCGGTGGATTGCGGGCAAGGCGCTTGTTCCGGCGGAAGGCGGACGCGGGGCGAGTCCGCCGCGGCTGCGCCCGCAGGTGCCCGCGGCACCGTCCATCAACGGTCCCGTGGCGTTGGACGTGGCGTTGGAACCGAGCGACGACGCTTTCGCCCCTTCTCCGTTGACCATCCCCGCGGAAAACTCCCCACCGGCGAACGCCGCCGAACAGCCTTCGGGAAAATCGCCCTTGCTGAATCCCGATTTGGAAGCGTTCCGCGAACAATTGCACGAGTTGGATCGCAAGTTTCGCGAGATGGTGCAGCAGGAGCCGATCCACTGGGACCTGGCCGGCGTGGAACGGTCCTATCGCGCCCTGGACGAACAGGCCCGCGAAGCCGGGTTTCATCACTCCGTGTTGCAGCGGTTGAAGACCATCGAACGGTATGCCCGCATCCAGAAAGATTACGCCGACTTTCATCGGTTGACCACGGAAACCCGACAACGGGACGCTCAACTGGCGTCGATGCAGCGGCAGTTCGATCCCGCGGCGGCGGTGCCCCCCCTGGGACCCAAGACCCCTTCCGCTTCCGCGTCGGGATTGCCTCATGCTGTTCCCGTTCCCCCTGGAACGGCCGGACTGCCAAATCCTCCCTTGTCGCCGGTTCCGGAAGCAACGCCCCTTGGGCCGACGACGCCCGGTCCGACGACGGGCGGTGTTTCCGGGGGAGCCGTGCGGCCAGATGGCACGCGGTCGCGGTTCGACGGCGCCGGCATCATCGAGCGAGCCGCAGCCGGACCGGCAAACACCCCTCGCTTCGTGTTGATGGCGCCCGATGGTCGGCTGCTGGCCTATCTGCAACCAGTGGCGGGGCTTGACCTGAATCGGTATCTGCATCAGTCGATGGGCATCATCGGCGACCGGTCTTACCGGCCGGAATTGAAGTCCGATCTGATCATCGTTCGCGGCTTGCAGCCGGTTCGGCTGCGCAACTGAGCGTAAGCGCGGTCCTGCGGGCCGCTCAGCCGCCGCCGTCAGCCGCCGCCGTCAGCCGCCGCCGTCAGTCGCCGCCGTCAGTCGCCGTGCGGCAACGACGTTGAGACGCGGCCCTCGGCCTGGCGCTCGGCCCGCATTTGCAGCAGTTCCACGCCCAGGGCAAACGCCATCGCAAAGTAAATGTAGCCCTTGGGGATTTCGTAGTGGAAGCCTTCGGCGACGAGCAACACGCCGATGAGCAGCAAAAACGCCAACGCCAGGATCTTGATGGCCGGGTGACGATCGACGAACCGCACAATCGCTCCCGAAAAAATCAGCATGACGGCGATGGATGCCAGAATGGCGGCAATCATCACGGGAATCTGCTTGCTCATGCCCACGGCGGTAATCACCGAATCGAGGGAAAAGATCACATCCATGAATCCCACCTGCACCAGCATGGCCGTCAGCGTGGACACGGCCGCGGCGGCTCCATGACCGCTGTGCCCCGCGACTTTGTGGTGAATTTCCCGCGTGGCCTGCACCAGCAGAAACAGGCCTCCCAGGAGCAGGACCACATCCTTGCCGGTGAACTCGTGACCGGCAAGGTGAAACCACGGCCGCGTGAGTTGCATCACCCAGCCGATGCCGAGCAACAGGGCAATTCGCGACAACACGGCGATGGACAAACCCAGTTGCCGGGCCAGTTCCCGCTGACGCTCCGGCAATTGTCCCGCCAGGATGGCGATGAAAATCACATTGTCGATCCCCAACACGGTTTCCAGGCTGGTCAGGGCCAGGAAGGCGACCAGGTTTTCAACCGTCAGCAATTCATTCATGGTGCCAGCTTGAGCATGGGGCATTCGGGCCAGGTCAGGCAACTGGTCCCGAGGACGGTGGTTATGCAGGGTTGGTCAAGATGTCGCAGCATCGACCCGCGCGCCACGAATCCGTCGGGTAATAGCGGTCCGTCGGGTGATGGCGGAGCGGGAGAATCCTTCGGCAAAACAGGGATGGAGTCGCAGACAAATTCGGCTTGCATCACGGCCACCTCGATTACTTTTCTTGTCGGCGAGCCGTTCGTTGCGCTTCGACTTCCTTCCAAATGGGACCGTAAGCCTCTTTATCGAAGGGGGGGCATCCGGTGGGGTACTGTCCCAAGGGATGGGTCTTGGTGCGCATGAGGTTGGTGCAGTAGGAAAACGTCCGGCAGATCGTTTTGCGGTGGAGTTGTCCCGTTTCCCGCAGGTGACGCGCGAAGTCGGGTTGCGAGAGGGAGCCGCGGCCCACCCCGGCGAACACACAGCGGCCAGCCGCCACATTGGCGGCGGCGGCGGCGGGGAAAAACTCTTGCAACCACGAATAGCCGCTCCCCACGACGGGGATCTCGGGCACCGCCTGTTGGATGCGGGCGGTCACGGAAAAATGCCGCAACACTCCCAGCAAGGGATGTTCGGGAGCGTCGTACCCGTCGATGGGCGGGTATTCCGCCGGACGAACCACATGCGGATTGGCGTAGGGATTTCCCAAGGAAACGTTAATCAGCCGCACACCCCAGTCCCGCAACCATTGCACCACCTGCAACGGCTCCTCCAGGTCGACTTGTGCATAATCGTTCGGGTCGACGCCGAAGGCCGTGTCGATAGGCGTGCGATGCGGCACGGGCACGCCGCGGAATTCGTCCCCCTCTCCGCGAAACGGAATCCCGTCGTAACAGTTGATCCGGGTGGCGAGAATGAGCTGCGGCAACTCCTGGCGAATCCGTGAGAGCACCTGCCGCACCAGCCGCGTGCGGTTCTCCAGCGATCCGCCGTAGCGCCCGGGGCGATTCTTCGCGCCGAGCAGTTCCGACAGCAAATAACGATGGCACTGCTTGATGTCGACAAAATCGCATCCGATGCGCCACGCCCAGCGCGCCGCAGCCACATAATCGTCCACCAGACGGTCCAGTTCCGCGTCGGTCAGGATGGGATAATTGGCGTCGATCGGCATGCCGGTCGACGGGTTCTTGGTGAGCGGGTCGAGCAAAGGGCAGCGGGTGGCGAGTTTCGGTCCGCGACAACTGTAGCGGCCGGAGTGGGTGAGTTGGAGTCCCACGAGCAGGTCACGGTCGTCGCCGCATGCCTCGCGATGTGCCCGACGACAACGCGCGAGCATCTCTTCCAGGGCGCTGGCCGTCCGATCGTGCAGCCAAAGCTGCCGGGGGTTCATGCGGCCGTCGTCCGAAATCGCCGTGGCCTCCCCCCAAATGAGTTTCGCTCCTCCGCTGCCGAAACGCAGATACCGCCGGAACGTCAAATCGTCGGGGGCGCCGTCCAGCGTGCCATCGCAGCCTTCCATCGGTTGAATGCACAGGCGGTTGCCCACCTGCCGACCTGCCACCAGGGTCGGCTGGAACAACGGTTCCAGGCTCTCGGCCAGTTCGAGGGAATGGCCCAGCCGGGCCGCTTCGGCCCGGAGATCGTCGGCGGTTTTGAATTTGAAGTAATGCGCCATGTCGCGGTTAATGCACGGCTTGCTCGGGGGACTTGCAATGGCATCATAATTGAGGGATGCCGACTGCGCCGCAAGTGTGAACAGGCCGTACCGACGTTTTCCTGGGTTGCACCGCTGCTGCCGCGGAACGACAGCGAAACACCAACACGGACATCGCCAGGAACGGTCAGTGCGGCTATACTCGCCGTTTAAAATGTCACGAGCAGGGAGTTGCGGGAGACGGCCAAGCTCGGCGGGAAACAGCGCGATCACGGCGAGTGCTCCAGCCACCGATGAGAAGTCTCGCATGGGGTTGCGCGTCTCTGGCGTGCCATGCCGCGGATTCCCGATGTACCGAGCTGGGGGACTGCGCCGCGGGCGTTAACAGCGGGCCAGCCGTCTCTGATGCGGAACGGCGTGAGAAAGACGGAATGACGGTAAGGATTCCACCCATGAAACGCGTGAACCGCTGGATCCGTGTGGACGCGGGATGGCTGGCACTGGCGTGGCTCGCGATCGGCGTTGGTTGTGGTGGGCCATCGTCGCTGCCGAGGGTGTCCGAGTCCACGGAAGAGGCGGCGGATGCGACGTCGTCCGTCCCGTCGTCGGCGTCGGCCCCAAGCGAACAACTCGGCCAGCCAGAATCCGCTGCCGCAACCGGACCGACGGCGACTACTCGACGTCGACCCGTGCAGTTGGGAGCCGGCGGTCCAGCCGCACCGACGGAGCAGAAAGCGGAACAGCAGGCTGCCGATGTCCTCGAGACGATGCAACCGCTCCAGGTGTTGCTGGGCCGGTGGAATGGCACGTCGCGCAAGGCGCAAGTCGATCAGCCGGAATGGATCTGGGACTTTCGCAGCGATCGAGCGCAGCCGGCTTTGCTGATGAAGTCCGAAAAAGGGAGTTACATTCGCGAGGGCCGGCTGACATACCTGCCCGCCGAACGCCGGTTTCAGTTCACCTGGATCGCTCCGGACGGCACGCAGCGGGTGCTGAAGGGAGACTTCGTGCAACCGGTGCAGGACGTGCCCGGGGACGATAAGAAGTTGCAACGGACGTTCAAGCTGCAATTGACGGAAGAACAACCTGGAGCGGAACAGTGGCAACTGGCGTTTCATCAGCAAGAGAACAACCGTTACATACTGGAAATCGACCGTCGTCGCGGCAGCGGACCTTTTCAGCGGGTCGACACCGTGCATACCCAGCGGGAAGGGACATCGTTTGCGATCAGTGAAACGGACTACGGCGAGAAAACGTGCATCATTTCGCAGGGGTTGGGCACGAGCACCGTGACCTATAAGGGGCAAACGTTCTGGGTGTGCTGTTCGGGCTGCAAGGCGGCGTTCGAGGAAGACCCGGAACGTTGGATCGCCAAATGGGCCGAGCGGCAAAAAAAGATGTCGGCTCCGCAATAGGCGGTGGAGCCAGCAACGAGCCGCGGAACGGGGGGCCAAGGTGCGAGGAGGCCTCGATGCTGGTCTCCTGGTGTCCTTGATTCCCGGGGTGCTGGGATCAGTCGGTGCCGGGCAGGTTGTTCCGGGGGAAGAGCAGCGTCATGTCGTTTCTGGGTTCAATTGGCCGGCGCGTCACCACGGCGATCAAGCACGCCGTGATTCAGCATCATCGCCGTTCGGGGTTGGTCCTGTTCAGCGACACCACGCTGCGCGATGGCGAACAAATGCCCGGCGCCACCCTCGAGCCGGATGACAAGGTCGAGATTGCCTTGGCCCTGGAACGGGCTGGCGTGCATTCGATCGACGCGGGTTTTCCAGCGTCGTCGCAGCAGGACATCGCTGCCATTCGGAAGATGATCGGCCGGGTGAAAAAGCCGGTGCTGACGGCCCTGTGTCGGACGGTGCGCGCCGACATCGACGCGGCCGATCGCGCCCTGACCGGCCAGCCGCCGCACAAACGGGGGGTAAGCCTGTTCATTGGTGTCAGCCCGATTCACCGCGAGCACAAGCTGCACAAGTCCAAGGACGAGATCTTGCGGATCGTCGCCGACACCGTGGCCTACGCGTCGGAAAAATTCGAGATCGTGGCCTTTGGTCCGGAGGATGCCAGCCGCACCGAACCCGAGTTTTTGTGCGCGTGCTATCGGATCGCCATCGACGCCGGGGCGACCACGCTGGGCTTTCCCGACACGGTGGGCGTGCTGACGCCGGAAAAAGCCCGGGACATGATCCGCCGCATTCAGGATGGCGTCCCGAACATCGACCGCGCGTTGCTGGCCGTGCACTTCCACAACGATTTGGGCCTGGCCGTCGCCAACACCCTGGCCTGCATTCAGGAAGGAGTGCATGTCGTGCAATGCACGGTGAATGGCATCGGCGAACGGGCGGGCAACACCTCGCTGGAAGAAGTGGCGATGGCCCTGGAACTGCACGCCGATCAGTACGGCCGCCGGGCCAAACTCGACGTCTCCCAGTTGGTGCCCCTCTGCCGCCTCGTGCAGCGCTTGACCGGCATTCGCTACGCGGCGAACAAGCCCATTTGCGGCGACAACATTTTCGCGACCGAAGCCGGGATCCATCAGGACGGTTTGTTGAAGAACCCCGATACCTACCTCCCGTTTCGCCCCGAACGCGTGGGAGGCGATCCGATTCGCTTGGTGTTGGGCCGGCACAGCGGCCGCAGCGCCGTGGCGCACCACCTCGCCCAACTGGGACTGAACGCCGACGAGTTCACCGTGCAGCAGGTGTTGGAACAGATCAAGAGTTTGCCCAAGGGCAGCACCGTCGACGATGCGTTGTTACGCCGTCTCGCGGGACACCGCCCGCCGCTCGCGGCGCGCGAACCGGGAGGCAACGGCGCCGCGCAGGCTGGCTGACGAACGGGGGTTGCCTGCCGTTCCCTGTTTTCCGGACGCTCCGCGGATCGACATCATGCCTTCGCGACGCTATGTGCACCCCCGGGACGATCTGTTGCGGATCATGGAGCGGATCTACCGCTACCGCATGACCACGACCTCCGGCGGGAATCTGTCGATCCGCGATGCCGAGGAGAACATTTGGATCACGCCGGCCCGCGTCGACAAGGGCAACTTGCACCGCCACGACATCGTGTGCGTGGATGCCGCGGGGCGTGTGGAGGGCCGGCATCCCCCTTCGTCGGAACTGCCGTTTCATCAAGCGATTTACGGGGCGCGGCCCGATTTGCGGGCCATCGTCCATGCGCATCCGGTGGCGCTGGTGGCCTTCAGCATCTGCCGGCAAGTCCCCAACACGCGGCTGATTCATCAGGCGCGGCATGTGTGTGGAGAAGCGGGGTTCGCGCCGTACGCCTTGCCCGGCAGCCGCGCGCTGGCGGACAACGTGGCCCGCACCTTTGCCGCGGGGCATCACTGCGTCATTCTCGAAAATCATGGCGTGGTGGTAGGAGGGAGCGATCTGACGGAAGCCTTCCAGCGATTCGAAACCCTGGAGTTCACCGCGCAGACGACCTTGAACGCCGCCCTGCTGGGGGAGGTCCGCTACCTCTCGGATCAACAGTGGGAATTGTCGCGGCGGCAAGCCGAACCACTGCCCGAATTTTCCCCCGAGCGCCCCTCGAGCCGGGAATGCGAGTTGCGGACGCAATTGCGCGATTTCTTGCGGCGGGGCTATCAGCAGCGGTTGTTCATCAGCACGGCGGGGAGCTTTTCCGCCCGGTTGGACGCCGATGCCTTCCTGATCACGCCCTACTTGCGCGATCGCCAGCAAATCGAACTGGACGATCTGGTGCGGATCGACGCCGGACGACGCGAGGCCGGCAAAACACCCAGCCGCTCGACGCGGATGCATCGGGCCATTTACCAGCGGCATCCGGCAATTGCCGCGGTGGTGACGGCCTACCCCGCTCATGCCACGGCCTTTTGTGTCACACGGGCGGAGTTGAATACCCGCACGATTCCGGAGAGTTATCTGTTTCTGCGCGACATTCCCCGGCTGCCGTTTGAACTTCCGTTCGGCAGCGGTGCCGAACTGGCGAACAGCGTGTCTCTCGCGCGGCCGATCGCCTTGTTGGACAACGACGGGGTGTTGGTCTGCGGGACCAGCGTGTTGGACGCCTTCGACCGTCTGGAAGTGCTGGAAACGACCGCCGAAGCCCTGATCCACAGCCGGCCGTTGGGGCCGGTTCACGCGCTGTCCGACGCCGTCATCGAAGAACTGCGCGCGGCCTTTGGTTTGTAACGTCCCCGTGTGGGGCGGTTACGTCCGCTGCTTGCGCTTGGCGGCCGTTGTTCCCTTGCGGCGTTTTGCCGCCCCCTTTCCCTTCGCCGCCCGCTCGGCCAGCAGCGCCACCGCCTCGTCCAATGTCAGCGATTGCGGATCGCGATCCTTGGGAATGGTGGCGTTGGTCTTGCCGTGCTTCACGTAGGGTCCATAACGCCCTTCGTAGATGGCCACGGTCTGCTGGTCCGCGGGATGGGGGCCTAGCTCCCGCAAGGGCGTCAGCACCGGCTTGACCTTGGCCTGACTGAGCAATTCGACGGCTCGCGGCAAATCGATGGTCAGCACGTCGTCGGTTTTGTCCAGCGACTTGTACGTCTTTTCGTGCAGCACGTACGGCCCGAAACGTCCGATTCCCGCTTTCACCACATGCCCGGTTTGAGGATGGTGGCCCAAGGTCCGCGGCAGATGCAAATACTGCAAGGCCTCGTCCAAGGTGACCGATTGCGGATCCCGATTTTTCGGCAGGCTGACGCGCTTGGGCTTGCTGTCGTCGGTTTGTTCCCCCAATTGAATGTACGGACCAAATGGGCCGGTGCGGAGATACACCGGCAAACCCGTGTCGGGATCAATACCCAACGCTTGCGGCCCCTGCTGCTTTTGTTCGAGCAACTGCCTGGCCAGCTCGTTGGTGACGTCTGCCGGAGTAATGTCGCTGGGCAGCGAGGCGGTGACCGTGGCGCCGTTCTGATTCAACTCCAGATAGGGGCCGAATTTGCCGACGCGGATCCGCGGCTCCAGACCGTCCAGTTCCAACGTGCAGGCTTCGCGCGGGTCGATGCTCTTTTCATGCTCCCGCACTTGCTGGTCGAGGCCGTCGTCTCCCAGAAAGAACTGCTCGAGGTAAGGCAGCCGCTCCGCTTCGCCGTTGGAGATGTCATCCAGTTGCTGCTCCATTTTGGCGGTGAATCCCAGGTCGACCAGCTTGGGAAAGTGCCGCTCCAACAACCGGGTGACGGCCAGCGCGGTGAAGGTGGGCACGAGTTGGTTGCCCTGCTTGACCACATAGCCGCGGTCCTGAATCGTGCCGATGATCGACGCATAAGTGCTGGGCCGCCCAATGCCTTCGGCTTCCAGAGCGCGGACGAGCGTGGCCTCGGTGTAGCGCGCGGGAGGTTTGGTTTCGTGGGGCAGTGCTTCGAGCTGGCGCAGTGCGAGGGTTTCTCCTTCGCGCAGCGGGGGCAGGGCGGCTTCCTGATCGTCGAACGCGGCTTCGGGATCGTCGGTCCCTTCCACATACGCGCGAAAGAAGCCGGGGAATTCGACGTGTCGGCCGGTGGCGCGGAACTCCGCATCTCCCGCGGAGATGACGGCCGTTTGAAAGCGCAATTGCGCTTCGGCCATTTGCGTGGCGATGGTGCGTTTCCAAATCAAGGCGTACAAGGCGGCTTCGCGACCCGTCAAGCCGAGTTCCTCGGCGGTTTTCATTTCGGTGCCGGCGGGGCGAATCGCCTCGTGAGCTTCCTGCGCGTTCTTTTGCTTCGTGGTGTATTGCCGGACCTCGGGGGAGAGGTATTCGCGCCCGTAGCGTTCCTCTACCCGTTGCCGGGATGCCAGGATCGCCTCCTGCGAGAGATGGACGCTGTCGGTGCGCATGTAGGTGATGTAGCCGTCCTCGTACAGCCGCTGCGCGATTTGCATCGTCTCGCGGGCCGAGAGGTTCAGCTTGCGGTTCGCCTCCTGCTGCAAGGTGCTGGTGGTGAAGGGCGGATACGGACGGCGATTCTGTAGCCGGGATTCGATCGACGCCACCTGCCAGGGCTGACCGCGCAAGCGTGCTTGCAGCTTCTTGGCTTCCTGTTCCTCGAGCAGCAGCACGTCGGCATCGGGTTTGAGCCGGCCGGTGTGTTCGTCAAAATCCCGACCGGTGGCGATGCGCCGGCCGCCGACAGCCGTCAGCACGGCCTCGAAACCGGCCCCTTCCTGATTGGCCAGAAGGGACTTGAGGTCCCAATACGTCGCCTTTTTGAAGGCCAGCCGTTCCAGTTCGCGCTGCACCAGAATGCGGACGGCGACCGACTGCACGCGGCCGGCGGAAAGTTTCGGCGCGACTTTTTTCCACAACAGGGGGCTGAGGGTGTAGCCATACAAACGATCGACAACGCGCCGCGTTTCCTGGGCTTCGACGAGGTGCTCGTCGAGCTGGCGCGGGTGGCGGATGGCGTGTTGAATGGCCTCTTTGGTGATTTCCGAAAAGACCATCCGCTTCACCGGCACTTTGGGCTGCAACAGTTCGGTGAGATGCCAGCCGATGCTTTCTCCCTCGCGGTCCTCGTCGGTGGCGAGAATCAGTTCCTTGGCGTGCTTGAGGGCCTCTTTCAACTCCTTGACGATTTTCTTCCGTTCCTTGGGCACGACGTACAACGGCTCGAAGTTCCGTTCGACATTCACGCCCCACTTCTTGACCCACGGCTCTTTCTTGAGTTCCGGAGGAATGTCGGCCGCCGTTTCGGGCAGATCGCGCACATGACCCATGCTGGCCATGACGATGTAGTCCTTGCCCAGAAAACTGCCGATCTTCTTCGCCTTGGCGGGCGACTCGACAATGACCAGTCCCTTGACCGCTTTTCGTGCCACCTTGCGTTCCGCTCCCTAGTTTGCGGTGATCAGCATTTCTCGGTGATTGGACTTTCCCGCCCAAGAGTTTCAGAAATCGCTGGGTTGGTCGCCACGGGGCTGCGCGTCGCCTCGGTTCCCACCCCATCCCAATTCGGGGCAGTCCCGGAGTTCGATCGCGTTCGGCCCGCGGCCGGTTGCACCAGCGGGCGGGTCGCGTGTGGTTCCCCCGCCCCTCGGCAAGGGTTGCCCTTGAGCGGACATCCCGCCAAGCTACAATGCGGGACCGTGCGGGAAGCCGCCCTCGGTCCCGACCATCCTTAGAGCATCATCCGACGCTCTGTCAAGCCACGGACGCCGAAGGACCATTTGCGACAGGGCCCTGTGCCGCGAAATTCATGCCGCCGCTCCATGGCCTCTCGGCCGCCGGCGAGCCGCCCATTTCGCGGTCTCCTCCGCATCACGAATCGAAGAACGACACGACCGAGATGATTCACATGCTGCCGCAGGGAACGCGGCATCCGGAAGGATGAACAAACATGCGTGGTTCGCCGTTTGAGGTTTTTCGCCGCAATCAACGCCAGCTCATGGTGGTGCTCACCGGGCTGGCGATGTTCTCCTTTATTTTTCTGGACGTGGCCACCATGCGCCAGGGAGGCACGCCGGTTTCCACGGCGGTGATCGTCGTGGCCGTGATTTGCGCCGGCGGGTTGTGGCTGATCGGCGCGCCGCGCGGCAAGGGCATGGAATTCGCCCTGTGGGGAGCGTTGGTGGGCGCCGTGGTGGGCTTTGTGGCCTTCACCCGGCAGTCGTCGACCGCGGTCGCACAAACGTCGATCGGGAATTTCAGCCGCAACGATCTCCAGCGTTTGGCGCAGCGTCGCGGGACGGCCAATCGCTTCGTCTCGATGGCGTCCAAGGGAAGTGCGCCGCTGTTTGGCGGCGTGGACGACAAGTCGTTGGTGCTGCGGGCGCTGCTGCTGAGCGAAGCGAAGCGCCGGGGCGTCAAAATTTCGGACGACGGGGTGAACGAGTTCATCCAGAAGATCACGGCCAATCGTTTATCGCTGCCCGATTACAAACGAATCCTGAGCGATCTCGGGCTGCCGGAAGCCGATTTGTTCGACGTCCTCCGCGAGGAATTGGCGGCCCAATTGGTGCTGCAAATGGATCTGCCGCCGCAGCGGCGGTTTGGCTCGGGCGCGCCGCAGACGCCGTTGTCGTACTGGAAGCAGTTTCAGATGTTGAATCTGAAGCAGTCACTGGACGTGGTTGAAATCCCCGTGGCGGCGTTCGTGCCTCAGGTGCCCGAACCCAAGGATGACGAACTCGTCCGTCTGTTCGACATGTACAAGAATCAATTGCCGACGAGCGACGGGAAGCCCGGGTTTCTCCGTGATCGGCGGGTGCAGTTGGCCTATCTCGCCGCGGACTTCGAGAGCTTCGAAAAGCTGGCCGGGGAGCCGACGGATGCCGAAATCGCCGCCTACTACGAGGAACACAAGGAGCGCTATCGCGTGCTCCCCGAACTTCCCGGCGGTACGACTTCCCGTTCGGATGAACCACTCAGCCCCGAGTTCGCGGAGGATCAGCCGCCGGTGTCGGCCTTGCAACCCGCCAATCCACCGGCGCGGTCCGAGACCCCGCAAACTCCTCCCCCGCCTGCTCTGCCCGAAGACAATGGCGCGGGTGCCTGCGACGGACCAGAGGCCGCTGGCACCAGCCAGTCGGAGTCTGCTAACACAAGCCAGCCGGAGTCCGCTAACACAAGCCAGCCGGAGTCCGTTGGCGCCAGCCAGTCGGAAGGCGCGGAACCTCCGGCCAAGCCGTCGGCGGACGATGCCCCCAAATCCACGCCTCAGGTTCCCGAGCAACGCACGGAGCAGCTCACATTACCCCCACCAGTGGGACGTGGGGACTCCCTGCCAGGACAGCCGCCGGCCCCGTCCGAACCGAAATACCGCGAACTCGATGACGCTCTGAAACTCGAAATCCGTGATGCGATTCTCCGGCAGAAAGCGTTTGCCCGAATGGCCGAGGCCGCGGATCGCGCGCTCGAGGAAATGACCAAACTCGCCGAGGACTACCTGAATGCCGCGGGGAAGGAAGATCCGACCGCTCTGGCGGAACGTCTGAGCAAGCAGCTTCAAGCCTACGCCGAGAAGCACCATTTGCAGTACGTCGAGACGAAGCCGATGACTCAAAAAGAATTGCAGGCCAACGCGGACGAACCGATTGGCTCGGCCTTCGAGCCGTCGTCCAATCCGTTCGGTCGCTCGGCGACGGTGGCCAACGAGGTCTTCGCCAACGATGTCTTGTACTACCCGCGTCGGGCTGATTCGTTCCTGGGAAAATCGTATGCCTACTGGAAGATCGCCGACACCCCGGCCCGGGTTCCGGAATTCAAAGAGGTGAAATCCGAAGTCGGCGAAGCCTGGAAGTTCGACAAAGCCCGGCTCCTGGCGCAGCAGCGGGCCGAGCAACTGGCCGACCTGGCCCGAAACAGCGGCAAACCGTTGGGAGAAGCCCTTGTGGGTCAAACGGTCACCGGGGCGGCCGACGCGGAAGTGCTGACCGTCAAGCAAACTCCCAAGTTCAGTTGGCTCAGCGTGCCGCGAAATGTCCCGTTTCAGTTCAATCAGTCGTTTTTCATGCCTCAAATTTCCCTCGTCGACGGTGTGAAGCAGCCGGGGAACGACTTCATGGAGATCGTGTTCGAGCAACTGGGGCCGGGAGAGATCGGCGTGGCGCCGAATCAACCCCGTTCCGAGTTTTATGTCGTGCAGGTGCGCGAGCGCGACGCCGCGATGACCCCGGAGGGCGACGATCTGGCCCTGCGGGCCTTCCAGCAGCAGTTTTTGCGGGAAGGGCGCGAAGAGTTCCGCAACCCGGCTTACGACGTCTTGGCGCAAATTCCCCTCGCCGAGTTGCAGCGGCGCTGGCAAGAGGATTTTGAAAAACGCTTCAATGTTGTGTGGAATGAGGAGGCCGCCGACGAACGCCGCGCCCGGGAGCCGTAAGCGCGTTCGGCCGACGATTGCCGCGGCTGCGTCGTCTTGCAACCTTCGTCTTTCCGCCGGTCCGGCGGGTTGGTTGGTGCCGTCAAGCGGCAGTCAACGCTGCGGTACTGGGCCATCGTGCACGTCGGCTCGCGGAGTGGGGATGCGTGTGCCGCGGTACTTCGGTAAGAATCGTTCAGCGCACCGAAACTCACGGTTCGGCGGTCGGCTCGTCCTGCACGAACGGGCGAATTTTTTCCAGCGTTTTCGGGCCAATCCCCTTCACGCGGCGCAAATCATCCACCGAGGCGAACGGTCCATGTTGTTCGCGGTCGGCGACAATCCGCCGGGCCAGCTTTTCGCCGATGCCGTCGAGCTGCGCCCATTCGACCCAGTTGGCGGAGTTCAACGGCACGCGGTAGGGGTAGACACCGTGCGGATGAAGAATCTCCACCGGCAGCGACCGCCGATGCAAGTCGCGCCACACATGTGCCGACAGCAGGCCGGCCATCACCACCAGTGAAATGGTGAGGAGCCAGCGGTCGCTCCCCGTGAAACCCCACACGGGCAGGCGGTCGTTGCGGCCATCATCGGGCGGCGGGAAACGTCCACCCGGCTGAGTCGACGGCGCGAGCGTCGCCGGTGCGGTGCCGCCGCCCGACGACACGGGCGACGACCCCTCGGGAGGGACGCTGGTCGAGTGAGAGCTGCTCGCGGGATCCACCGTCATGGCATCCAACCCCTAGGGGAGGACGACACTCCTATTTCGACGGACGAAATGCCTTGATCTTGGCTTCGTTCGTGGTCAGATACGGTCCATCCAACAGGTCGATGCAGTAGGGAATAGCCGGAAACACGGCGTCGAGGCACTCTCGAATGGCGCGCGGCTGGCCCGGAAGGTTGATGATCAGCGATTTGCCGCGAATGCCCGCGGTTTGCCGGGACAGAATGGCCGTCGGCACTTTTTCCAGCGACACTTTCCGCATCAACTCGCCGAAGCCGGGCATTTCCTTATCGCAAACAGCCAGGGTGGCTTCGGGAGTCACGTCGCGAATGGCCGGTCCGGTGCCACCCGTGGTGATGACCAGGCAGCATCCGCGCTCGTCGCACAGTTCTTGCAGGGTTTGCTGAATCTGCGAACGCTCATCCGGGATGATGCGGGACTCCATCTCGAAGGGGCACGTCAGAATGTCCAACAAATACTCCCGGATCGCGGGGCCGCCGCGATCTTCGTACAAACCTTGGCTGGCCCGATCGGAGACGGTCACAATACCAATTTTGACGTTCATGGCAGATCAGTCGGCGATGACCTCAAAAACCCGGCGACGGTCCGGCGACAACAGGTCGTCAAGGCAATTCGCGCAAAAACGCCGTCGCGGGGTGGCGCTGTTGCTGAGGCAGCTTCTCGGGATAACCATACCAAATCAAGCCGACCAGGCGATGTTGGGCGGGATCGAGACCCAGCCGCTCCAAAAACTCAGGCTGCCGCGTGATGCCCCCCGTCGACCATTTCGTGGCAATGCCGTGACTCCACAGCGAGAGCAGGAAATTCTGCACGGCGCAACAGCAGGCGGCGAAATCTTCCTCGGCTTGCACCGGGTCGTCCGAACGGAGGCAGGTGACGAGCAGCCATCCCGGCACGGCCGCCCATTGCCGCCGCTTGGCTTCCGCGGCCTCGACCCCCTTGGTTTCGGCCAGCGATCGGGTGTTCCAGTCGATGAGGCGCGCCACGGTTTCCGGTCCCAGCGCATGAAACCGCCAAGGTTCGGTTTTGTGATGGTTGGGCGCCCAGCAGGCCAGTTCGAGTGCTTCCAGCACGATTTCCCGGGGTGGCAAAAGGGGTTGAAAAGCGTTAACAGTGCGGCGCGTGCGAATGACTTCGGCGACGATCGCCGGCCGGGATGCACCCGCTGTCATGGGAAAGCCATCCATTTCCGAGAGATTCGAGAAGGGGCTACTCAGCGGCGCGGCAGGACTTCGATCTCGTACAGCCGCGGCCAATATTTGCCGGTGACAAACAATCGTTTTTGCGCGGCGTCGTAAGCGATGCCGTTGAGCACATGCTCGCGACTGGGGCGCTGCCGCTGCGGCCAAAGTTGCGAGAGATCGAGCCACCCCAGCACTTCGCCCGATTTGGGGGAAATTCTGGCGATGCGATCGGAATACCAGATATTCGCGTAGATTTCCCCTTCCACGAACTCCAGTTCGTTGAGTTGATCGACTTCCCCGGCCTTTGTGCGCACCGTGAGCCGTCGCCGGACCTCGAAGGTTTTCGGATCGAGAAACCGCAAGGTGGACGTGCCGTCGCTCATGATCAGCCAGGTGCCGTCGGTTGTCAGTCCCCAGCCTTCTCCGGAGTATCGGAACGAGGAGACCGGCGTTAGCGTGGACAGGTCGTAGACAATCGCCAGGCGGTTCTTCCAGGTGAGTTGGTACAGCTTATCCCCCCAGACGGTGATCCCCTCGCCGAAATAGGACTGATCGAGCGGAATTTGCCGCTGGATTTGACCCGTGGCGAGGTCGATCTGTCGCAGCGATGAGGCGCCATACTGGCCGGTGCCTTCGTAGAGCACACCATTGGCGAAGACCAATCCCTGGCAGAAGGCCTCGGGATCGTGGGGGTACACGGCGACGATGCGCACGGGGTCGACAGGGGGTGTGCGGTCTCGGGGCCAGCCCGCCGCCGTGGCCACCCCCACCAAAGCCACCAGCCCCAGCGCCAACCACAGCCGTCGGTTGGTGTTGTTGCCGGCGTTCCGTGGTGCTGTCGTCATGGTTTGCGGATGCTCCCCCAGACCTCCCTGTCGGGCCAACTGCGTTTACTTTGCCACGGAGCAGCCGCCGCGTCCAGATGGATCGCGCGGTTCAGCTTGCATTTGAGCTCCCCTGCCGGCTTGCAGCGCGTGCAGAATGGCGTCGACATCATACACGCAACCACCCCACGTTCCGCCCCCCAGGCTTTGCAAGGCGGCCCACAGCCGCGTGTCGTCGGGAATTTGGGGATCGGGCTGCAAGGGAACGGAGGGCAGCCGTTCGGCAAGGATTTGGGCACCGACCTCGGGGGAGAACCGCCGGTCTCCCTCGCCGATGAAATCGATCCGTCCCGTAAGTCCAATCGTATCGATCTCGATCCGAATCCAGTCTCCGTCGCGCAGCTTGCCGATGGGCCCCCCATCCAGGGCTTCGGGGCCGACGTGGCCGATGCAGGCCCCGGTCGAAACCCCGCTGAACCGCGCATCGGTGATCAACGCCACCTGCTTGCCGAACGGCAGGTACCGCAACGCCGACGTGATCTGATACGTTTCTTCCATGCCGCAGCCGAGCGGACCTCGGCACATCAGCACGAGGATGTCGCCCGCCTGAATGGGTCGCACGGCGCGCGACCCGTCGGCTGTTGTCAGCGGACGCCCTTTCACGGCGGCGATCGCTTCCCGTTCGCTGGTGAACACGCGGGCCGGTCCCTCCTTGCGGTACACGCCATCGGGATCGATCACCGACTTGTCGATGGCGGTGCTTTTCACCACCGAGCCTTGGGGGGCGATGTTGCCCACCGGAAAGGTGACGGTGCTGGTCAGTCCATACGCGCGCGCCCGATCGGGGGGCATGATCACGGTGTCCGGGTCGACGCCGTCGTGTCGTTCCAGCACTTCCCGCAAATGCCGGCGACGGTCGGATCGTTCCCACCATTCCAGTACGTCGCCCCATCGGCGGCCGGACACGGTGAGCGCGTCCAGCTTGAGCAATCCCAAGGAACGGAGATGCAGCATCAATTCCGGCACGCCTCCCGCGAGGAAAAACCGCACCGTGGGATGACCAACCGGTCCGTTCGGCAGGCAATCGACCAGCCGGGGAGTTTGCCGGTTGATGCGATTCCAGTCGTCGACTGTCGGGCGGGGGACTCCAGCGGCGAACATGATCGCGGGAATGTGCAAGAGCAGATTGGTCGATCCGCCGCACGCCGCGTGCACCACCATGGCGTTGTGCAAGGCATCCGTGGTGAGAATGTCGCGCATGGTTTTCCGCTCGCGTTCGAGGGCCACGACGGCCCGGGCCGAGCGGCGGGCCTGGTCCAACCAGATTGGTTGACCGGAAGGGGCGAGCGCCGCGTGCGGCACGGTCATCCCCAGGGCCTCGGCCACCACTTGCGACGTGGCCGCCGTGCCTAAAAACTGGCAGCCGCCGCCGGGCGAGGCGCAGGCCCGGCAACCCATCTCCGCGGCTTCTTCGAGGGAAATTTCCCCGTGCGCGAAGCGAGCGCCCAACGACTGGACCTTGCCCGCGTCTTCACCGTGCTTGGGAGGCAGCGTCACCCCGCCGGGAACGATCACGCCCGGCAGACCGTGCTGCGAGGCCAGGGCGATCATCATGGCGGGCAATCCCTTGTCGCACGTCGCGACCCCGATCAATCCCGCCCGTGTCGGCAGCGAACGAATCAACCGCCGCAACACGAGCGCGGCGTCGTTCCGATAGGGCAGGCTGTCCATCATCCCCACCGTCCCCTGAGTGCGGCCGTCGCAGGGATCGCTGACGTAGCCGGCGAACGGCAGGCATTCCAGACGGTCGAGTTCTTCCGCGGCGGCGCGCACCAGCAGCCCGACTTCGTAGTGCCCCGTGTGATAGCCCAGTGCGATTGGTTGCCCTTGTTCGCCGCGCAGGCCCCCTTGCGTGCTCAGAATGAGGAATTGCTTGCGCAGCAACTGATCGGGGCGCCACCCCATGCCCGCGTTCTGAGTGAGGCCAAACAGGTCCCCGCTGGGAGCGTTGAGCAGCATCTCCGCGGTGAGGGGCAGTCGTCCGGCGGGGCCTTCCGCGGCGGTCACGATGTCCCACAAGGTAGGGTCCGCTGAATCGAGAATCGGATCAGTCATGGCGGCAATCTTCGCGGCAGGATGACGGGGAGCCCCGCGCGGCCGATGCCGCTGCTGGCCGATCGGCGCGTGGGCGGCATCGTCCCTTGGGAGCGGTGAACAGGTTTACGGAAGCATGGGAAAGAGGATTTTCTTGTTGGCGTCGGTCAGTGGCGAGCCATACTCGCACGGCTCAAAGGCCTCGATGAAACGAATCCGCGCGCCACGTTCCGCTCCGTAAGTTTGGATGACCAGGCTGCGGTAACGGTCCGCGAGGGGACCGTTGAAACTCTCATAGAACCGGCGGGTGTAAGCGCGCCGGCCGGCCGGGTCGGCGGGCATCCCCCGCTCCTCGCAGAGGGTCCACGGCAACCATTCATGAAACTGCGAGCGGTGGCACTCGAGCTGGTCGATGATGGTCTCCAGGACCGGTTCGACGTCCACCACCACCGAAGGTGAAAAGGGATAGGGTCGCTGGAAGTGGTCCGACAGGTACGCGATCACCGGGTTCACGCGAAGCGCGGGCACTTCCGGCACGATATGGGGAACGATCACCATGTAGGCGGCATCGCACACCAGCGTCGACGTCGCGCGGTGGTCGGGGTGGTAATCGTTGGGACGGTGGGTCAGGATCAAATCCGGCTGGTAGCGGCGAATCAGAGCAATCAGCCGGGCGCGGGCTTCCAAGGTGGGTTGCAACTGGCCGTCGCGGTAGTCCAGCACTTCGTATTCCAGCCCCAGCAGCCGGGCCACGGCTTCCGTTTCCCGGCGGCGTACTTCGGCCAATTGGGGCGGGGGCAAGACGTGGTGCCCCGCTTCGCCGTTGGTGACCGAGACGAACTTCACCTGATGCCCCAGGGATCGGTACAGCGCGGCGACGCCGCCGGCTTTCAGTTCGCAATCGTCAGGATGGGCCCCAATGACCAGAATGCGCAGCGGGCGGTCGGTCATCGGCGGATGATCGGTCATGCAAACCTCCATCGGTTTTTCGGTGGCGGCGAGGGCTGAAGTCGGGTATTCGCCCGTCGGTCGACGACAGGGCGGATTGAATTCTCGCGGCAATCATCGAAAATGAAAAGGAGACAGGCGATGGCCATTCGACCGCACCGCGCATCGGGGGCAAGCCATTCCGTCGACTGGCAGGAGCAACCACGATGAACCTCGAGATCCTCGACACCCCGGCGGCGGTCGAAGAAGACCCGCTCGACCTCATGGACGAGATCGACCGGCTGAAACAAGAGCGGAACGCCACGATTTTGGCGCACTATTACGTCGATGGCGACCTCCAGGAAATCGCCGACTTCACCGGCGATAGCCTCAAACTCGCCCGCGATGCCACCCGCGTGCAAACGCCGATCATCGTCTTCTGCGGCGTCCATTTCATGGGGGAATCGGCGAAAATCCTCAATCCCGAAAAAACCGTGCTCATGCCCGATTTGCTCGCCGGTTGCTCGCTTGCGGAAAGCTGCCCGGCCGACAAGTTGGCGGCCTACCAGCGGCAGCTCCGTGCCGAGGGGCACGACTTCCAAACCGTGGCGTACATCAACACCTCGGCTGCCGTGAAGTCGTTGAGCGATTGGATCGTCACCAGCGGCAATGCCCGCGAGATCATCGATCGCGTCCCCGCCGACAAGGAAATTCTATTCGTTCCCGATCAACATCTGGGGCGCTACCTCAGCGAAGTCACCGGTCGGAACATGATTTTGTGGCCGGGTGCCTGCATGGTCCACGAGATTTTCAGCGTGCAGGACCTGTTGCGCGCCAAACGCAATTACCCCGGCGCGGTGGTGCTGGCTCACCCCGAATGCCCCCGGGCCATTCTGGAACACGCCGACGTCATTGCCGGCACCGAAAAAATGCGCAAGCATGTGGCGTCGGTCGCGGAACCCACCGTGTTCCTCGTGGCCACCGAAGCCAACATGATTTATCCCCTGCAAAAAACGGCGCCGCAGCACACGTACATCCCCGTGCCCGGCTTGATGGAATCGACGGGAGAAACGTGTGCCTGCAATCGGTGCCCCCACATGGCCCGCAACACCCTCGCCAAAGTCCGCGACTGTCTGAAGCACCGCCGTCCCGAAATCGTCTGGCAGCCCTATTTTGAAAAAGCCCGCGAAGTCCTCCGGCGCAGCCTCTTGGAATAGACACCCGCCGCGCCAACGACAGCTTGAAACATTTGCGGTGGTGGCCGCGGGGCAAGACGGGCCTGGCTCGCGCAAGACGGACGTGAATCGGGGGAGACGGCGTGACTCTGGAGAGACGGAACGTGCGGATCAGCGTGCGGCACCGCTGGGACTGGGCACCGAGCGCGACGGCGCTCCTCGCGTTCGCGCTGCTGTTATGCGGTTGTCCCGCGCCAGCCCCTACTCCTCCTGCGGGCCCTAGCGGCAAAGACGCCGGGGAGCCTGGCACGGGCACGAAGCCCGCGGCTCCCACGACACCGCGGTCCATGGTGTCTCGTGAGCAGCTTCTCGGTTGGGCGCATGCCGCCTTGGGCTACATGGAAAATGAAAAGTATGCCCAGGCGGAAGCGGAACTGCGCAAGATTCTCGCCGTCCGTCCCCGCGACCGTTTCGCCACGCGGAACCTCGCCATTTGCCGCGAACTCCTGTTCCAGCAAGCGGGTGCGGGGCGCGATGCTGCTGCGATCACCGCGGCACGAACTCAAGCGGAGCAAGCTGCCGCCGCCTGTGCCGCTGTCGAGCCGCAATCGGCGATTCCCCGGCTGTTGCAGGCGCGAATTGCCCAGACGGCTGGCCAAGAAGCGGCGGCGGTGGCCCACTTGGAAGAGGCGGTGCGGCTCGAACCCCAGTCTCCCGTGGCGTGGTGGGAGTTGTACTCGGCCTTGGGGGGCGGTCAGGGATTATCCTCGGAGCAGTTCCACGCGTTGCCGGCCAGCCGCCGCGAAGCCCTTCTGGCCGCGGGTCGCCAGGTCGATGCCCTGCAACCCGACAACTGGTTCTTTCTGAAAGATTGGATTCACGACCTTGCGGCGGCGCGGCAGCCTGATGTGCGGGACGTTCTCGAGCGCTTGCGTCCGCAAATCGCCCCCTTCGCGTCATTCGTCGAGCAGGACGTGCGCGTCAACCCCTTGAAGTTTTTGGACGCCGCCATTCAGGCCGCGCAAGACGGCCAGTTCGCTGCCGTAATCAACGCCCTGCGTCCACTGGTGAACGTGCTGCTGAGGCCCGAATCGCCGTACGATCAGGGATTGCTCAAAAAGCATTCCCTGGAATTCGTGCTCCGCGACTTCGATGCCGCGTTCTACGCCGAACTGGGCCGGCCCGAAGTCTCCGCGGCAGCAATCCCCGTGCGGTTCGTGCCGTTCGGCACGACCCCGCCCGAGTTGCAAGATGCGCCCCTCCGCGACATGGCGTGGATCGACTTCGATCGGGACGGCTGGTCCGACCTCGCCGTGCTCACCGCGGACCAACTCCGCGTGTATCGCCTCACCCCCGCTGGGGAATGGCAACCGGCGATGGCACCGCTGTCACTCGAGGGCCAATGGTGGCGGTTGTACTCCGCCGATCTCGATCACGATGCCGAACCTCCCCCTTCCGCCGCCGACAACAACCCCTCGCCCCTGGCCGGCAAGAACATTCCGGCGGCCGATCCCGATGTTTTGCTTGCCGGACCTTCCGGCGTGCTGGTGCTGGAGAATCGCCGAGCGCCCGATGGTTCGCGAAGTCTGGTTCCGATCGAGCAGAATCCGGACTGGTCGAAGCTCCGGGACGTGACCGCGCTGGTGCTTGCCGACCTCGATCACGACGGCGATTTGGACGTGTTTGTGGCCGCGTCCACGGGGGTGCACATCGGGTCGCAGCGCGGCAAGTTGCAATTCGTGGACATCGCCGATCGCTCGGTGCTGCCTCCGCCAGGGATGACCGTCTTGGCGGCGACGGCGATTGACTGGGATCGCGATGTGGACGTCGATTTGCTGTTGTCGACCTCCACCGGACTGAGGCTGCTGGAGAATCTGCGTCATGGTCGATTTCGCGACCATCCCCTCGATGGTCTGCTGAGTGAGTTGGCCGCCGCGACGAGTTTGAAGGTTCGCGATCTGGACGGCAACGGGGCCTTCGACGTCGTTGCCGCCGGACCGCGCGGCGTCCAGGTCGTCTGGAGAGAACCACCGGCCGCGGCCGCGGGGGTCGGACGAGAGCGGAACACGGAACTGGTGATGCCCGCCCCGGTCCACAGGGCGGCGCTGTGGGACTACGACAATGATGGATTGATTGATCTGGTGGCCGCGTCCTCGAGCGGAATCGAAATTTTTCGGCAGGTGGCACCAGGGAAGATGGAACGGCTGAAGGACGCCTTGCCCGGTGCGGCAGCCGAGTTCGTCCTGCCTGCCGACATCGACCAGGACGGCGATTTCGATCTGTGGACCGGCCCGGCGGCGACGGCCTGGCGGAACGACGGCGGCAACACCCATCATTGGATGACCGTGCATTTGTTTGCGCAGCAGGAAAAAGGAGCGGCCCGGTCGGACAGCAAGCGGGTCAATCACGAAGGGATTGGCAGTCTCGTCGAGTTGCGGGCCGGAGAGCGCTACCAGGCGGCGATCGTCGAGGGGCAATCCACCCACTTCGGATTGGGGACCGCCACTCGGGCCGACTTGCTCCGCGTGTTGTGGACCAATGGCGTGCCAAACAGCTACCTGTCCCCCGCCGTTGACGCGCACGTCTTCGAAGAGCAATTGCCCATCGGTTCGTGTCCGTACCTGTACACCTGGGATGGTGCGCGGTTCGTGTTCTGTACCGATCTGCTGTGGAACGCACCGCTGGGATTGCGTTTTGCCGAGGGATCGGTCGCTCCCTGGCGGGAGTGGGAATACCTGAAGATCGATGGCCGCCGATTGCAGCCGCGTGAGCAGCGTTATGAGTTGCGGATCACCGAGGAACTGTGGGAAGCCGCCTATTTCGATCAGGTCAAGCTGTTCGCTGTCGATCATCCCCGCGAATGGCAGGTGTTCACGAACGAAAAAGTCGGGCCAGCCGACCTGGCAACTCCCTTGTTGCATGTTGTGCGGAATCCTCGCCCCCCCGCCGCCGCGTGCGATCCGCGGGGGCGCGATGTCCTTCGAGAACTGCTGGTCGCCGATGGCGAGTATGCCCGCACCTACGACCGCCGGTTGGCATCGGGGCTGGTCACCGATCATTTCCTCGAATTGGACTTGGGTGACCTGGCCGGCGCGCGGCGGATCACCCTGTTCCTCACTGGATGGCTATTCCCCACCGATACCTCGTTGAATGTGCAGTTGTCGCAGCATCCCACTGGTCCGCGGCCGCGTCCGCCTGCCCTGTGGACGCCGGATGCCCGTGGCGAGTGGCGCGAAGTCCGCCCCTTTGCGGGGTTCATCGGCGGCAAACCGAAGACGATCGCGATCGACGTGTCCGACGTCTTCACTCCAGGTGAGTATCGCCTGCGAATTGCCACGAACATGGAATTTGCGTGGGATGCCGCGTTTTTCACCGTCGACGAAACGCCGCTGCCGTTTTCGGTGGCAGAGTCCGCCGCCCACCTCGCGCAAGCAGGGGTCTCGTTGCCGATTGCCGAGGAGTCAGCCGTTGGGAACCTGCCAGCATTCGGCGAAGTCCGCGTGCGGGAACTACCTCTGCGGCGGGCCGACCTGCACTATCGCGGGTTTTCCCAGGCCGTGCACCGCCCTGGTGCAGGTCCGGAAGATTACGACTACCAGCGGGTGAGCCGAGAATCGCGTTGGCCGCCGCTGAACGGCCACTTCACCCGCTACGGAGATGTCCGCCCGTTGCTTCTGGAGCGGGACGATCATTTGGCCGTGTTCGGCGCCGGCGATGAACTGGAACTCTCGTTCGACGCCGCGGACGATCGTCTCCCCGCGGGGTGGGTCCGCGATTTTGTGCTGTACAACGTGGGTTGGGACAAAGATTCCGTGCTGAACACGGTGTATGGGCAATCCGTCGAGCCGCTCCCCTTCGCAGCCATGACAGCGTATGGCCATAGGGATGGGCATACCCGACCGCTCGATGCCGGCTACCAACGGTATCTGGAGACGTATCAAACCCGGCGTCAAAATCCCGCGGAATTCTGGAATTTCGTGCGGAGCTTGGATGCGAGCACGACCGTATGGCCGCGCTCCCGCTTCGATGGAGAGTAATCCCGCCCCAAGTCAACAGCTTGCAGGCGGGGAATTGACGTCGCGCGGCCGGCAGCGCTATAGTGTTCAAGTGGTTCCCGGCTGCAGTTCAGCGGCGTGTGCATGGCACCTTTCCCTTGCCCCTCCTTCGGCCGACGGTTGGTCTCCCGGCTGTGTTGCCTGGCAGCGTGGCTGATGGTGTGGGGTCTGGGCGCCTCGGCATGGGCAACATGCGGCGATTATCTGCAACACGCGGAAACCAGCCCTGTCGGGGACAAGGCATTTGATCTGCCGGCGGCTCCCAAGGATCCGCCGGCTGGACCACCCTGCTCGGGGCCTCAATGTCGGGAAGCGCCCGTGCTTCCCTTCGCGCCTGTCGCTCCCCCCCCGACCGGTCCCCAGACCGAGCGGTGGTTTGGCGGGCTGACGGCGTCTGCTCCACCTCTTCTGGACACCACGTCTTGGCGGCACCTGATGGACCCGGATGCGCTGCCGGTATTCGGGCCGCCGCGCGACGTGGATCATGTTCCCCGCATGAATTGAGACGCGGAAAGTGTGCGCCGGGAATTCCGCCAGACCACTCTGAACGTGGCGGCGGATGACTGCGAATTTACGCTTTGTCTCCATTCGGTGGGGGATTGCCATGTCCGTTGCTGTGCCTGCGGGGTCGATTGCTCCCCGCCCTGTGCGCGTGCCCGCGGTTGGTCCGAAGCTCAAAATTCTGCTCTGGGTGGTGTTCGCCCTGGTGGCCCTGCTGGGCGCGAACTCGGTGTACCTGGCCAGCGTCACGCTGCTCGACTGGTGGACCTCCCAGACCTACGAGAACTGGTTCTACCATTGGATGTTCTTGGGACATCTGGTGCTGGGGCTGCTGTTGGTCGTCCCGTTTCTGGTCTTCGTGGTCGTCCATATGGCCAACACCCGGGGGCGCAAAAACAAACGGGCGATTCGCGTCGGCTACGGCCTGTTTGCCGCGTCCCTGGTGCTGCTGGTATCCGGACTGCTGTTGGTTCGCATCGGGGGCTTTGATCTGCGGCAACCCGCCCTCCGCTCGGCCGTCTACTGGGCGCATGTGCTGTCTCCGTTGGCGTGCCTGTGGTTGTACTGGCTGCATCGGCTGGTGGGGCCGAAGATCCGCTGGAAACTCGGAGCAGGCTACCTCGCCGCGGTGGCGGTCGCCGTGGGCGGACTGTTGTACATGCATAACCAGGACCCGCGCCGCTGGAACCAGGCGGGGCCGAAAGACGGCGAAAAGTACTTCTTCCCCTCGCTGGCGAGGACGGCGGACGGCAAGTTCATCTCGGCCAAGGTGCTGGATCACGATGAATACTGCCTGAAGTGCCACCAAGACGCCTACGAGGGGTGGTTCCACAGCGCCCACCACTTCAGTTCCTTCAACAACCCGGCCTATTTGGCCAGCGTTCGCGAAACCCGTCAGGTCGCCTTGCAACGGGATGGCAATGTGCAGGCGTCGCGCTGGTGCGCCGGCTGCCACGATCCGGTGCCCTTTTTCAGCGGCGCTTTCGACGATCCGCAGTTCGACGACGTGCATCATCCCACGGCGCAGGCCGGCGTGACGTGCACGGTGTGCCACGCCATCACGAACGTCAACAGCACCCTCGGCAATGCCGATTACACGATCGAGGAGCCGCAGCACTATCCCTTCGCCTTCAGCGACAATCCGCTGTTGCAGTGGGTCAACCATCAATTGGTCAAGGCCAAGCCCGCATTTCACAAGAAGACGTTTTTGAAAGAGTTTCACAAGACGGAGGAGTTCTGTTCCACGTGTCATAAGGTACACTTGCCATTCGCGCTCACTCATTACAAGGAGTTTTTGCGCGGTCAGAACCATTACGATACGTATTTGCTGAGCGGCGTCTCGGGCCATGGGGCGCGGAGCTTCTACTACCCCGACCAGGCCGTGTCGAATTGCGCCGGTTGCCATATGCCCTTGCAGCCATCGCGGGATTTCGGCGCGCAGTTGTTTCCCGGCGCGGAACGACCGAGCATCCACAATCACCTCTTTCCGGGGGCGAACACGGGCATTGCCTGGCTGAAAAACGCCCCCGAGGCCGTGCGGGCCCATCAGGAGTTCCTGCAAGGGAAGCTCAGAGTTGACGTGTTCGGCCTCCGCGAAGGGGGCGAGATCGACGGCCGTTTGCATGCTCCGCTTCGGCCGGATGTTCCCGCTCTGGTGCCCGGCACAACCTATCTGCTGGAAATGGTCATCCGCACCTTGAAGATCGGGCATCCCTTCACGCAGGGAACGGTGGACTCCAACGAAGTCTGGCTGGATGTCACCGTCACCAGCGGCAACCGCGTCATCGGCCGCAGCGGCGGCATCGACGACGAAAGCCAGGTGGATCCGTGGTCGCATTTCGTCAACGTGTTCATGCTCGACCGGCACGGTAATCGCATCGACCGCCGCAATCCGCAGGACATCTTCGTGCCGCTCTATAACAACCAAATCCCTCCCGGCGCGGCGCAGACCGTGCATTATGGACTGACGATCCCTCCCGATGTGGAAGACCCCATCACGGTCGAGGTCAAACTTCAATACCGCAAGTTCGACAAGATTTATATGGACTTCGTGACGAAAAGCGCTAAACCGGGGGATCATCCGATCCGCGGTTATCAACCGGGGCAGCCGTACCGCAATCCGTTGCCCATCACCACGCTGGCAGCCGACCGCGTGACGTTTCCCGTGGAAGGGAAGAACCACGCCGTCGCCAATCCTCCGGTGGAATTCCCGCTGTGGCAGCGCTGGAACGACTACGGCATCGGCCTGTTGCTCAAGGGCAAGGCCGAACTGCGGCAGGCCGCCGCGGCGTTTGCCGAAGTGGAAAAACTCGGCCGGTACGACGGCCCGTTGAATCTGGCCCGGGTGTTTTATGCCGAGGGACGGCTGGATGAGGCCACGGCGGCGGCGGTGCGGGCGGCCGCCCACACCGAGCCGCCCGCACCGCCGTGGACCGTGTCATGGCTTAGCGGACTGGTCAACCGCGAACAGGGTCGGTTGGAGGAGGCCGAGGCCAACTTCCGGGCGGTGTTGAGTCCGCCCACCGCCGAGATGGTCGCTCGCGGCTTCGACTTCCGCAAGGATTACGAAGTCATCAACCTGCTCGGCCAAACACTGTTCGATCGCGCCAAGCAGATTCGGGACGACCAACGCCGAGCGGAACGGGAGGCACTGTTGCGGCAGGCGGCCGAACAGTTCCAGCGGACCCTCGCCATCGATGCGGAGAATGTGACGGCTCATTACGGATTGAGCCTGGTGTACGCGCAACTGGGAGACGAAGCCCAGGCGGAAACCCACCGCCAATTGCATGCCCGATACAAGTTGGACGACAACGCGAGCGACCGTGCCGTGGCCGCGGCGCGGAAGAAATACCCGGCGGCCAATCATGCGGCGGAGCGCGTGGTGATTTACCCGCTGCAACGGGCCGGGGCGCCGGGTTTGGACCCGGTGCGGCTCACGCAGGCGAATTGACGCGAGACGGCAAGCGCTTCGGCCCATGGTGCCGGAAGCGCGCGGGAGCATCCTGTGACTGAAGTTGAGACCGAAGATCGTGACGACGCCATCATCGGAGTCGCTTTTCGCCGCTCGGTGGCGGTGTTAGCGGCGGTGGCGGTCCTCGGGATAGGGATTGTCGTGTACCGCTGGGTGACGGCAAAAGCCGCGCCCGTGGCTCCGCCGCCACCAGTGGTACCGCCTCAAGTGCGCGCGCGGCCCGCGGTGGAGATTCCCGCTTTGCCGTTCACGGATATCACGGCGGCGGCCGGAATCACTTTTCGCCACGAGAATGGTGCCGCCGGGGAGAAACTGCTCCCCGAGACCATGGGCGGAGGCTGTGCGTTCTTGGATTACGACGGAGACGGCGATCAGGATTTGTTGTTCGTGAATTCGAGCCGCTGGCCGTGGGATCCGCGGCCGATAACCGATCCTCCGCCGACGATGGCCCTGTATCAGAACGATGGCCGCGGGCATTTCACCGATGTCACCGCGGCCGCGGGATTGAATGTGACGTTCTACGGGCAGGGGGTGGCGGTCGGCGATTACGACCGTGATGGAGACGTCGATCTGTTCTTTTCCGCCGTGGGGAAAAACCGGCTGTTTCGCAACGACGCGGGGCGGTTTGTCGATGTCACCGAGGCCGCGGGCGTGGCCGGCGTGGACAGCCAGTGGAGCACCAGTTGCGGATGGTTCGATTACGACAATGACGGCGACCTCGATCTGTTCGTCTGCAATTACGTGCAGTGGAGCCGCAGGTTCGACCTCGACCAGAATTTTCAGCTTCTGGGCGGGGCCGGACGGGCTTACGGCCGCCCGCAAAACTTTCCCGGAACGTTCCCCTACCTGTACCGCAACGAAGGCCAGGGCGTCTTTGTGGAAGTGGCCGAGCAGGCGGGCTTGCACGTCAAAAATCCCGCCACCGGCGTACCCGCGGCCAAGTCGCTGGGGGTCACGTTTGCCGACCTCGATGCCGACGGTTATCTCGATGTCCTCGTCGCCAACGACACCGTGCAGAATTTCCTGTTTCATAACCAGAGGAACGGCACCTTCGCGGAAATCGGGGTGCTAGCCGGGATCGCCTTCGACAACGACGGCAATGCCCGCGGCGCCATGGGCATCGATTGTGCCCGGTTCCGCAATTCGCCTCACATCGGCGTGGCCATCGGCAATTTCGCGAATGAAATGTCGGCCCTGTACGTTTCGCACGGCCCCACCTTGCAGTTCGTGGACGAAGCCGTGGCGACGGGTCTCGGCCCGCAAACCCGGCTCGAACTGACCTTCGCCATGTTGTTTCTCGATCTCGACCTGGACGGCCGCACCGATTTGGTGAGCGCCAATGGGCACCTGGAGAACGAGATTCATCGGGTGCAGGAGAGCCAGCAATACGAGCAACCGCCCCACCTGTTCTGGAACGCCGGCGCCGATCAGCCCACGGAATTCGTGCCCGTCCCCGAGGCGAAATGCGGTCCCGACTACCTGAAACGCATGGTGGGTCGCGGCGGCGCATTCGCCGATATCGACGGCGACGGCGATCTGGATCTCGTGTTCGCCGCCACCGGGCAATCACCCCGCCTGCTGCGCAACGATCAGCAGACGGGCCATCATTGGCTGCGGTTGTCGCTGCGCGGCACCGCCTCGAACACCCTGGCCATCGGCGCTCAGATCGAGGTGAAAGTGGCGGGCCGCACGCTGTACGGGCAGGTTATGCCGACTCGCAGTTATCTCTCGCAGGTCGAGTTGCCGGTGACGTTCGGGTTGGGAACGGCCCGGCAGGCAGACCGTGTGCTGATCCGCTGGCCGAGCGGCCTGACGCGCGAACTGCACGATCTAGCGGCCGACCGAGTGCACCACATCACGGAAGCCACTGCCAATTGAGAATTGATCCCGTGCGCTTACACCAGAGATGCCGCCTGGTTCAGGGACGTGGAAGTTCGTCGGAAAGGGAAGGCAGCGTGGTTTTCGCGGGGTGATTCCCGTTATGATACGTGCGGTTGAAGTCGGCGGCCGCGGTCTGCCGCAATCGGCGTGTCGAGCGGCTGTGATGGCCTGATCCCGAGCGCATGCCCTGCTCCAGGACGACTGCGATGCCCTTGTTCGAATCCCGGACGGAACTGGAACGCCCGCCGGAAGAGGTGTTCGCCTTCCTCACGCGGCCCGCCAATTTGCAGGCCATTGCGCCCAAAGACATGGACCTGGTGTTCGTCGAAGCACCCGAGGTGCTGTCGCTGGGCAGCCGGCTGGTGTTCAAGGTGCAGGGCTTCGGCGTCGTTCAGCAGATCGAGCACGAAATCATCAGCTTCGATCCGCCGCGCGGCTTCACGGAAAAAATGACGCGCGGCCCGCTGGCCTACTGGCAGCACGACTACCTGCTCGAACCTCACGGGAAGGGAGCCATCTTGTGGAACCGGATTCAATTTGAACCGCCCGGCGGCTTGTTGGGCCTGATTTTGACGGCGGAACGCCTGCTGGACCATTTGGAACAAAGTCACGCCCGGCGGAGCGCGGCCCTGAAGCAGGCACTCGCCCGATGAATTCTGCCGAGTCGATCATCGCCCGTCTGTCCGCGGTGGTGCACCAACGCCAGCGCGAGCGGCCGGCGGGTTCGTATACGACGGCGCTGTTCGAGGCCGGACATCCCACGATGGCCGCGAAAATCATCGAGGAAGCCTATGAATTGATCGCGGCGGCCGGCGAAGCGGCCGAGCCGCATGCCGCCGAGGTGGTGCACGAAGCCGCTGATCTGGTGTACCATCTGCTGGTGTTTCTGGCCGCGTGCGATTGCCGGTGGTCCGACGTCGAACGGGAGCTGGAACGGCGTTTTGGGGTGAGCGGATTTTCGGAAAAAATGCAGCGGAACAAGGAGCCGTCATGAGCAGCGACCGATCGCGCGACACGCTCCCTGCGGGCACGTACATTGCCTTGTTGGGATTGATTTTGGTTAGCCTGTTGTTGATTGGCCTGGCCGCCATGGTGGCGCCGCACGTGCTGGGTATCTTCCTGGTGTTGGGGTTGTTCTGCGGGGCCGTGGCGTTTCATTATCTGGCGTGGGGCTGGTGGTTGCCGCGTGTGCTGGAACGTGCGGAACAGGCCGACGCGCCGCCGTCGACCTCGGAGGGCTGACCGGCTTCCCTCGCGCCGATGACGGCTTCCCTTGCGGTGGCGACGGGCCCGCGACCACGGAGCGTGGTTGCCGATTGCGAACCATCGCTTCAAAATGGAAGCCGAATCGATTCGACGGGGGGATCGGTTGGTTGTGGCCACGGATCCTGGACGGCATCGGTCCACAACCCCCGAGGATCCCAAGGGAGGGGAGTCACCGCGCATGAGCACAATCGCCGTTTATCTCCGGCAGATGGACTTCAATCGCACACGAACCATCGCCACGCTGGACGACATTGCCAAACAGGCCGATCCCGTCGCCGTGCTCGGCTGGCAACCCGGTCCCGGCCGCGCCCACCTCGCCTGGCAATTCCTGCACATTGGCATCACCGAAGAACTGTTCGCCACCGAACGGTTGTTCGGCCGCCCGCCCGGCTTCAGCGAACTCATTCCGCGGTTTCGCGGCGGCAGCACGCCAGATCGCGACATCCCCACCCCGGAAGGCATCCGCGACGTGCTGCAAGAAACGCGCACCCACTTGCAGAACGCGCTGGGGACGTTCAGTGACCAGGATTTGGGCGTCGTTCCGGAAGCGTTTCGCGAACGGGGCTGGACGTTGGAACGCATCCTCCAGGTGATTTGCTGGCACGAGGCCCATCATCAGGGGCAAGCCCATGCCGTGCTGAATCTGTGGAAATCGTCTCACGGCGCGGCTTGAGGACCACGGCGCAGCCTGTGACCTGAGAGGCGAGGTGCAGCCTGAGACCCGACAACCGAGGTGCGGCCCGAGACCCACATGCAATGGCACCAGCAGCGTCGTCCGCCCCGCCACGATTCGTTCTTGATTGAGAGCCCCCATGCCCGCGCAACCTGTTTTGATCGGAGGCGAATGGCGATCTTCGGTCGGAACCACGTTGTTCCACGCCGTCGATCCCCAAACCCGCGAACACCTGCCCGACGCCTATCCGATCAGCCCGTGGTCGGAAATCGACGAGTGCTTGCGTTACGCCGCCGCGGCGGCAGCGGCCGTCCAAGGGTGGCCGGGAGAGCGATTTGCACGCTTTCTCGACCGCTATGCCGACCTCATCGAACAGCGGGCGTCGGAGCTGGTCATGCTGGCCCATCGCGAAACGGGTTTGCCGGTGCAACCTCGTTTGAAGGATGCCGAACTGCCGCGCACGACCAACCAGTTGCGTCAGGCGGCCGCCGCGGCGCGCGAGGGATCGTGGGTGGAAGCGACCATCGATAGCAAGGTCAACATTCGCTCCCAACGCGAGCCGATCGGCCCGGTGGCGGTCTTCGGTCCGAACAATTTCCCCTTTGCATTCAACAGCATCGCCGGTGGGGACTTCGCGGCGGCCGTGGCGGCCGGCAATCCGGTCATCGCCAAGGCCCATTCGTCCCACCCGGGGACCACGCGGTTGTTTGCCGAGGCGGCGCTCCGTGCCGCCCAAGAAACCGACCTGCCTCCCGGCTTCGTTCAGATGCTCTACCGCACGAACCACGCCGACGGTTGCCGCCTGGTCGCCGATTCTCGGTTGGGAGCGGTGGGCTACACCGGTTCGCGTGCCGCGGGATTGGCGTTGAAGGCGGCGGCGGATGCCGTTGGCAAGCCGATCTATCTGGAGTTGTCGAGCATCAATCCCGTGGTCTTGCTGCCTGGTGCGATTGCCGAGCGCCGCGCGGAACTCGCCGAACAATTCACCAGCAGTTGCTTGATGGGAGCCGGCCAGTTCTGCACCAACCCGGGGCTGGTGTTGGCTGTGTCGGGCGAGGACACGGAGGCGCTGCTCGCCGAGGTGGGGCAAAAATTCGCGGCGGCACCAGTCGCCCCGCTCTTGAGTGCCGGCGTCCTTCAGCATTTGACCGCAGGGATCGGTACGTTGATCGCTCATGGCGCGGTGTTAGTGGCCGGGGGGCAGCCCGGCGGAGGGACGGGGTTTTGCCATCAGAACACGTTGCTCCGTGTCTCGGGGAAGGCCTTTCTCCAGCATCCGCGGGAATTGCAGACGGAGGCATTCGGCAATGCCTCGTTGTGGGTCATCGCCGACTCCTTCGACGAACTGCTGCAAGTGCTGACCGAGTTGGAAGGGAATCTCACCGGCAGCATCTATTCGGCCAACGACGGCCGCGACGACAGTCTCTACGAGCGTGCGGCGGCCGTGTTGCGGCCGAAGGTCGGCCGCCTGCTGAACGACAAAATGCCCACGGGCGTGGCCGTGGTCCCCGCCATGAACCACGGTGGTCCGTTTCCCGCCACGGGTCACCCGGGATTCACCGCGGTGGGCATCCCCGCAGCGTTGCGGCGCTTCACGCGGCTGGCTTGTTACGACAACGTGCGGTTGGCGCGCCTGCCCCGCACGTTGCAGAACGCCAACCCCACTGGTGCAATGTGGCGCCTCATCGACGGTCATTGGACGCAAGGTGATGTTCCCGCGGCCTGACGGCCTCTAGCCCCCTCGTGCGATTCCTCGGAGGCGCGTGGCATGTGGTTCACCGAGGATCCATGGCCGCCCATGTTGCTCTGTGGGTTCGGCGCGTTGGTGGGCGTGGGAGTTTGGTCAGGCTCCAAACGGGCCTTGCCTTTAGGCTTCTCGGTGGCATGCCTGATCGCGGCCGGCGTGATCTATGTGGTGGAACGAATCGTTCTCACGCCCGCCGAGCAGGTGGAAGCCCTGGTGGTGCGGTTGGTCGACGAGTTCCGCCGCAAAGATCCAGCCGCGCTCGACCATTTCTCACGGCAGGCGGCGGCTTACCGAACGCTGTGCCAGGCCGCGATGGAAATGGTGGACGTGGAAGAGGATCTTCAGCTCTCCGACTTCCGCACGCGGGTCAGCAACAACAATTCTCGAGCAGTCACCCAGTTCCGCGCCAAAGGCACGGTGACGGTGCGGCCGTACATGGCGAGCAAAACGTATCAACCATCGCGGTTCGAATTGACCTGGACCAGGGAGGGAGAGCACTGGCGGATCATCGAAGTCCGTCGGCTGCATCCCTTCAAGGACGGCGAAGAACTGGGTTTGCTGGAACCTCGCTCCCTTTGACCACCTGGTCGGGGCCGCCGCGTCTTCGGGGCGGGACAGCGACCCGTCCCGCAGCGGCAACTTCTGCCGGTACAGAAGATGCCCAGCGAGCTACCGGAGGAGTTGCCGGCGACCGTGCCGCCTCGGAGACTCGTCCTTCCTGGCTGAAACTGGCCGCGTTGGCTGCTCCTTGGCCGTCGTTTCCGATGCGCCGTGGCAGCCGTCATCGTCGTCATAGGTGGCTTAACCGCTAGGTTGAGCAGGTTGCCGCCGTCCGAAACGATCCGAAGGAACGGCCGGAGTACGCTCCCCCCGCTCGGGCGACCGAAAACGATGTACGCGGTTCCGCGCCGAAAGTGGCCGAAGGGGAACAATTTCATTGTCAGGTACACAAATCCCTCCTTAGGATACGTGGCAGAATTCGCGGTCTGGGGAACACGCCAAGAACGTCGCAGCCTGGCGAGTGCGGCGTCGTGGTAGGTGAGAGGGTTCGCGGCATGATCCGCGCTGCGCAGCTTTGGCTCCTGGCGATTTGCCTGACGTGTGCTTGGTGCGCCCTTGCAGATGCCCAAGACGGACCGGCCGCCAACGCGGCTGCCGAGCCAGAACCCTCGCCGCTCCTTTCGGAGCCTCAAACCCCCGAACAGATGTTTGCGGCGGCGGTATTGCTGGTCGACCTCGCCCGTTTCGATTTGGCGAAGATTTACCTGACTCAGTTGGTGCAGTCCGATCCGTCGGACGAATTGCTGCTCCGCTTGCGCGACCAGCATGGCACGGGAGAGTTCTTGCGGCTGTCGCGCGTCAAGGAGTTGAACCCGCCCGCCCGGACGTTGCTCGATAAGTTGGATGCCGCATCCCGACGGCAAGCCCAAGACCCGGTGTTTGTCGAGCGGTTAGTCGCCCAATTGTTCACCACTCCGGTCCGGCGTGAATTAGCCATCCGCGAACTGCGGAATGCAGGACCCGTCGTCGTCCCGGAAATGCTGCGGTTGATGACCCTGCGGGAAAATCCCGCGGACCAGGACACGATTGTGCTGGCCTTGGTCGGCATGGGACGGCAAGTAGTGCCGGTCCTCTTGGGAGCCATGCAATCGCCGGTGGCGTCCATCCGCAATGGTGCGATCGAGGCCTTGCGGTTGTTGAAGGCTGCCGAGGCCGTGCCGTTCTTGTGGTCCCTTGGGTTTTCGCCGGGATCCGACCCGGGAACGGCCCATGCCGCCCGGCGGGCACTGGCCAGCATCACACTCGGCAACCCGGGCCTGATGGGCGGACTGTCTGCCTCTCGCGCCGTGGATGAACTGCGGTCCCACGCCTGGGGACTGTACACGCGGCAGCTTTCTTTGGCCGATCCCGCGGCGGATGGACAGCAAGACACGCTGACGATCTGGCGTTGGGATTCGACCACGGGCCGCCTCCGTCCGGAGGAAGTGCGTCGGGAACAGGCCGAGCTGGAGCTGGCCACCCAGTTGAGCCGCGAAGCGCTGTTGATTTCGCCCGATCGGTCCGATTTGCAGCGGCTCCATTTAGGGACGTTGCTGGCCACCGAAATCCAGCGGCGGGGCTGGGAGCAGCCTCTGTCACCGGCGGCGGATGGCATCTTGCAAGCGGCGATTTCCTCGGGGGAAAGCCTGTTATTGGACGTGTTGAGGGACGCCCTGCAATGGAAGCGCACGGATGCGGCTTGGGCGGCGTTGCAGGCACTGAATCAGATCGCGTCGCGCGAGGTGTTGCAAAGCGGAACGGGGGATGTATCGCCGGTTTTGGACGCCCTGAACTATCCCGATCCGCGGGTGCAATTCGCCGCAGCCATCGTGACGCTGCGGGCGGAACCCCGGGCGAGCTTCCCCTCGGCCAGCCGGGTCTTGGCCATTTTGCGCCGCGCCTTGACCGATCCCGGCCGGGCGCGGGCACTGGTGATCGACAGTGATCAGGACCGTGCCACCACCTTGGGAGGGTATCTCTTCGAACAGGGTTACGACCCTGTCACGGCGACGACCGGAAGGGAAGGCTTCACCCTCGCGGCGGAGAACACGGGCATCGAGCTGGTGGTGATTCATGCCAATGTCGTTCGCTGGGATCTGACCCAGACCGTGGCCAATTTTCGGGCGGATGCGCGCACGGCCTTTCTGCCGTTGGTGATCTACGGTCCCGACGAGGCCCGCCCGAAAACGCAGCGCTTGATCGCGCGGAATCAGCCAGCCATGTTCGCCGGGGATTCCCCCGCCGCTGCCGCCTTCTGGGAACAAGTGCTGCCGTTCGTCCGTAATTTCCGCACGCCCCCCATGTCTGGCCAGCAGCGTGCCGAGTTCAAGGCCCTCGCCGCCGACTGGTTGGCCACCATCGCCAACGGCCGCATGGCGGAGCTGTTCGATGTCAGGACCGCCGAAGCGGAATTGCTGGCACTGATCGAGGAGGTCGAGATCGTCGAGGACGTGCTGTCAACGCTGGTGGCAATCCCCTCCCGCAATGTGCAGACCCGGTTGGCGGAATTCACGATCAACTCCCGATTACCTAGGGACACGCGGCTGCTGGCGGCCAATCATCTCGCCGCCCATATCAACCGCTTCGGATTGGTCCTCTCCGCGGACGATGTTCAATCGCTGAAGGAGTTGTGGACCAGCACCTCGGATGTGGAGTTGCAGGTCGCGCTGGCGGGGATTTTGGGAGCGCTCAAGCCCTCCGCTGGTTTGATTGGTGAACGGCTGCGGCGAGTGAACATCCCCGCTGGTTCCGCGGCCCCCTGATAGGGTGGGCGACGAAGCCAGTCGACGCATCCGTCTCCTCCGGCGCTCCGGTTGGCGGACTCAAGCCAACCGGCAGACGCGCTCGAACGGCACATTTCTTCCTCACCCGTCGTTCCCTCCATGGACGGGACTTGGCGTTGCGGCCCCAGGCCGAGGCCTGCTGGGTCGGATCGTGGGCGATGGGTGACCGCCAGCTTGCGAACGATCGTTTCTGGTCAGACGGTGCCACCGGCCCAGGCGATTCCTAATCTTCAAGTTGGCAAGGATTTCTGCACTGCCGATTGGTTCTGGCATCCAATCTGCATGGAGATGGAAACGGACAAGCGCCCAGATATTTTGCGCGCTTTGTGTGCACATTTGGTGCGCATGTGCTTACAATTTGCGCTTAGTTGACGTCGGGCGTGGCAAGGAACGAGAAAAATCGGTAACATGGCTCTGTGAAGGACCACCGCCGTGCCGCAAGCTCGGTGGTGAATGCCAGTTATGACAGCACTCCGCACAATAGACCATCCGATGATGGGGCCGAGGGCTCACCCCGATGAGGCCGACGCCGGCTCTTTTGCGGGAATGATTGGCCGGTCACCGGCGATGCAAGAGGTCTACCGGCTGATCCGGCAGGTTGCCCCTTCCTCCGCAACCGTGTTGCTGCTGGGGGAAACCGGTACGGGCAAGGAACTTGCGGCTCGCGCCCTGCACGAGTTGAGCACTCGCTCGAGCGGACCGTTTATTCGGGTCAATTGTGGCGCGCTGAGCGAAAGCCTGCTCGAAAGCGAACTGTTCGGCCATGTGAAGGGGGCCTTCACGAATGCCATCGAGAACCGCACGGGTCGGTTCGAGGCGGCTCACGGCGGGACGATATTTCTTGACGAAGTCAACTCGATGAGCGCCCATTTGCAGGTGAAGCTGCTGCGGGTGCTCCAGGAGCAGGAGTTCGAGCGCGTCGGCGATTCGCGGACCATTCGAGTCGATTGCCGCATCATCGCGGCGACCAATCGCGACCTGGCCGCCGAAATCGAAGCCGGCCGGTTTCGCGAAGACCTGTACTATCGCCTGAATGTGGTGCCTATTTATCTGCCGGCCCTCCGGGAGCGGGTCGAAGACATTTTCGAACTGGCGCACTTTTTTTGCCGCCGCTATGCCGCGGAGAACGGTCGCAGTCCGCCCAGAATTTCCGATGAGGCGTTGGCCGCGCTCGGCAGCTACACCTGGCCCGGGAACGTGCGGGAACTGCAAAACTACATGGAACGAGCCATCGTGTTGTGCCCGAACGATGTGTTGACGGCGGACCTGCTGCCCCCGCATGTCCGCGGTCTGGCACCCATTCGCCTTGGCCGGGCGAAATCGGGTTCCTTGCAGACGTTGTGCAGCGAGCTGGTGGCGCTCGGCATCACGGAAGCCGGTGAAGCGGCGACGAACCTTCACGAGCGCGTGATGTCGCTGGTGGAGCGCGAAGTCATTTTGCAGGTGCTGCGATCCTGTCAGGGGACGCAAACCAAGGCGGCGACCCGGCTCGGCATCAATCGCAACACGCTGCACAAGAAAATCGAAGATTACCATCTGGAAACCGAAGCGCGGTGAACCTTGGCGGTAGGGCGGCAGCGTCCAACCCCAGTGCCGATTGACCGCGCTGTAGGGCAACGCCATAATACGGCTACCGCTCCGCTGTGCTGCAGCCTTCCTGCCGGCCGATTGAGTGGATACCGGGCATTTGGGCCGGTTTCTGCCGTGCTCCCCAAGTCGGCTGTTCTTCTTTTGGCACGTGTCGTTTCCCGCCGGCCGCCAGTCGTCGGCGGTCAGATCGCGGCGGGCGGTCCGTCGGCGTGGAGTTGCCATCATGGCCAAGGCGAAAAAGAAAGATTTGTTCGATGATTCGGTCATGACCTTCGGGGAGCACCTCGAAGTCTTGCGGCTCCATCTGATTCGCGCGTTGCTCGGCCTGGCCGTGGCCATGGTGTTCACGATGATTTTCGGCGAATCCATCATCCGCCTGATCCGTCAACCGATCGACGACGCCCTGGACCGCTACAGCGTGGTGATCAAACGGCAGGTGACAGTGCAGGACGATGTCGAAGGCTTCGATTTCTGGGGCTCCGTGAGCGGTTTTTTTCGCCACCAGTTTTTGCCGTCCAGCACCCCGACGGAGGCCGAGGTTCAAGAAGAGCGGCGGAAACAAACCGCGGCCGAACTTCAGCGGGTTGTCACCATCGAACTCTCGGCCTTCGAGCTGCTGCACCAACTGCACGAGGCGGCCCCGCACGAATTTGGCGAACCGCCCGCCAGCTTGAAAGATCGGATGCTGAAGCTGGATGCGGCGTCGGACGATTTCGCCGGGCTGCGGCGGGCGGTCAAGCGGATCGACGATCCGATCACGCTCAACGTGCAGGAGGCCTTCATGACGTACATCAAGGTGTCGCTGATTTCCGGTCTGGTGGTGGCCAGCCCATGGATTTTCTACCAGTTATGGCTGTTCGTCGCCGCTGGTCTGTATCCGCACGAACGGAAATACGTGTACACGTATCTGCCGATCAGCGTGGGCCTGTTCCTGAGCGGGGTGATTTTTTGCTTCTACGGCGTCTTTCCGACCGTGCTGGACTTCCTGCTGGGCTTCAACATCCGCATGGGAATCACCGCCCAAATCCGCATTTCGGAATGGATCAATTTCGCGGTGATGATGCCCTTGCTGTTCGGCATCAGCTTTCAGTTGCCGCTGGTGATGTTGTTTCTGCAGAAAATCTCCATTTTCCAGGTCAGCGACTACCGCCAGCGGCGGCGGCTGGCGATTTTGGCGATCGCGTTTCTGGCCATGATTTTGACTCCCACGCCCGACCCCATGAGCATGCTGCTGATGATGCTGCCCATGATGGGTCTGTACGAACTGGGCATCGTGTTGTGCGTCGTCACGCGGGAGAAAGGGGAGCTGACCACCGAGGCAGCCTGACGTTTCGCATGTCCCCTTCGCGCGGCCGCTGGACTTTGCGTGCCGATTGTTTGTTCCCTGTCGGTCACGCGGCGGCCGACGAGCACCAGCCCCGCGGTTGCCGCACTTTTCCCGCCGCGGCGGATTGTCGGCACGGACGGGTAGCACCGAAGCCCTCGCCTTACGGTGCCGTCGAGAACTTATGCACCGTGGTCTGGCGATAGATTTCTCCCGGTTTGAGCACCGTCGAGGGAAATTCGGGACGATTCGGTGAATCGGGAAAATGCTGTGCTTCCAGGCAGAAGGCGCCATGGCGCACGGCACGGCCGGTTTCCGGGGTGCCCTGAAGATGATTGCCCGTGTAGAGTTGGATCCCCGGTTCGGTCGTGGCGATTTCCAGCACGCGGCCCGAACGCGGGTCGAGAACCTTTGCCGCCGGGCGCAATGTGCCGAATTCGCCGTTGACCACGTAGCAATGGTCGTATCCGCCGTTGCCGTTCACGGTCTGGTCGATCCGTTCGCCGATCCGCCGCGGACTGCGAAAATCCATGGGTGTTCCCGCGACATCGGCCAACTCGCCGGTGGGAATCGAGCCTTCGTCCACCGGCAAGTAGCGGTCGCAATAGAGCGTCAATTCATGATCGAGAATCGTGCCTTGCCCCGCGCCGGCGAGGTTCCAGTAGGCATGGTTGGTCAGATTGAGTACCGTCGTTTGATCGGTTTCGGCACGGTAATCGAGCCGCAGTTCGTTCTCGTTGTTGAGCGTGTACGTCACTTCGACCCGCAAGGTGCCCGGATAGCCTTCTTCGCCATCGGGGCTGACGTAGGAGAAGCGGACGCCCACCGCGTCGTCGCCGTCGACCCGCTCGTGGTCCCACACCCGCTTGATGAAACTGACCTTGCCTCCATGCAGATGATGCGGTCCGTTGTTGGTGGCGAGCTGGTATTCGCGGCCATCGAGGGTGAACTTGCCAAAGGCGATGCGGTTGGCATAACGCCCGCAGATGCCGCCGAAATACGGCGCGTTCGCTTCGTAGCCCGCGAGGTCGGAGAAGTGCAGCGTGACGTTCGCGATTTCGCCCTTGCGGTCGGGAACTCGCACCGCCGTGATGATCGCCCCGAGGTTGATCAGGCCCACTTGCATGCCGCGACGATTGACCAGCGTGTAATGGACGATCGGTTGTCCGTCCGCCGTTTCGCCGAACGGTTCGCTTTGCACGGTCAACATCGCAAGGTCCTCAGAGGAAGCGGTAGCCTCAGCCGTCGCGGCTTCATGCAGCGACGGGGGGGGCGGCGTGGGCTGACTGATCACTCCGCCACATCCGACGGCAAGCCAACTCGCCACGATGCAACCCACCCCTGCACAACGTGGTGCCATGACGCCTTTCTCCCGCAAGACCGGGGCTACCTGCCGACCGGCTATCTTGAGTCGTCGCCATCCCAGGGTCAAGGGTTCGTCAGCGCACCCCCGGGCAACCGGGCAACCGGGCAACCGGGCAACTGGGCAACCAGGCAACTGGGCAACTGGGCGAACGCGGGCGAACGAAATGGCCGACCGACAGACAGCATCCGACCGTTGCACCAACGATCAACCCCTGGAGGCGCAGACCAGCCGCTGTCGGTGCTTGCCTGCGACGGCTGCCGTCGATGCCGGCCAACAACCTCGTGTCGCGACGCACGCCCCGCGGCTCCGTAAACCCTTCGCCAGTGCCAGCCTGGCTCCGAAGCACTGGAACCAAGAGGACGACGTGGTGTCGTTCCGTCAAGCGACGGCCTCGCCGGCGGGGGACCAACCCGGCATGGGGGTCGAATGCCGCACTGGCTCGGCGAATCGCTGCGCCAGACGTACCGACTCGCAGAGGGCGGCCACTCCCTCTGCCGAATCAGCAAATTCCCACATGTGCTCGGCCCGGTAGGTTTGCCCGGGTTCGAGCCGAGGCAGCCGTCCCCGCGCGCGTTCGTAGGCGCGAAAGTTGGGGAAGTTGACCCCGGGTTCGATGCCGGTGACATAACCGTCTCGTTCGTCCTGCGTGTTTTTCCAGATCGTCAGGCAAGGCAGTTGGAGGGTTTGATAATGCACCGCGAAGCCCGCGGTTTCCGCCGCGTTCTTCAGCAGCGCAGTGCTCCAGCCGCAAGCGCCGGCCACAGGCAGGTAATAGTAGGCCTGTTCGGCAAAGCCCGGCGTGGGACCCTCGTACCGTGGGAGGTCGGCCACGCCTTCGGCCGAACGGGGATCCCGCGGGGCGACGGCACGATGGGCGATGACTGTTTCGGCGCCGGCCTCGAGAAAGGGGCGGCCGATGTTGATGTGATACAGCAGCGACAACTCGGTCGCCGCGCCCCCGAGATTGGTGATTTCGTCAATCAGATGGCAAATGGCTGAACCGGCCTTGAGACGCAGCGTCGACGTCAATCTCAAGCAGGGACCGAACATCGTGGTTTCGTCGACGATGCCTCGCAATTCGATCCAACCGGCCCCGTCCGTCTCGATCCGTACTTCGACAAAATGGGCGGGCAGATTGGCGATCCGCCCGTGCAACGTCACCGCCGTGGAGCCGTCCTGGCCCGGCGGACCGTTGAAGGCCAGCCCGCAGCGGCACATCAGTTCGTTGAACCCGTTGAGCCACCCCAGTCCATTACGGTCGTGCAAATTGACGTAATGAGGATGAACAGGGCGCGGCACGGGCGACTTCCAGCCAAGGGGCAAACTGCGGAAACGCCCCTTCCAGACGCCCATGCCGCGGGTGGGGAGAACGAACAGCGTCAGCGGGCCATTGCACACCTCCACCACCTGCACCCCCTCGGACTGGCCTCCGTGCAGGGGATAGGTACGAACAAACCAATCGGCCGCCCCGGCGAGGGATAAGTCGGGCGACGCGCGCCATTCGCCGCGCTCGATGTGCAAGTTGGCTTCGGCATCGGTCAGGACAATCCGCTGGCCGGTCATGGGAGATCCCTGAGATGTAACCGATTTGATGGAAAAAGTTCGCCGAAATCGACAGTCTAAGACACTTTTGACGCCTGTGCCAACCCGTGGTTCCCTGTTCCCAAGCCGTGAAACGGCCGTGGCATGGTTCCCGCTCTCGGGGAGAGCGGCTGGGACGAAAGCCGGCAGAGATGCCTCGGAGCGGGCCGTGCGTCCAGGTTGTACCCCGTCTCCGTGAGAATCGCACTCATGTCAGATCATCATGATCTTGATGTTTCCGAGCGACCCTATTCTCAGGCCTGGTATCAACGGCTGAAGCGCACGCTGGGGGAAATCACGTGCCGCCAACTGGGCCTGTATGCGATCCCCGATGACTTTTTGCTGTCGGTGGTCATTCCGGTTTACAACGAGGAACGCACCCTGGCGACGCTGGTCGAGCGCGTTCGCGCCGTACCGATCCGCAAGGAAATCATTCTCGTGGACGATGCCTCCCGCGATTCGAGTCGGCAAATCCTGGAGCGATTGGCGGCCGAGGCGGCAGCCAACCCCGATCCGTTGAATACCATCGTGGTGTACTTTCACGAGGTGAATCAGGGAAAAGGAGCGGCCTGCAAGACGGGATTTTCGCTGTGCCGAGGCGATGTCGCCATCATTCAAGATGCCGATCTGGAATACGATCCGGCGGAATATCCGCGGCTGCTGCGTCCGATCGTGGAGGGCAAGGCCGACGTCGTGTTTGGCAGCCGCTTCCTGGGGGATCAGGAGCACCGCATTCTGTACTATCGTCATTATCTGGCGAACACGTTCCTGACGATGGTCTCCAACCTGTTCACCAATTTGAACCTCAGCGACATGGAGACGTGCTACAAGGTCTTCAAGCGCGAGGCGCTGCAAGACATTTGGCCGACACTGAAGCAGAAGCGATTCGGGATCGAGCCGGAGTTGACGGCCAAGGTGGCGCGGCGCGGCTATCGGGTGTATGAACTGGCCGTGAGCTATTCGGGCCGCACCTACGAACAGGGCAAGCACATTCGTCCCAAGGATGGGTTGAATGCCCTGTGGTGCATCTTCCGGTACTGGTGGGCCGATTGAGCCGGCCGCCCCCGCGCCGCTGGCGAAAAATCTCCAAAATTTTTTCGCCTTCCGGCAAGTTCGTGGGGCGCGCCGACGCCGGTTGTGTTAGCATCTCCGCCCTGCGGCGTGCTGGGCCCGCCGCTTCGCAGCGAAAGAAAGGATGCGATCGATGCGAGTTCTTGCCCGGGACTGGACAGCCTCACAAGGTTCCTCGCGCCCCCGTCCGGCGATCTGGCGGGGCCGCGGCAGCACAGTCCTTGAGCCGCAGCGCGCCGCCGAACATTGACGGCCTCGCGCGCCAGTTCGCCCTTCAGAGGGGCTTTATCGCCGCACGCCCGGAGCGAAGTTCGTCGCGCAGGGGTGGCTCGGCACGAGAGCACCGCGCCACGGATGAGTCATACGACAGCGGCCTGAATTTGGGGGGCCGCCGACACAGCCCGACAAGGAGGTTTGGCATGTATCGTTTTCAGGAAGAGCTTCAGCCGTTGTTGGACTCGGCCCGCGAACGGGGCTACATCACGTTTACCCAGGTCGATCAATACCTGCCCAGCGAGGGGGGGGATCCGGCCATGGTCGACGAACTGATTCTCGCCATGGAAGACCTCGGCTGCGACGTGATCGAGGATCAGGCGCAGTTCCCCGATGAAGAGCCGGTGTCCATTCCCGAGACGATGCTCGAGCCCGAGCCGCTCTCGTCCTCGCGCGATCCGATTCGCATGTACCTCAGTCAGATGGGGCACATTCCGCTCCTGTCGCGCGAACGGGAAATCTACCTCGCCAAGCAGATTGAGCTGACCCGGCGGTGGTTTCGCCGGCGGATGCTGGAGTCGGATTTTGCCGTTCGCCTGGCAGTGGAAATCGTGGAGAAAGTGCGCAACGGCGAATTGCCCTTCGAGCGGACGCTGCGGACCTCGGAAACCGAAAACATCCGCAAGGAGCAGATCCTCGGCCGGATGCCCCACAACCTGCCGACCATACACCGATTGCTCGAGGAAAACGCCCGCGATTACGCCCTGCTGACTCAGCCCGACGTGGCGGAAGAAGAGGCCGCCACGGCGCGCACCCGGATGGCCCTGCGGCGCCGCAAGCTGGCCACGCTCTGCGAGGAGCTGAGCGTTCGCACCCAAAGATTGCAGCCCATCATGCGCCGCATGCAGCAGGTCGCCGAGCGGATGCGCTCCCTGCAAGCGACCATGCGCGAGCGCATGAACCGTTCCGTGCCGACCGCGGCGCGCGACATCGAATCGGCCCGGCAGGAACTTGCCGACCTGGCGCAGCAGGTGTACGAGTCTCCCGAAGCCTTCTGCGCGCGAGTCGCCGCCGTGACGGCGAAATTCGATCAATGGACCAAGGCGAAGCAATTGCTGTCGAGCGGCAATTTACGGCTGGTGGTGTCGATTGCCAAGAAGTACCGGAACCGTGGATTGAGCTTTCTCGACTTGATTCAGGAAGGCAACGCGGGGTTGATGCGCGGCGTGGAGAAATACGAATTCCGCCGGGGCTACAAGTTCTCGACGTATGCCACCTGGTGGATTCGCCAGGCGATCACCCGGGCTGTGGCCGACCACGCCCGCACCATTCGCATTCCCGTGCACATGTTCCAATGCATTTCCCAACTCAAGGCCCGCGCGGAAGCCATTCGGCAAGAAACGGGCCGTGATCCGTCGATGGAAGAGTTGGCGGCAGCCGTGGGCATGGGGGTTGACGAAACCGAACGCATCATGAAGACCTGGCGACACCCCGTGAGCCTCGATACGCCGGTGGGCGAAAGCGAGGACAGCAGCTTCGGCGACTTCCTCGAAGACAACAACGAGCGGTCTCCGGCCGAATCGGCCACGCATCAAATGCTGCGCCGCAAAATCGAACATGTGCTGCGCAGCCTCACCTACCGCGAGCGCGAAATCATCAAGCTGCGGTACGGATTGGGAGACGGCTACAGCTACACCCTCGAGGAAACGGGACGCATCTTCAACGTGACCCGCGAACGCATTCGGCAGATCGAATCGAAGGCGCTCCGCAAGCTCCAGCAGGCCACGCGGGCCGAGCAGCTCCGTGGTTTCGTTGAAGATCTGCTCCCCAAGGTGTTGGAAAACGTCCAGGCCGGCGGGGAGCAGGAACCCGCCGACGATGAGGAGGTATTCCAGGCGGAAGCCGCCTGACGCCGGTACATCATCCCCAGCGGAGGCGTGGTGCTGCCAGGGATCGCGTCGCCGTGCTGAAACAGGTGGACCTGCGCGGTGTTGTCAGTCGGAGCGGCACGCCGCAGGCGGAACACGCTTGCGGCGCCGCCGTCCGCGCCTGGTGGTGATACCGGCGCGAGCGACGGAGTCGCAAGCCGAGGCGCGTGGAAAGAACTCGTGCGGCCACAGGCCGGGCGCACTCTCCGCGGGGAGACGGTCCCCAAGAATGGGCCCCAGCCGCCAGAGGGGTCCTCAACGAACGCCGCCGCGGATCACGCGCCTTTGTATTCGGAAATGCGATTGCGCAGGAGCAACGGCGGCAATACCGTATCGTGACCGCGAAGGACGTAGCGCATCACGTAAGCGTCTTCGTGGGTATCGGGATAGTAGCCCCGGAGGACGGCGGTGGCGACGAACTCCTGGCTGCGAAAGAAGAGTTGGGCCGGCAGGTTGCCTTCGCGCACTTCCAGGCGGATTTCATTCCGGCGCTGCTGGGTGAGCTTGTGCGTGAGTTTTTCGACCATCTGGCTGCCGACGCCTTGGCGGCGGGCCCACGGGGCGACGGCGAAATTGAGGACGTGCAATTGCGACTTCAGCAGTTCGTAGATCATGAAGCCGACAATGCGCTCCTGATGTTCGGCCACCATGCCGATGCAGTTCCGCTGGCGCAGACACGTCAGGAAATCTTCTTCGGTCCAGGCATAATCGAAGCTTTGCTGCTCGATCTCCAGCACCTCGGGCATGTCGCGACGAATCATCCAGCGGATTTGTACGCCGCACCGCTGATGCGGAACGTGTCCGTAACTCATGTGGGCGTCCTTGCCACTTGAGGCGCGGAGGACACCACCAACTCCCTGCCCTGCCGGGAGGTCAGCCGCGTGAGAGGCAGAGGCAGTCGTCGGCGGCATCCGATGAGAAATGATGGGGGAGAATATCGACTGCTTCCAAATCCCTCAATGCCAATTTCGCGAAAAGTTCATTCGTGTGCCGTCCGACTCTCGGGCGGCTGGGATCACGCGCATCTGCCCCGAGAGTCTCCCCGATTGGTCCCGCGCGGCGGACGAACCTCCCGCCGGCGATGTGGAACGAGCAAGCCCTCGTCCCGGCGGAGCATGTCGCCGCGCGGCTTACCGGTCGGTGATGCTCAGTTTGATTTCGTCGGAGTTCCCCTTCAATTCCGGGGCGTACATGGCCGCTGCCCGAGCCGGCAAGGCGCTGAACCGTCCGGGGATTTCGGCCCGCAGGCGATAAGTCAGGGAATGCCGGCCGCGCGGCAGGGCGCGGACGAAAAACGCCGCCCGCTCATCGCGGTATTCCACGTACGCGCCCAGGGGATGGCCGACGTAGCCGCTGCGCAGGTCGACCGGTTCGCAACCAGCCGCCTTGAAGTCTTCAAACACCAGATATTCGTAATCGTTCTTGCTTTCGAGGATCAATTCCACCTCGATCAGGTCGCCGCTAGTCACTTCGGCCTGATTCGCCAATTCCGACCGATCGTAATGGACGACGCGCTGTCGAAGGGCCTGGCCGCGCGACCCCGCCACGTCGGCGGTTTTCTCGGAGCGGGTGAGTTTGTACAGCTTGCGCTCGATCTTCACTTCCAGACCGGCCCGCGTGATGAACTCTTCCAGAGTGAAATTCATTACATAGGCGTTGTAGTAGAGAGGGCCGGTCCCCTGTTTGCGGAATTCCAGCAGATGCTGGCCCGTTGTCAGTGCCTCTCCGGTCAGCGTGAAGGTGTTGTCGAGCGTGAACAGATTGGACGGGTCGACTTGGACCTCCTTGACCTTGCGGCCGTCGAGCCACAGTTCGAGAGTGAAGTCCGGCCGGTCTTCGCCGCTGGCCATGAGGAATTCGGCCAGGGCCTCGATGCACAAGGCCGTGTCGCGGGTGCTGTCCCAATAAGTGGCGTGCTTGCGGTTATTCAACAAGTACTTCACCAGGCGCGCCCCCCGCGGATCTTGCGGATTGACCCGCGTAAGCAGCTTCAGATAGTAGGCATTGGCCTCGATCGCCGAGCCATACCAGAACCACCAGGCATTGTCTTCGGGCAGTCGCAGATACGCCGTTTGGTTCTCGTCGTCCTGCACCAGAAACTGTTCGATGTTTTGCAGAATCATGGTTAGCTTGTCGGCGTCCCGCTGCTGGTGCAGCGCCAGCCCAAACAGCGCCTTGGCGTACACTGGCAGGTGCAGCCGATCGCGATACAGGAAGTCGCGCATGGCGTCGTGCGCAATGTCCGCATCGACCAGCACCATGTACACCAGCGCGTCGAGCGCATCGCAATGTTCTTTCCACGGTCGAGTTTTCGTGGCGGCGTTGGCGAGCCGCTGGACCTGCTCCTGCTGATAGTTCTTGAGCCATTCCAGACCGCGCTCCAGCACGCCGGGAACCAAGGCCACATCGTGGGCGCGGGCGATTTGCAGCCCGTGCACCACCACGGCGGTGGTGTGCGGATAGGAATGCTCGCCAAAGCCGCTGAACCAGCCCCAGCCGCCGTCGCTGAGTTGCATGGCGGTCAGCCGATCGACGTTTTCCTTGACGATGGCGGCGACTTCCTCGGGATCGAACACGGGATTGCGGTCGAATCGCCGCCAGCGGCGGGCGCGCTCGCTGGCGTCTCCCAGTTCCTGCGGGTTCAGGTTGGTGCGCTTGTCCCGAATGGCCCGCAAATCGAGTTGCATCCGCTGGAGAATGCGGTGCGTGATCACGGCGGGCAAAAAACGGTTCAGGGTTTGTTCAGTGCAGCCGTAGGGGTAGTCCACCAGATACGGCAGCGCGTCGACCATGGCTCCCGCCAATGTGGGCGAAAATCGCACTTCCAGACGGGATTCGCCGACACGTCGGGCGGCCGGAACGTGGAACTCCACGCGGCCGGCGACGTCTTGCGGCCGCAGCGCGCCGCTGAACGCCTCCTGCTTCAGCATGCCGTGCACATACACGGGAAACCGTTGTTGCATGGCGTCCGATTCCGTGTCGGTCAGCGCCTTCATCCGTACCACGGCCAGACCCTCCTTCACCACCTTCACCCGCCAGTCGACGCGCTGTTCGCCCTGGGCGGCGATGTTCACGGTGGTAGCGGCTGGTCCGAGCACCTCCAGACAGTCCCCTTCCAGTTCCAGCACCGCCTGCACCGATTTGTCGGCCGGCAAGTCATTGTGGATATTCGCCGACAGCACCACTTCATCCGTTTCGACAAAAAACCGCGGCGCTTGCAACCGCAGGAGCAGATTCTTTTTCGTCGTGATCTCCGCCGTCCCTTCCCCAACCTTGGTGCCCGGACCCAGCGCCCAGACTTTCGCCTTCCACGCCGTCAGATTCTCCGGCATGGTGAATTGGACTTCGGCGAAGCCGTCGGGATCGGTCACCAGGGTCGCGTTCCAATAGGCTGTGTCGGCGAAGTTCTGGCGAACGCTGGGCTGCACCAGGGCTGCCTCTGCCGCCTTGTCCGCCAGCTCGGCCGATGCGTTCAAGGCCAAGGCACGATCGGCCCCGGGGGCTGGGGCCGCGCTTGCGGGTGCCTGTAGCTCGGCAGCGGCCCCATTGCGGAGGACCGCGCCACCCATGCCCCCGGGCATCGCTCCGCGGCGGCTCTGCTGTTTTCGTAGGGGAAGGCCGTCGGCCTCGAGTAACTCATCCTCCAGGTCCCCGAACACTCCCAAGGCCGCCAGCGTTGGCTCGTTCGGCCGGACGATGTTGTAGGTGGTGCGATCGAGAGTGGACTCGCGGTAGGGATAATGGCTCCGCCGCCATTTCCAGAAAAACTCGCGAATCTCCGGCACATTCGTTCCGCCCGCGATGTATTCCACGCTTCGATCAAACACGCTCAACACCGTGGCGCCGACAAACGGCTTACCGTCGCTGCCTTTCAGTCGCACCTTGATCGTCGCGGGGGCTCCCGGCTGATATTCGCGTGCCGATGGCTCCACCTGCACATCGATCACGCGCTGCTCGGGGGGCACGATCACCTCCCGCAGCTCTTGATGGTATTGGCCGTCGGCGAGGGTAATCGCCTCGATGAAGAAATTGGGCATGTCCTTGGCCGCGACCACCACTTCCGCCAATTGGCTTTTGCCGCGGAGCCGGAGCACCTGCGGCGGCAGATAGATGCCGTTCGAGGGGCGCAAGAACAGCACCACGGCGGCATCGGGGCGATTGACGTTGATCAGCAGCCGCACCGTCTCTCCCGGGCGGTATTCCCGCTGGTCGGTGATCAATTCCAGGTCGTTGAAGCGGAATTCGCGACCGTCGAAGCCCGGTCCTCGGACCACGAACAGATAGCCTCCTTCCCGCGTCCGCTGCTGGTCGTCGGTAAGGCGGTACGACAAGCGGTATTGACCCGCCGCCGAGGCCGCCAGGCGCTGGCGGGCTTGCCCCTGTTCATCGGTGTTCACGTCCCACGATTGCACCTCGGTTTCGATGGGTTGCTGCTGGTCGTCGTAGCGAATGCGGTACAACGTCAGCTTGCCTTTGCCGCGCACCGGCTGGTGATCCAGCGTGTAGGCCGCCACGCTGGCTTCGATCGTCTGTCCCACGTGATAGTGGCCGCGGTCGACCCACACCGAAACTTGAAAAGGCTGTCGCGCCACAAGGACAGTACCCTGTCCGACGATGGTGCGGCGGGATTGATCCACCACTTCCGCCGTGATCTGGTAGGCGTGATCGTGCTGGCCGTGCAGTTCTTTGGCGGGAAGCGTGTCGATGTCGACGGACACCGTGCCTTCCGGACCGATGTCGACCTCCTGTTCCGCAACCAGTTCGGGCGGCTCCGCGCCGCGGTGCCACCACCAGGGCACGGGACGCAGGCAGCCCCACTCCTGGAAGCCGGGATACCAGAGATAATCCGCGGCGAACCACCAGTAACCCCGCCCATAAAACCAATCCCACCGCCCCGCGGGATACCACTGGGCCGCATGGCGCGTGCGTTCGACCTTGTACTTCACGCGGGCCTTGGTCACGGGACCGCCGAAATAGTAGCGGGCCGAGATGGTCGCCGTGATCTTCTCGCCCAACTGCACCGGTTCCCGAGGGGCCTCCACGGTCACCTCATACTCGGGTTTTTTGTATTCCTCCACGCGGAACGAGCCGCCGCCGAGATCCTTCAGATAAAGCTGATACACTCCCAGCGGGGCGTTTTTCGGTAGCGGAAATTCGCCGGCAATGCCGCCGTAGTCATCCGCCACCATCGACTTCTCAAACACTTTGTCCCCTTGCGGATTGTGGATCAGCACCACAAACGACTTGCCGGCGAAGGGGGATGCGTCCGGTTGGTCGTATCTGGCCTGCCCCACCCAGCATTTGAACTGCACGGTTTGTTCGGGTCGGTACACCGGCCGGTCGGTGATCGTGTAAACCTTGGTGGCCTGATACGTGGCATCGTAATAGCGCTCGAACCACACGTGGGAGAAACCCAAGTACGCCAACCGTCCGGCGTCGGTGCGGGCAATGGCCACCCATTGATAATCCCGCGGCATCCGCCGTTCTTCCAGCAGGACCTGGCCATCCTGAGTGGTGAATTCCGCAAACTGCTTCGTGAGGACGACGGGACGGTTGGGAGTTCGCGGCTGGTTCTCGAATTTCCAGCCGAAGAACTCGACGTGGGCCTTGGGAATCGGCTGTCCTGTCACGGCGTCGGCCACGTAGTACCACACCTTGCCGTCCAGCGGCTTGCGGACGATCGCCGTATCGGCGACCCACACTAGACAGCGGCTTGTGTTGCCGTCCTTCAATTGAGCCGTCACAAAATAGGCGCCGGCTTTTTGCAAGGGTGTGGAGAGAGTGATGATCCGGTCCCGGTGTTCGCTCCGCGGTTCCAGGTCGAGCGACCAGCGGGCCACCGGTTCGCCGAGATACCGAGCGCCGTTCTCGCTCACCAATCGATGGCCGATCTCGCCGATGTTGATCTTGTCCCAATCCACCTGACGCGGGTTGCCTTGCAGATAAGCCTTCAGATCGGCCAGCAACAACTCGATGTTGACCGGCCTGGCTTCCAGATTCATTTGCCGGGCGTTGCGGAAGCGAAACTCCAGCGTGGCACCCTTTCCGGCCGGCTGCACCTTTCCGGCCTCGAAGCGCCCCCAATTCCCGACCACCTGCTGCCAGCGCTTGTTCCGGTAATCCTGGTCGCCAAACGTCTCCAGCGCCTGCTTCCAAGCGGCTGCCGCCTTGACGTATTGCCGACGGTCTTCGTAGATCTGCGCGATCTGATCGGCCGCCGGGCCGGCAAAACGGTCGGCCGCGCCTCCGGCGGCAATCGCCTGAAACACTTTGAGCGGATTGAATTCTGCCGGCAGGTGGAAGCGTTTCACGCCGGTCGCCAGGCGGGCAATGGTTTCCTCGTCGGAAAGCGTGTGGACCGCGAAGGGGCCGGTCTGCTCATCCAGGCCGCGATCACCGTCGGATCGCGCGGGCCGAAAATAGCCCATGGTGTGCACGCCGAACTGGCTGTGCAGGAATTGGGCCCAACTCATCTCGAGTTCGCTGCGGAGCGACTCATCGTTGCGGATCGCTTCGGCCATCAGCCAACGCCAGCGCTGTCCATCATTCTGGGCTTCGGCCAGCGACGGGGGAACCGGGTAAAAGACAGGATTCCCCTCGACATCCACCGGAGCGCCAGGAGTCCCGCCATGCCATCCGCGGAACCAACGCCCCGGTTCGTAATCCGGCAATTCGTTCAGATCGGTCAGAATTTGCAGCTTCCACGAATCAGCGCCTCTCTCTCCACTCGCCACGGCTTCGGCAAAGCCGCGGTAGAACTGGGCGACCGACTTGCGCTCCCCCTCCTGCGGCAGATGCGGCAGCGCCTGCTGGAAAAGCTGCAAGGCTCGCACGCGATCGCGAGCGAACGACGTGACCGGCGTGCCGCCTCCCCGCCTTCCCCCGCGCAAGAATTTTCCGCCAATCAAAGTGCCGAAATGTTCCACTTCCAAATAACTCTCTGCCACAGCCTGCAACAGCCGCCAGTTTTGCGGATGAACGGCGGCAGCTTTCTCGACGAATTCGTCGAATTCCTCGATGCGACCGAGTTGTCGCAGTGACTGAATGCCGCCTCGGAGGTCGTTGGCGACTTCCAGCGGGTTACTCTCCGGCGCGAGCACGAGGGCCCGAAAGCCGCGGTATGCCAACTCGAAATTTCCGTCCTGCAAATGCTGGCGCGCTGTTTCGCGGGTCGCCGACTCATCCGCGGGTTCCGCCGCGGCCAACCAGACCAATCCCGTCACTGCCGCAACTGTCGACCAACCCAGCAGCGATTTCATGTGCTTCCTTTCCGGGGCATTCGCCACGAACCGTCCTGTTGCCGGAAGTATATCAGCCCCTTGTGTGTACCACCCGCATCCCGATTGTTCCGAGGGTGGCGGTGGTTCCAGTACGGGAATTCGGAACACATTCACTGGAGACCAAAAGGCTGGCTTTCCCGTGACAGCACTTTCGCAACGACAAAAACGAGCAAGCCGTCCAATGAGACGCGGCCAGAGTCGCTAAAGTTCCCCGGTTCCGACCACATCCGCCTGCGGAGCGGTTGCCCGGGCGCGCAGTCGAAATTGAACCCTTGAACGCCTGACTGCCGACCGTTACACTGACACCGACCACGGTGGGTATAGCTCAGTTGGTAGAGCGCCAGATTGTGGTTCTGGATGTCGCCGGTTCGAGCCCGGTTACCCACCCTTCCGCAGCCCTGTCCACGACCTGGTTGACCAGGGATAAATCAAGTGGCACAACGAGTTGCGCTCGGACGTTGGTTCCCGAGTCGAGTTTCCTTGCCGCGCGTGCCGGTCTTTTCCTGAGCGCGCCGAAGCCTAACCCGCGACTGGGTGGATGTTCCGAGCTTTCGCAGGATGGGGGACGGACGTTCCTGCGTGGCCGCGTTGACGTGCGAGTTTGTTCAAACAAACACGTCCCGTCGGCGGACGTTGCAACGGTGCCCATGTCCCATTCCGGGGGCGCGATCCGCCAACCGCATCCGAGACAAATCTTGATTGCGGGGGACGCGCACTCCAGCCGTCAACGCCCCGGATCCGAGGGAAGCGGGTTCCCCGCCGGCGCCAGCCGCAATTTCGTTTCCATGTAGCCGCAATAGAACACGGGCACGACGAACAGCGAGATCAGCTCGATCAACATGCCAAAGAACACGGGCAGCGCCATGGATCGGGCCACATCGGCGCCGCGGCCGGTGGCCAACATCACGGGCAGCAAGGCGGCGAAGGTCGTGAAGGCGGTCATCAGGCAGGGGCGAATTCGCCGCCGGCCCGCAGCGACCGTCGCTTCCCGCAAATCGTGGACGGTGCGCATCGGTCGTGATTGAAAGAGTTGCTCCATATATGTGGCGATCACGACTCCATCATCCTCAGCGATGCCAATGAGGGCGATAATGCCGACCCAGATCGCCGTGTTCATTTCAATATTATAAAGTCCCAGCCCGATGAGTGCCCCGCCGATGGCAATCGGGATTTGCGAGAAGATAATCAACGTGAGCGTCCATTTGCGGAAGTTGAGATAAATCAGCAGCAAGTCGATTAGAATGACCAGCGGGATGATCACGGCCAGGCGGCGGTTGGCCTCGATCTGGTTTTGGAACGAACCCACGGGGAGCAGTGCATAGCCGGCCGGCAGCCGCAGCTCACCTTCGGCTTGTGCTCTTCGCAGATGCTGTTCCACGGCGTCAATCGTTTCCAGGTCGCCGGCCAGCCCGGAGGGGGCGAAGGTCACATGAGCCACCAGACGTGCATCTTCGCTGCTGATCATCCCCGGTCCCCAATGGGTGTTCATCCGGGCGAGTGCCGCGAGGGGGACGACCGTTCCCGATTCCGTGACCACCGGCAGCCGCGGCAGATCGTCAATCCGTTCCCGGAGGTTGCGCTGGTAGCGGATACGGATGGGGTAGCGCTCGCGGCCCTCCACCGTCATCGTGAGATTCATCCCCCCTAACGCGGTTTCAATGATCTGATTGACGGCCTTCGTCGACATGCCGAAGCGCGCGGCGGCCTCGCGATCGATCTCGAATTCCACATAGGGCACGCCGAGCACAATGTCGGGATTGACCGTGGCGCCATTGACGTGCGGCACCAGCCGAAGTTGCTGGGCGACCTGCCGCGAAGCGTCGGCAAGCCCTTCCAGGTTGTCGCCATAGATGCGGATGGCCATGGGGGCCTTGATCCCGCTTTGCAGCATTACGACGCGGCCTTCGATGGGTTGCAGCGGAGAGGCGGGTGTCACGCCCGGAAGGGTGGCCACGGCGTTGATCTGCTCCCAAATGCCGCGGATGGTCATGCCGGGCCGCCATTCCCGTTCGGGTTTGAGCAGTACATACGTTTCGATCATCACGCCCGGTGCGGGATCGAGCGCCGATTCGACACGTCCCAGTTTGCCGAGCACGTGTTCCACTTCGGGAATTTCACGGATCAGTGCATCCTGTGTTTGCAGGACTTCCATGCCTTGGGAAAAGCTGGCCGCCGGATAAAGCGTGGGCATGTAGAACCAGGTGCCTTCATCCAAGGCGATCCAGTCATCCGTGCGCAGGCCGGGCAAACGATGTTTGAGGGAGGCGTAACCTGGGACGGTATTCAGCTCGGCACCCGCCAGGCGGGCCAGGTGCTCGAGGGGCAGCAACAACGCGGGCAGTCCAAACCAGGCCCCGGCCCCCAAAGCCACGATGCCCGCCGGCACGAAGGCGAAACTCGCTTTGTGGGCGAGCAAACAGCGCAAGACCGGTTCGTAGATCCACAGGATCAAGCGGCTGGTCGGATTCTCTTCGATGGGTCGCAGTCGCTCTTGCGACAGTAGGATCGTCAATCCGGCCACCAGCAGCCCCACCACCGCTGCGGATGCCTCTCGCGGCCATGGCGACCAGCCATCGAACCATGGGTGCCACAACAACACCGTGGCGAGCGCGCCGGCCGCACCACCAGCCATCGTCGCCAGCATCGTGCGCCCGCGAGACCAATGGGAGCTGTACAGCAACAGGCGGCACAGCGCTGGCACCAACAACACCGCCACCAGGAGTGCCGCAAACATGGCAAAGGTCTTGGTCCAAGCCAGGGGGGCAAACAGTTTCAGATCGCGTCCGGTGAGGAAGAAGATCGGCAGAAAACTGACGATGGTCGTGGAGACCCCGGTGATCACGGCGGGGGCCACTTCCCGCGTGGCTTCGATGATGACTGCGGCGCGGCTGTCCGCCTCGGCGGCGCGGCTCAGATCCCCCCGGCTATTCCGTCCGCGCTCCCACTCCACCAAATGTTGATAGATGTTCTCGGAAATGATGATCCCCAGATCGGCGACCTCGCCGATGGCAATGGCAATTCCGGCCAGCGACATGATGTTGGCGTCGATGTGCAGCCATTTCATGCCTATGAAGGACATCAGCACCGTCAAGGGCAAGGTCACCGCCACGGTCAAGCTGGCCCGCACATGCAGCAGGAATAACACAATCACCACGGCGGTGATCAGCAGTTCTTCCCTGAGTGCTCCGATGAGGGTTGCCACGGTTTCGTCGATGAGTCCCGTGCGGTCATACACCGGCACGATGCGCACGCCGTTCAAGGCCGGTTCGATCTGCTGAAGTTTTTGTCGCACCCGCTGGATCACCGCCCGCGGGTTCTCCCCGAAACGCATCACCACCACGCCGCCGACCGCCTCGGCGCCATTCAGGTCCAGCGCGCCGCTGCGAAAATCGGGACCAAGCTGCACCTGGCCGAGATCGCGAATCCGCACGGGCACGCCGTCGCGCGAGGCGACCACCGTTTGCTCAATATCGGCAAGCGATTGAGCGATGTTCTTGTTGTGGCCGATAAATCCCCGGCCGCGGATCACATATTCCATCCCTCCCGATTCGACAGTTTTAGCGCCCACGTCGATGTTCGAACTCTTGACCGCTTCAATCAGCCGCTCTAAGGGAAGATCATGAAACCGCAGGGCCGCCGGATCGACTTCAATCTGATATTGGCGGACGTAGCCGCCCACGCTAGCCACTTCGCTCACACCCTGGACCGACTGCAATTCGTACTTGATGACGTAGTCCTGAAGGCTGCGCAGGTCGGCCAGATTCATTTCCGGCGGGCCTTGCAGGACGTAGTAAAAGATCTGTCCCAGCGCGGTGGCATCGGGACCAAGCGTGGGCGTCACGCCTTCGGGCAGCAAGGATGCGGCACTGCCCAGTCGTTCCAGCACCCGCGAACGGGCCCAGTAAAAGTCGGTGCCGTCGGCAAACGTCACCTGCACGAAGCTGAACCCGAACATGCTTTTCCCGCGGACGCTTTCCGCATGGGGCACGGTCAACAAGGCCACCGACAGGGGGTATGTGATCTGATCTTCCACATCCTTGGGCGATCGTCCCGGCCACTCCGTGAACACGATGACCTGGTTTTCTCCCACGTTGGGAATGGCATCGATGGGAATCAGCACCGCGCAATAGCCACCGGCCGCGGCCAAGGCGATCGTGCAGAGCATCGTCAACATCGGCTGCCGCACACAGAACGCGATCAGTGGCCGCAGCATGATTACTCTCCTGCTTGTCTCGGCAGCGCCGGATCGAGGGGACCGTCCGGTGCCAGCGGAGCGGCGGGCAGGACGCGCACCTTTTCGCCGCACCGCAGCATCTCGCGGCCGAAGTAAGGGTTGAGCAGTTGGTCGGTGGCTTGCAGCCAATCGCCTCCGCCTCCCGGCACCATCGGACAATAGAACTGCGTGAACGGCTGCTGCGCTCCCGCGGCGCGGACCCGAGCAGCCAGTTTCAGCACGGCCTGACTGAGAGCTTGAAATACCTTGCGCGCGCCGGGAAGATCCGGGCGGCGCAGGTCGGCGGCATGCCGCTCGATGTCTTCCAGGAGCGTCCGCACCGCTGGTGGAATTTCCGTCGCTTGAGCGAGTTTCGTCGCTGATTGCCGCAAGGCCTGGACGGCCTCCGCCGGAGGAAGCTGGTCGCCGGCAAGGACCTGTTGAACGTGTTGGTAGGCTGCGTACAGTGCTTCCACGTCTGCTCCCGCCGCCCCTTCGAGGACGCTGAGCGAGCCGACCTCGATGGCGAGCGGCCCCTTGGGGGAGGCCCGCTGGGCCACAACGCGCGTGGGATCAATCAGACTCGGTTTTCCGGTGAGCTGCATTTGCGAATCGATCAGAAAGTTTCCGGCGGTGGCGACGTGCTCGCCCGCTTGCACGCCTTCCAGAATCACGATCTTGTCGCGCAGGATCGGACCGACTCGCACGGGCCGGATTTCAAACCGTCCGGGTGACGTTTCTACGTAGACCACGCTGTGGGCGCCGGCGAGGAGGACTGCCGTGCGCGGCACGTAGACCGATTCCGGCGGAGGCAGCGGGGCGTCGGCGAAGCCGTAGCGGGACGTGGGAACGAGGTCCATCCCGCAGATCGGGCATGTTCCGGGTTCGTCGCGGACGATCTGCGGATGCATCGGGCTGATCCACTTATTCGCCAGATGGGCATCGTAGATTTGCCCCAGATCGCCGATGGGCAGCCGAATGCTCGCCGTGGCATAATCGCCCGGCCGCAAGCGTCGCTCGTCGTTGAGCAGTTCGACCCGCACGCCCACGGTGCGCGTTGTGCGATCGACGAGGGGCTCGATGAAGGCAACACGGCCGACCAAGGTCTCGCCCGGCAGCGACCGCACGACCGCCTCGACCTGCTGTCCGAAGCGAATTCGTGCGGCGTCCTCCGGGTACAACCGCAACATGAGCCAAACGGTCGACAAATCGGCGACGCGGTAGATGGGATCGCCGGCCTTGACATAGTTCCCTTCGACGGCCAGCTTTTCGATGACGGTTCCGCTCTGCGGCGCGTAAATCGTCAGCCGCGATTCGGCCCTGCCCGATCGTTCAAGCTCCGCGACCTGCTCTTCCGTCATGCCGAACTCGCGCAGCCGCTGCCGCGTATTGGCGACCAGCGCTTCCTGAGCCTGCCGAAGGCCCGGAAGACCTCCCGCGGCTTGAAGTGCCTTGCGGGCTTCCAGGTATTCCACTTGGGCGCCATACATCGGCGGGCTGTAGAGCACGGCCAGGTGGTCTCCCCGCTGGATTTCCACGCCGGTGTAATCGGCAAACAACCGTTCCAGCCGACCATCGACGTATGCGGAGATCGTGGCTTGCCGGCTCTCGTCGATCGCCAGCGATCCCACGGTTTGCAGCACGTCTTCCAGCGGACCGCGCTCGACCACCGCCGTCTGGATATTGGCCAAGCGCCGTTGGGCCGGCTCGATCTTGACCGCGAATTCATCCAGGTCGGCGACAGCACTCGAGGCGGGCACCAATTCCATGCCGCAGATGGGACAACGCCCCGGTTTGGGCTGCCGAATCTGCGGGTGCATCGCACAGGTGTAAATCGCCCCCGAGTCGACGGCTGCCGCGCCGGAAGAAACGGCGGCCTCTTGAATCCATCCCTTGCGTTGAGCCAATCCCAGCAGCGCAAGCAGGGCGACTCCTGCTCCGAAAAACAACACGACCGAGATGAATCGCTCGACGAGGTGCCGCCAAAGTGGTTCGGGGGCGGGAGTCAGAGGCCCGCCGCTGGCTGGAGCGGGGGAAAGGGGCATGGCATGGTCCTGAACGGCGGAAAATCGTGGAAAAGACGGCCGTCCCGGCGAGGGATCCACGAGCGCAGGCACCGGGGCTCGTCGGCCTGCGACGTCACGTGCCGCAGAAAGTCACGCGCAGCGCGGATTGGGGGCGCACTGGCGGCTCAGGTCTGCCAGATGCAGAACAACGTTTGGATCGACGGGCGGGTCGCCGTCGAGAGGCTGCGATCCTGACACCGCGCGGCGGGAAGCGCCCGTCGGCATGGCACGATCGCGATCGGGGGTTCGGAGCGGGAAATCCATTCGGGACCGGGGTGTTCCGCGGCGGCAGCGCGCGGCTGCGGGATGGGTGCGGAAGGGTCCTTCCGACAGCAACACAGCGGTCGAGGGGCTGCTTCCTGGCGGCAGCAGCATTTCCGAATGGCGTCGCAGGCAGCCGAGAGCAGGACTCGCCCGCCGCACAAGCTCGGTGACACAAGGCCACCCCACAGCACACTGGCCAGGGCCAGCAGCCTGATCCCACGACTCGGCAAAAGTGTCCGCTCTTTCATGGTCGCTTCCGCACCATCTGAAGTATACCACTTCCCCTGGCGGAAAACAGACCACGTTTCGCTGGCGGAAAACAGACCGCGGTCGGCATTCACGGTGCGGCAGAAGGCGGTGGTGCGAGGGATTGCGGTTCCAGATCGGCTCCGACCGTCTGACGGATGCGGGCCAGCGTGATCGCCTGTTGTCCCAGCGCCCGGTGGTAGCTCAACTGCAAGTTGAGCAGCGCGCGATGATTTCGAACCACGCGATCGAACGTCACCGTATTGTTCGCCAACGATTGCAGGTCCGCCTCGAATGTCTGTTGTGCCTGGGGCAAAATGGTCGTGCGGTACAACTCGACCGTTTCATGGCTGGCCTGCGCCTGAGTCCACAATTCACGCAATTGGGCGTCGAGCCGAAGCACTACCTCATCCAGCGAAGCATGGGCCGCGAGGTTTGCCCGTGTCGCTTCGGAAAGAATCGCCTCGTACTTGCCGCGCGACAGGGGCAGCGTGGTCGACACGCCCAAGGTGAGGGAATCGCGTCCCGCGTCTGCCGATGCGGCACCCGGAGCATCCATGAACACCCAGCCGATGCCGAACGTCAGATCGGGACGCCGTTGCAGGCGGGCCACTTCCACGCCCCAGAGTGCCGCCGCGGCCCGCAACCGTGCCACCGCCACTTCCGGCTGCGACTCCAGGGCCGCGATCTTCAAGTGTTCGAGGTTCCATTCCGGAAAGGTGGAATCGATGTGCGCGGGTGGCGCGATGGGCTGTCCCGCGTCGCGCCCCGCCAGCCGATTCAACTCCGCGATTGTTGCCGCAACCTGTTGCCGATAGCCAATGAGCTGCTCCTGCAAGCTCGACAGTTCCAGCGCTGCCATCAGCACATCGCCGGGTAGCGCGGCCCCCGTGGCCACGCGGGCGTTGGCCGTCTCGATCAGTGATGTCAGTTGGGCTTGTTCCGCCGCCGCTGTTTCCATCTGCTTGTGCAGAACGTAGTAGCGGTACCACGCGGCGCGCAGGTCGCCGATGATCCGCAATTTCTCGGCGTGATAGAGACTCTCGGCCGCGAGGGCCTCGAAGTATGCCCGCTGCGCTTCCGCCTTCAAACGACCCAACCACGGAATCATCTGCATGAGCTGCAAATCGGCGACTTGACGATCCGGTTCATAGTTCATGGGCGGCACGAAAAATGTGCTGCCGAGCGTGGGATCGGGCAGCTTGTCCGCATAGCGAACTTTGTCCCAGGCCGCGGCGGCTTCCTGCTGCATTCGCCGCAGTGTCGGATTGGCGGCGAGGGCGGAGGCCTCGAGTTGGGCGAGTGATTCGGCGACCGCCAGAGCGGGGAAAGATTGCTCCGCGGCAAGGCGGACCATAGCCGACTCCGCGGGGGCGGTCTCCTCCGGCGGGGAGACCGGCTGCACTGCGGTCGCCTCTGGTGCAGGTTGGTCTTGAAGACCCTGGGTCGTCGCCGTGGCGGGACGAAGGACGGCGTGATGCACGGGCGCGGCCCGGCAACCCAACGACCACATCAGAAAACCACCCACCGCCAATCCGCACCAGATCGCCGACGAGCGTAACCCCGATCGCATGACGCCATCCATTCCGTCGCACGTCCTCCGGCAAATACTGCCGGTCGTCCCCCGGTCTTCCACAGGGCCGCGCCGTCTCCTCATCGAAAAAGTCGACACGTTCGATTCAATCGTTGTCGCGGGAAGCGCGAGTTGCCCGCAGTCGACGGAGCGGCACGACGCACGGGGGCAAATGGAGAAGATGTAGGGACCGCTCTTGTTGCACGATGTCCCCCGGGCACAAGCTGGTCGGCTGGCAATTCGAGCAGCTTGCCGCCGCGCCGCTTCTGCCAGGGAAAGGCCCGCCGCACCGGTACCCAGCCGGGAAAATACGCTTCCCAGCCGGGAAAGAACGTCCTTAAGGGAAACGTCACGATCCCTGCGAACTCAGGTGCTGCATGGCTGCTGAGGCGATTCCGCCTTGCAGTCAAGCCAGACGGCCATCACGAGTCGATCGAGTTCGCGGTCTCCTGCTCTGTTGCCCTGTCGGACGGGGGAATGCACGGGGAAGATTTGAACTTCAGCACATGGTCCGCCGTGAACATGGGCACCAAACCTTTTCATGTGGTGCGAATTCTGCCAAGATCGTTCGTGCGCCGGCTCTTGACTCGAGAGGAAAGCCCCGCGATGGATGCATTGGTCGAAGAGAACCTCCACCAACTTCCCGCAAACGAAGTGTTGCGGCTACTGAGAACGGACGCCGAAAAGGGACTCGACATTCTCGAGGTTCGGGCGCGTCAGGCGCGCTTCGGTCCAAATGCCATTCCCGCCGCGACGGGACCCGGACCATTCATGCGGTTTCTGCTGCAGTTCCACACGCCGCTGGTGTACATCCTGTTGGCGGCGGCGGCGATCACGGCGGCCTTGCACGAGTGGGTTGATTCCGGCGTGATCTTTGGCGTCGTGCTCGTGAACGCGATTGTCGGCTTTCTCCAGGAGTCGAGCGCGGCGAAAGCCTTGGCGGCGCTGGCCCGCACGACGTTGACGGAAACGAGTGTCCTCCGGGCCGGTGAAGTGCAGCGGATTTCGTCCACCGAACTGGTGCCAGGCGACATCGTGTTGTTGCAATCCGGAGACAAGGTTCCGGCGGACCTGCGTTTGTTTTACTGCCGCGACCTGCAAATCGATGAATCGGTGCTGACCGGGGAATCGGTCCCGGTGAACAAGCAAACGGAGGCGGTGGCCGCCGATGTTCCGCTCGCGGAGCGCCGCAATATGGCCTTCACGTCCACCCTCGTGACCTACGGCCAGGCGCGGGGGGTGGTGTGCGCGACCGGCGCGACTACCGAAGTCGGGCACATCTCCAAACTGATGTCCACCGCGGATGTGCTGGAAACACCGCTGACCCGCAAGATCGCCAAGTTCAGCCGCCTTTTGTTGATCGTGATTTTGAGTCTGGCCGGCGTGACGTTTCTGGTGGGCTGGTCGCGCGGGCAACCGGCGTTCGACATGTTCATGGCGGCCGTGGCCCTGGCGGTCGGCGCGATTCCCGAGGGGTTGCCGGCGGCAGTCACCATTACGCTGTCGATCGGCGTGGCGCGCATGGCCCGTCGCCGCGCCATCATCCGCAAATTGCCCGCGGTCGAGACGCTGGGAAGCACCACCGTCATCTGTTCCGATAAGACGGGCACGCTGACGGTCAACCAGATGACAGTCACGGAAATCCTCGCGGGAGAGGCGGTTTACTCCGTTGCCGGCAGCGGCTACAACCCGACGGGCGAGATCACCCCCCTGAACGCGGACAGCCCGCCCCTCGCCGACAATATTGCCGCCCAGGAATGCTTGCTGGCGGGATTGTTGTGCAATGATTCTTCGCTGACGGAGAAGGCCGGTCGTTGGGAAGTCCGCGGAGATCCTACCGAAGGTGCGTTGATCGCCGCCGCCGCCAAGGGAGGTTTCGACCACAAGGAATGGTCCGCGCGCCGCTTGCCGCGCGTGGATGTGATTCCCTTCGAGAGTCAACATCAGTACATGGCGACACTCCACCAGGTCGAGACGTCGAATTCGCGAAAACTGTATGTCAAAGGGGCTGCCGAGGTCGTGCTCGCGAAGTCGGTGGCCATGCTCGACGCGCGGGGGCGGAAAGTGCCGTTGGATGTTTCGCATGTGCAAAGCCAGCTTGAGAGTCTCGCCACCAAAGGACTGCGGGTGCTGGTGCTGGCTTCCGCCGACTTGCCCGGCGACGTCAAGTCCATCACCCATGCGGACGTGAAGGAACTGACCTTTCTGGGGTTGCAGGGAATGATCGATCCCCCGCGTCCCGAGGCGATTGCCGCCGTCCGCGCCTGCCAAACGGCGGGCATTCGCGTCAAGATGATCACTGGCGACCACGCGCTGACGGCTCAGGCCATCGCCAAACAAATCGGACTCAACGGGCAGGATGCCGTCCGGCCCGGCAGCCCGCAGGTGCTCACCGGTCGCGAACTGTCGCAATTGACGGATGCCCAATTGATCGACAACGCGGATCAAGTGGCCGTGTTCGCGCGGGTGACGCCGGAACAGAAACTGCGCCTGGTGCGGGCCTTGCAAGCCAAGGGGCACATCGTGGCGATGACGGGAGACGGCGTGAACGATGCACCGGCACTCCGACAGGCCGATATCGGCGTGGCGATGGGGGTCAGCGGCACTGAAGTCGCCAAGGAAGCGGCCGACATGGTGCTCACCGACGACAATTTCGCGACCATCGAGGCCGCCGTCGAGGAAGGACGCGGCGTGTTTGACAACCTGACGAAATTCATCGTCTGGACGCTGCCCACGAACGGCGGGGAAGGACTGGTCATTCTGGCGGCGATCTTCGCAGGCACCACGTTGCCGATCCTGCCCGTGCAAATCCTGTGGATCAATATGACCACGGCGGTGTTCCTGGGATTGATGCTGGCGTTTGAGCCGAAGGAGCCGGACATCATGCAACGCCCGCCGCGCGATCCCAAAACGCCGATTCTCACTGGCGTCCTGATCAGCCGTATTCTGCTCGTCTCCCTCATGATGTTGGTCGGCGCGTTTGGGTCGTTCGAATGGGCCTTGAAGAAGACCAGCAACAGCGCCTACGCTCGAACCGTCGCCGTCAACGTGTTTGTAATGGTGGAATTGTTTTACCTGTTCAATTGCCGCTCCCTGACGAAATCCATGTACCAATTGGGGATCTTCGCAAATCCCTGGATCGGCGTCGGCGTGGGAAGCATGGTGCTGCTGCAATTGCTATTCACTTATACGCCCTTCATGAACCAGTTCTTCCACAGCGCTCCCATCGATGCAGACGCCTGGTGGCGCATTTTGCTGACCGCCGTGGTGGCCTACCTGATCATCGAAGGTGAAAAGTGGATCCGGCGGAAATGGAACGACTCGGCGTTGCGAGACCTGGCGGCCATCGGAGAGGCCTGAAACGGAGCAACGGAGCCTGCAAACAACTCAACGCAGCTTGCCAAAGGAGTCGCCGAGGGCCTCTCCATTGGGTTTGCCGACCTCTTCGGTAGGTGTGCTGCCGAGGGAGCGGCTCGTCTGCGCATTCGACAGCCGCGCGGGGCAAGCGCTTTCCAACGGTTGCGAATGCCAAGATCGCTGACGGGACTCGGAACCAGTGCGACTTTTAACCGATGGCGTTCTTCCATTTTCGGGATACGGCAAGTGGGTGTCGCATTACTGAGCAGCGTTCATAATTACGATTTTGTCTAATGACAGCCAGGACGCAGCGTCGGCATCTTGGGTGGAATTGGCGAATCGCAGGGGGTGCCCATTCTTGAGCGGGTTCGGCACGCGCACCGCCAAGATATAACGGCCACTTTTCACACCAGCGACATTTAGCGTGTCAGTCCACACCCGCGGCGGATCGCCCGGCAGCAACCCCGTCAATTTTCCCGTGGCCGGCCACACCTTGACGGCCTGGCCCTCGGCGAGCAGACCCCACTCTGCTCCCCAGTCATAGTAGAACGGCGCCACCCCGCGATTCTCCACCTCGAGTTTCACGAGGAGCTGAGCGTTCTGATCCCGATGGACCGTCACCCTTGGGCAGTGGAACTCGTATCCCATCCGCCGCACTTCGTCTTCGGCCCGCCGAATGCGAACTGCCGGCTGCTTCCGTTGAAACATTCCGCTGTCCATCAGCCATGTGACGTGAGTGGCCTCCACGCACTGACGGAAGTTTTGAATTCGCTTGTTTTTCGGTGCTTCGTCGAACACCTGCCCCCAGGCCTCCGGGCGGATTTCCCCCCCAATCGGATGTGTCTTCCATTTGGCTTCGGCGGCCGGCCCGGCGGTCTTCAAAGCGGTCATGTAGAACCACGCGTCACCCTTCTTGCCGGTGTGCAGGGTGGCCCACGCGAAGGAGTCGTCGTGGTAGCCGAATTTCCGGTCGGCATTGCTGGCCTTGTCGTCGTCCGCGTCGCCGGCTGGATACCGCAGCAGCACGGGCGTGATCTGGAACGCTGCCTCGTAAGCGTCCATGACCTCCGTCTGAACGTTTTTGGAAGCAAACAGTTCTTCCCGCGGCCAGCTATGCCACTCCCCCCACGTGCCGAGCAAACCAGCCGTGATGAACCCAATCCGCGGATCGCCGTCGTACTTGCGGCCGAGTGCGGCAATGAAGTTTTTGAGGGACCGCCGCAGGCGGCTGTCCTCATAGTTCGGGGTCTCCATCTTCGCGGACGATGCTTGCGCTGTTTCCTTGAAGTCCCACCTGGTCACTTGCAACCCGTCTTGAATCAGGAAGAGCGGGATCGCGCCGGATCTGTTGGGGTATTCCAAATAGATGCGAAACACGGCCTGATGGCCGCGGGAGGCGATGTCATCCAGCATCCGTTCCAACGGTTGCCAGTCGAATTGATCGTACCCTTTCACCAAGGCGGAGTAAGGCAGATAGTTGAACTCGAGGCTGTGAGGGAACTTATCCCGCACATCGCCCTGATACGGCACCAGCCCTTTCAGCGGGTTGTCCACTGGCGCGGGAGCATACTCCAGCAGACGAGTCGCCTCGTCCGACCATGCGGAAGCACACACAGCAAGGAATACAATCCCACTCGGCACGCAATGGACGCGCTGCATGGCAGACCTTGCTTTCCGTAAGGTATGCTTAGTGCCCTGGCAAACGAGGTGCAAATAGAACATCACCGCCTGGGAAGACAGTCAGCGTGCCTCTGTGCGATGTGCGGAATCATCACGGCAATCAACAGGCTGTGAGTGCGCCGGTAAGCGCGCTGGTCACCGGCGCGGATCCACCCCGTAGACGCCTCCGATTTCCTGTACGGGCAGCCGCGGCTTCGAGGAAGCCGGGCGGTCCGCGGCGAACCAGTGATTGTTCTCGAAACGGAAGGTCTCCGCCGCCACGCCATCGCTTTGGTTCACGTCTTCGCGAATGTCAGCCCGGCGAAAAACAATCCGATTACCGCGGATGATGCCGTTGCGGCAGGGCACAAAGCCCTCGTTCCGGTTTTCCTGCAAGATGCGAAAGATCCACCGCCCAGGAATCAGGACGGTATTGTCCTCGAACACCGCCCCGTCCACGCCGACGAACGCGGCGGCACACCAACTGCCTTCAATATGGTTGCGTCGGACCGTGATGTTCCGGGCCTCGTATGTGGCATCTCGCGGGCGAAAGTAGGGCAAACCCGTCGAGCCGCCGATATTCACCGGCCGCTCCCCCGCCCTCTCGAACCGACATTCCTCGACCACCACGTTGGAACTGCCTCCCTTGATCTGCACCCCCGAAGGCGGATTGTAGCCTAGCTTCCCCACAATGCGGCAGCCCGTGATGCGAATATCGTGGCAGCCGACCAGGTCGATCGCCTGCCCGCCCCAGCCAGTGACGACACAATCCTTGATCACCGCGTCGCGCAGCCCAGACAGCTTGATGCCGTCGTGATTGCCGTTGGGTCCGATGTCGCTCGCGTGCACACCTTCGATCAGGACTCCTTCCACCATCGGCTTGTCGGCTCCGCCTTCATCGACGTCGAGGCCATTGATGCTTTGTCCGTGCAAGTGAATATGCCGCAAGGTCAACTGAGGGCACTCCGTGAAATGCCAGCCGGTCTTGCCTCCTTCGATAAGCGGTGGTTTCTCGGGATCGAGCGCCTCGACCGTGAGCCGCGCGATGCCCTTCACATACATTCCACCGGGATAGGTGCCCGGGGCCACCTTGAGCACATCCCCCGCTGCGAGTTTGCCCAACCTGATCCGCAGTTCGGCGGCGGTGCGGACCACGTACTCGGCGGCCTCGAGTGGACTGACGAGCGGCAGCACCGCGCACACGGAAAACAGCACTCTCAGGCGCCAGGAGCAATGGCGCCCGGTCCCATCCAGCTCTCGATGGCCGTCATGGCAGCGGGGCAAGTTGGCGGAGGCGGGCATGGCCGTGGCGTTTCGTAGTAAGGGGGCGCAGCATCCATGCGGGGAAACCGGCAACGTCAATCGTCTCGAAGCCATCGTACTTCCGTTGGATCTCCCCGGCTAGTGAATTCTCTGTTAGCGTGGGCGTCCGGCGGTGCAACGGTCAACGGGTGGCCGTTCTCAGCCGTGGTGCCGCGCGCACACACAGTGAAACGAGTATCACGTAATTCCCACTTCCCACCCCCAGCGCCCGCCTGGATTCACAGAGCAGCGACACGAGACGTTTTTTGCAAGGTGCCTGCTTGACAACTTAGGATGGGCTTGCTGTGCTCACTTATTCATTCCGCCAAATTCGTGGTGAGGTGCGCGTCGTGACCACCTCCGTCCACAAACCGACGAGAACCGTTGGGCTTGTTCCCCGACAAGTCAGCGCCGCCGCTGTGCGGCCGGATCGTCGCGGTGCCGCGGATGCGGCACGAGGGCTTGCGCACCGAGGCGTACCCGCACTGGATTCGCCGGTGCATCGAGTTCCACGGACGCCGGTATCCCCGGCAATTCGGAGAACTGCGCGTGCTGCGGACGACGCTGCTCGACAAGCACGCTCCGAACCGCGGCGGGCGGGGAGTTCGCCCCCCGACGTTATGACTCACTGATCCGATGCGCGGTAGGCGCAAATAACCTATCACGTAAAAAACTGCGCGACCCACGAGCAACAGACTGTTACCATTGACTTTACAGCAATCGAATGAGAGCGCGTTAAGCCGACAGAGACGCAGCCTACAGGGGATCAAAATTACCATTTTATAGACAAGATGGGCAGGATGAACGGTAACTCGGTCAAGACTCATTTCACGCGGTATCCGGTCATTTCACACGGTGCAGAATATCTTGTCATGGGCAATCTGATGCGCCGGAATATCCTCGCCTACAAAGCGCCGCCCAATAACGAAGGATACGATCTCATTTGCATTCACCCCGAGCCCAAGAAAAAGACCAAGCAAGTCAGAGTTCAGGTCAAGAGCCGGCTCGCGACGGATTGCGACCGCGGCTTCCCAGTCAAGGCGGCAAGTTTTGATGCGTTTGATTATCTCATCGTCGTCTTCCTGAACGTCGGGTACTTCTTAAAAATGCGGCAGCGACACACGGTTCTGGATGGCAGACGTGAGCCTGAGTTTTACACTTTTCCGGTTTCCTTTATTCGTGAGCACCACGACACTTCGTCTTCATGGCAGAAGGTCCGAACGCGAGGCTTGGACATTAGTGCATACAAAGATGGTCTGGGGTTCGAGCAGATTGCCAAGGATTTGGGCATCCCGTATCCTGACAAGCGAGTTATGAAGGAACGCCCATTAATTGGTGAAGCGAACGCGGCTGAGGCCACATCGCTGACCTTTGACGTTCGACGGCGGAGGCGGAGGGCGAGAGATGCGGAACCCAGTGGCCGTGGCATTGATCGTCGTGGGCGGGCTGGTGATCGTCGGACCGCTCATGGCCGGGGCGGACACCCGCACCGCGAACAAGGATAACATCGCGGAGTTCTACTGGCGGCACGGCCTCAGCACCGAACTCCCAGGGGCGATGGAGCCGGCGCGGTCCGGCCCTTGTGCGTGGGCCTATTGGCTCGCGGATGCCGGGATGGTGGTGGCCGGGTGTGGGCGAGTCGCAGCCTGCCTCAGATGCCTCGATCGGACAAGCACGCCCAACCCGGCGCTGCACCTGACCCGGGGACATGACGCGGGTTCTGGAAGGCTGCGGCTTACCTCTGCTGCCGGGCAGGTGAGATGGGACGTTCAGTGCGGGTAACTCCGAGCCGATCGGCGCGTGATCCCGAAGTTTCCGTTGACAAACGGGGTTGGATCGGACAGCCTGACGCAGGCGGCTAGCGGCCGTCCGCCGGCAGGATTCAGTACGACTGCCCCCGCCCACCGGCGCAATCAAAACTCGGGTTCTGTCGCCAGAGGAAAGTTGTTTATGGCCGCCGGGGTGTTTGACAACAGCAGCCTTCCGGACGACTTGGATGCCCGCGTTCGCGCCGAAATCAGGGCCGGCGAGCGACTGGTCTGGGTGGGGCAGCCCCGACCCGGTCGCTTGGCACGTGGGGCCATCCCGATCGTCCTGTTCGGCATCCCGTGGACTGCCTTCGCCGTGTTCTGGATGGCTGCGGCGTCGGGTGCCCTGTTCGGCGGATTTGGCGAAAATAATGGACCCGGCGAGGTCGGGGGATTCTTCACCTGGTTTCCGCTATTCGGCCTCCCGTTCGTGCTGATCGGCCTCGGGATGCTGAGTTCGCCATACTGGTTCTGGCGGCAGGCCAAGCGGACGTGCTACGCCCTGACCGACCACCGTGCCATCCTCTGGCAGGCAAACCCGTGCGGGGGCGTGACGGTCCGGTCGTATGGCCCGGAGGCCTTGGACAAAATCCACCGCACCGAGTATGCCGACGGGTGTGGCGATTTGGTCTTCGAGGAGGCCGTGTCCGTGGGGTGGAACAGCAAAGGCCACCGGACCACCACCACGACCCGATACGGGTTTATGGCCATCGACAACGTGCGTGAGGTCGAGGAACTGCTGCGGCGGGTTCTGTTGCCTGGTGGCGATCACTAAAGACAGGCCGAACCGGGCGCTGCGACTGACGGCGCGGAATCAATACGGCGCGGAATAAGCGGAATAAATTGATGACTCGGAGGAATCGCTGAGCGTATTTCGCCGCGGCTGTGCTGGACGCTCGGCGATGGACGGGCAAGGCAAGACGACCACGATCGCCAGGGGGTAACGGCCATGCGTGCCTTTCAGAAAGTGCTTGCAACGGTCTTGCCGCGGCGCTGGGCCAAGTCGATCGAAGCCACCTCGCGGGCGTGGATCGTGCGCTGTCCGTGCGGGTTCGCGCGGTCTATCTGGGAATGGGGCGGCGTCCGGTGGATGGCCGCCGGCCAGCCGCGACGCTATCTGAAGTGTCCGCAATGCGGCCAGTGTTCCTGGCACACAGTGGCGTACGACCCATCTGCCGCGGCGTCGCCAGTCAAAAAGTGAGGATTCGCGTTCCGCAAGCCGGCGTGCCGAAGCTGCGACTGCCCCGCACTCGGCGGCCTGAGGGGCTTCCCGGTCGTCGTTTGCGCGTCCTGACGGCTGGGGGCGTCCCGCCTTGGCCTGTGAAAGCCGTCATGCAGCGGCGGACCGCTGCACGGGCCAGCCATCGAGGGTGTGCCGGCGACTGGGAAGCGCTACGAGATCCCTCCCCTGCCTCCGCGCACTGAATTCGGATTCGCCGAACCAGGCACTCCCTCCAGCGGAGGGCAGCGTTCAGCCAACGCGGCACAGTGCGGGTTGCGTGCCATCGTGGAGATGCAACTGATTACGGCCGCACGCCCGGGATTTGGCCAAGGCAGCACCGGCCCGATCGAGCACCAGGGACGCGGGATCGCCGGGCAAGCAGACGGCAAAACCAAAGCTGGCGGTCACGACGATTTCTGGACCACCGTCGTGACCGCGGAAGCGATGTTCACGGACCGCCGACCGCAAACGTTCCGCCAACCGGGCACCCGCGAGGGGAGACACGGCAGGCAGGAGGACGGCGAACGTGTGCGGGCCGGCCTGACACACCAGGTCCTCGTTGCGAGCGGCTTTGATCAGCACGGTTGCCAGACGGCATTCGAGCGCTTGGGCGGTTTCGCTACCGAACCTGCGGTGAAGCTGTTCAACCTTGTCGATGCTGACGAGCAGTACGCCACAGGGTTGTTGACCAGCGGCCGAAGCGGCGAGCAGCCGTTGCAGGTTGTCTTCGAGGGTGGTGCGGTCGGGAACCTGGGTCGCGGGATCGAGGGGCGTACGCTTCCATTCCGGGGGGACCGACGGCAGTGGCGGGGCAGCGGTGTCGGCGGCCGGCACGGTGGCCGCATAGGCAGCCCGCAAGCTGTTGCAGGCGTCGTGCAATTGCCGCGTGAGCCGGTCGAGTCGGGACCAATCGGCGGTCGTCAGGGGAGGGCCGGACCACGCGGCCAGTTGTCGGCAGAGGCGCTCGCACCGCTCCATTTCTTGAGAGGTCGCTTCGTACAATCGCCGAAAAGAACGACACGCGCGCCGCAACATCCACTCTTGCAGCAAGGGGGCACACGACACGCCGGCGAGGAACCCCCCTGTGACGGCGAGCAACAACACGCCACTCCCGGCGAGCCAGACCACCGTCGGCATGTCGATGGAGACGGAATTCGGCGGCATGAACTGATTGCCCGCGGCAGTCGGCTAGAAACGATCGTGCCCTACTCCACTGTACGTTGCGAGAGGCGCGGGGGCTGGCAATTCCGGCTACTGAACGCGCTCAGCACGCGGCGCTAGCGACTGTCGCGATCTTGCGGGGTGTGCCGGAGTGCTCGTCGTCTCGGCGTAGCGATGGCGCGAAGAGGCGAATAATGTCAATCGTGCGACGGATGCCCATAGTGCGGGCGATACCGACCAGCAGGAACGCTTGCAATTGATACGGGGGTGGAGAAGTCGATCAGGGAGGGGGCTGCCAATGGGCGATGTACTCGCAGATCAGGTTCCAGGCAGCCTGTTCCGTCGCCCCGCCCGTCTTCTCGACGAGACCTTGGAGTCGTTGAAGGGCCGCTCGCACCTCCGCGGGGGGAAGCAAGTGCAGCCGAGTGGCCAGAATCGCGGCCTCCAGAACGGCGTGCTTGGCGCGATTGAAGCCGAGGAAATCGCGTCGGCGTCCGGCATGGATCACCTCGGCGTCGATCACGGTTCGTTCTTGCGCGTCGTCCAGCCGAAGCACCCGGAATTCATACCACCGGCAGCAGTTTTCGAGCACGCGCCCGCGGATGCATTCCGCCGGTGCCGATGATGGCTCCTCCGGCAGCAAATGCAGCGCTGCTTGAGCGATCAACAGCACGTCATCCGTGATGTGAAATACGCCGTAGGGGTGAACTTTCAGGTTGCGGTAGGTGTGAGAGGATTGAAACGGCCGCAAGGTCAGGCGAGTGAAGTCGCGGTCGACGATCGGTCCCATGGGCGCGCAATTCAAGGCGCCTTCGGCATCCAATGTCGTCACCAGTCCTTCGATGATCATCAACCGCACCTGCCGGACTTCGACCGGAAACCACCTGTCCCCGCCGCCGCGTGGGCAAGGGGCGACGGACGTGGCGATTCACGCACACAGCGCCCAGTATGCCGCGGAAGCTTGGGGCGTGTCATGCCCGCCCCCTGTGTGCGAGCAGGCAGAAACACCGGGCGATCTGGTTGGCGCGGTTGCCGGCGATGGATGTGGAGACGTTCCGAGACCCGGGAACTTCGCGGAAGGCTTCAAGGAACAAGCTGGCGGCGAGGGGACACACGCCGGCCCGCCGTCGCGCCGCCCTGGCATGCTGCGCGTGCCTGTTACCGGTTGATCCCAATGTAAAAGCTGAACAGTTGCTCGCGATCGAAGTCTTGCTTGACGATGGGAACCGCCCAGTCGAGGGCGATGGGAACCGGTCCCATGCCTGGCACCTGGATCCGCAAACCGGCACCCACGGAAACACGGAAATTGTTGAGCGTGATCGTCTCCTCGACCGTGCCGAAATCGGTGAAGCCCACCACTTTGACCATCTCGTTGGCCATCACCGGGAACATGTACTCCACGGTTCCGAGCAACTGGAACTGCCCGCCGATCTCCACCCCGTTCTCCAGGGGAGTTACGCCGCGGAAGGCGAATCCGCGGAACGACTGAAAGCCGCCCGCGTAAAACCGCTCATAAATGGGAGTGCTGTCGCCGGTCCATCCGAAATTCCCCATTAATGATAGAATGTGTTTGCCATAACCGTCTGGCCGCCGGTACGTGGTGAAGAATTGCCGGCCTTCGATTTCAAAGCGGGTATAATCGAATTCCGCGAAGGCTTGTTCGACGCTGAACTCAACGTAGTGGCCTTCCGACGGGATGAAGGCGGCGTCGCGCGTATCGTGGATGAGGCTGGCGCGCACGGTCGACAGAAAACTGTCTCCAGCCGCCTCGGCCAGCAAATCGGGCGGATTGCTGGGAATGTCGCTGATATGGACGCCCTCGAGGCGGATGGCGACGGCCGCAGACCACGTTTGCGTCAATTGCCGGCCCAGTCGAATCCGTCCACCTTTGCGGTCTTCGTCCCAATCCCGGAAGAAACGCGTGTAATAAAACCCGCTTAACCCCAGGTTGATGTCGGTGTCGAGGAAGTAGGGATCTTGCCAATCGACCAGGTACCGACTAACGAGCGTGCCCGGCAGCGCTTCGATGCGGAACTTCTGCCCCGCTCCCCGCCAGGCCGTGCCGTTCCAGATGTCGTCCCACGAGGTCGGCGGCCGCAGGATGTCGAAGTTGTTCTCGCTGAGGACGATGTTGCCCACCACGCCCGTATTGCTGTTCACCCCCACGCCGAACATCAATCGGCCGGTGCGGGCTTCGTGCAGATAGGCGTCGATGTCGATGAACTCCGGAGGGGGCAGTTGCTGCCAGATATTCGGATCGGGATCGTTGATTGATCGTCGCAGGGGATCTCCCAGCGGACTGGCGTCGAAGAGAAAGTTCTGCGGATTTTGAAACGGCCCCTGACTCTGAGCGAGCAGCACGTCTCCTTGCCCGCGAATGACGGAGGAGGTCGCCGGCGGCGATGCGATGACCGGCTCGATGAAGTAGCCCTCGCCCAGCGGGCGTTCCCCGACGGCAGGCGGACGACGGTCATCTCCCTTGGGGGCGTCGGCCCGCGCGGGAGGCTTGGGGGGCGACCATTGGGACGGCTGCAATTGCCCGCGGCTGACACGCGGCACTTCGGCCTGGCCGCGGGCCACATGGACGTCGTGTTGCGGCTGCTGGACCCAATGGGGATTGTCGACGCGCTTGATGTCGATGCGCGGTCCGAGTTCCGGGCCGCTCTCGAACACCCCCGACCCTTCCAGGCGGCGCTTGGTCTTCTGGATTTTTTGGGGATCAGCCAGGTCGCCGGGGTGAATCAGCGACATGTTTCGCGCTAAATTGGTGCGGGTATGCGGATGGTCCCCCGCAATATGCACGTTGAACTCGCGGACGCGGTAGACCTTGTCTTCATCGATCTTGTACAGGATATCCACAACGCCGGGTTCTTCCGTGAAGCGCGGCACCGCGTCGACTTTGGCGAACAGTCGCCCCAAGTGGCCGTATTTCTCCCGCATTTTTTCCACATCGGCACTGATCTTGCGACCCGTGTAGGGTTCCCCCTCGCGGACGGTGAAGTCTTTCCGCAATTCGTGTTCGGGGATGACCTCGGCTCCCATCACGTCGATGCGGCGGATGCGGTAGCGAACGCCCTCGTCGATGGTGTAGACGATGCGCACTTGGGATTTGTCTTCGCTGAATTTCAATTCATGCCGGATGTCGACATCGAAGAAACCCAAGCTGTGATAGTAGGCGGTGATCGAATCGATGTCGTCGCGAACCGTCGTGGGATCCCACTTCCCGCCAAAGACCCACAGAATCCGCTTTTTCGTCCGCAGTTTCAGCGCCAGCAGGGAGTCGGAAAAGAACTTGTTGCCTTCGAATTCCACATCGGCCACCTTCACTTTCGGGCCTTCGTGGATCACGAACACCACCTCGCGGTCGTCCTTGGAGTTGCCTGATTCCAATTCCACCGTGGCGAAGGCGAATCCTTTTTCGTGGTACATCTCCTCGATGCGCCGCGCGCATTCGCGATTGGCACTCACATCATACGGGCTGCCCACCTTGAGATTCGTCAAGGCTTCCAGCTTTTCCTGCTTGATCTTCTTGCAGCCGCGATATTCCACGCGGCGGACAATGGGTCGTTCGAGCACTTTGTACGTCAGAACCAACCCGTCCTCGGTGCGGCGAACGATCGGCTCGACCGTGGCAAACCAGCGGGTGCGGACCAATGCGTCCACATCTTCCTTGATCATCTGCTGCGTGACCACGCGCCCCTTGCGGATCTTCACGTGCCGTTCAATTTCCGACACCGGAATCGTGACGTTGCCTTCAATCCGCACATCGGCCAACGGCTCGTCGAGGGCTAGCGGTGCGGAGGCGGGCACCGGATCCAAATCGCCCGGCGCAATCCCCCGGAGGGGAGGCAGCGGGTCGAATGTCCGAGCAGGCGGAGTATGCCCAGTGGATGGCGGGGGATCCGACTGCCCGCGAACGATCAGCGGCTCGGCAGCGTGGGTCATGTCCAAGGTGAGCCGCCAACCGTCGGCAAGACGCTCCCAAATTGGCGTCACGCGGGCAAACCGGCCCGTGGCCAGCAGCGATTCGAGATCATCTTGAAGGCGTTGCCGCGACGGCACCTGCCCCGGTTGGCAGCGCAGTAGTTCGACGAGTTCTATCCCATCCAGGGTAGAGGCGCCGGTGACACGGACTTCGCGCAGGAGCAAGGGAAGCGAACTTCCGCCTTGAGGTGGAGAGAAGCCCGGAGGCGGGAGCTCCTGCCGTTGGGCCAGTGCAATGGGTGCGGAGGTGAAGGCGAGCGACGCGGCGAACCAGCCAATCCACATCGGCCACATCGGTTTGCAGCGACGCTGACCGCGCTGGACGAGTGGAATCATGCGGGCCGCTTCTCTCATGAACCTGCCTCGAAACGGCAGCCGTCGGACCGATCCCCAGGTTTTACAAGATTTGTAACAGGAACACGCGAGGGTTGGCCGGCGGACCGTCCCGGTGGAAATCACCGGTGGATCGTCCCGGTGGAAATCAGGGGTGGGGAGTGTTAACGGAATCCCTAAGTGGCGTAAAGACGAATTGCCTCGCTCGCGCGTACCACCCCTGCCCGCAGCGCCAGAAGCCCCTCCAACCTGCAATTGCCGCCAGATTGGTTCTGACTTCTCACCCCACAGTCACCAGGCTTGCCTGGGCATGCGGGCTGTGCAGCTTTGCTGAATCAGCAGGTTGGCGAGATCGCGCTGTTTAGCGAATCTTGCCCAATCCGTGGATTCCGGTTTATGCTGCGGATTGGCCGAAGTGGAACGAAAGCTGGCTGCCGACAACCCGCGGAGGGAAATCGCCCCCCTCCGGCCTCCGGCGCAATCGAGCCGGGAGGGATTACGCGTTCCGCAGCTTTGGGGCCATGACCTCTGCAAGCCGTAGTCCTGCCTTGCCAGGAGCAGATGGCCGCGTGTCGATTGTGCACGCCGTTTCGGCGTCGAGTAGAATTCGTAGGAACTGGTCTGTGGTAACTCCTGGCTTTTGATTTGGCCGATCATGCCCGGCGACCCCTATTTGGTAGTGAAAACCGGTCCCCTGGAGGGACGTCAGTTTCGATTGCAGCCCGGCCAGATCACAACCATTGGTCGGGCCCCCACGAACCGGATTGCCATTCCCGATGAAATTTGCAGCCGCAACCACTGCGAGATTTTCCAGTCGGGCGGGAAATGGATGGTCCGCGATCTGGCCAGCCGGAATGGAACCCGCGTGCAGGGGCAATTCATTGAATCCGATTGTCCGTTGCAGTTCGGGCAACTCATTCAACTGGGAACCACCGTTCTGTGGTTTACCGATGATCCGAATGGTGCCCCAAAGGAGCTGACACCCCGCGATCCTCTCGACGCCGAGACCGCCACGGAAGTCACGCTGTCGCTCCACAAACCAGAGATTTTGCACCGCACCCGGTACACGCGGTATCAGACGGCCGAGGCCCACACGCGCGATCGCATGAGTCGAGACTTGGCGCGGCTGTATCGGCTGGCCATGGAGATGGGAGCGGCGAGTGATGTGACGGTGCTGGCGGGAAAGGTGCTCGATGGTTTGTTGGCGGCCATCCCGGCCGATATCGGGGCCATTCTGATGCTGACCGGCGATGAATCGGGGCCACCCACTCCGCAGCAGTTGCACGTGGTGGTCTACAAATCGCGGACGCAAACGCCGTATCAGCGAGTTTCCGACTCGCTTTCGCAACTGGCCTTGAGCGAGCGGGATGCCATTCTGGCGCGCGACATCCACGTCGACTCGCGGTTAGCGACGCAAGATAGTGTGCACGAAATCAAGGCGCAGAGCGTGATCTGCGCCCCGCTGCGGGTGGGCGAAACCCTTTTGGGATTGATTCACCTCTACTCCACCAACTCGGACGAGCCGTTGGAGCCAGAGGACCTGGATTTCACCTTGGCCGTTGCCGATCAGTTGGCCATCGCACTGGAAAACCTGCGGCGCAGGGAACGTCTGGCGGACGGTTTGGCGCGCGTCGAAACCGAAAACCAGACGCTGCGCGAACAACTCCGTGTGGAAACCGAGTTGGTCGGCGAAAGCGCGGCCATGCGCCGGTTGCGCGACAAGCTGGCGAAGATCGCTCCCACGGGGGCCACCGTCCTGATTCGCGGAGAAAGCGGGGTGGGCAAGGAATTGGTTGCCCGGGCCATTCACCTCAACAGCCCCCGACGCCACGGCCCGTTCATCACCATGAACTGTGCCGCCCTCAGCGAAAGTCTCCTTGAAAGCGAGTTGTTCGGCCACGAAAAAGGCTCCTTTACCGGTGCCGTCAGCCGGAAGCTCGGCAAATTCGAGCAAGCTCACGGAGGCACCTTGTTTCTGGATGAAGTGGGGGAGATGAGTCCCGCGATTCAAGCCAAGTTCCTGCGAGTGCTCGAAGGTCATCCCTTCGAGCGGGTGGGGGGCGGGACGCAAGTGCAAGTCGATGTGCGGGTGGTCGCGGCGACGAACCGCGAGCTGGAAAAAGCCGTCGAGGAAGCCGGTTTTCGCAAGGATCTGTACTTCCGCCTGCAAGTCGTCGAACTGTACGTGGAACCGTTGCGGGACCGACGGGACGACATTCCCCTCCTGGCGCGGTTCTTCCTGGAGAAGTTCGCGCGGAAAATCGGTCGCGCGGTCACCGATTTCACCCCTGCGGCCATCGAGACGCTCCGTCGCTACGACTGGCCGGGCAATGTCCGCGAATTGCAGAACACCATCGAGCGGGCCGTGATCCTCTCCACCGGGCCACTGGTGGGGGTGGAAGATATCCAGCTCTCGACCTTGGGTCGCCACGTTGCCACCGGCGAAGTGGTGCCCGCCGAGCGATTCCAGCCCCGTCCATTGGAAGTCGTCGAGCAGGAGCACATTCTGGCGACACTCGAGGCGACGCATTGGAATAAGTCCCAGGCTGCTCAGATCTTGGGGATTGAGCGGTCGACGCTGGATCGGAAATTGAAAAGGTATGAATTGGACAGACGAGGTAAACTGCCATGAGTTTGGCGAGGCGGTGAATGGACAGGGCAGCGTCAGCCAATTCAGAGGTTGGCGAGTCAGCCAGCGTCGCCGGCGGGTGCAATTTCTCTCCGTCAAATTATGAACAAATTGCCATGTCTGTACGGAGTGGTGGATGTTCTCCGTTCGGACGCGCCGGACCCATGTTGGGAAGCGGATGGGGGCTTCCTCCCGATTCCGAGAAAATCGGGAGGGGTACCGATGGCAAGGAAAATTTTTGTTGACAATTGCTCGTATTCTCCAAAGAATACCTCTGCCTTTGGTGAACCTCCTGCCTGCTGTCCCTCCTCGGCAAGACGCCTGCGGTATCCTTCCGCTTTCGCCATGAATGGCTCCCCGCCCGGTGCAGAGCCGCGGGGTGGTTGTTCGAAATCCAGATAGCAGCGGCGGTTCGTTCCACTGTAAAGATCCGCGGGGTGTGGCGGGTCTGTGGGCCTGAGGGAACGTGTCTTCGTGGAGTAGGGAAATGGGGTTGCATTACGACATCGATGAACTCGACGACGAGACCGACGACGTTTACGGGGCAGGCGACGACGATTACGGCTCCGATTACGACTCCGAAGGAGAAGAAGCGTCTTTCGAAGACATCGATTTCGAGGCCTTGGGTATCGATCCTTCTCAGCCGACCTCGGCCAAGCCCGGTTCGGAAGAGAAAGTTCTCATGTTGGCAGCTCGTTACGCGGCGGGCGTGCCCCTCTGGCACGACAAAGACTGTTACGATCACGGCCCCGGCGAAACCATGACGCGGTTGTTGCGTCAGCCAAGTTCGCAGAAAAACTGAGGCAGCGCGAGCACTCGGCTCTGTCTGGTCGATCTTCACCGCGGCGCTCTCGTCAGGGGAGCGCCGTGGTTGTTTTTGACGGCCGCGCGTCGTGACTCACGATTTCCTTCCAGCCACGCAATCCGAATTGGCCCGCTTTCTGGCGGAGAACGCCCAAGGACCGCGGCGAACGCTTTCCCCCGTGGGTGGACGCACCGCGCTCCACTTTGGCATGGCCGGTCCACCGCCCGACGTGCTGCTCGACCTGCGCGAAGTGAACCGCCTGATCGATTACCCCGCGCGCGATTTGACCATCACGGTCGAAGCCGGCATGCGCGTCGCGCAGCTTCAGCAGCTTCTCGCGGCGGAAGGGCAAACCCTTCCCGTCGATGTCTCCCAGGCCGAGCGGGCCACGGTTGGTGGTGCGCTCGCCACGAATACCAGCGGCCCGAGGCGGTTCGGCTGCGGCACCTTCCGCGACTGCGTGATCGGCATTTCCGCGGTGGATGCTCACGGACGACTGTTCAAAGCGGGTGGGCGGGTCGTCAAAAACGTTGCCGGTTACGACCTGTGCAAACTGCTCGTGGGTTCGCGGGGCACGTTGGCCGTGATCACTCAGGCGACCTTCAAGCTCCGCCCGCGTCCGGAGACAACCGGTTGCTTCTGGTTCGTGTTCGAACAATATGGCGAAGTCGAAAACGTGCTCGAGCGGCTGACGACATCCGCCGCGCGGCCCGTCGCCATCGAAGTCTTGAATCGGCCAGCCGCCGAGTTAGTGGTGCGTCAGGCCCGGTTGCCGCTTCCCGATCAAGGGGTGGTGCTGTGTGTGGCGGTCGAGGGCGGGCACAGGGAAGTCGCGTGGCAGCTCGATGTCCTGCGAAAGGAAGTCGTGCCGTTCGGCGTGCAGCAACTGGAACGCCTGGAAGGCGCGGGAGCGACCAGCCTGCTGGATGCGCTGATCGATTTCCCCGTGTGTGCCGACGACCCCCTGGCCTTTCAGGCCAATCTGCGCCCCTCGCGCTGTCTGGAATTTGCCGAGTACGCGGCGTCGGTGGGTATTGCCGCCCTGTGTCATGCGGGCAACGGCATTGTGATCGGACAGTTTCCCGAGACCGTGGCGTCCGTGCAGCGGGTCCGGGCGCTGCTGACCACCTTGGGGGACATGGCTCGGCGCGGAGACGGCAATCTGATCGTGCTGCATTGTGATGCGGAGTGGCAGGCCGAATTGCCGATGTGCGGCATGCCGGAACCAGCCTGGCCGTTGATGGTGCAGCTCAAGCAGCAACTCGATCCCCAGGGATTGCTGAACCCCGGCGTGTTCGTCGATGCCGCCGCGAGGGCCTATAATGAGCCACGGTAGGAGCCGCCCTCGCGCCCGCGGCTCGCCGCGGTTTGCCCTGCCGGGCCAAACTGACACCGCCTGACGTTTGGAGACCGAAGTTCGTCTTGCATGCGTGTTCTCGAATGCTCGGCAGAGCGGCCAACAACCCCGTAGCGTCCTATCTGAATGACTAGCCAGTCCCTCCCCGTGATCGACTCCGCCGCGGCTCAGCCGGTGGGACAAAACATCGAGTATGAACGGTTTTTGGACTGCGTGCACTGCGGGTTGTGCACGGCCGCCTGTCCGACGTACCTCGAAACGGGCGATGAGAACAACAGTCCGCGCGGCCGCATTTACTTGATGCGGGCGGTGGTTGACGGCCGTTTGCCGCTCACCGGTGCCGTGGCGCGTCATCTCGACTTGTGTCTCGACTGCCGCAGTTGTGAAACGGCCTGCCCTTCCGGTGTGCAATACGGTCGATTAATTGAACCTTTTCGGATCGGCATGCAGCAGGCCCAAACGGCCGCGCAGGGCGCGAACTCGGCTTCCGCCGACTGGTTCCGCCGCTGGATCCTGTACGGGTTGTTTCCCTATCCGGATCGGCTGCGGTTGGCGCTGCTGCCGATGCGCGTGTTGCAGACCTTGGGTATGGACCGTTGGTTGGAACGCCAGGGGCTGTGGCAGTGGTTGCCGGAGCGCTTGCGGCGCATGCAGCGGCTGCTGCCTCCGTTACCCCCCCGCGAACCAAACTTGCCGGATGCGTTGCCGGCCATCGGACCGCGGCGGGCGCGAGTGGCTCTGTTCACGGGCTGCGTGGCGGAGGCCGTGTTTCACCACGTGCATTGGGCTACCGCCCGCGTGTTGCAGGCCAACGGCTGCGATGTCGTGGTGCCGCAATCGCAAATGTGTTGCGGGGCCATTCATTACCACAGCGGCGCTGGGGGTCCGGCCCTGGAGTTCGCCCGCAGGAACGCGGCGGCCTTCAATTTGCCGTCCGTTGATGCGGTGATTGTGAATGTGGCGGGTTGCGGCTCCATGCTGAAGGATTACGGACACATGGCGCACGAGGTGTCGCCGCACGACGCCGAGTTGCGCGGGGTGTTGGGCGAGTTCGCCGCCCGCGTCAAAGACGTGTCCGAGTTTCTGGTCGAGTTGGGACCAATCGCGCCGTCGGGACCGGTGCCGCTAACGGCAACTTACCACGACGCTTGCCATCTCGTTCATGCTCAGAGGATTCGTGAGCAACCGCGGGAACTGCTCGGTCTGGTTCCGGAGTTGAGGCTGGTCCCTCTCGCCGAGTCGGACATCTGTTGCGGTGCCGCCGGCAGTTATAACCTGACCGAAGGGGAAATGGCCGATCGTCTGGGGGAGCGCAAGGCTCGGCACATCCTTGACACTGGCGTTCAGGCGGTCATTTCCGGCAATGCCGGCTGCACGATGCAGATCCAAGCCACCCTGCGAAAACTGGGGCAACCCCTGCCCGTGTTGCATCCGATGGAAATACTGGATTGGAGTTATCGGGGCGCTGCGCCGGCATTTCTCGGCGAGAAATCGTGACAGCCCCGACGAATTGTCCTCAAGCGTTCCGCGGCGGAGACGATGATCCGCCAGCAACATTGACTTGCCCGATCATGACTGAGCCTTTTCCGCCCGTGCGGGCCGTGTGTTTCGACCTCGACGGCCTGATGTTCAATACCGAGCATGTCTTTTTCGAGGCGGGCGATGAGCTGCTGCGTCGCCGCGGACATGCCATGACCGTGGACGTCATGAATGTGCTGATCGGTCGCAGGCCGCAGGAATCGTTCCGCATGCTGGTCCAGCATTTGGGATTGAACGACCATCCCGAAGATCTGCTGGCCGAGTCGCGGGAATTGTTCGATGCCCGCTTGCCAACCCGGTTAGCGCCCATGCCGGGCCTGCTCGAACTGCTCGCGCGGATCGAAGCCCGAAATTTGCCGAAAGGCATTGCGACGTCTTCGCCCCGTCGGTATCTGCACAAGATTCTCGACCAGTTCCATCTCGCGCCGCGTTTCCAGGTCCTGCTGACCGCCGAAGACGTGACGCACGGCAAGCCGCACCCGGAAATCTATCTCAAGGCCGCTGCCGCTCTGGGGGTAGCGCCCGCCGAAATGCTGGTGCTCGAGGACAGCCAGGCGGGGACCAAAGCGGCCGTGGCCGCGGGTGCCCATGTCGTTTCGGTCCCGCATGAATTCACGGCGGGACACGACTTCACCGGCACACGGCATATTGCCCGTTCCTTGCACGACCCCTACTTGCACCAACTGTTGGAGCTGCCGCAGAGCAAGTAATCGCCGATAATGTGCCGGCACCGCAACGTCCGCGATGCCTTAGCCGCCGACGCCTCAGCCGCCGGTAAACCACTTCGGATCGAGCAGCCCCTGCAACGTGCCGCTGGGCGTCGCCGGCTCCGCAGCGGCCACCGACAGCATGGCCAGCGTTCCAGGTCGGAAGGCCAGTCCGCCACCCCCAATCCAGGTGGTCGCGCATCCGCCGATATCCGGCTGATGTCCCACGCACACCACGCAGTTCAGCTCGAAACGCTGCAACACGTGCCACAGCGCGGCCGGTTGCATGCCCGGGGCCAACACCACCTCTTCGGCGAGCGGTACGCCGGTCGGGAACTGCGCGGCAAAACTTTCGGCTGTTTCCCGTGCCCGCCGCAAGGGGCTATGCAAAATCAGATCGGGAGCGGCCCCGCGGCCGGCCAGCCAGCGTGCCATGGCGGCGACTTGTCCCTGGCCGCGCGCGGTGAGGGCGCGCTCGGCATCAGAGCAAGCTGTATCGGGATCGGCTGCCTCGCCATGCCGCATCAACCAGATCTGTCGAAGCATGGAACCCTCAACGCTGCGGTCTTCCTCGGTTGGACGCCGCTGAACGAAACGGCTCCCTTCCGCCCTACCGCTCGGCCTTGCTGGTGGAAGCACGGCCTGCGGAAAAGGATGCGGGAGTCACCTACGAAAGCTGACGCGATCTCTCGCCGGCGTCATATTCTCAACAGTTTCAACACCTGAGAGACATCGTAGCCGGGCCGCACTTTCCACAATACCATAAGCGGTTGGGGTGGTTACGTCACGCCCCTCGTGAGCCGCCGAAAGTGAGCCGGTGGGGCGCCCACGCCGGTTCCAGCCGCCAACACCACTGCCGTGGGACTGTGGACGTTCGCCCTGGTTCGGGGGCACCATGCGTCTGCTGCCGGGGCGCTGGGGTACCTTCTCCGGCCTGCGAGACTCGCTCCCACGCGCCTGGGCTGGTAATCTCCGCGAACAGACCGAACACAAAGGCGGAGGACGATGGGCGCACTGTCAGCGATCGACTACGCGGTGGTGCTGGTTTACCTGGCGGCTACCATTGCGATTGGCTTGTGGGCCAGTGTTTACATCCGCACCGGTCGCGAGTTTTTTTTGGCGGGTAGAACACTCCCCTGGTGGGCCATCGGCACGTCGCTGGTGGCAACGGACATCGGCGGGACCGATCTGATCGGCGTGGGGGGAATGGCCTATCGCTACGGCCTGGCGATCGGAAATTTCGAGTGGATCGGTTGTGTGCCGGCGATGATCGTGGCGGCATTTGTGTTCATTCCCCATTTCTGGCGTTGCGGCATCACCACTCTTCCGGAGTTTTTGGAGCGGCGTTTCGATGTGCGCGTGCGGACCGCCGTGGCGGTAAGCTGGTTGCTGTTCATGGCGTGCAACTTGGGAGTGATGCTGCTGGCCTCCGCCCGGCTGATGGAAGCCCTGGCTGGATGGTCGGTGCTGACCACTATTCTGGTCGTGGGCTGCCTGGTGTGCTTTTACACCTTGTCGGGGGGATTGGCAGCGGTCGTTTACACCGACCTCTTGCAGGGACTGGTGATGATCGGCGGCTGCGCCCTGGTGGTCGTTCTGGGGTTGATGCAGGTTGGCGGTTGGAGTGCTTTGGAACAGCAGGTCCAACAGCAGGTGACCGCCGCGACCGCACACGCGGCGTCCCCGGTGGGATCAACGCCCGCGGAACCCCGCTTCGAGCATTTCGAGCTGGTATTGCCCGTCGATACCCCTTCGCCATTTCCTTGGCCGGGGATTCTGTTCGGTCTGGCGTTGATCATCAGTCCGGCATACTGGATCGGCAATCAGGCGATTGTCCAGCGGGCCTTGGGGGCGCGTTCCGAATTCGAAGCGAAAGCATCGTATGTGTGGGGGGCGCTGCTCAAGAACGTGATTCCCGTGATCATCGCCGTGCCCGGCTTGATCGCTATCACGCAGTTCCCCGGTTTGACGGGAGATCGCATCGACCACGCGCTGCCGCTATTGATCGGCAAGCTGTTGCCAGCCGGCCTGAAAGGCGCCTTTCTGGCGGCCTTTTTGGCGGCCTTGATGTCGAGCATCGACTCGTACTTGAATTCCGCGGCGACGATTGTGACTCACGACCTGTATCTGCGCTTCCTGCGTCCGACGGCCGATGAGCGGCGACTGCTGCAAATTGGGCGGGCTGTCACGCTGGGACTGACGGTGTGGGCCATTGTGTTCGCGCTGCAATTGCAGCGTCTGGATCAAGGGATTTACGCCGTCTTCCAAACCTTGATGTCTTTCTTCAGCGGTCCGGCGTTCGCCATTCTGCTGGCGGGCTTGATTTCTCGTGCCGCGAACCGGCATGGAGCTTTGGCGGGATTCACCGCGGGAGTGGGGACGGCGGTCACCCTGTACCTGCTGAACCACCCCGTGATTTGCGGGCGGTTCGACTGGCAGCCGCTGTTTCGGATCGAAGAACCATTTCTGTATTACTCGATTTGGGCTTTTCTGGTGGCGGTAGCGGCGACCGCCGCCGTGAGCTATCTGACGGCCCCCGACCCGCCCGAAAAACTGCGGTTGGTGCTGGGCGGCCATCGCTCGGGAGAGGGGGCATGAGCGTGTTGCACGAATTCGGCAATCTGCTTCGCGCAGGTTTGGGGCAAATTCCCCTCCCTTTCGTCCGAGCCATGTTCGTGGCGATTCCCCTGCTGGTGATGGTGTGGGTGCTGCGGCTGCCTCCCAGTGAAACCACGCCGCCTCAGCGAACCGGGCGCTGGGACGAAAATCTCAAGCTTTGGGCCTGGCTGGCGCTCGCGGTGCAGGTCGTGATCTACTGCACGTTTTGAAGCACGTTCAGCGGCTTCAAGCACGTTCCGCGGTGCAAGCCCTTTCTTCTGTCAGCAGTCAGCGTGATTCCACGGTAATGGCCATCACCACGGGAGCGGTGGCATCCGGTCCTTTGACCAGTTCGATGGACTCGATTTTTTCGGCTCGGTGAGGCACCACCGCCAGATAGCGGATCTGCTGTCCACGCAGCCGGAAGGCCAGCTTCGATTGAGGAACATCCACCACGCGGATGTAGTCCGCGAAGTGCACCCCGTTTTTCAGTTCGTGGTCTTCGGCGGTCCCATCGGAGTAATGCAGCCGCACAATCAGCGAGACGGATCCCAATTCACCGAAGGGATAGCCCCAGCCCGCCACGCCGCTCAACAGGTGAATGGCCCGCGCCGGCATGTTGCACGGCAAGCTGACGGCCTTGGGCATCTGCGGCGGAAATGTGCCGTTGGTGCTGTGCAGCAGAATCACGTTCGGCACGCGATCTCCCTGCGGATCGATCAAGTGGAAGGGGACGCCTTCCACTGTTTTGGGGGACCAATCGGAAAAGATGAGTCGTTCGACATCGGCGCCTTCCAAAACAAACATGCCTTTGGTGCTCACCGAGGTGGCCACCTTGCGCAAATCGAGCGGCACGTATTTGCCCCGCTGCGTCAGGAATTCGAGCAGATGCTTCAGGTCGTCGGGAGTGGCCTGCTTCTCGAAACCTTCGGGCATCAGCGATTTGGGAGAGCCCACGAGTTCTTCGATGTCTTCCCGCGGGATCGCGTGCCGTTTGGCCTCGGTGTCGATGAGTTCGATGGCCGTTTTCGTTTCGGAAGCCAACATGCCGGTCAGCACGCGGCCATCGGCCAGCGCCACCGTGTACACGCGGAAGTTGCCTTCCACGCTCCGGCTGGGATCGAGAATGTGGACCAGCAGTTCGTGCTTGGGATGGACGGCCATTCCCGTGAGATCAGGCCCGATCCGCGTCCCTTCGCCGCTGTGCATGTGACATTTCGCGCACTGCTTTTTGAAGACTTCCTTGCCGGCGGCCGGATCTCCCGTTTGCTCGGCGACGAATCGCAGTTCCTCGAGCACCTTCTGGCGATCGGGGTTCGGCAAGCCCCCCTGCATGCTCAACACGCGGGCCGCCCGGCGCCTCAGGGCAGGATCGGGATGATTGGCCAACGACTGCTTCTGGTCCAGAGAAAGATCGCTCAGCGATGCCTGGCCATTCTCAACAGCTTTCAGGAACGCGTCCGTGGTTTGCTGACGGGCGAGCAGCACGCGCATGGCTTGTTGGCGGACCGCGGGCGTCAACGTGCCCAAACGATCCAGGAGCAATTCGCCGACCCGCGGGGCCTGGCTGTCCCCCAGCGCCGCCACCAGCCCCAGGCAGACGTCGGCCGGCGTTTGCGGCGTGATGACTTTCAAGAGCCTGGCGACCGCCTCGTCGGACTGCGGCTGGAAGCGGATCAAATCGCGCGCCCGGGCGATCCGCTCGTCATCCGCCGCCGCACTCGAGGCGATGGTGGCCAGCAGCTTGTCCATCAACTCCGCGGCGTATTGCTCCAACCCTTTAACGCCCAGCGCGGGCGCCATCCGAAAAATCGCCCCTTTCAGGTCGGTGGAGGCGGTCTCGAAGCGGCCGAGCAGGGCGGCTTGCGCGTCCGCCGTGATTTCGACGGCGTACTCGCGCGGCCAACCCTGCGTGAAGCCAGCCAGCGTCGCGCGAAGCACATCGGTATTGTGCACCACGGCGAGCAGCATCTGGCTGACGTCCTCGCCGGATGGTCGGCCCCGGGCCACATGGTTGGCGACAATGGTGACAATCGCGGCAGACTTTTCGGGCAGCTTGCCCCGCGACTCAGCCAGCCCGCCAAATACGCCCGCGGCCTGCATGGCCGCCGCGCTGGTCAACGCATCGGCCAGCCAACGATCGGCGAGCACGACCGGATCCCGCAGCATTTCGGCGATCTTGCGGCTGGAACGCTCGTCCGCGGGCAAATCCGCCAAGGCCAGGAACGCCGCCAACCGCACTTGGGGGTCGGCATCGTCGATCACGCCGCTGGCGAACAGGGCCGCCGTCGACTCCGACACCGCGGGCAACACCTGCACGGCATTCCGCCGCACACCTGCCGACGCATGCTTCAGCGCCGCCGTCACGGTGGACCACACCTCGGATTGGTCCGGCCGCACCACCCCCAATCCGTGCAGCGTCCACAAGCCATGAATGGCCCCCACATTCAGACCGATCTCGTCGACGGACGGATCGGCCACCAGCTTCAACAGCTCGGGCACCACATCGGTTTGTTGCCGCTCGACGAGCAACCGCTGCGCATGCCGTCTCCACAGCAGGTTGTCGCGCTTCAGCGCGGCGACCAGCTCGAGTGGTCGGTCTGGTGCCAACGGACCCGAGTTCGCCGCCTTGCCGGCGGCATACACCAGGCGGTAGATCCGGCCGTGTTTTTTGTCGCGCAGCTCGCTCTCGTAGGCATTCCCCCTGCCGGTGCGAAACCCTTCCGGAGTGGGATTGTGCTGCACGATGAAGTTGTACCAATCGAGAATCCACACGTTTCCATCGGGGCCGACTTCCGCCATGATGGGCGCGGCCCACTCATCATTGCTGGCGACGAGATTCATCGGGCTGGTGGCGGAGAAGTCCGCGCCGTGGGGTTGCAGCACGAATGTGCCCACCAGGTGCCCCGTCGGCTCGCACACGAAGGCGGTGCGGTTCCAGAACGCGGGCGGATAAGTCCGTGCCGTATAAACCGCGTGTCCCGCGCCGGCCGTGTAACCGCCAAACTGGTCGACTTGGCGCACCTTGTCGGTAATGGGCTTGAACAGGTAGGTGTCGGCGATGGTTCGCAACACTTCCGGCGACCACCCCCGCACGCGTTCGTAGTAGCGATTGGGAATGGGCAGGTAGACGCTGGGGTTCCGATTCGCCGTCGAGCCGAAAACGAGGCCTTCCTCGCTGATGCCCAACCCCCAGGTGTTATTGTCGGTCGAACGGAGGAACTCCAGGGCTTGAACTTCCGGCCAGCCGGGCGGTGGTTCCTGTTCAGCGCGCGGGACGGGGGACTCGACCTTGAAGCGGAAAAAGCCCATGCGGAACGGGGTGGCGACCTGGCCGCCAAATTTCGGCCGCGAGTTGTTGTACCCCTGCATCGCCCAGATCCAGTTGTCGAGGCCATACTGAAAATTGCTCACGCCGCCGTGCGTGTCGTTCATGGCCCAATCACTGATGAGCACGCGCCGCACATCGGCCCGGTCGTCGCCGTCGGTGTCTTTGAGATACACCGTTTCGGTCCCGTTTTGCACGATGGCTCCGCCCCGATGAAATGCGATCGCGGTGGGAATGCTCAGTTCTTCAGCGAACACCGTGAACTTGTCCGCCCGGCCGTCGCCGTCGGTGTCCTCGCAAATGCGAATGCGATCGCGGCCGCGATTGCCTGGCTGCAACTCGTTGGGGTAGTCGTAGGTTTCGCAGACCCACAGCCGGCCGCGCTCATCCCAGGTCATGGCGATCGGTTTGCCGGCCAGTTGCGGTTCCGAGACGAACAGCTCGAGGTGAAACCCCTGGGGCACGGAATAGCGCCTCAGCGACTCTGACGGCGGCAGCGGCTTCTGCATTTGCGTATGAGGACGGCCTTGCACCCCCCAACGCTGGCCCGGCGTGTAATTGGGAATTTTCGGTCCGACATCCACGTACTCCAGCGGGGGCAGGTCTTTCGCGAGTTCCGTCATCGGTAGCGCGGTGAAGGGTTCGCGGGCCACCGTCGCGCGCCGGGGAGCCGCCGCGGCGGGATCCTGTCCGCAAGCCCAGCGGATGCCCCGTTCGACGAGCTGGTGGAATCCCGGGTTGCCCCACGTCCGCTGATCGTGTCCCCAGGCCGTGTAGAACACGCGACCCTTCCCGTGCGTGCGGACCCAGGTCCAAGGTTCCCGGGAGCGACCTTCCGCCTGGGGACCTTGCACCCGGTACTCGAGGACGATGCGGTCCGTCTCGTTATGCCGGGTGTGAATGTACGTTTCATCCCAGCTCGCGAAGCCGCTGTAGCCCCGCATGATGGGATGCTCGGGAGCGGCGACTTCCACGCGAAACACTTCGCCGCCGTGCCGCTGGAACTGCGCCCCCACCAGTTCCACGAACTTCGCGGAATTGCGAAAGCAATACGAGGCGCAATGCAGCGGAATGAACCCCTTGCCGCCGGCGACGAAGTCGAGCAGGGCTTGTTCCTGGTCGACGGTGATCGTGTCGATGTTGGCGTACAACACCAGACCGTCGAACGAGTGAAGGCTGTCGGCGGTCAGCGCCGTGGATGGATCGTCGGTGTATTTCAGTTGAATGCCGCCGGCACGCAGCACCGGTTCCAATTGGAGGAATCGTTCGAGGGGACGATGCGGTCCGTTGTCGCCCAGGAACAACAACTTCAACGGCGCGGGTTCCGCCAAGACAACGGCCGTCTGACACAACCAGCACGAAAGCAACACGGCGGTTAAACGCATGGTCGGTCCTTATGCTCAAACAGGGTCGCGCTCCCCGCGCCACGCCCTCTGCCGGAAGGCGCCTTCGTATCGTGGAAAGGCCATGTTTCAACGCGCGAGGCTAACCGTCGGCCCTGGGCAAATCTTGTGCGAATCGGCCATTTCTTGTTAAAAATCGGTCATGGCCAAAAACCGTCCCATCGCCCATCCCGCCGGCTCGGCCTTTGATCCCCAACGCTTTCAGCGGGAATTCTTCGCTCGAATGGGGGGGCAGCAGCAATTTCAGCAACTCTTCGAGCACTTGCCCGGCGTCTATTTTTTTGTGAAGGATCGGCACAGTCGGATGGTATGCGCGAGCCAGCCCTTCTGGGAACATCTGGGGGCCAGGTCGGAACAAGAGATCATCGGACGGACGGACCACGAATTTTTTCCCCAGCATGCCGCCGATCATTTCCAACGCGACGACCGGTGGGTGATGTCCACCGGGCGCTCCCTCATTGGTCGTGTGGAACTCTGGTACAACGAGCAGCGGGTGCTGGACTGGTTCGTGACGAACAAACTTCCGGTGCGCGACGTGGAGGGGCACATCATCGGCGTGATGGGCATCGTCCGCAGTTACGAAGGACAGCGGCGCACGATGCACCCGATGTCGCTCATCAATTCCAGCCTCGAGTATATCCGCGAGCATCCTCATGAGCGATTGACGGTCGGGGAGTTGGCCCGGCGGGCGGCCCTTTCCCCCCGGCAACTCCGCCGCCGATTTCGTGAAGTCTTCGGACTGAGCGTGCAGGAATTCCTCGTCAAAACCCGCATCCAAGCCGCCAGCGAGGCCCTGCTCCGCACCGACCAGACCCTGGCGCAGATCGCCGTCGAGTTCGGCTTCTGCGATCAGAGCGCATTTACTCAGTCGTTTCGCAAGCACATGGGGTTGACGCCACGGCAATTCCGCCTGCGGTATGCGCCTCCGGCGTCCCGCTAAGTCGTCCACGATTCGACCAGCAAGTCGACCAGCAAGCCCGCAGCCATGCACCGCCCTCGTCACGGCAACTCGGGCGGTTTGTGGGGGACGGGGCGATTTGTCGCGGATGCCGCCGTTTGACAAAGACGTGACTGCATCTCGCGGATGCCGCCGTTTGTCGCCGATGCCAGCGAGGAACGAAGGGGCTCGCGGAAGACAGGCAGCCCCTCGTGTCCTCCCTGTGCCGGTTGTTTGTTATTTCAACGTGAAGGCCGGCAGCCTCACGATTTCACCTCCCTTGAGTGCCGACTGGTGGGCGCAAATGCCCACGCAAGTCCAATTCGCGGATTGCACCGCATTGGGCCAGGGATCGCGGTCCTGCACCAATGCGGAGACGAACTCATGCACCAAATGGGGATGCGAGCCGCCGTGCCCGCCGCCCTGAATGAATGACAGGTGCTGGGCATCGTGAATTTCCGACGGCTGCGTGAACTTGCGGATCGGCTCGGGCAACAGATGCGCGAAGTCGGGCACGGTGATTTTCTCGGGGATTTCCGGCTCTGGCTTCTTGGCCGTGTGGATGATGTGCGGCTCATGTTCCACGAGGGTCCACTCGAAGCTCTTCTTGGTTCCGTAGACGTCGAAACTCTCCCGGTACTGCCGGGCCACGTCGTACAAAAACCTCCAGATATGGGCCACCACATCGCTATCCTTGATTTTGATGTGGCAGCTTTCGACCGCGAACTTGTTGCCGGATTTCTGTTGGATGTCTTCCCGCACGGTGCCCGAGCCGAAGCAACTCACGTACTCGGCGCGGCCGTTCACCAGGCCCAAACAGGGGCTGACCACGTGAGTGGCGTAGTGCATGGGGATCATTTTTTCCCAGTAGGCTGGCCAGCCGTCCATGTCTTGGGGATGGGACGCGGCAAGGTACTGGATTTTGCCCAGCTCGCCGCGTTGATAAAGGTCTTTCAAGAACAGGAATTCGCGGGAATAGACGACGGTTTCGGCCATCATGTACTTCTTGCCGGTTTTGGCCACCGTCTCGCAGATTTGCTCGCATTCCTCGATGGTGGTTGCCATCGGCACGGTGCACATCACATGTTTGCCGGCTTCCAGCGCTCGCAGCGACATCCAGGCATGATCGGGAATCGGGGTATTGATGTGCACAAAGTCGACCTGCGGGTCGGCCAGCACATCCTCATAGCGGGTATACCGCTGGTGGATGCCAAACTGGTCTCCCACCTGTTGCAAATGCTGGGCGTTGCGCTGACAGATGGCGTACATTTCCGCCTGAGGATGCCGCTGGTAAATCGGAATGAACTCAGCGCCGAACCCCAGACCCACAATGGCAACTTTTACCCGCGTACCGGTCATGGCAGTGAACTCCCGCAAATGGCACGAACACGATGCTCCGAAGGGTGTGCCGATTGTGCACCGCTGCCGTCGGCTTGGCAATCGTGGCCGCCTCACCGGGGGCGCGGCAATCGGGGAAACGCGACGGCGACGGGTGCATCCAACAACAGCGAAGGCGCCACATACACAAACCGACGAGCATCCGCGGCCGCCTGATCGAACCGGTATTCGAGCGCCACCGCACCCGGCCCCTCCGCCACGACTTCGAAGTCTTGGAACGGCACGGACTGGCCGTTTGCCCCTTCCATCCGTCCGCCCCGATGGAACATGCCGGCCCGATGCGATTCGAACGCCGGCCCCCCCTGCGGATAACTCAGCGACAGCTTCACCACCCGCTCGCCGTCCCTACGCTGTTCGATGGGGAGGAAGCGCACCACGACATCGCCCCGCCGGACGCGCTTGCCGCGCGGCCAATCGGCCGACTCGAACACGAACGGTTCGGCCCCTGCGGCCAGATGAACCGCCCCCCGTCCGACCAGCGACCATTCCCCTTCTGGCTGAACCGCGGGTGGGGCCACGAAATTCAGCATCCAGGATACTTCCCCGCCATGGATCCCGAATGGCAGCTCGTAGTCGTCCTCGGGGTTCCACGCGGAGAGAAAGGCGTCATCCGCCTGAGCCGTCCAGTCGGCCGAGCGCACCGCGAAGAACAACGGCCGCAAACGAGGTTCGGCTTGAATCGCCAGACTCACTCGCCAGAGGCGCTGATTGCGTTGCGGCAGCGGTTTCCAGGTGAGGGATCGGACGGCAATCCGAAACGGACCGGAAACGGCGGTCGACAAAGCTGGCAGGGCAGCGTCGGCTCGCCGCCATTCCCACTGCGATTGCTCGGCATTCCAGTCAAGCTGCAATCCCGTTGCCTGCGAGATGTCGTGGACGGCGTTCCAAAAGGGGGTGGCATGCCAATGCACCGTGATCGGCGAGGGTTGTTCCACATCAGCCGCGATCGTGAGACGATTGCCCGTCTGCCGGCTCAATTCCGCCAGCAAGTCCGGGAGGGGAAGTCGGGTTGCCAGCGTCACCAGGGATGCCTGAGCCGAATCGCGGGCGAGGCGGCGTTGCAGCACAATTCTCAACCGGGCGAGGGTATCCCGCGTGGCCGCATCGGCCACGGCATCGGCATCCGGCAAGAGGGGCAGCAACTCCGGTCCGAAAGACTCAAGCTCGCGCAGCGCAGCCGCGCGATCCTGTTGCCGCAGCGCGCCGAGTTGACGGATCAGTTGCGGCACCCGGTCCGCCGTCGGCGGTTCCGACGCTTCGATGGACGGCGCGCGCGCGTGCCATCCAGCCATCAGCAGCAGCAGGCGAGACCACTTCATGGCAACGCACTGAACCTCGCGGCAACGCACTGAACCTCACGGCAACGTACTGAACCTCACGGCAACGTACTGAACCTCACGGCAACGTGCTCAACCTCGCGGCAACGCCTTACGACGACGTACTCAAATTCACGGCAACGTACTCAAGCAGTGGGAAATTTCCCCGATGAACCCGGTGTTGGAGCGACGGTTCATCTTACCATGCGAATTGCATCGACCCATGACCATGCGCAATGCATCGACCCATTTCCGCTGGGATCCCCTCCTCTCCCAATGACCTGGCGCCAGCGGCACAGCCAGATGGCATGCGCGCCATCATTTGGGGATGGGATGCCCGGTTACTCTCCGATTACCTTCACGAGGACTTTCTTGGGTCGGCGGCCGTCGAATTCTCCATAGAAGATTTGTTCCCACGGTCCAAAATCGAGTTTGCCCGCCGTGATGGCCACCACCACTTCGCGGCCCATGATCTGCCGCTTGAGATGCGCGTCGGCATTGTCCTCCCCTGTCCGGTTGTGGGCATAGGTTTTGGCGGAGGCGTCGAAGGGGGCCAGACGTTCGAGCCATTGCTTGTAATCGGCGTGCAGCCCCGGTTCATCGTCGTTGATGAACACCGACGCCGTGATGTGCATGGCGTTGATCAGCACCAACCCTTCTTGCACGCCGCTGGCCTTCACGGCGGCTGCGACGTCCGCCGTGATGTTGACGAACCCCATCCGTTCGGGGAGGTTGAAGGTCAGATACTGTGTGAATGACTTCATGCCCGAACTCAATTTGACGGATGCGGCAAAACTAGCCCCGCGGCGAATTCGTCAGGCGGCCATGGGCGGAGTCCTGGCGCGCGGTGGGCACGAAAAATCCGCCGTGCGGGAGGAACTGGTTCTTCCCGTGACCCAAGTGTGCAAGAAAATGCGGACTGCGGCAACTTCCTGGCGCCTAAGGCCGGCCTGCCGTGTGCGGAGGTGAAGGTTGCGGCCCGCCAACACGCGACGCATCTCCTTCACTGGAATGGACATCCGACAATGGTAAGCGACACCAACCCGGACGGTACGGAGTTTCCGCCGTGCGATCCCCCTCGGCTGCTGACCGAGCACGAACGGTGGCTGCGGACGGTCCTGTTGGCACGCTCGGGAGAACCGTGCGCCGTTTCAGAGCTGTTTCAGGAAGTCGCCATGGCCGTGTTGCGCCATCCGCCGACACACATTCCCGCAGCGCGGCGGGCGGCGTGGTTATACGGCGTGGCTGTCCGCACCGCCGTGATGTACCGCCGCACGGCGGGTCGGCGTCGCCGTCTCCACAACCGCCTGGCTGCCGTCACCGCTCCGCAAGGTGCCCCTGATCCCCTGCACTGGCTGCTGGCCCACGAACGGCAGCAACTGGTGCGGCAGGCCTTGGACGAGCTTGGCCCGAAAGACCGCGAAGTGCTGCTGCTGAAGTACACCGAGGACTGGAGTTACGTGGAAATTGCCGACCATCTGGGAATGAGCATCAGTGCTGTCGAGGCGCGGTTGCATCGTGCTCGCAGTCGTCTGCGCGTGGCACTGGCAGCCCGCCATGTCGTCGAGGTCAACGTATGAATCGTGCTCACATGCCGATCAATCCCATCGATTTGGATCGTCTCGTGGATGGCGAGATGCCCCTTTCGGAGCAGCGGGCACTCCTGGCCGCTCTGGGCGACGAGGCCGCGCCGTGGCGACAATTGGCCTTGGCGTTTCTGGAAGCGCAGGTGCTGCGGCAGGCCTGCCGTGCCTGCCTGCCCTCCGATGAACCCGCGGCGAGTCCGTCCCCGGTTGCTCCATTGCACGGAAAGGTATCTCGGCAGACCCCTCGTCGGAGGATGGCCCGGATGGTGGGTCTGATGGTCGCCGTGGTTACGGCCTTCCTGTTGGGAGCGTGGTCACAGCGACCGCGGGAGACCAGCGAGTTCCGCTCCGGTTTGGCGGCCGCTCCCGCCGCATCCTCCTCCGCAACGCCTGCCACAACGCAGGTAGTGGATCGGTTGCAGGTCGTGTTCCCGACAGGACCAGGACATTGGTCCGATCCGGTGGAACTCCCCGTCGTGACCGATAGCGACCAGCTAGCCCAATTCTGGTTGTCCGAACAGCCGGTCTGGCCGCCGGCGCTGCAAACAGCACTGCGGGAAGCCGGTCGCCATGTTTCCGAGCGACGCCATTGGTTGGAAGTCGAATTGCAAGACGGTCGCCACGGTTATGTGCCCGTAAGCGAACTGGTGGTTTCCGCGGGTGAGCCGCTGGAGTATCCCTGAAGTGCGATGGTACAAGCTGCCCCGGTCGGTTTCGTCCGACGGCAGCCGATGTATGCCCCCCGATCCCTTTTCGAGTCAGGAGTTCCACGATGAAAATCCTATGGACGGCGATCTTCGCGGGTGTGTTTCTGCCGTGCGCGACAGCCGGTGAGGATCCAAAACCGCCGCGGCAGGTGCCCGGCATCGAAGTGGAATTGCAGTTGCCTCCCCCCCCAGATTCGGATGTCCTCATTGCGACGGCTTCCCCCGTCACTCAGCAAATCGTGGGGGTCCAAATGCTGTCTCCCCTGTTCATGACGTACGGCGGCGCGGGGACGGAAACCGGTTCGCATTGGATCGGGTTGGGTTGCAGTGCCGCAAACGAAGCCCTCCGGGCTCAACTCGGGCTGGGTGACGCGGGGGTGGTGGTGCACGACGTCGTCGACAAGGGACCGGCCCAGTCCGCCGGCGTGCAGAAATACGACGTTTTCACGAAGGCAATCGTCGGCGACCAGGAGTTCGTCCTCAAGGATACGCCGGATTTGGCAAACGCCGTGAAAGCCGCCAACCTGAAGCCCCTCAAGCTGGTCGGTCTGCGCGGGGGAAAACCGATTGACGTGGAGGTCACACCGGCGGAACGCCCCCCACAGGCCGTAATCAGTGTGTTCGCGGGTCCCGGTTTGTTCCCGCCTCACCAACTGGGGATTGATGTGGAGCGGATCAAGCAACTGTTGGAAGAGAACCGCATCGAAGAACTCAAGGAATATGTCAACAAGCGGGCTCAGGAAGTGCCTCAACCTTGGGGGTTGAGTGTGGCTGGCCCGATTGTGACGCCGCCGCCGATGACCATTCGGGATCCTTTGGCCGACCTGCCGGAAAATGTCACGGTGACCATCACCCGCACCGGCAAGGAACCAGCGCAAATTCAGGTGAAAATGGGTGAGAAGTCGTGGTCGGTCAATGAGCATGAACTCGATAAACTGCCCGAGAATGTCCGCGGCTATGTCGAGGGGCTGCTGCAACGCACCATCACGCGGAGCTGGAAGGCGCGGATGACGCGCACGTTTGCCGGTCAACCGAAGGGATCGAGCGGTGGTGCCCCGGCGACACCCGCCGCGCCCTTTTCCCAGTCGCTGGTACCCGCCTTTCCCGTGAAACCACCGTCCGGAGATGTCGCCTCGGAACTGAAACAGCGGCTCGATCACCAGCAGAAACAGCTTGATGCCCTCCTGAAGCAACTTCAGGAACTGCAACAAGCGCTGGAAAAGCAGTCGCCGAAGAACTGATCAGGTAGCGACTGGTCACCCCGCGACCTCACGACTCCGACGTGCCGCCGTGCACGGCGACCGAATCGACGGCGCGTGACGAACGTCTCGCCCAGCCCGTGGCACAACCGCCGCGGGCTGGCGATGTTGGGAAGCAAGCAAGTGAAGGGCGGTGAGGCAGTGAGCGGCGACCACGTTTACAGATCGTTCTCCATGTTCTGATCATGAACACAGCGGCAAAGTTTCTTCCGGAGCGCCAGTGATTTGAAGATTCCCAGACCTTGTTCGAGAGAACATTTTCGGTGATTGGCCCGAATTGCAGGCGGGATGTCGGCCGCTACCAACCGTGGTCGACAACGACCTCCGTTTCCTTCCGCCGTGGTGAAGAACGGCGTAGGCTAATCCCATCCATCCGGTTCGATTCGACAAGGCGGGAGACGGAAATCATGCGGCGTGCCGTTTGGGTGACGGGCTGGTGGTTCGCGACGGTGGCCTTGTCGCAAGCAGGGGCAAGCGACCTGCGGTTCGTGGTGCACGTTGTCGATGAGGCAGCCGAACACAATGCCGCCGCTGCCATCGATGTGAATCGGGATGGCCGACTGGACATCGTTTCCGGTCAGTGGTGGTATGACCTGGCCAGCGGTGAGCGGCACAAGGTGCGCGAGATCGAAATCATCCGTGGCCGCTACGACGACTATTCGAATCTGCCACTGGATATCAACGGAGACGGCCGCCTCGATCTCGTCAGTGCCAATTACCGCAGCGGCAAACTGTACTGGATCGAACAGCCCCCTGATCCGATGGCAACGTGGACGGCCCATGTGATCGCCGCACCAGGCCCGATGGAGACAGCGCGGCTAGTGGACCTCAACCGCGATGGCCAGCTTGATGTGTTGCCAAACGGTCGCGACTGGGCCGCATGGTGGGAATTCAGCGGACGAGATGGCGGCGTGCAGTGGTTGCGGCACGAGCTTCCCAAAGAGTTGGCAGGTCATGGAATTGGCGCGGGGGATGTGAATGGCGACGGTCTGATCGACGTGGTTGGACCGCGCGGCTGGGCCGAGGCCCCGCCCGATCCTGTGACCGGTACATGGCGTTGGCACGCGGACTTTACGCTGCATCGTGACAGCACGATTCCGATCTTGGTGGCTGATATCGACTCGGATGGAGATGCTGATCTCGTCTGGTCCCGTGCCCATCACACCGGCATTTTCTGGCTGGAACAGCAGCCCCGCGGGGAGAAGCGCTGGTGGACGAAGCACGTCATCGACACGAGCTGGTCGCAATGCCACACCCTCGCACTGGCTGACCTGGACGGAGACGGTCGGACGGAAATCCTCGCCGGCAAACGCTGGCTGGCCCATGAAGGCAAGGATGCCGGCGAATGGGATCCGCTCGTGATTTGCGCCTACACCTTCTTGCCGGAATCGCGCACGTTCCGGCGGCAGATTTTGAGTTCCGGTGGAAACGCCAGTTGGGACCTGGATCCCAAAGTCGTGGATTTGGACGGTGACGGCGATCTCGACCTGCTGTGCCCAGGCCGCGGCGGTCTGTGCTGGTTGGAGAATGTCACCACGTCGGCGACAGCCAAGGCCGCCACCACCCGTGACGCGTTCCGCGATGACCTGCATCAGCAGGCGGCGGAATACCCCGATCATCGCCGGCTGATGGTCGTCAACAGCGACGGTCGGTTGGTTCCCATTACCGCCCCGCGCGAATGGGGCACGCGAAGGGGCCATGTGCGGGCCAACATGCAATTGGTCATGGGATTGCTGCCTGATCCCGCGCGGCGGGTTCCTCTCGACGTGCAGATATCCCACGAAGAGCGTGCCGAGGGCTATCTGCGGCGGAAAATTTCCTTCGCGGTCGAACCTGGGGACCGCATTCCAGCCTGGCTTTTGTTGCCCGCAGGCTTTTCCGCCGCGCAGCCGGCCGCGTTACCGGCGATGCTGTGCCTGCATCAAACGACCGGCATCGGCAAGGATGAGCCGGCCGGACTGGGGGGGCTGTCCAACCTGCATTACGCGCACGAACTCGCGCAGCGCGGCTTCGTGTGCCTCGTGCCCGATTATCCGTCGTTTGGCGAATACCCCTACGACTTCAAAACGCAGGGTGCCCATTATGCCAGCGGCTCGATGAAAGCGATTTGGAACAATCTGCGCGCCGTCGATGTGCTCGAATCGCTGCCGGCCGTCGATCCCGATCGCATCGGCGTCATCGGCCATTCCTTGGGCGGGCACAACGCGCTCTTCACGGCGGTATTCGATCTGCGGCTGAATGCCGTGGTCTCGAGCTGCGGTTTCACGCCGTTTCACGATTACTTCGGAGGCAAACTGGCCGGCTGGACGAGCGACCGCTACATGCCCCGGATTCGCGAGGTCTACGGCAACGATCCGAATCGGGTGCCCTTTGATTTCTACGAGATTCTGGCGGCACTGGCCCCCCGCGGGTTTTTCTCCAACTCGCCGACCAAGGATGGCAATTTCGACGTGGAAGGGGTGCGCAAGGCCTTCGTTGAAGCGCGCCAGATTTACCACCTGCTGCAAGTCCCGGAGGACCGGCTACAGCTCGAAATTCCCGACGCCGGGCACGACTTTCCCCCCGAGGTGCGCGCAAAGGCTTATCGCTGGCTGGAAACCATGTTGAAGTAAACCGCACGGACGAATCGCACCAAACCACCCGACCGACACGCCGGCGGTTAAGGCGTTTTGGCGCCGATACAGTACAGCGTCTTATCCGAGCGGATCAGCCATTGCCCCTTGTGGGCCGCCATCGAGGCGCGGAAGACTTCATCCTCGGGCGCACCGAAGGTATTGCGGGCCGCCACATGCTCAAAAGCCCGCAGGTCGATCACGACCACTTCTCCGTGTTCGGCCAGGAACAGCGCCTTGTCGCCAACCGCCACTGGCGACGCGGAAAAGTTTCCCCCCACGCGTTCTTCCCAGCGCAGTTTGCCACTGGCCGCTTCGTAACAGGAGAGAACTCCCTTCATCGCCATCACCAGCACGCTGTGCTCCACCACGATTGGCGAGGGGAGGTCGCGCCCGGTGCGCCGCGGCGCCTGCCATAACCGTTTCGTGTGGCTGACGTCACCCGTTCCATCGGGCTGCACGGCGTACATCGGCCCCGCCAGACCATTCAGCACGATGATCCGTCCCTGCTCGTCGGGAGTGACCGTCGGTTCTCCGCGTCCTTTCTCGCTCGAACAATACCACAGTTCGCGTCCCGAATTAGGATCGTATGCACGGACACCCGTGTGCCCATTCAACAACAACTGCGTTCGGCCCCCCTGGCGGTAGATGAACGGTGTGCTCCACCCGCGATAGTCTTCCCGCTCGGTCGACCAGACTTCCTCCCCGGTGAATTTGTCGAGCGCGATCAGGCGGGCGTCGGCCTCGGCGTCACAGTTCTGAATCACCAAATCTTCGTACAAAATTGGGCAGGCGGCGGTGCCCCACGGTCCCTCGAAATCCCCCAGCGGCCGGTTCCACAGGAGTTTCCCCTCCTTGGTGTAGCAGAACAGGCCGCCGCCGCGCCCAAAGAAGGCGTAGACCCGTTCGCCGTCCGTCGCACAAGTCGCCGAAGCCCAACCGTTCATCTGGTGGGATGGCTCGGGCGTTCCCATCCACGCCGTTTCTTGCCACAGTAATTCGCCGGTTTCGCGATCGACGGCGAACACGATTCTCTCGGCACCGCCATCGAGAAATGCCGTCAGAAAAATGCGGTCGTCCCACACTACGGGAGACGATTGCCCGCTTCCCGGCAGTTCGGTTTTCCACACCACATCTTTACGGGAGAACGTGGTCGGCGGTAACGTCTTACCCACAACGTGGCCGTCGCCGCGCGGGCCGCGCCACTGCGGCCAAGGTTCGCCGGCTGCGCCTACGGTCAGCAAACCGAGCCAGATCAGCACCACCCGAAAGAAGCGTGAAATCATGGGAGGCACTCCCGATGGCATGGGCAGTATGATGAGCGTATATTGCGCTGTCGCAAAACGGAAGATCGGATCGCCGGCTTGGGCGCAACATGCGGTAAATCTTGCCTCTTCGACCGTACCTCCCGAAAAACCGTCATCCGACATCAGCCACGTGGGACGAACACGCCCAGGTCCAGCAGTTATTCCTCATCCAAGTCGGCAATCGGTCCCGCGCGGGGTGACCTGAAGAGCCTCTGCTCGAAGGAACGATGACGAGCGGGTGCCGCCCCAGGCGGTTCTGCCGCATGTTCACAGGTCGAGCAGCACGGACCGAACGGTCGGCAACATCTTGGAATCTTGCACCAGCCGAATTGATTGCCAGCCGAACTGGGCGTCCTTTCCCGAGGACGCTTCACGACCGGCCGCGCCGCCGTTGGGGGGAATTCTGTGGCAAATTGGTGAGCGCCGGGGCATGCTGGTCTAACTTCCCAGACGACCGCAGCGTGGTTCGTCTGCGATGGCGCTCGTGGCGAGTGGCCGTCGAACCCACTCGGCCGGCTCCTCCCCGGTGCCAGCTTCCCGAAACCGAAATCACAGGCGACCTTCCAGGAGCCTTCGTTCCATGCCATCCCGCAACAGTCGAAAATTTGGATTTGAAACGCGGATGCTCCACGCCGGGCACATTCCCGATCCGCACGTCGGCGCCCGGGCCGTGCCCATCTTCCAAACCACGTCCTATGTCTTCGAAGATGCCGAACAGGCGGCACAGCTTTTCGATCTGAAACTGTACGGCAACATTTACTCGCGGATCAGCAACCCCACCACCGCGGTGTTCGAGGAACGCGTGGCGTCGCTGGAGAACGGCACGGGCGCTGTGGCCTTGGCGAGCGGCATGGCCGCCCAGTTCGCCGTGTTCATGACGCTGTTGGAACCGGGCGACGAAATCGTCGCCTCGACGCAACTCTATGGCGGCACCGTCACTCAGCTCACCCAGACCCTGAGGAAACTGTCCATCGGCGTCCGTTTCGTCGATCCCACGGACCTCAATGCGTGGGAAGCCGCCATCACGCCGAAAACGCGGTGCTTGTTCGGCGAGACGATCGGCAATCCCCGCGGCGCGATTTTGGACCTCGAACGTCTGGCCGCGCTGGCGGACAGCCGGCACATCCCCCTCATCGTCGATAACACCTTCGCCACACCCTACCTTTGCCGGCCCATCGACTGGGGGGCCACCCTCGTCACCCACTCGGCGACCAAGTTTCTTGGTGGACACGGCAACAGCATCGGCGGGATAGTCGTCGATTCGGGCAAATTCAACTTCGCCCGGTTTCCGACCATTGCCGATCCTTCGCCGTCCTATCACGGCTTGAGGTTTTTTGATACGTTCGGCCATTACGGCTTCCTGATGAAGCTGCGGATGGAAACGCTCCGCGATACCGGCGCCTGCCTCTCACCGACGAACGCGTTTCTGCTCCTTCAGGGCCTGGAAACGCTGTCGCTGCGCATGGAACGCCACGTGAGCAACGCCTTGGCCGTGGCCCGATTTCTCGCCGAGCATCCCAAAGTGGAACAGGTGCATTATGCCGGCCTGCCCAACAGCCCGTACTTTCCGCTCGCCCAGAAGTACCTGCCGAAAGGGCCCGGCGCCGTGTTCTCATTCGAGCTGAAGCCCATCGGCGGCGATGCCCGCGAGGCCGGCCGCAGATTGATCGAGTCGCTCGAACTGTTTTCGCACCTGGCCAATGTCGGCGATGCCCGGAGCCTGGTCATTCATCCGGCATCGACCACCCACCAGCAGCTCAGCGATGAAGAACTTGCGGCCGGCGGAGTGGGGCCCGGCCTGGTACGGCTTTCCGTGGGACTCGAAACGTTGGAGGATTTGATATGGGATCTGGACCAGGCGCTGTCTGTGCTATAAGCCTCAATACAATCCTTACACAGGAGCAGCAAGCCCTCTATCAAGATCCAGAGTGCATCCGCGACTTGCTGAACAGCAGCCGGACCATCGCCATCGTCGGTCTCTCGGCGGAGCGACAAAAGGCGAGCTATTTCGTCGCCACCTACCTGCAACGCGAGGGGTACCGCATCATCCCGGTCAACCCGCGCGGCGGCAAGATTTTGGGAGAAACCGTCTACCCGGACCTGCGGAGCATCCCCGAGCAGGTCGATCTGGTCGACGTATTCCGTCCCGCCGCCGAGGTCCCGACCATCGTGGATCAGGCCCTGGCTATCCGGGCCAAGGCCCTGTGGATGCAATTACGCATCATCCATTTCGAGGCAGCGGAAACAGCCCGTGCCGCGGGACTAACGGTCGTCATGGACCGGTGCATCAAAATGGAGCACGGACGCTATTCGGGAAGCCTCCATTGGGCCGGAATGAATACCGAACTCATCTCCGCCCGGCGTGCCCGACGCTAGTCTTCCCATGGGTTTCGGGGAAGAGCGGCGCGCAAGGCGCCATGAGACCGTCGGAACCTCAGAAGTCGCCCCGCTTCAAGGGCCTCAGTCCGCCCTTGGAATCAAGGCGCATGCAGAGCCTGACGGACAGAGCCGCCAGAGGCCATTAGCGGCCGGTTCAGGAAGGATGCCGCGGTCAACCAGTCATCCACCGCAGCAACTCCGGCAATCCCCAGCCGACCAGTCCTACCACGGCAGCAGCCGCCAGCGCGCAAGCCCACAGCGGCGCCTGCGGAAAGTGTTGGACTGGCCGTATCAGCGCGGCAGAATTGCTGTTTTCCGCTGCACGCGCCAGTAAGCGGCGCGACAGCAATCCCGCGAATCCGCCAATCAGATAACAGATCGTCGACGTGACATCGAGTACCGATTCAGGACGCCAGGCTTGCGCCAGTTCGACAACCGTGGCCCAAAAACCGAGGGCGGCACCAGCCCGGAGATCGCTGGTGACGCCGCGACTCCGCGTCTTCGCCGAGATGGCCAGGTCGCCGAACAGGAAGCCCAAGGGAACGAATATTAAAATCGCCTTGGAAATGTATTGCAGGGCATGAAAATCTGAACCGGAGTACAGGGACGCAAACGGGATCTTCCAGTAATCGGGTAATCGCTCCAAGCCGAAAATGCTGCTATCAAGCAGCGGAGGATCCACGATGCGCCACACCACTATGGCCAGATACACAGTTAATCCAACTACCGTAAGAAAACGTCTTCGGGCAGCCGCCTGGGGATCCCAGGCTCTCTCGAAGGCCGGATAGATGGACCGTGCCAGGCGTCCGCCGACAAGCATTCCCGCCGTCGCGACCAGGCCGCTGGCTACCGACGCATCCCGCGAATAGACAAAAACCTGTGCCACTTCGATCAGGGTGGCGACAAACAGCATTCGCAGCAGTGGCGAGCCAGTCGACCCGCGACTTCTCGAATAGAACCGCCGCAGATACACGCCCAACGGAACACATAACAGTAGATGATCGAGCAAATCCTGCCACCGATTCACCAAGGTCCCCGTGGCCCACAGGCTGATCCGTCCCTGTTCCCATTTTCCCCACAGCACGGCGGGAGACACCACAACATTCAGCGGCATCACCTCGTAGCAAATAAAGCCCAGCGCATAGACGGCCAGGAACACATCCAATACTTGCGTCGGCCGTGTTGCCGAGACCATTACGCGAAGATGTTTCGTGACGAGATCCACAGTCCCCAGTGCGAGCACACACCCTCCGGCAGCCCCCAATCCCTCGGCCAACAGGTCGTTTTGCGAGACCGTTCGTCCCGGAAACCACAACTGGAGAAACTCCACGCCGAGGCTCAACGCGGCACAAAACAACCACACGCAGAGGGCACCTGACACACGCAGCAGCCCGGACTTTAAATTCACACTGATCGCCGCTGTCGCACAATAGGAAATCGGTACGAACAGCAACAAATTGGCCATCCAATCGGCAAGGTGTTTCACTTCTAATTGCAGATAGGGAATCTGCCAAAACTGCTCGAGGGCATCGGTGAATTCGCGCGGTTGATAGTTGAACGGGAGCAATGACCCGTACACGAAGAACAGCGCGGCCGCCGCGGCCAATCCGACGAATAAACCGGCCGGCGAATACGATGAGGTAGAGCTATTTATTGCTGAAGTCGTTGGCACGCTGATGTCGCGTCTCTACACCGTTGCGTTCGCGGGCACATTCACTTCTGCTCTTATTGACTTCGGTGCTGGTTCCGAGCATGTTCCAAGGGCGCAGCCCTCGTGCAACCGCCATGTTGCAAATGTCAACTCGGCGGCGGCCACCATGAAACACAGCAGCCGTTGTTTGTGTTTCGAGGTGAGCGAGCAGACCTCACTGAAACACAATGACGTCCCGAGCGTTGTTTTGGCCGAGATACTGTCGCGGGCGCGGCGACCGGAGAGCACGGTCTTCTCGCGCGCCATGGAGCCGGCGCATTTTTACGCCGCCGGTAACGTGCCACCATGCGCGGCATGGTTGTCTCTTAACGGACAGTGGACAGCGTATCTGAAGGCGCGCGCAGCGCGCTCTCGAACTCGCGTAGCGTCCCTGTCCGCATGCCGCGGCGGTGCACGCAATGCCGGAACGTCTCTTCCAGTTTTCGCCAGAACTCTTGCAATTCTGTGTCGTTCCTCACATAGGGCGAAGCGCCAGGCAGCAACGACGAACTATGAAACATTAGGACGACCGCGGGACTCCCTTGCTGTAACAGGCGGTCGACCAGCACGTTCATTTGTGCCGCCGTGGCTTGCTCGGGACTGAGTTTGATCCGCTGCAACACACCCAGGCGGTTCAGAAGCCCCTCGAGATGCAGTGTACGGCGTATCCCATATTGGCAAAAACGGAACCAGCGGTCGGCACGGCGGAAATCGCGCCAATTATAACCGACGGAGACCGGTAATTCGAGGAGCAGTCCTCTGGCCGAGGGTCGGCACAGTTCCGAGTCGATGCGGTAGGGCTGATGCGGTGCATCCGTGAAATCCGGTCCCCCATCGTGCGAGTAATCGGTAAATGGGATGACGCTCGAATCGACGGTGTAGCCGAATTCGATCAGCAGGCGCGCGCCGGTATCATCCAACCCATAGCGCCCGGCACGAAACGAGGTCGGCCGCCGACCAAAGCGGTCGGCAATCCGTTCGGTGAGCCAGGCGAGTTTCTCCCGCTGCAACTCGTCCGGCAGATTGCAAAGATAGGTGTCGCGCGGGTCAGAACACTCCGTCAGGGGCGGATTGCACCAGGGATGCACGTGCGCGCCGATCTCGCAACGCTCCTGCTCGGCAATTCTTCGCAGAATCGCAACGGCTGTCTTGTCTTCAACAACCGGCGCGTCGACCAGGTAGGTAGGACGCACCCCCCAGTGGTCGCACAATTGCTGAAACAGCGGAACCTGTTGGATGTTGCGGACGCTATTTCCGTGCGACGCATAGCGCCCCCCCCACAGCCCTTCTTCCTCGGTGTCGACGGTCACCAGGAACCACGGCGTCACAGGGAATCGCTCCTCTGCGGCGGAGCCACCACCAGATCGCAACGCACATCGATCACCGGACCAGCATAAGCCTCTCGCCAGTTCAATTGGTCGGCCACATCGTTGCCCAGTACGAGCAACTCCGCGAAGTGGTACAATTCGCGCGGATCGTTGACAAGCAGGGCCGAAAGGTGCGGCAGGTGCTGGTCGACGAAATGCAGATTCCTGCCCACGAGATTCACCAAGCGCACTCCGGGATCATATATTTTGAGCGGATAACCGCGGCCCAGCAATGTTTCCGCGAGATGCACTAACGGGCTTTCCCGCAAGTCGTCGGTATCCGCCTTGAAGCTTAGCCCCACCAGACCGACGCGCCGAACTCCGCCCGCCTGAATCAGCGCGATCGCCCGCTTAAGGTGCGCCTCGTTCGACGGCAGAATTGCCGAGAGCACATCAGTGGCGATGGCCCGCTGTTGTGCGGCGCGGGTCAAGGCCCGCACGTCTTTCGGCAGGCAGGATCCGCCGAAGGCGAATCCCGGTCGCAAATAGGCCGGCGAAATATTGAGCTGCTTGTCCTTGCAAACGATGTGCATGACTCTACGGCCGTCGGCGCCGAAGCTCCGTGCTAAGGTGCCGATCTCGTTGGCAAAAGCCACTTTCAGCGCATGGAACGCGTTGCAGGCATATTTGACCAACGCCGCGGTACGGGTATCGGTGATGATCGTTTCCGCTTGGACTTGTTGATACAACTCGTTCACCCGCTCCGCAACATGTGCCTCGGAACAACCGATCAAGACGAAGGGCGCGTGGTCGTAGTCGCGGATGGCCGTGGTTTCACGCAAAAACTCCGGATTATTGCACAGATGCACCCGCACGCCCAAACCGCCGCCGCAGGCATCGTTCAGGAGAGGCGCCAACTGCTCCTCCAGCACGCCGGGCAGCAGCGTGGAGCGAATCACGACCACATACTTCTGCTGCCGGGTCCGCAGGCATTCACCAATCTGACGCACCACTCCTTCCACGGCACGGCTGTCGACGCTTCCATCCGCGGCCGAGGGAGTTCCCACCGATACCAGGGCCATGTCCGTCGAGGCGACCGCCGCTGCAAGGTCCCCCGTGGCGCGCAGCGCGCCCCGAGCCACTCCTTGCTGCAACAGGGCATCCAACCCAGGCTCGGCAACAGGCGCCCGCCCGGCTTGCAGCATGGCGACTTTGTCCGCGTTGATGTCGACGCCGATCACCTCGTGCCCGTCGCGCGCCAAACACCCCGCGGTCACACAGCCCACATAGCCCATCCCAAATACTGCAACGCGAGCCAAGTTGTCCCCCTAAATGCCCATGCGCGCCCGGCGAGACGGCACTTTCCGCCTCGCCGCACATACCCCTACCACATCGAACCGCCGCATGACTGTCCGCAATTCACACCCGCACGGGCAAACAACGTGGTTTAGTCCGACGCCACTTGACTGGTCAGTCGGCGACCAACGACGGTCTCTTTCACGGGTTGCGACACGTTTGTCGCCTGGCTCCCGGACTGCCGCTGATCTCGATTTCGGAACAGTTGTATCCGTTCATTTCGATGAACAACCTCGAAACCCGCAGCAGCAAGCTCGTCGAACACGCGATCATCGCTTCCCAGGACGAGGACGTAATCGTAGGCCGCCCGGATAGCGGCCAACACCTCGGGATTTCCCGGCTCATATATCGGAAATCGCCGCGTGATGGGGTACTCCCTGTACCACATGATCGACAGCGTATTCATGGATGGAAGGCTGTGGCCGTTCGCACCTCCGTGCGCCAGGTGATAGTATTCGTAGGCGCGCGTCAGCGGTCGGATGCCACCAAAGGCTGGATTTTCCAAGTGTATTGGCAGCAACGTCGCTTTGCGAGCAAAATGTTTCACACCGGAAACATATTGCATCAAAGCCGCGTTCATCCGCACCACTTCCGGCGTGACACAGGCTGTTTGGACGGCCGTCGCTGCCGCCACCGTTCCAAGAAACAGGCGTTGCATTCCTTGGCTGATATCGAGCCGCGGCATCGTAGCCACGCTAGCCAGCAGCATCCCCAAAATAACGGCGACCAACCGTATATTCGCTTTGTGCCAGCCGAGGATTTTATACGGCATCACGAAGTATAAACAAATAAAGAACACCAGCAGCGAGGTCAGTGGATGACGCAAGAGGCGTTTCAGGCCTTCAGTCATCGAACCACCCGATTGCTTCCAGCCCAGACAGGCGAAGACCACAATCCACGCCCACGCCGCGACGGCCACGTAGTAGGCCGGTGTCGACACGGTATGAAAGAACTGCCGGAAAAAGAACTCCGCGGTCCAATGCAGCGGCAGCCATTCGGTATCCTCGCGATTGATCCACGAGGCTCGCGAGTTGAGCCAGACGTAATCGGCTGCCAGCAGCCAACCCGGCCAGGTCGCCAGCGCCACCGTCGCGGAGGCCTTGGTCCAGCTCCGCGTCTCGAACAGCCGAATCCAACCAATCGATCCCGCCAACAGCGCAAACGTCAGCAGATGGGACAAAAACACAAGGACTGAAAGGACGGCGAGGACTGCCCACTGGCCGCATGTCATGTGATGGCGTCGACCGTACCAGTACGCCAGGGCCAGATAATAGAGGCCCAGCGATAGCGTGAAGTCGTGATACCCACGAAAAAATGGGTAATTCAGCACCATCAGAAATGAGAGATAACCAAGCCAGCGGCGGCTTGGCGCGACGGCGGTCAGCCATGCGAAAATAGCTGCTGGCAGCAGGAGCGCGTTGAACGTCAGCACGACCTTCTCGGCCGTCAGCAGCGGCAGCGCCAAGCTCGCCACACCCACGAGCGCATCATGCAGCAAATGCGGAATCGGATGCCAATTGCGCACATAAAAGTCGGCATAGTTGTACGTCGGATCGCCATACCGCAGAAACATTTGCGTCGGCAAGAGAAACCACGGTCCGTTTTGCGAGGGAAAGAACTCGCCAATCCAAATCGGTATCACACAACAAGCGGAGAGGAGAACGAAAAGTAAGACGTCTCCCCAAGACCTCGAGGACTGCAAGGCAGTCCGGGCGACATGAGCGCTAGGCGAGCGGGGAGCTTCCAATAGATTGGCCGGCAGCTCGCAGATGGTCATCTGGAATCTTTTGTTGTTAATGTAGCCGCCGTCTGCGGATTGCCGCGTGTGGCGTCAGTGAGGCTGTTAAACGTCGCCAGGCAAGGATGGCAGCCAGGAAACTCGTGAAGCCACCGCAACTGGCAAAGCGCATCCAGCTCCACTCTTCGAAGCGGAGAGGAAAGGAACGCAGTGTCGGCAGCCGACGGGATTGCTTCGTCGCGCTCTGGGGGGAGTCCAGGATGCACGACAATCTCGGTTACCCCGGGGGCTGCATGCGCCAACAAGTGCTCGAGGACCGGACCAGTCATTGCGCCGCTATCGAGTACTCCATGAAAGTGATCGGCGGAAGGGAGATCGGATGGCCAGTGGTGATGGCGACACAGCATCCCCAGCAGCAGTTGCTTAGGCCAGTTCTTGAATCGGCTCCAGCAACGCCCTGGAAGTCGCCAGCAGCGGACGGATCCAGTACGTTCCAATGGTCGGCGGACCCACATCCGACCGTGCATCCGCGCGAGTTTCACGACGACCTCGAAGACCCCCGGCAGCATATGCACATAACGATGCCCGTCGACGTGATCGAGTTTCACCCCCAAACGCACGAGCTTTTCGACTTGTGCATTCAGTTCGATTTCAATCTGCCGCACAAGTGTCGGCGGTCGTCCGCGGAGCGACCACAGCAGGGAAGTAAAACTGTGACGAAACCGCCCGGAACGGTCGACCAGATCAGGCAGGTCGGCTGCCGCGGCCACGCTGGTTCCCGCAGTCAAGCAGAGGTGTACGCCAACGCCTAACTGCGGACAGTTGGCCACGACATGCTCGAGCGCATGCTCCAGGGCGATGCCATTCGCCATCACACTGGCGCTCGTCAGAATTCCGTGGAGATGAGCCTCGACGACCGCGCGATTCACTCCGCGGCAAATTCCCACGTCGTCGGCATTCAGGACCACGAACCGCCGCGTTTCCGCGGCAAGAACTGGTTCACGGCCGGAAACCGTTTCAAGCCATGGTTTCGCCGGCTGAAGGCTGTTGAGGATCAATAGGCGGACACCTCTTCCGAGACTGGCGGTTGACGGTGGGGAGAGAATGACGTATCCCCGGATGGTCCCTGTTCGCAGAAAGCCCCGTTGTCGTCTTTGCGTTGTGCAGCCGCCTGTCTCGCCGGCTCAAAGCCCAGACGCTCCCGAGCAATATACAGCGGGCGTCCTTTGACTTCTTCATAAATCCGACCAATGTATTCTCCAAGAATGCCGAGGCAGATCAATTGCACACCTCCGAGGAACAGCACGGCGACGATGAGTGATGACCAGCCGGGCACCGTGTCGCCGAGCACGATCCTGGCATAGAGCGCCCAAACGGCGTATGGCACGCCGAGGAATGCCGATCCAAATCCCAGGTACGTCGCAAACCGCAACGGAACTGTGGAAAACGAAGTAATCCCGTCCAAGGCAAAACGCAGCATATTACGCAGTGTGTACTTGGAATGTCCTGCATGCCGCCGCGCGGCCAAGAAGGGTACCGTGGTCTGCTTGAAGCCCACCCAAGAGGTCATGCCGCGCACAAAACGGTTGCGCTCGCGCATGCCCTTGAAACAGTCGACGACCTTCCGATCCATCAAGCGAAAGTCGGCCGCGTTCGGCACGATATGCATCTCCACGCAACAATTGATGAACCAGTAAAATATGGCCGACGTCCACCTTTTGCACAGTCCAGCGTCCTCTGTGGCTTCTCGGATCGTGTAGACCACCTCGAATCCCGCCTCCCATTTCCGGATCAGCTCGGGGATGACCTGAGGAGGGTGCTGCAAATCCGCGTCCATGGAAATTACGGCGGCTCCGCTCGCATGTTCGATTCCCGCCGTGAGCGCCATCTGATGACCGAAATTCCTTGACAACGAAATCAACTTGACCCGTAAGTCTTCAGCATGTAACCGACGAGCGACCTCGGACCCACCGTCAGTGCTTCCGTCGTCCACCAAAATCAGTTCAAAGTCGTAGGGCAACTCCTCCAGCACGTCCCGAATCTGTTCGTACAACGGACGGAGATTGTCTTGCTCGTTGTAAAACGGCACGACAATCGAGAGCAAGTGCGGATCTGCCATGGTTATGGCCTGTAACAGTCAACCAAATGCCAGCCTTCGGCACATTGTGTTGCGCGCTGTGTCACAAAGGATAGCATGGCCCGTCGATGCTACGGAATTCCCGCGATCAGCCGCGGGCCTAATCGGCGCGTCAGCCACAAAGGCATGCGGCGCCACAGGCGCGTGCCCCAGCCGAGGCGTTCCTGCGGCGGCTGAGCGGCCTGGAACGCGGCCTGCTCGTTGTCGCTCAGAAAGTACCAATGCAACGGTGACTCCTCAGCTCCCCATTGCGACTTGAAATGATGCTGACCCGAACCGATTGTGCTCCGACCGAAGTGGAAGTGCGCAAAACCGCTGTGGCACGCCTCCGCCAGTATCCGCCAGTACATCAAATGATTGACGCAGAGTCCATTGTAAGCCTTAAGACTCGACGCCCACGGGATCTCCATGGTCGAGCCGTTTGCCATCGTCAGCCCCGCTCCGACGGCATACTGTCCGCTGCGGACCACGTAGATGCGACATTCATCGGGGAACGCTCGAAGAACGGTCGCGAACAGTTGCCGGCTGTGCGAGGGACTTCCCAGATCGCGCATGTTCTCCGAGTAGACGCGATAAAACTCTTCCAGCCGGTCGACGGTCCCGACAACGACTTCCAGTCCGCTCTTTTCGGCTTTGCGGATCTGGTTGCGAACCTTGGCTTTCAGCCGATTCCACAACGCATCCGCCTCAGCTTCCAACGCGAGTCGCATCAACACCTTGTCGGTGCGCACATGCGGCGAGAGGTTCAGGCTGCTTGCTTGGCGCACTTGCACCCAATCCGCTCCCAACTGCCTTGCTAATTCGAGCGCGGCATGCGCTAACAGCGTTACGGCCGCGGAGTCGTCGGCAAGCACTCCCGCCGCGTCAAACCAGGGTAAGGAGACGAGTTGGTTGCCCGTCAGTCGGCTGCGTTGGTGCACCAGGGGAAGCACCCCCACCACCGCCTGGTCCCTCAGCACGGCCAGGCGATAGACCTTCAAACCATAGACGCCCCAGACGGACTCCCATTCGGCTCGATGGAAGAGCGACCCCCGCGCCGCGACATAATGATTCCATGTTGCGGCGTCGAGGTGCGATGTAACGGCCAATTGAGGATCGCTCCCACCGGCAGGGAGTTTCGTCGCAGCCAGATCGACCGCCGGTGAATCCGGCGGCTCCGCCCGGGGAATATCTTGGGGCGCCACACTCGCAGTCACATTGGCCGCGACAACCTGTACCATGTCAGGAACGTCAATCGTTGCCAGTCAGCGAGCGGAATGTGGGTGCGGATGTTCCGCGGCGAGCACCGCCGCCGGCGTCCGCGGCGTTCGCTCCCAGCGGCCGGTTGGTCGAGACACGAGTCCCTTCCACCACCCCACCGCCATGGCGAGATGGCTGATCGTGAAGTAAAAGGCCACGCCGGCCGGACGAAACTCCCGCCAGCGCAGAGACACCCACGCCGCGCCCGCCAGTGCATAAAATCCGGCCTGTGTCAGAAACGCGGCCTGGAAGGCCCAACCTTCCCCCCAGAGGCACGCGGAAGACGCGAACGCCATGAGCAGCCATAAGGGCCCCAGCCATCTCAGCAACTTGTGAGACACATACTGCCACAGCTCGATGGGCCGGCTTAGCGGCGGCCACATCCCGCGCTGGATGGATTGCACGGCCCCCATCGTCACGCGGACGCGTCGGCGAAACTCTTGCTGCCAGGTGGGCGTGCCGTTTTCCGTCGCAATCGCCTCTGGCTCGTACACAATCCGTTTCCCCTGTTGAATCACGCGCATCGAGGTGACGAAATCGTCAAGGATCGTATCCGGGGGCAACGGCTGAAAAAGCTCCCTGCGGATGACGTACATACCGCCGTCGACCCCCAGCATCGATCCCATGCGCGACTCCCCAAGCTGAATCCACCGCTCCAGGCGGTAATACGTCCGTTCCCCCGCCTCGAAATCCGACTCTTCGCTGGCCAGCCGCACATCGCCGCTGACGGCACCCACCGCGGGATCGGCCAAGTGAGCGACCAGTTTGCGCAGGGCATCCGGGCGGAACATCACGTTGGCGTCGCACAAGCACAAGACTTCGCCCCGGCTGTAGGCCACTCCGGCATTCAAGGCGCTGGCTTTGCCTCGATTGGGCTGCAAGTCGAGAACCTGAATGCCGTCCGCCGCATGGCGCCGGGCGATTTCCACCGTGCCGTCCGTGCTGCCGTCGCTAACGACCACGATCTCCAACTGCTCTTTCGGATAATCCAAAGCCAACGCGTTTTGCAGTTTCGCCGCGAGGACCTGCGCCTCGTTGTGCGCGGGGATGATCAGCGACACAGACCAAGCCGCGTCGCCGTCGCCGAGCACATGGGCGGGGCGGCTCGATGCCGCACGATAACAGCCTGCCGCCGCGACCAGCGGGTACAAAACCAGCGCGTACCCCAGGCATGCAACACCGCCGACCAACACTGCCACCAACAGCGTGTTCACCACTCAAGCCCTCTTTGCCCGTGGCGACTGGTTGTCCACCGGATCAGCAGCGCCCGCTCGCCGAGTTGGCGCGCGGATGGAAGTTCTCCCACGGGGCGCTGCCGTGCGGCCGTGCAAGAACGGGGCGACAAACTGATCCCCGCGCCCAGCGCGGCCAGCGAGGGCCCCACCGCGGGCTGGCAGGATGTTCCACACCGACTTGACGCTATCCGCGACCGAAGATGAGCCAAGGGACAGAACTCCAATGCTCACGATAGTCAGGGCATTTTCGGTCTGGGCAGTTGGAATTGTCCGATGGTTCCGAGTGTTGTGCCGAGGACGATCAAGCCCGGTCCCGCAGCATTCGTCAGAAGCCGCGCGATTGGAGCGCCCGCTCGAATACCGCGGCCACGGCTCGCGCCGTCACGCTCCAATCCTGCTGTTCCATGATCCGCCGAATCGCTCCTCGATCCCAGCCACGCCCCAGCGCCTCGATGATCCCCTCGACCGCCGCCGGGACGGAGCGTTCCGGCAACACAATCCCCAACCGCTCGTCCCGCAGCATCTCGGGAATCCCGCCGACCGGAGTAGCCACCGCGGGCGTGCCGCAGGCGAGCGCCTCCATCAACACGTTGGGAGAGCCTTCCCGCGACGACAGCAGCACGAACAGATCGGCCGCACTGTACCACACGGCCAACTCGTCATGCGGCCAACTGCCCACCAGTCGCACATGCTGCTCCACCCCGTGATGACGGACGGCCGCTTCGATGACCGGCGTGAAATCGGCGCCGTACGGCGTGCGGCCACCCACAATCACAACCATCGTCTCGGGATAACGCTCGCGAATCCACGGCAGCGCTTCGATCAGCAGGTGGAACCCCTTGTTTTCGAGCCGATTTCCGACCGATACGAGGATTCGCCGATCGGCCGGCAGACCAAGCTGTTCCCGCGCGACTGCTTGCGCGATCGGCCGGAATTTCTCGCAATCGACCCCGTTGGGAATCACCGTGATCCGGTCCCGCGGCGCTCCCAATCGCTCGAAGGCCTCCGCGATCTCGCGGCTCAATGCGATAAATTCGCTGCACCTTGGAATGGCCGACCGGATCCGTTGTCCCATGATCGGCAAATTAGGGAAACACACCATTTCGGTACCCCGCCCTGTCATCACCAGGGGCACGCGGTATTTTTCCGCCAGATGACTGCCGACGACCCCATTCGGGTAGACGAAGTGCGCGTCGACCAGCTCAAATGCAAAACCCGAAGCGACCAGCTTCTCGACTTCCCGCTCCACCCCGGGGCGCATCAAGTCTGCCTCGAAATAGCCTCCGATTTTAGGGACCATCCAGTACCGAGGACGCCCGACTGCAAACCCGTCCACCCATTCGTGCTGGGGGAAGTGCGCCCAATGCGCCCAGCGGGTCCTCACCGGCAGCTTCGGAAACCACGGCGTCGGGGCAACCACCCGCATGTCGTATTTCCCCAGCGCCGCCACCGCCCGCACCCGTTCCTTGACGAATACACCGAAGTTTCTGTTCACGTTCGATGCAAACGTTCCACTGACGCATACTACGTTCGTCGACACCTGACGCCGTTCTAATATCACCTTGGCGCCGTTTTTACTGCACGAACAACCAGTGCACGCTCGGCTCACATTACGCTACTATGCACAGTGCGTTGTAAACATTCGAGTATCCATGCGCAAACCGACTCCGTGCATGTGTGCACACCAGCTTGTAATCATATGGCACGCGGTAGCCAACGATTCAACGATTCCGCTGATCCAAGAAGCCATTAACTCGACCCGTTAAAGTTTATCCAACTGCAGGGAGCGGGCGATGTCGCCAAGGGAGTAGGCCCTCTCCAGCTCCTGCCCTTTCTCCGCGCCGCGAACTTCACTCCGGATGCGCCATTGTTACCTCGTCGTGTAGTGATACGGCTCCACATTTACCGCCACGCGCCTGGTTTTCCCGTGGTGGTAGACACACCAGTAGTGCAGCCCCACTCCATGATCATAATGCACGAGCGCTGTGCGCATCTTGGGCGAGGCATTCGGGTGATGGGTGATGTGCCGCCAAATGCCGCAGCCGGTTTCGAATTGCGATCTGCTCGCCGAGCGGGTCGTGCAGCCGACGACTTCAAACCAGCGCCTCGCGATCCAGTTGTAGATCAGCGAGCGATTTCGTGTAACACAGCCCTTGAGTAGTCGTCGGAGACCTTGGAGCAAGCCTGATCGATCGGGCACGCCGATGTATTCGCCTTCCTGTATGGTATCGAACTCAGCGGCAAGTGCGCGCATCACGGCAACGGGTGGAAGGACATCGCTGTGCCAGAAAGCGAGGCGATCCGCATACTCGAAGGCGAACTCAAGCGGAAAGTGCATCCACATTGTGGGAAGTCGGAGTCGAGCGTTGAAGTCCACGAAGCAAGCACCCGGGAGAATGGTCGGCGTTCGGACTCGTCCATCCGTGCCAACGACGGGAGTCCATCCGCACGCCAGCACAAGCCGCTGCTGGAGGACACACCAGTCGTTGTCGACGCACCAGCAAAGCCACGGCCGTGGGACCGTCTCGAACGTGCGGCGCCAATCCGCGGCAGCTTCAAATACGTGAGGCAGACACTCGGCTGGAAATGCCCGCCAATTGCCCGTGCCTGCATGCCAGTCCAGGTGAGCCAGTGACATGATTACGACTTCTGAGTTGCTACTCGATGCGTTGCAGGGAACGGTTCGGATCGGGTTGAGCAGTTGACGGCAGTAATTGTCGTCCGCAGGATGGTCAAGCCCGGTCCCGCTTGCAGCGAGAGGGTTAGCTGGCTGCGTCTCGCTCTCTGCCCATATCCAGGGGAGTATGTCGTATGAGGTAGCGGTGTCAAGCTGGATGCGAGGTGATAGCTCCGGAGAGGTGCATTGCAAACCCAGCAGATCGAAATGCTTCCCATGGTGGCTTGAAGCGATGAGCTATTGGCCAACACGAGCTGTGGGCGCTGCTCGGATGGTAACTGCCAGTACCACACTATAATGTGTGGGCCAGCAAGACACACAGTATCTGCAATGTGCAGGTGTTGGCCATCGAATTGGACAACTCTTTCGACATGCTCGCCGTGCCGCTTGCCCCCGGCATGATGGGGGAGCGTCACACGGCACTGCGCTTCCCATCGTCCGTCGGTCTCTCGCGACTGAAGCTGCGATACCGTGCGCACCTCCGACCATGCCAGGCCGCCCGCGTCTTTGGCGAAGGGGAGGCCCTCGATCTCCAAGGTGTTGTGGGCCGCAGCACTCCGAAAATGGTGGACCCATTCCTTGTCGCCGAAGTAGAAGGGCATTCCCGGATCGATTAGCAACGGCCGTCCATTCCAAAAGCAGAGCACCTGTAGCAGATCAAGGTGTCCGTGTGCGGTGGACGGTGTGGCATCGGCGTGTAATCCATGTGCGATTGGCCCAGCGTCGAGGAGAACCCAATTGTCGCCGCGACGATGGACGGCGTACCCCGATTCCGGTAGCAGCGTGGAGTGATCGGCATCGGCCCACCCCAGCGCCTCCCACGTCTGTACGCCCTCTGCCCCTAGCAGCCAGAACAACTCTTCTCCAGGCTGCGAGCGCGAGAGCTTCAGCGAGGGCTCGCGAAATACGGCGGCGGCCAGTGAATACAGACCGGTAAAGTCCCACAAATCGTCCGCCGAAACAGGCAGAGAGCGTGCCGAATCGACATCACCGATCGCTGGCCAGCGCCCGTCCGGTTGCTGAAATGCGGCCCCGGCACGGAAGGCTCGCGGCACGATCTTCTCCAATGTGTCCAGGGGCGCTCCTTCTCCGCGCGCCGCCACTACCGCGAGCATCACAAATCCCAGTGTAAAAAAGTGATAGCCCATCGCCTGCTCCACACAAAAGCCATCGCTGTAAAACTGGCGCGGACCATGCTCCAGCAGCACCTGGCGGGCCTTATCCCGCCACCGGGCAGTAGCCGGATGCTCCTTAAGCACTTGCGAAATAAGGTACAACCCAGTTGCTTCACCGATTAAATGGTTATATGGACTGGAATAATATGACAAATGCCGAGACAGGTATTCGGCATGCTCGGCCAGGCTTCCGGCCAGACGAGACATGTCGCCGTTGCTCCATCCCGGCCACTCGGCTAACGCGGCTAACGCCCAAATCCACGACACCGCGCGCATCGCCGCTTCTAACCCACTCGTCCAATGCACTCCTTCGTACAGGGGGTTGTGCTTGATCCAGCCGAGTATTAGCCCGCGAGCAAGGCCGGCATTGACGTCGTCCCCAGTAAGAAGCCAGCCGCGTGCCAATTCAGCAACGTATTGTTGCCGACCCAATTCCCAGACGTACTTTACGTCGACTGGGCCGCCCACGTTTTGGTGTAAAGAAACGTCGGCGTAAAACACTCGCGGAAATTGATGTCCAGTCCGTGGATCGCCATGCCAGTCGATGTCCCCAGTCAGGTCGAAGTCGTGGCCGAGCATCGTCCAGCAGCCAGAACGAATCTTGCAGCAGCGACTGGCCGCCTGCGCCAGGATCGCATCTCCCATTTCAGGACGGCATCTTCGCAGGCGATCCAATTCACCGACCCTCGTCCCCGCGACAAGCGAGCTGGCTTGACGCAGCAGCGCCTTCTCGTCTCCGCACGGCTGCTGGGCTGGCTTCCGGCTCAAGCGCCACGCTAGTCGCTCGCGCCCTTGCTGTACTCTCTCACTAATCCTGTGATGAATCTCATGCACCGACATTTTACTCAGTTTACGGATCATCACCGGCAACCACATCGCCTATTTCACCTGAATCACGAGTGTGTGATGTTCAACAGACGAAGGGTGCTTGCGGAAAACTCCGAGAATCGAGAGGCGTATATGCCGACACCATCGTTGGGGACCATCTTGGAATCCATCTCCAGGCCGTGCGACAACCTGCTCAACAGCAGAAATTGTTGATGTTTGCCAAGTTTAATGCCAGCACCTGTAGCAGTCTTCACCCTACATCTTGCTGCACAGCCGACTCGGCGCCTACATCTTCCTGTTTCAGGTCACCCTGCTGGAAGAAGCAACTGTATTCTTCAGGCACACCACATATGCGGCGAACATCTGCCACATTTCCCAGCGCATCCGATTGATGAAAATTGAGGCCACAAGCATCCCGATCATGCCGCACAAAATGCCCACCGCCTCAATATGCAGACGCCGCCCATCTACATCAGTGCGGCGAAGCGTCGTTAAGGAAATAATATAGGCGCTCCGGAGAGTTACCCCCAAAAACGCTAGCCAGAGAAGCGCTCCCTGAAATCCCCAGGCGACGAGGCATTCGAGGTACATATTATGAGTGCTCACCGTCACCGACTTGGGGAGTCCTTTGTCAAACGCTTCGGCGCCGTAGCCAAGCGGGTCTTGAATGGAGAGCGACCACGCATCGCGCCAGGCGTCGATTCGGTTCGTTGATGATCTGTCTTGGTGGTGCGTGCCGATCGACCACATCCGTTCCCAGAACTGATCGTGAAACAACCGCATTGCCAACAGGGCGCCGACGACCACTGCTAGAATACTCCAGCGACGTAAGGGACCCTTTGTAAAGACGGGAACTGCCACCGCAGCCGCCACCAGTGCCACGAAGGCTCCGCGGCTCTGCCCATGCGCAATCACGTTGAGCACGAACGGCACGCCGCCGGCGCAGACCAGCCTGATCGACTTGGGCACCCCGGGGCTGACTGCGTACAAGCCCATCAGCGGCAACAGGCTTACCATTTGAGCCGACACGAAATTTTCATCAAAACAGGCCGTCGTGGGTCCGCCGCGCACAAACCGACCGCGTTTGGGGTTAAACGTGCACTCCAATCCCGCGTCGATGGCCGCCACGATGTAAATGAGCAGCACTACGGACATCCATCGCCGTCCGCTGTGCGTCTTGACCAGACACAGATACACCAAAAACCATTTCGCGGTATCAATGGCTCCTTTAAGCGATAGAGAATAAACAAATGCCCAGCTGGTTACCACGAACGTATTGAGCGTGAATAGAGCCAGGAAAATTGTTTCTGGGTGACGAAACACTGGTGCCTGCCGTTGAAACGGCCAATGGAGCAGCGTGCTCGCCACCATCACAGCGCCGATATAATAGGACCACCGCTCTCCAAGACTCAGCAACGGTTCGCCCCACCAACGATTGTAGGGTGGGTGATAGTTGGACTCGAACACGAAGCCCCAGACGCCGGCAGCCGGGAAAAACGGCGCAACTGCCATCAGGCCCAGGTAGATGCCGAGGAAGACGATTGTCCGGAGATACATTCACGCCTCTTGCATGGGCCGCCGAAAGCATGCCAGGCACCAGTGTATCAGCCTAAGCGTCGTGTGCGGCACCACGATGTGAGCTGAACCAGCGTCATAAGTGCACAGCGGAGCCTGCAGATGACCGAAAATCAGCGTGAGCACGGATCTTGCCGGGACGCCTGTGTGGCGGAACGTTCAGAGTTCCCAAATTCGCTGGCCAGGAGCAACATCCTTGAGTGTGCGGAATATCGCAAGTAGTCGGGCGCTAAGTCCATTAGTGGCGAGCAACCCGCTGGCAACTACAGCTCGTTGCGCGCAGCGCGGCTCATAAGGCTCGGCACCGCAGCTTACCGATGCGCGCGGGCGTGTGAGAGCAGGTTGTCGTACAAGGCAACATGCCTTTCATGGCAGATGTCCGTCGTGAAGTAGCGCTGATAAGTTGCATAGGCGTTGGCGGACAAGTCGCGGCACAAGTTCCGATCCGCAGCCAAATTCTGGAGGGCCCGTGCCATCGACTCGGGAGCTTGGGGCGGCACGACAAGTCCGTTGACGGCGAAGGCAAGGGTCAGCAGGCGATTGTCGCCGACATCCGTGACGACCAAAGGTAGACGAGCCGCCATCGCTTCAAGGATCGAGAGACTCATTGCTTCGCTGTCGCTCGAGTTGACATAGGCATCGCACAGTGCGAGCCAAGGATACACATCGGCATGGTGGCCGACGAAATGCACGTAGGCCGCCACGCCTTGTGTCTCTGCATGGCGGCGCAACAGAGGCTCTTCCGGTCCATCGCCCACGAGGAGGAAGTGACCGTCCACCCCCCTTCCTCTGAGGAAGGCCAAGGCATCGATTGGGAGGCGATAGTTCTTCACCGCGACCAACCGGCCGGTGCTGCCAAACACGAAGGCCGAAGGTCGAATTCCGAGTTCACTACGCCGATCGGCGACCGCGTGGCGGAAATCTGCTGGCGGAGGATCCACGCCGTTCGGTAGAAAGTGGATCCGTGTCAGCGGAAGGCTGGTATGATGATGGATGAAGTCCCTAACCGACTCGGCACAGGCGACCAATTGATTTAACCGTCCGAATGCCCAACGGCGGGCGCAACGTCGGATCCAGTCCCGAGCCCGCCGCAAGCCGTAGTGATGTCCCTGGCCGTGTTCGGTGTGCACGTGCACTGGAACGCCGGCCCAGCGACGCGCCAATGTCGTCTCGATCAACGTCCCCCAGTTGTGGGAATGCACGATGTGGAACTGTTGCTGCCTGAGCAGCCGCGACAGCCGGCGGACGGCCGACCAGTCGTTGCCCGGCCGCTTCTGCAACTCGAAGATCGGCACATCGCGGCGCGTGATCCACTCCGCCGCCTTGCCGGACCGCGTGAGGCAGATGATCGCCGGTTGAAACCGTTCAGGATCCAAATGATTGACGAGTCGGGCCACGCAGCGCTCGATGCCGCCAACGTCAAAGCCGTGCACGACGTAGGCCAGGCGGATCGGGCGCGCCAAGCTCTCCGCAACCGAGCGGGCAGCGCCAGCGACGCCGGGGGATGATGCACCGGCATCGGCGGCAAAGGCGGACAAGGGCACGTCGGTCATGGCAGGTGTTTTTGCGGGTACAGCTCGTCGAGCAGGCGACCCAACTCGCCAGTGAGTCGGCGGCCGTCAAAATCGGCACAGGCGCGGTCCCACTCGGCCCGGGGTGGATGCTGGACCACCGTTTGGATTCCCCGCGCGATGGCCTCGGCATCGTGGCCGGAAGCCACTACTCCCAGCTTGTAGGTTTCGATGATGTCCGCCGTCGCCCCCGCTTCGGCCAGTGCGACGATTGGCTTGCGAAATAGCAGCATTTCGAACAGTTTTCCAGGCACTTGGAGATCGGTCCCTGGTTGCACGAGCAGCAAAACATCGGCCCGTGCCATCCGCCGCAGCGCCTCGTCGTGAGGGACCGGCGGGACGACCGTCACCCAGTCGGCAAGTCCGCGATCACGAATGTATTGCTCGATCGCAAAATAGGAGTCGCACGTACCCACTTGCTCGAAACTTGCCGGCAGACCTTGCCGGTGCAGAATGGCCAAGGCGTCGATGATCGGCCGCGGATCGCGACGGCGGTATAACGATCCGGGATGACACAAATGGACGGTCCCCGGCACCCTCGGCGAATTCTCCGCCAGCAAATTGGCCACGCGGTCCGTTAAATCGGGATCGCAACCGTTGGGAATGGCGACGAACTTTTCCGAGGGCAGCCGCGCGTGGTGCCGGCGAAATTCGTCGGCCATGCGCGGCGTGTTCAAAATCACGCGATCGGCCGCGCTCACGCAGTTGCGCTCAAACCAGCCCAAGAACCGCTGCCCCCATGGATTGGTGTGCTTCTGACCCCACGGCCGACGCGCCCAGGGATCGCGGAAATCGGCCACCCAAGCCAGACCCAACCGCCGCTTCAAATACAGCCCCACCAAATGCGTGCTGTGCGGCGGTCCCGAGGTGTAAACCACATCGACGTGTTCTTCCCGCACAAGTCGCCGCGCCGTGTTTAACGACGGCAACACCCAGGCAATGTCCGCGTCGGGAGTGGCGGTTGCCAGGTCGCGCAGATTTCGCAGGAACGATTTCAGGCCGCGCACCAGCCCGTTCGCACTGGTTTTCGCCGGGTTGACGGCGGGTGTTGTCGTCTCGCCCGCGGTTTCGGTCGGCACCGAGGCACGTTTCCGCCAGCTCGCCGTCCGCTGCACCCGCAGTGTTTTCACCCAATCGGCGACGTTTTCTCCGTTCTTCGCGTCGTCCGAAACCGTCAACACCACCGGTTGCCAGCCGAACTCGGGCAGCATGCGCGCAAAGCGCGCCGTCCGATGCACCCCCGCACTGTTCGAGGGGGGGAACCCCTTCGCCACCATCAACACCTTGCGACCAGCCACTTGTTCCCGCGAAGACTGCCCCGGCCATGCCCATGCGGCAACGCTCACGACAACACCTCGGCCAAATGCCGCACTATCCGCTCGGCAGCCCGGCCGTCCCACAAGTCCGGCGGCGTTCCAAGCCGCGGCGGCCCCGACAGCACGTCCCGCACCGCGGCGGCAATCGACTCGGTGTGCCATCCCACCAACCGGTTGTTGCCCGCCGCAAGTGTGATCGGCCGCTCCGTGTTCTCGCGCAGCGTCAAGCAGGGAATCCGCAAGGCGGTCGTCTCTTCCTGCAATCCGCCCGAATCCGTGAGCACCAGCCGCGAGGCCTCCACCAGTCCTAACATGTCCAGATACCCTAGCGGCTCGGTCACAATCGCGCCGTTCAGCGCGTTCATGCCTTCGTAGCCGAACTCCCGCATGCGGGCCGCCGTGCGCGGATGCCGCGGAAACAACACCGGCAACTCGCCGCACAGGGCGTGCACCGCCCGCAAAATCGACGCCAGGCGCTCCGGCCGATCAACATTCGAGGGCCGATGCAGCGTCAGCACGGCGAACTGCCCCGCCTGCAAGCCCCACCGCACATACGGCCGCCGCGCTTGCGCCGCGGGCAAGTGCTGAAACAACGTGTCGATCATCACGTTGCCCACCAACCGCACCCGCGCCGCCGGAATGCCCTCCCGCAACAAGTTTTCGTCGGCCTCCGGCTCCGAGGTATACAGCCAGTCCGCGCACGCATCGGTCAGAATGCGGTTGATTTCCTCTGGCATCGAGCGATCGCCGCTCCTTAATCCGGCCTCCACATGGGCCAACGCAATGCCCAATTTGTTCGCCGTCAACGCGGCCGCCAAGGTGGAATTCACGTCTCCCACCACCACCACCACGCGCGGTCGATGTTCGAGCAGCTCGGCTTCCAGCCGCCGCATCACCTCGGCCAACTGCTGCACATGCGAACCCGAGCCGACGCCCAGGTTGGCGTCCGGCGCGGGAATCCCCAGCTCCTCGAAAAACGTGCCGCTCATCTCCCGGTCGTAGTGTTGACCAGTGTGCACAAGCCTTCGGCTGATGCCCGCCGCATCCAGGGCGCGCACCAGCGGCGCGACTTTCATGAAATTCGGCCGCGCGCCGGCAATCAGGGTGACGGTCATGGCTTCACCACGCAACGCCAGACACGGCGCCCGGCGCTGGCCGTTCATGGGTTTGGCGCCCGTCGGCCGCCGTGGCGGAATACCGCGTAAGACCCCGCTGCCACAATTCCAAGGAGACAATGCGAAACCAGCGACTGCGGCGCTCCCACAGATCGGCCTGGCCGCTCCGCCAAAGTTCCGCCTCGCGGCGATACTGCTCGAGCAGCGCCGGGGCATCGAACTGCCCCCGTTCGACAAACAGCCGCGACGACAGCAGCGCTTCCACCTCCGGGCGAAGGTCGCCGTACAACCACCGCACTTCGGGAATCGGGAATCCGTATTTGTCTCCCCGTTGACGAACCGACTCCGGCAAAATGCCCTTCATCGCTTCCCGCAGCAGGTATTTGTTCCGGCCGTGCTGCATCAGCCAATACGTTGGCACGGAAAACACGAATTCCACCAGCCGATGGTCCAGGAAAGGCAGCCGGCTCTCCAGCGAGTGAGCCATCGAATTCCGATCCTCGACGCGCAGATACAGCGGCAAATGGTTCACCCGAATCGACTGCAACAGGGCCGCGTGCAGCGGACTGGCTCCGGTTCCCGGTTCGTGCCACGGCGGGGCGTCCTGTAACCCCGACGCCGTCGCAAACTCGCGGGTGAATCCGCAGCGTTCCGCCGCCCCAACGTCCGTCCGCGGTCCCTTGCCCCACCATTTCGCGGCGCGTAATCGCTGCTTCACTCCCGCCCAGGCGGCTTGCCTCAGCAACTCACCGGAACCCCGTCCCGTCAAGCTCCGGCCGCCCCGCGCGGCGTCCCACGCCGCGCACAGCTTGCCTTGCAGCAACAGATCCAGGAGATACGCGGAAAGGTACTTCGAGTACCCCGCCAAAGTCTCGTCGGCTCCCTGGCCGTTCAACAGCACCACCACCCCCTGTTGCCGCGCCAGCCGCATCACTTCAAACGAGGCGAACGCCGCGAACGAGTGGAACGGCTCGTCGTGGTACCACAGCATGTCTTCAATGGCGTTCAAGCCCGCCGGGGTCGGCACACATTGATGGCCGGTCGCGCCTCCCGCCCGGTTCACTTCGGCGACGAAACCGCTCTCGTCGTATTCCGCATACGCCGCCGTGAACGACTTCCCGGAGTATCGCGTCCCGGCCTCCCGCAACACCCGGGGAATGCTGCACACGATCGACCCGGAATCGAGGCCCCCCGACAGGCACGTGCCCACCGGCACGTCCGCCCGCATCCGCAGTCGAACCGCGTCCAAAAACAACTCCCGGAACTGCCCCACCACGTCCCGATCCACTGCCACCCGCGCGGCCTCCAGCCGCCAATATCGGCGGGTTGCGACACGCCCGCCCCGCACAGTGACGGCGTGCGCCGCCGGCACCGAAAAAATCCCCCGATAAAACGTCTGCGCGGAATGATCCGACCATTTGTCGACCACATACCGGCGCATGGCCCCCAGGTGCGGCTCCGCCGGCCGACCCAGCAGCGGGAACAGGGCCTTAATTTCCGAGGCCAGGTACACGGCACCGCCGTCTTCCGCATAGAACAGCGGCTTTTCTCCAAACCGGTCCCGTGCGCCGAACAGCCGCTCCTCTGTCGCGTCCCAAATCAGGAAGGCAAACATCCCGTTGAGCCGCGGCAGGCAGTCCTCCCCCCAAGCCCGATAGGCGGTCAGCAACACCTCGGTGTCCGAGCGGGTCCGAAACTTCCAGCCGTGCTGCTCCAACTCCCGCCGCAATTCGCGGTAATTGTAAATCTCGCCATTGAACACGATTCGATAGCGGCCGGAGTCGTCGGCCATTGGCTGCCGGGCGTCGTTGGACAAGTCGATGATCGACAACCGGCGGAAGCCGGCGGCAAACCTGGGGGACACGAAGAAGGCCTCGTCATCCGGGCCGCGATGCGCCAACAGCCGCGCCGCCGCCGACAACTTCCGGTCCATCTGCTGCGCGGGCGCGTTAACCGCTACAACGAATCCGCACATCATGCCACTCGCGGACCAAGCCCCATCGGGCAGCGGAGATGGGTTACCTTAGCACCGGTGCCGGAAAGTGCAGGATCTTACACACATGATACCGCACGAACAGCCGCGATCCTACTTGAGCTCATGCGCAGCCTCATAACACAGCCGTCCAACACCTCGGAAGCGCCGTAAGTAACTTAAGCGCATTCGCGTCGAGAAAGTCTACAGTACCATTATCGTTCTTGCTTCGACAATGCCCGTGACGTCACGCATCAGACCACAAGCACATCCACTTCACCACCCGCCACCACGCCGTTTTTAGCTTACACATAGCCTTCCTGTCACCCACCACGACGCGCAACGGATACTTCAATAGCTCAACCATCGCCTCGAGTGCAGAACTCACAATCACAATTACCGCCGCCACAATCGCGTATAGCCGTCCACGGAATCGACGCAGGAACACAATTTCCCCCCGCGTGATCTCCCAGTCGCCATCTAGTTCCGTGTTCCGACGGGAGCTGCTCCCGACCAAATGCACAGCAGTGACTTCGGGCACGTACATGCACAGCCATCCGGCAGCGCGGAGTCGCCAACATAGGTCAGCCTCCTCGCCGTAGAAAAAGAGGTCGCCATTCAACCCACCCACCTCTTCCAGCGCCACTCGGCGCAACAACATGCACGCGCCAGGAAGTGAATCAACTACCACCGCTTGCGTCGGCCACTGCCGCCTTCGTCCAAGACGCTTCACAGGCCGCATCCACCACGATACTGGCCACACCTTCCCACCCAGCCTCCGGAGACATAGTCGCCCCAGCGATGGAAACCGTTCGAATTGCTTCTGCTCCCGACCTTCCCGATTGACGAGCCGCGGACTGCATGCCCCGCAGCCCGGGTGCTCATTCATGAACCGGCACAAGTACGGGAGAACTCCCGCCTGCAAGAACGCATCGCTGTTCAATAACAACACGTACTTCCCCGACGCCAACGCGATGAGCTGATTATTGGCCCGCGCAAACCCAACGTTTTCCTTGTTGCGGATGAGGGTCACGTGAGAAAATTCCGACGACACCATCTCCACGCTTCCGTCGCTCGATCCGTTATCGCACACCAACACCTCGCAAGTCACCCCAGCATGGTCGCGAATCGATTGCAAACACTCGCGGAGCAGGTCGCGCGCATTCCAATTTACGACGCAAATCGAAACACTAGTCAGCATCTCTCCGTCAGACGCTTTAGTATTCATCACTCTATTACCCACCTCAACAAGCGTAGCAGCTTGGTCCGTCCGCGTCTCATCAGGGAAAAAGTCACCTCGACGACGTCGTCGCATAGTTGTAAAGGCACCGGACGCCGCGGGCAGATAAATTTCCGCCATTCCGCGTTACGAACCATCTCCAAAGGCCACGACTCATCAAATCGCACCCAGTGGTACCGAATTCGCCGGCCGAACAGATCGCGCTGCCGCTCCAGCACGCGCCGTATCCGTCGCTCATCAATAATCTCTGCACGATTGAACTCTTGATGGGCAAATGATTGAATTGTGTTGCGGATAAACGCCTCGTCGCCGATGTACGAAAAGTGCCATCCACAGTTATAATCCGTTGCAGCGATTGCACGTTTACGAAGTTCCTGGGGAGTCACTCCACAGTTCCGCAGAAAGCGTCCAGTCGCAATGCGGGCTGTTTGTATCTCCCGGCTAGCCCGCAAGTTCACGAAGTAGTAGTACACATGCATTTTTAGTGCGAGCGCACCACACTTGTGAATGCATGACAGAAGTTGTGGCCATACGTCCCGACTCACAATTTCATCAAGATCACTCAAGAGCACAACATCCTCGTCGGAGAAGTGCAATCCATCGAAGAGCGCGTTCCGCTGTGTGAACTCATTTTCCCAGGCGTTACAAGGAGCGGGAGTCAGCGCGACATCTCGGATGACGATACGGTCTGCAAACTCCACAATCCGTGGATCCCCAAGGTCAAGTCGATATGGGTTGGGCTTGCCAGAGAACGTGTGGGTTCCGCGGCTGATAATAAACTTGTCGACGAACGAAGCATGCTCAATTAGGCGCACTCTGAGCAGGTCGTATTCGTTAAAAAACGTGAACGCGTCATAAATGGTCATGATAATTGATTCTTTAGCAGCGTGAGTCTGGCAACTTGTGAACGCTTCTTGTGTGTGGGCTGTGGCTAGGCGCCACTAAACTACGGTGAGCGCACTGCGTGATGGCGACGAGTCCGCAACTCATGTGCATGTGTCGTCTCTGCGCGAGTTACTTTCGCAGCCGCCGCCGACATCGAGCACCGCTGGTGACGAAAAGTCGCGTGCCAATGAGACTGCGCGAGATGCCACTAAGTGGAAGCGATAAGTGTAAGTGTGTTCTCGGAAAGCGGCCTGTTTCAACTAATCGTTGTAGTAGTCAATTACGAGCGATCTTGCAAGTGTCGACGCATGGTGGCTGCTTTCAGTGTATGAAATAGACGTCATGCTGTAATCACACGCGGGAAGCTGCCACGTGCCGAGTACCGAGAAAGTCAATGGACGACAGTTATTATCTTGAGTTAGGTCGGTGTGCTGGCACGGTGTCGACTGTGTAGTCGCGGAGCAGATGTGCAAATCCATGGGCTTGGACAAATGGAGTCATTGCTCCGTCAAGAACAGATGGTGCAATTGTCACGCTGCCCGCATCGGGCACATCAACAAATATGCTGTGTTTATTCCGGACAGATAACGAAAAGTAGTAATTACCTGGATAGACCCGCGCCTTGTCCACCGAGATGCGGAACCGTGTTGTACCGACATCGAGAGGACCGATGGGCAGCTCGCGGGTGGTGAAGCTGGCCACTCGGACGGCATCGTCGCGACGCCAGAGTATCAGAAGCAGATGCGCGAAAAGTTGTGTGTGCAGCGTGACGGCAAACGAGATTGTGAATCCTTCGGTAAACAGCAGGCTGCTTGCAGGAGTGCCTTGTGCGTCGAGAATTTCAAAATATTCGATCGTGGCGGCGGCAAAACGAATGGGGAAGGTGGATGCTGCCGCGAGATCCGGGCGAGTGTACTCGGCAATGGCCGTGGATGGATCTGCGTCGAGGGCGATGCTGCCTTTGTTGATCCAGAGGCCGCGGCTGCAAAGTGCGCGAATGGAAGGGAGGCTATGGCTCACGAACAGCACGGTGCGGCCGCCGCGGGCCACATCTTGCATCTTCCCCATGCACTTCTTCTGGAACTCCGCGTCCCCCACCGCCAGCACCTCGTCGACAATCAGAATCTCCGGCTCCAAATGGGCGGCCACCGCGAACGCCAGCCGCACCTTCATGCCGCTCGAATACCGCTTGATCGGCGTGTCCAAGAACCGCTCCACGCCGGAAAACTCGACGATCTCGTCGAACTTGCGGTCGATCTCCCGCCTGGTCATCCCCAGAATCGTGCCGTTCATGTACACGTTCTCCCGCCCGGTGAGTTCTGGGTGGAAGCCCGTGCCGACCTCCAGCAGGCTCGACACGCGGCCGCGGATCACGGCCCGACCGGAGGTGGGTTCGGTGATGCGGCTGAGGATTTTCAGCAGGGTGCTTTTGCCGGCCCCGTTGCGGCCGATGATGCCCAACACTTCCCCTTCCCGCACCTGGAAGGAGACATCTTTCAAGGCCCAAATGAGATCGTCTTCGGCATGGCCGCCTTTGTGGACGCGGGCGGTGTCGAGGCGGGACAACCGCCGGAAATTGCGCACCGGGGCCTGGGCCCAAGCGGTGAAGGCGCCGAGAAGGGTGTCGGGAATTTCTTCCTTGAGGCCGATGCGGTAGGCCTTGGAGAGGTTCTCGACGCTGATCACGGGTTTGGTCATGGTGGGCAGGTTCAAGCGACGTCGGCGAACAGACGTTCTTTCGCGCGGAAATACAAGGCGCCGGAGACGAAGATCACCGCCGCGGAAACCGTGCCGATGGCCAGGAACTCCCACGGCATGGGGCGCGTGCCGAGCAGCGCCGAGCGAAAGCCTTCGATGACGCCCACCATGGGGTTCAGCGCGTACAGCCATTGCGGATTGATGACGAGGCCGCCGGGGAGTTCCCAGCGGTCAGGGACCGCACTGGTGGCGTAGACGACGGGGGCGGCATACATCAGGAGTTGGACGAGGAAGGTCATGGCGTGCTTGACATCGCGGTACTGAATGGCGAGGGCGGTGAGCCACATGCCCAGGCCGGCGGCGGTGGCCATCATCAACAGCACGAGGACGGGGAGCAGCAACACCCCCAGGTTCGGGAGCACTCCCTGCCAGAGCATCAGTCCCAGCAGGAGCAGGAAGGCGATGGCGAAATCGAGCAATTTGGCCGCGACGGCGGAGAGGGGGAGAATCACCCGCGGGAAATAGACCTTGCTGATCATGTCGGCACTTTGGACGAGGCTATTGGTGCCTTCGGTGAGGGAGTTGGCGAAATAGGTCCAGGGGACCATGGCGGCGAAACTGAAGAGCAGGTAGGGCTGGCCTTCGGAATCGACCTTGGCGAAGCGTCCGAAAACGACCGTGAACACCAGCGTGGTAAACAGGGGTTGAATGATGGCCCAACCGATGCCGATGGCACTTTGGGCATAGCGAACCTTGATCATCCGCCAGGTGAGAAACTGAAACAGGTCGCGATAGGCGTACAGTTCGCGGAAGTCGATGAGGCGCAGTCCCGAGCGGCGTTCGATGACGAGCACGGGGACGTCGGAGACCGGCGTCACCGGCGGCGCCGCCGCGGGCAGCGCCTCTTCCAGCGTTTCCATCGTGGAGGACATGGACATTCCCCAAGGAGTTTACACGGGTTGCCGCCCGTGTTCGGGGACGGATTGCCGCAGGACATCGGCGATGGGGCCGAAGCGGAAATCGTTCAGCAGGCGGCCGAGACGACCCGCGACGAACCGCCGGTTCAGCCCCTGCGTGACCCGGGTGCGGAAAGACATCGGCCAGGCGAGTTCGCGAAGTTCCGCGGGGTCGACCTCGTAAGGATGCACATAGACGATGGCCGGTTGCCCCTCGGCTTGCAACCGTGCCACCGCCAACCGCGTGAGAGCATATGGATACAGGCGGAAGTATCCCCCGCCGGCGACAGGCCACCGGCGGCCGGCCCAGGAGACGGTGGACAGCGGGACTTCGACGAGACCGTTGGGCCGACGGTGAATGCCGCGGGGGAAACCCGCGATGCCGTACCGCCGCAACTTCAAGGGAAAGATGCTGGAGTCGTACTGCAAGCCGTGCTGAGCGAGGAGGTCGAGCGCCCACAGGGAGCGGGCGGTGATGGAGAAATCGGGGGCCCGGTAACCACGGACCGGCTGACCGGTGATGTCTTCCAGGAGTTGGACGGAGCGTTTCAATTCGTCGACAAAGCCTTCGGGGCCGATGTGGAACACGGCACGATGCGAGTAGCCGTGGCTGGCGACTTCGTGTCCCTCGGCGGCGATGTCGGCCACGAGTCGGGGAAATTTTTCCGCCAGCAGCCCCAGCACGAAAAAGGTGCCGCGGACGCCGTGACGGCCGAACAGTTCGAGCAACCGGTAGGTGTTGCGCACGGCCCGTTCGGTGATGGGCAAACTGTGGTCCAGCGTGGACTGCGGCCAGTCTTCCACGTCGACCGTGAGGGCGTGCAAAAGGTTGTCGGCGGGATGGAACACTTGTGCGGGGGGAATCAACACGTAGCGGCTGGGTGCGGCGAGGCAAATGCGGCGGTGGAACCGGCCAGACCCGCGGCGTGTTGACGTCTGGCACGGCATTCGTCGACAACCCGGCGGCAAATGGCCTCGAACTGCCGGGCCACCGTCTCCGACGAGAACCGCTTCCTCACCAGCTCGCAGCCGCGCTCGGCCAGGCGTTGCCGTTCGGCGGGGTGATTCATCAGGTCCAACACGCGTTGGGCAAACTCCCGCGGCGAATCGGCCAGGAGAATGTTTTCGCCGTGTCGGACGTGCAGTCCCTCGGCCCCGAGCGTGGTGCTGACGACTGCTCGCCGCATGGCCATGGCTTCGTAGATCTTCATGCGCGTGCCCCCGCCCACCAACAAGGGGACGACCACCACGGCGGCGTCGGCGAGGTAGGGGCGAACGTCGGGCACCGTGCCCACGATCTCCACTCCGGGTCTCGACCGCAGGCGGGCAAGGGCGGCGGACGGGTTGCGGCCAACGGCCTGGAAACGAGCCTGTGGACGGTGCTCGCGAATGAGCGGCCACACCCGATCGACGAAAAACTGCACGCCGTCTTCGTTGGGAAGCCAGTCGAGCGAGCCGACAAATACCACACGGTTGTCGTCCCCCGGATGAGCCGCGGGTTGGAAGTAGTCGTGGTCAACGGCCGTGTCGATCACGTGAACGTGGTCCCAACCATAGTCGCGAAGGAAGCGGTCGCGATCGAGGGGGCTGACAGCGATGACCCCCTCGAATTGCCGCCCAGCCGCCGCCTCAAACTGCCGCATTTTACGCCATTGCAGACTCATATACATCCGACGCAACCAGCCGGCATCCTGCTCGGAATGCCTTTGAAAGATTTGTGCCTCCACATTGTGTTGAAACAGGATTTTTGGCGGCGTCTGCAAACCCAGCACATTGCGGGCCATCTGCACGAAATCGCAGATCACCAGATCGAACGGTTGGGCGGCGAGCAGTTCGGCCGCCCGCGCCCTTAGCCGCCGATCGTAGTCTTTATTCACATTGAACGGATAGCGGGACGCCAAATTGCAGGCGAGGTCGCAATAGAATTTAAGACTGCGGCGCGGCGCTTCCTGCCAGGGAATGGCTTCCACGCGCAGCCCCAGTTCCACCATTTGGTCGACCGCAACGAGTTCATGCCGCTGAACATTGCACAGGTAGGTCACGTGGTGCCAGCGGGCAAGATGCCGGAGCACATTCAGGGTGCGCAACTGCCCGCCGGTCGTCGCCGGGAATAAGGGCCGTTTTTGAAGAAACAGAATGTTCATGCCTCGTGACAGCCAGGCTTCAATAGGCCATCCGCAAGACCGTTTTCGCAATCAAGGTCAGATCAAGGAGCAGCGACTGCCGTTGAAGGTATTCCTTGCCCAGGCGGATCTTGTCGGGCAGGATCTGCTGGACGTAGGCCAGTTCCGGATCGGCCGCCTGTTGCAGCAATTCGGATTCGTGACGATACTTCAATGACGCCAGATCGGTGATTCCCGGCCTCAGCGTCAGCAGTTCGCGGTAATCCTCGCGAAACATGTCGACATATTTGGGGACTTCCGGCCGCGGTCCCACAAAGCTCATGTCGCCGATCAACACGTTGAGCAATTGCGGCAATTCGTCGAGCTTGGTTCGCCGTAGCCACCACCCGATCCGCGTAATGCGGCGGTCTTGCCCCACGGTGAGCGGTCCGCCGACGCGATCCGCATGCGGGACCATGGTGCGGAACTTGCAGATTTTGAACCGTCGGAACCCGCGTCCCACCCGCTCTTGCCGGTACAACACCGGCCCGGGCGAGGTGAGCTTGATAAGCAGCGCGATCAGCACCAGCAGCGGGCTGAGCACGATTAACCCCACGAGCGCCCCGACGAGATCAAACGTACGCTTCATGTTGCACGATGCTCCGCAACAATCCGCCGCACAGTCTCGGCGACGTAGGCCACTTCGTCGTCGGTGAGGCGGGGATAGATGGGGAGGGAAATCATGCGATCATAAGCCTGCCTGGCGACGGGCAAGTCTTCCGGCCGATATCCGTACCGCTCGCGGTAGAACGGATGCATATGGAGCGGCAGATAGTGCACGCTGGTGCCAATCCCAGCCTCGTTGAGCCGCTGAATGAATCGATTGCGATCGATGGCGAGCTGCCGCGTGTCGATCTGAATAACGTACAAATGCCAGGCGTGGCGGACGTCAGGCGACACGGCGGGCGTGATGATCTCCGGGATGTCGGCGAAGGCCGCATGGTACTGCCGGGCAATGGCCTGGCGGCGCTCCCAAAACTGCGTCGCTTTCGCCAACTGGCATAATCCCAGCGCGGCGGCGATGTCGGTCATGTTCGATTTATATCCGGGCGCGAGGATCTCATAATACCAGGATCCCTCGGCACTGAAGCGCTTCCAGGCGTCCTTGCTGATCCCGTGCAGCGACATCAGCCGCACCCGGTCAGCCAGGGCCTGGTCGTTCGTGGTGACCATGCCCCCCTCGCCCGTGGTCATGGTCTTATTGGCATAGAAAGAAAAGCAGGTCAGCGATCCCAGCGAACCGATTGGCCGGCCTCGATATGTGCTGGGGATCGCATGCGCCGCGTCTTCAATGACGTGGACGTGATACCGCCGCGCCATGTCCAGAATGCGGTCCATGTCGCAGGGTTGCCCCGCGTAGTGCACCGGCACCATCGCCTTGGGACGGTGGGCGACGATCAGCCGCTCGAGGCCGTCGGTATCCACGGTGTACGTATCGGGACGGCAGTCGACCAGCACGGGAGTCGCTCCCAGATGGATCACGACCTCGGCGGTCGAGGCGAAGGTCAACGTCGGCACGAGCACCTTGTCCCCCGGACCAACGCCCACGGCTTCCAGCGCCAGGTGCAGCGCCGCGGTGCACGAACTGACGGCGACGGCGTGCTTGGCGCCGCTGGCCGCCGCGAACAATTCCTCGAACCGCTTGACCTTCGGCCCCGTCGTCAACCAGCCAGACTGCAGCGTTTCCACCACCGAGGCGATCTCTTCGTCGCCGATGCTGGGACGAAAAAAAGGAATGCGGAACTGTTTAAGGGCACCGACCGCCGTCACAACCGATACCTTTCTCTGAGGCACAACGGCCCTAACGCGGCCGTGCAAAGACCGGCGATCGTTGAGAGACAACGGACAGAACGTGGATGCTTACGGAAATGACGCACTGTCGGCCCGGTCAGCCAGTTTTGCCCGTTGACTCTTAGCGGCTGGCGACAGGCTGTGGTGGCGCGGTCGGCCTTGTGACGGCCGCCGGACCAGGCGCGCCGTTCCCGTGGCCGTTGCGCAGCACATGCAAATGCCGCGACCAGTCATCGTCGACGCGAATGACCTCAATAGCGCCGCTTTCGGTGAGATGTTTCACATTACTATATTTCGGATCGCGGTAATCGACGACGTCTCCGTTGGCGATCGCTTCCAGCACCTGGTCGATCCCCTTTTCAACCGTCCACGCCGGAGTGAAGCCCAAGTCGCGGTTGATTTTGGTGAAGCTCACGCGGTAGTTGCGCTTGTCGGGAGAATTGGGATCGAGCACCAATTGCGAGCCGACGACCCGCTCGCGAATCAATTCGCCAATTTGAGTGATCGTGAAATTCTGGTCATTCGAGCCGACGTTAAAAATCTGGTTCCCAACCACCGACAACGGCGCTTGCAGCACTTTCAGCACGGCCAAGGCCGCGTCATCCACGTGCACGAAGGGACGCCACTGATCCCCGCCATGAATGGTAATCACGCCTTCGGTTTTGGCCTTGGCCGTCAGCAAATTGATCACCAGATCGAAGCGCGTTCGTCCGGAGAAGCCGTAAATGGTGGCGAATCGCACGATGGTGGGAGCGAATAAGCGGTCGGCCATCTGTCGGAGACCCCGCTCCGCGGCAAGCTTGGTTTCGCCGTACAACGAGATTGGCTTGACTTCGGAGTGCTCATCGAGCACCTCGTCGCTGGCCCCGTACACAGAGCAAGTGCTGGCGAAAATGAATTTGGAGATTCCGCAGGCTTTGGCAACCTGGGCGATCATTTGCGTGGCGGACAGGTTGATGTCGATGGTCACCCGTTCATCGAGGTCGCACGCCGGGTCGCCAACGATGGCACCCAGGTGAATCACCGCGTCCATTCCTTGCATCGCCGTGACGACTTTGTCGACCTGCCGGAAATCGCCTTGTAGCAGTTCCAACTGGGGATGCCTGGCGACGCGCGCCACTGGCTCCATGCCGTAGAGAAAGAGGTCTAATACCCGAACCCGGTAGCCTTTGTCGAGCAATTTCGGCAACAGTGCCGAGCCAATATAACCCGCCCCGCCGATGACCAGCACGTTCCGTCCGCCGTCCGCGCGCTGCCGGAGCAGGTGCGTTTTTTCAGGCTGCACCACGCGCTCCCAGAGGAACGCCCAGGTCCGCGAGGCAAGGCACATCCCCAGGCTGAACACGTAGGTCATCACCAGCGCGCCGCGCGGCAATTCGACCCAGTGGACGGCATCCCCTAAAAAGTAGGTGAGGGCGGCGAACAGTAGAAAACAAACGCTGACGGCCCGGGTGATGACGAGCGCTTTGTAGCGTCCGCGATACGAGCGACTATATGTATAAAAGCCGTTGAACCAGTAGACGATTAAAGCCAGTGCCGTGAGAGTGGGCGCATTCCACACGTACCTCGTGGCGTACTCCCAGAACAGCGTCGTCACGAAAGCCGACGCCTGGCCATCGCGCAGCACGTCAACCGCCAAACGCACCGCCAACGCGCCGGCCAAGGCCAGATTGGTCATGACCGCATCGGCCAGCATGCGGATCAGCATGCCCCCCGTAATGCGTCTCAAGGCGCCATCGCTCCTCATCCTTGTTCCTTCTCGACGGGGCCGCACACCTCGGCCGTTCCCTCGATTCATACCTGGCCCGTCAACGGAATCTTTGTCGTGCGCGTTTCTTGGAGTTGCTGCCAGCATCGCCGAAAGCACTGCTGCCTAGGTTTCGCCGCAAGCCATCGGCGCGGGGGCTCTCCGCCCCGTGGAGTCCGTCGGCCACTGTGCACGCAGCACAGCGCGCTGCACTTTACCGCTGGCGGTGCGCGGCAGCTTTTCCAACACGCGGACGAAGCGGGGTTGCTTGTGCCGCGGCAGCCGTTCCCGGCAGTAGTTCCAAGCGGTCTCGGCGAGATCATCCGCTGACTCACTTGCCACCACGTACGCCACGGGAATTTCTCCCCAAATCTCGTCCTTCACGCCGACCACGGCCGCCTCGCCGATGCCGGGCAACTCCAGCAAAATCTCTTCGATCTCCTGAGGATTGATGCGGTAAGCGCCGCTCTTGATCTGGTCGTCGCGCCGGCCATCGACGTAAATGAACCCCTCATCATCGACATGCGCCAGATCCCCGGTGTGCAATCCGTCGGCTCGCAGCACACGCTGCGTGGCTTCAGAGTCGCGCCAGTAACCGAGCATCACGTTGTCGCCCGAGGCCACAATTTCGCCGACCTCCCCCGGCTGCACCGGTTCCCCGCGCTCATTCAGCACGCGCAGGCTGACTCCGTCGATGCCCCGCCCGATCGAGCCAGGCTTGCGGTCCAGGTCCTCCGGCAACAAGGTCGACAGTCGTGCCGTGGCTTCCGTCTGACCATACATCAGGAACAGCCGCGCATACGGAATTGCTCTGCGGAGCTCGGCGACATGCGTTTCCGGCATGGCCCCGCCCGCGCAGGTCAGATACCGTAATGCAGGCAGGGATCGCCGCCGGATGTCCGACTTACGAAGCAGCAAGGCATAAGTCGCGGGAACGCCGGAAAACCCGGTAACGGCATGTCGCTCTAGGCTATCGAGCACCGTGTTCCAGAACACGAAATCGGGTGCCAGGACGAGTTTTCCCCCCGTGGCCAAATGCGTGAACAGCAACGAGTTCCCATAAGAGTAAAAAAACGGCAAGACGACCAGCACGCTATCCTGAGGGGTCAGGTGCAAGTACCGCACGATGGATCGGCAGTTGGCCATCAGATTCCGATGGCTCAAGACGACACCTTTGGGCCGACCGGTCGTACCGGACGTATAGATAATTTGTGCTACTTCGGCACGTACCTCTTCCGCCGGCCGAGCGGCAACAGCATCGTCAAAAGGCAGCGCCACAATCGTCGATGGCAGCGGCCGCCCATCCAGTCTCCCCACAATCAACAGAAATCTCAGGCCCGCCGGGCAGCTTTGTGCAAGCCCTTCCGCCGCCAGTTCGACAACGCGCTCGTGCGCCACAACCAGCACAGGGTCCGCATGCCCGAGTATTGCGGCCAGTTCGTTGGCCGTCGTCTGGGGATTCAGTCCGACCACGATTCCGCCGACCTGAAAGACAGCGAGGTACGCAATGACGTACTCGAGGCTGTTGGGCAGGAGCAAGGCGACGCGATCTCCCTCGCGCACGCCATTCACGGACATCCAACCCGCCAACCGCTGGCAGCGCTCGAACAGCTCACCATAGGTGTAATCCACGCCGCGGTCATGAAGGGCGACCGCCGCTGGTCGGAGCCGGACATGCGTCGCGAATTCATCCAGCAGGGACGTCACACCACGGCCTTGAAAGACGCCCGTAAATCGCGCACTTGCTGTGCCGGACCACACGGAAAGACGGCAATTGTTGCCGATGCTGGCAGCCGCTGCGAGAGTGCTGCCGCCAAAGCCACCCGGTCATGAAACACGGGGTAGCCCTCCCAGTAGAGCTGGCGCACTTCACTGGTGGTCGCTCCGGGACAGTACACCCAGAAGTCGCGCCCACCCAGCCAGCGCTGCGGCCGTGGGACGTGATAGCTTGCACCACCCGGTTCGAACAAACCGTGCGATCCGCGGCCGCAAGTGGCCGCGCAGGCGAGCACGATTAACCCCCCTTCGCGCACAATCGGACCGCGCGCTGTCTTCCAGCCGATAAATGCGCTTTCCGCCTGGATTAAATCAATGTCTTTAGGGTAGGCATTCACCACGGCGGCATCATACGTTCGTTCTACGTCCGTCGCGAAGGCTGTTGACGCCTGCTCGCAAGCGCGGCGATGAGCGGACACCAAGTCGCCGCAATACACGCCAATCGTCCCGCGGTCTGGCCCCGTGACGACGCATACGGCAAACCTCACACCTAACTTCCGGGAGATCTCTTCGGCTTCCAAGCGGAACTGGTTCGCGTTGGGGTCGGCGCCGCCGCGCAACCCCATTTGCACGAATTGGTGGCTGCGATGAATAGAACGCAAGTCGGCCAGCCCCGGCAGAACCAGCTTGGCGCCGCCGCTGTAGCCGGCAAAGGGATGCGGTAACACGCACCCCACCACAATCTTCAACTCAGCCGCCAAAAACGTCTGGTTCACCAGCAACTCGTGCTGTCCGTACGGAATTCCCGTCGGCGCCAAGCCTGCGCGACAGTCATGGCACTCCACCACATGCCGGTCGCATAATTCCACACCGACTTTCCAGCCGACTTCAGCCGGAGAGAGCCGTCGATGCGAGCCAACGGCAATCACGATCGCGACCTTGTCGGCGGGAAGCCCGGCTTCAGCCAGCTTTTCGGTCAGAATGGGCAGGATTTCCGCGGTGCGCGTGGGGCGCGCCACGTCGTCGATGACAATGCATGCCGAACGACAGCCTCGGCCGAGTTCTTCAAGGCGGGGACTGTCGATCGGATGGTCGATGCCATCCCGCAGCTCGCGGATCGTCAACGAACGCCCTCCTTGGGGGATGAGAACGTCGACTTGACAGCCAAACGGGAACTCAAGTTGATGCACTGCGTCGCGATACCAGGCGGACCAAGGGATTTCGACGACGGCCATGACACGCGCACGAACTCGAGACGCACGGTGTCAACCGCGCTTGCGCTGGACGAGATCGAGAATTGCAGCCAGGCTGCCGAAGTTTTCAGGCGTCATTTCCTCGTGCTCGACCACGATGCCATACGTGCTTTGCAGATGCTCGAGCAGGCCCAGCATGGCTACGGAATCAATGATGCCCAAGTCCAGCAACGATGCGTGATCGTCAAGGCTGGCAACGCCCGGTGTCGCCGAGTTCCGCAGCAGGAACTCCCGCAGCGACTCCCTCATGAACACCGCCCCTTGATTGTCGGTTTTCATACGTCGCGGTCCCCCACAGTTAGCCACCAGGCGTGTTGATCGTAGACCAGGTGCGACCAGGGCTGCGCCGGCGAGCAGTAGCCAAACATCTGCGACTTCTCCGCCCGCAGCTTGAAACCTGACAGCTCGCACACATTCCGCAGGGGGTTCGATTCCAGCAGGATCATGCTGAGCGACCGCCAGCACTGCTGGTAGCCGAGCCGGGCGAGAGCGCCGAGCAGTGTTCTGGCAACATCCGGCCGATTCATCGGAAAGACGTCTTTGAGATGCGCTTCGCAGCCATCCAACACATAGGCGACGAATCCGGCCACGCGGCGACCCTCTTCAGCGACCAGCATGTGCGTTTTGTACAATGGATTGTCGGCGTAGCGCCATTTGAGGTAGGCCGCATCCCGCACTCCGAGAATGCCGTCGTGCGCTGGAGCAGCGTCCCAAAACAGCCGATCAAAGCGTTCATCGAGTTCGGCGAGCTGAAGCGGTCGGACCGTGAAGGCGGAATCTTTATGCGCTGCGGAATCGACCCAAGCGCGCCATGGGTCGCAGAGCGCTCCCGCCAGTCGCGCCACACTTGGGGAAGACGTCCATTCGGCGACAAAGGGCCGGAGGGAGAGGGGTTTCGCCAGGCGAATCATCGTGCCGATCGGACGATGCCCCACGTGGGTATGGATCACGGCCATCCGCTCATTCGGATGGGAATACAGGAAGTCGGCCTCGCCGCGATCAATCCCGTCGCGGGCTGCTCGACGAAGTTTCAGGGCCAGCCCCAGCGTCCGATACGCGGGAAGGATTGAAAAATCGGCTCCGATCCAACAGCGGCGCACCGCACCGGCGACGAACATCCGCCGCGGCAGGGCGGCTGTAAAGCCGACGGCCTCTCCCGTGTCGTTCCGCCGCAACAGCCATACGACCGCTTCGCCATCGGGATTTGTCAGATACAGCCAGCGAAATCGCTCTTCCGTCGACTCGTGATCCCGCGTGGCGTTCAACAGACTGACGCATTCACGCAAGCCATCCCGTGGAGATGCTGTATGCACTTCGTAGCTGGCAGCGACTGCGGCGGTCATCCGTCAAACCGTGAATCAACTCGTCGAATGTGTCGGCGATGCCACGCGCTCACATCACAGCAACACCCAGTCCAACGCGCTCAGCAGCGCCTCGACAAACTCGCGGCGGCCAGCGGGAAGACCTTCCAGCGTATCGACCGCCGTGAGGATGTACAGCTTGTACAGCCGGGGATGGTGCGCGAACGCAAACCGAGGCTGGTCCGGAGCCGTCCAGCGTGTGCCATCGCTCGACCACCCCCAATACGTCGTGAAGCGGGTCTCGGCAGACGGATCAGCAAACACACAACGGGCAAACTCACCCCTTTCCCAACGAACAGTTTCCACGTTGCCGACCTGTCGCAGACCGCGGCTAGTGAAGCAGACGGTGGGAGGATGCAGCGAAACGGGGCCAGGACGTCCGCAGACGATCATGATCCGGACCGCGTCGTCACCCGCGGGGGAGCGGTATTCGCGGCTGATGATGTTGGCGGCTCCAGCGATCTTCTGCACATGCGGGGACACCTCCACGTGCGTCGCCTTCCAACCGGCAATGTCCTCCGGCAAGTCGGCGAGCTGCGCGCCCGCTTCGCTGAGCAGTCGGGACGGTCCCCACCGATCGGTGAGCCGGCCGTGCACCAGGCCGGAAGCCAGCAGGACGCTGACCATGAATAGTAAAGATCGCACAGGCATGCTGACGGCCAACTCGGCTCGCGTCTCTATGCTCGTCGCGCTCAGGATGATGGAAGATCAGCCCGCGGTGGCCTCGGAGGGGAGTTCCAAGTGGTGCTCCGCCGTGTGGGGATCGTAGCCATAACCGTAGCCATAACCATATCCATACCCGTAGAAGGGTGAGGAATCTCGCAGGCCGAGGGCAAGCAATCCCAACACGGGCACGCCGATCATTTCAAACCGGCGGAGAGCTGACTCCAGCTTGTGCAATTGAGTGACGTCGCGGCGCACGATCAAGATCACCCCATCCACGTGCCGGGCGATCATCAGCGCTTCGGGCGCCACCAGGACGGGCGAGCTGTCGATGACCACAAAGTTATAGCGTTCCTGCACGGATTGCAGCAGTTGGGCTTGCGCACCCCGAGCCAACAGGCCGCGCACGTTGTCGTCGAGCGAACCTGCCGGCAGCAGATCCAACTCCGCCAGGGGGGATGGGTGAATCGCATCCGCCAAGGAAATGCTTCCCGCCAGCAGTTCGCAGAAGCCGCGCTGCCGGGGAAGATTGAACTCGCGCTCCAGAGTCGGTCGGCGCAAGTCGCCATCGATGAGCAGCACACGAAAGCCCGACCTTGCCAGACTGAGCGCGAGCTGAGTGGTCGTGGACGTTTTGCCTTCGGCGATACCGCTCCCCGCGACCATAATCGTCTTCACACCATTCAAGCGGGGACTGTGCAGCAGGACGGTACGGATTTGGTCAAAGGCCTCGCTCAGAACGCTGCGCCAATAGGCCGCCGCCATCCGCTGCCGCCTTGGAGTCGCTCCCCTGACGTTGTACGGAATGACCGGAACGGAGCCAAGCACCGGCACATTGATGCGACCGCGCACGGCTGCCAGGTCGGAAATGCGGCAGGCGTGCATTTCCAGCGCGACGACCACCAACAAGACCAAGGTCAAACCCGCGCCGGCTCCGCCGACGGTGGCTAGCAGCCGCTTCCGTTCATCCGCCACCTGGGGTTCGCGGGCCTTTTGGTGAATGCGAATGGCGGGGGGGGCGTTGTCCAATTCGACCTGCCGACGACGAATTTCCATCGCATAGGCATCGACGGTCCCCTTGAGCGCGGCAATTTCCTCGGCGATGGCTTCGCGGTCCACCCAATCCCGCGCTAACTTCGTCTCGGCCAACTGCAGCGAGTCGAGCTCGGCGACGTACCGATCACGCAGGGACCGCAACATCTTCAGGCGGGTCGCCATTTGGTCGAGAGACCCTTGTGGCTGGCCTCCCACGGTTACTTTGCGCTGGGCAAGATCTTGCAGAATGGCAGGCTCGATCGCTCGGTGCCGCGCCGCCAATTTGGCCACCGCGTCCTTCACGGCGGCACTGTACTTGGCAATGGCCGGGTGATCGTCGCGCACCCGCTTTTGCCATTCGGCAAGCAGAGTTTCCGCGGAGCGCAATTGCCGCATCAACGAGGCGTATTCGGGATCGGACAGCAACGCATTGCGGAGGTCTTCAGCCGAAACCGAAAGCGCCTTGGCTGCCGACTCTTCCGCATCCGCCGCCGCCGCCGCATCCGCGTCGCCGAGAGCCAGTTCCAGTTCGATGATCTGCGGCTGCAACAAGCTGAGTTGCTTGCGCAGCTCGAGTTGCAGGTCGAGTTGCGCCTGCCGTTTAGCGTCGCTCTGGGCCGCGTTGGGCACCAGGAGCTCTTTGTCCAAGGAGCGGAGTTGATTTTGACGGATCTTAAGCTGCTCGGCTTCGGCGTCGTGCAACCGCTGCAACTCGGCGAGCGCCAATTTGCGCTCCTGTACTTCCTTGGCGACCACTTCCCGCACAAAGGCGTTGATGACCGCGTTGACGATGTCATCGACCTCTTCTTTGTGAGGACTGGTCAGTTCCACGCGAATGAATTCCTCGGCGGGAGACGTCACGCGGAGGGCGTCGCTGAGGAGCGCGACGCGAAGCTGGTCGTCTCCTTTGGCGAAGAACGGCAGGTCGGCCACCGTTAATGGCGGCTCCTGAGAAATCGTCTCGCGCAAGGCGGCTTCCAGGACGAACGGATCCTTCAGCAACCGCATCGTCGTCTGCTTGTACACCGCGAACTGCGGATCGTCTTCATTGGTTTTCCAGAAAAAACGGCGCGGCTGACAAAACAGCTCTGCATAACCCGTGTAGGGAGCGGGAACTGTGACGTAAGCCGCCACGGCCAATGCGGCCGCGAGGGGCAAGCCGAGCACAATGACCCACGGCCAGCGCAGCCGCAATGCGTGCAGCACGCTCAGCAGAGACAAGTAGCCTTGTGGATCGCCTTCGGGCGCGCGAAACGCCCTCGCCGAAAGAGAAGGGGCAGCCTTCGCACGGACTTTCGCGGCCCCCCGCGAGGCAGTTCCTTCGGGAACCACGCGCAGCGCTCCATTGACCGACGCCGAGGTGTTGTCGTTGTCGCCCGTTTCCACGCTTACCTCAATTCTTGAGCAAGGCCTCGACCCGCAGGAATGGGGAGTCTCTCGTATATGGCCCAACCGGTCCGCCAATGCAAGGCTGATCTCCGAATCAGGCACGCGCCCCGCAGCGGCGCTGTCGAACTCTGCGATCTCCAGGATGCGCCGCCCGCGGCCCGCGGCTTACTGCAGGGCAACTTCGTGCTGCGCGGAAGGCAACTCCAGCATGAACGGCGAGACCCGGCGTTCCACCTCCAGCACAAACAAGCGGTCCAAATAGGCCATGACTGCCCACAGCAGGACCATCCCCACCGGCATCATCGCCAACCCCGCGAGATCGTGGTAGGTGACATCCGCGAACTTCTCGTATCCCCAAGAATACAGCGCAGCCGTGACCACGATCCGAAAGACATTGGCCACAATCGCGATGGCCGGCCAGCTCAAGCAGAGCAGGGCGCGATACCACCACGGCCGTTTCACCAGGAGCACTACTCCGGCCGTCAACGCACCAAACACCATCAGCATGCTCAGGCCGCTGCAGGCTTCCGCAACGCCAAGCCGCGTCTCGCCAATCGAAATTACGAATCCTTCGGCGAGCGCGGGGAAACCCAGCGTTTGCAGGACGAACGTGCTGGCATTCGTGGCCACACCGCGGAGCGGCGCTCGCAAGAAGTTCTCCAAGCGATACGGCAGCGGCACCATGAACACCAGAAAACAGATCCCCGACAGCATTCCCCGCGGCAAGGCAACGCCAAACACGATCAGCGCCAGTCCCAAGAGGACGGGGATGACCGACAGCTCGTCGAACCATTCGTAGAAATAGAACGTCGTGCCAATGCGAAAGATTGCACCCGCCAAGAGGACCAACCCGCCCCACAGCCAGGCACCGCGCTCTGGCACGTGCAACCAGCCGGCAAGCAACGTCGCCGCGCCGCAGCACGTCATCACGGACGGGATTGCCGGGTTCCAGCCGGGCTGACTCGGGAGTTGTGTGCCCAAATACAGACCCACGCCGATGCACAGGCTCCCTGCCAGGTTGGACGGCGACAGCCAGCCCTCGCGTCGGGAAGCGCGATGCCTCCCGATCAACCACAACGAGAACAACGGAATGAGCCAGCCGTGAGAATACTCGGGCGTGTTCGTCCACCGCTCCGCCATCTGCGCAAACGTGGTCGCGTACGACCAGCCGAAGACTCCGGCCAGAATGTTGAAGGCCGCGAGCTTTTGGACGAACCGCCGATTCCAACCGGCGGACCACATCGAAGGGGAAGCTTCCGTCGGAGTCGCGGACTGAGTTCCGGTCATGGCCTAATCGCGGCTCGTCCGAAGTTCCAACATTCCACTCCGTCTGAATCGCCCGCAGGGCGACAGGTTCACACGGAGTCGGTTACCGGACGCTGCGCGCACCTCCGGCCCGTGGGTTATGCACCCGCCATTCACCGCCCCGAGTCTTCGACGGAACAGGCATCATCGATCGCTACCGGTTAGCTCTCGATGCCGAATTCGAACTGCCGAAGAAAACTGACGGTCAGGACTGCGTCGCCGGGCTTGCGTGGTCTGAATTCCGTGCGACAACGTTTGCCCAGCAAACTCGTGCCCGCTGCCATTTGACTGGGTCGGCCCACCCCAGTCCACCACGATCTCAACAGCCGCGCAATTTTAACGGTTGTCGCGCCGGTGGTGTCAACTCAATCGATTGGTGAACGAAGCGCCGACTTCCCCAACCACGACGACCGAGCAGCGCGCACCGTTCCCCTATTTGGATTCACGCAAATTTGGTTTGACGGAAATTCTCTGTCACGTCAGCCGAAGAACTTCCGAATCAGAGCCGTTCCACCATGTCGGGCGTCACTTCGATGCTCGCGCCGCGCCCCAACAGGCCGACAGCGATCATCAATCGCAGGCCAGAGCGGTTGATGAGCACCGTGCCTTCCAGCCCCTCGAAACACCCGCGGATGATGCGCGCCCGCTGACCTGGCTGTAACTGTTCCTCCGGTGTCACGGGCACCCCGGCGCTCAGAATGCGGCGCAGGCTCGTCAATTCCCGCAAAAACTTCGCGGGATCGGGAGGCGTCAGCACGCACGACACGTGCCGCACTTGCCACAGTTGCTCCAGGAGTTCTTGATTCTCTCCAGCAGCAAACACGTAGCCCGGAAACAAGGGAACCTGCGAGACCACCCGCCGTCGCTGATACACCCGCGTCACGGAACGCAAGCACAAAAAGTAGGCGAAGTCATCCCGCATCAAGACACGGGCCACGGCTTTTTTGCACCGGGGCTGGACCCGCAGCGCTACCCACTGCGTGAGACACCGCGACGGAGGGTCCGTTTCGTCCAAGACTCCCTCGGGCCAAAGTTCCGGAATCGCAGCGAGAATTGGCACGGCCATTCCTTTCTGGGCAATCCGCTGGCTGCCTCGTTCGGTCGATCCATTTCGCAGCGCACGGCTTGGCCCAACGCGAACACGTCGCATTCCCTGTTCTCAGCGGATGGCCCGATCCGCAACCCTTGCCACGGGGACTCCGAGTTCCTGCCCGTGGCTCGATTGCCTATTTTACAGTTACGCATTTCTGGAGTTTCGCAAGGCATCAAAAACACGCAAAAGATTGGTGAAAAATCAACAGGATCATCGTCTGATCAGCAGGCATGTTTCGCCTAACTGTCTTGCCATGATTGGCTTGTGGAATCGGCGACGCATGGCCTAATCAAGCTAGACTCGGAAGCAAACGCAACTCGCAACTGGACAAGTGCGGAACAAAGCGCGACACTTGGGATTCCGATTTTGACGAATGCGTCGATTCGACCAGCGGAGAATAGTGCACATAAAAACACTTTTGCTTCCACTCCAGAGCTGGGGGCGTTGCAGATACCCGGTTCGTCCCAAGTCACCCCCGCCGACAAACACGCCGGCCTCCGACGAGCTTGCCGGAACCAATTGCCGCATCGCACCAAGCCGCAGGCGAAGCTGCCATCTCGTCGTGGAAAATGCAGAACATCTTTGATGGATTGCCGATAATTCCGATCAGATAGCCGCATTTGCCGGTCGAATCCATCTTGTCGCCGCTGCCCGATTTGCCATAATGGCCTCGCGGAAGCGAATTCCGTGTCCGCGGACTCGTCATCAGGCGCCAACACCTGCTCGGACCGCGTAAGCCGTTTTGGGAGTTCGGCTTTGCTGGGTTCGGGAATGGCTGGCGGCTTGGGGGAGGCTTGGTTATACTCGCTCCGGCGCGGGGGGGTGGGACGTGCCAGTCGGCCAAAGAATGTCGAAAAGCTTTTGATCATTTTGCTTTGCCGTTTCCTGCCGCCCCTTGCATCTTGCATCCGGAGCCGCTGCGGTCTGCAAGTTGCGGGGGAGGCGTGTGTGCCCGTTCAGCACCGGCGAACGCCGGCAAGGATGCGCTAGCGATGTACGACAGCTCTCTTGCCGCAAGAGGGATGCCCATGCAAGGGACGGCGAATGAACCACCGCTGCGGAGTTCATCGCCGCGATCGATTCCCTCATCCGATCAGGAGGACGGGGTCGCCTGCACATGGAGCCAACGGACAGCGTCGCTGCTCGGTGTTCAAATCGTGGCGATGGGCAGTTACGTTCCCGAGCGCATCGTGACCAATGCGGACCTCGAGCAGCTTTTCGGCTGTGATTCCCAGTGGATCGAGCAGCGGACGGGAATTCTGGCGCGACGTTATGCCGCGCCCGAACAGGCTACCAGCGATTTGTGCATCGAAGCCGCCCGCCGGGCCTTGCGGGCCGGTCGCGTGAGTCCGCGCGAGGTCGATTTGCTGATTGTGGGCACCTTCACGCCCGATTACCTCTGCCCTTCCACGGCGAATCTGGTCCAAGATGCCTTGGGGATCGATGCACCGGCGATGGATGTGAATGCCGCTTGTGCGGGCTTCATGTACGCCCTGTTGACAGCCGCCCAGTTCGTGGCGGCGGGCACGAGTCGCATGGCCTTGGTGATCGGTGGCGATTGCAACAGTCGCATCGTCAATCCCGCCGATCAGAAGGTCGTGCCGTTGTTCGGCGACGGGGCCGGTGCTGTGCTGTTGACCCGCGGCGACGCGCACCAGGGTTTGGTGTGCTACCAACTCGGCTCCGACGGCAGTGGCAGCGGATTGCTCGATCGCAAGGGGGGCGGGAGCAAGTTTCCGCTCAGCCACGCGGTCATCGAGGAAGGGGCGCAGTACCTGCAAATGGACGGCCGCAATGTCTTCAAGTGGGCCGTGCGGGCCGTGCGGGAATCCATCGACCTGGTGCTACGCCGTTCGGGACTGGATGTGCACGATGTGGGGTTATTCGTGCTGCACCAGGCGAACATGCGGATCATCAATTCGGCCATCGAGCAATTGGGGATTCCGCCGGAAAAGGTGTTCAACAATGTGCAGGATTACGGCAACACCTCGGCGGCCTCAATTCCCCTCGCGCTCGACGAGGCTTACCAGCGCGGCTTGATCCATCGCGGCGACACAGTGGTCTTGAGCGGTTTTGGCGCCGGCCTCACGTGGGGAACAGCCCTCGTCCGCTGGTAATGCCCGCCTCTTTCGCGGACTCTCGATTTCCCGCGAATTGCGGCGAATTGCGGCACACTTGCTCAGCGCCGCCGATGGCCCGGCGTCGCCGCTGCACCCTACGATCGGTGGCTGCTGTTAGCCCCGCTGTCGGTTGACCGCGGAGAGATTCAACCTGTCGGTCCTGCGTCCAATCACCACGCGTTCTTTCGGCACGGGATGGTGATTGCGATCGACCGACAGGGTCGCAACTTCTTCCCAGGCAAAGGGGAGTCGCGGCGGTCCCGGATGGGCTAAATGCACGCAGAAATAGTCGACATCGGGGGGGACATCCTCGGCCGTCTGGGGCCACGGCAGCAACGGCACCTCTCGGCCGTAGTAGTACAAGAAAAGGTGGTGGACGTGATCGAAACTGACCAGTCGAGCCGACTCGGGCAGCCGAGACTGGAGCGTTGCCATCGCCGCCGGCAGGTTCTCGCTGCGCTGCTTTTGGATCGTGATGATTGGACCAACATAGAGCACACCCAACCCGGCGGCAATCGCCAACACGGCTCGCTCCATACCAGCCGGCGACGACAAGCGGGACGCCGTCCACACCACTGCGGCCAGCACCACCAACGCACCAGCGGTGAGCACGGCCAACCCCACGGGGACTCGATACGGGGAAGGGGGAAGCCACCAACTGCTGAAAAGCAACACGCCAGCCGTCAACGCCAGGCATCCGCTCGCCAGGCGAAGGAACAGGCGCCACAGCCGACCAGATTCGTCCCCAAGGTGCTCGCGCAAAACTTCCATGGCGACGCCGACCAACACGGCGATGCAGGGAAACAGCGGCATGAAATACCGCGGCCGAGCTTCGGGGGGCAACCAGACCGAAGGAAAAGTCACCAACACGCTCAATGTCAAAAACAGCGCCTGGTCGCGGCGCGCCCCCAAGGCCGCTCGCAAACGGCGCAAACCGAACGCCAGCAACAGCAGCGACCAAGGTGCCAGACAAACGACGCCGATCGCCAAGGGGTACGTCAGCAGGTGAGTCGCAAAAGTGGTCAGGCGGTGATCGTGAAAGCGGTTCGCCACGTTCCAAAAGTAGATCATCCAGCCGTTTTCCCATCCCATCTGGACCACGAAGGGGATTTGCCACGCGCCCACCACCATGCTGAATACAGCCAATCCCACCCCGTGGGCGGGTTCGGCCAGCGCGCGCTGCTGCCGGGAGATAATCAAATACACCCACACCGGTCCAAAGAAGTACAGCGGAGATTGCAGCCCTTTGGTGAGCATGGCCAGGCCGGCGCAGGCCCCGCCGACCGCCCACACCAGGCTTCGCGGCCATCCAGCCGTCCAACCTCGATACCAGAGCAGCAACGAAGCCGCGACCAGAAGGGTGAACACAGGTTCGGTTTCGCCCAGTCGTCCCTGTTCCAACACCTGCGCGAATGAGGCATACGCGGCGGCCGCCCCCACGGCGCCAGTCGTTGAGAGGTGCTGACGGGCCGACCAATACACCAGGGCCACCGTCAACACCGTGGAGATCAATCCCGGCAGACGCACGGACCACGCAGAAGTTTCTCCGGTGAGCAACATCAGCCCGGCGATCAGCCAGTTCTGCAACGGAGGCCGGCTGAGGCGCACCTGGCCTTGGGTCCGCGGCACAATCCAGTCGCCGGTGTGCAGCATTTCCCGGGCGATCACGGCCCGTCGGGACTCTTCACCGCGAATCGTCAGCGTGGTCAGTCGTGGAAAGTGAATTGCCAACGCGACCAGCAAGACGATCCAGAACTGCGGCTCGCGGTGAATCCGCGGAGTTGAGCTTCGCGGAGAATGCTCCCTGCCTCGTTTCTCCACGACCGTCCCCTTTCCTGGGAATTGGCGGCAGCTTTCAGCCATCCCGTGCGATGTGCCGCGCTGCGTCGGCGGTGTCGCCGACTTCGCCGGCCTTAGCGTTGCTGCCCGGCGAATGGCGCCGGAATGTCGACGCTGGTCAAACTCATGGCCCTCCGGGAATCCCGTGGCGAGGGATGCAGCAGGAACAACGTGTAGCGGTCAGCCGGTGATCGCTCCCGCCGGGTATGTTCACTCTGCGCCACCTGCACGACCTCCCCGAGTCGGGCCAATTCCTGGATCCGCTGCGCGCGGGTGATCAGATAAACGGCGTCGACCGTGCGGAATCGGCGGGCCACGTCTTGGACTTCCCAAATCCCTTCAATTGGCCGGTTGACATAGAACAAATGCCGCGCTATGTCCTGGGAACCGCTGGCGACCAGCGGGGCATCGCGCGGGGTGATCTGCGACACCAAGGCAAGAAACCGCTTGTCGGCGGCGGAAGGATCCCGCCTGGGCATGATCACCACTTGGGTCAGCATGTGCCCGCAACACACCAGCAGCAGCAGCGCGCTCCAGGCGCGGCTGGGCCGGCGTTGGCGCAGTTCCCATGCCAGCCAGGCACAACTTCCACTCACAAGCAGAGTCGCGACCAGGCCATCCAGCCACGAAAGCTGCTCACGGCATACCGCGAAGCCGGCCGACACGGCGCCACCCGCGGCAGCCAGCCCCAACACAATGATGGCGCCGTCCCAGGAGCGTCGGACATCGCGGAGCCAACTCCGACACTGCATCACGCCGTGCGCGATGAGGGGCGATAATGCGGGCAGAGCGTGAATCAGGTAATGGTGATGTTTCCCGGATGAACACGACAACAACGCCATCTGCGAAACCATCCACCACGCGCAAAACGCCTCGGGGGATCTGCGGTCCTTCACAATGGCTCGCCCGATCGTTGGGGCCGCGATCAGCAGAAACGGCGTCCAGGGCAGGAGTTGAACGGGCCAGGTGGTGAGGTAGTACCAGGGTGGCTCGACGTAGCCGAGCGTTCCCGCCACCCGTCCCAAAGAATGCTCCTTCCAGAGGGCTCCCGCCGACGGTTCTCGCAGCAACACCAAAGTCGGCCACATGACCGCCAGCGTGATGGCGATCAACAACCCCACCGGCGACCACCAGCGCCGCCACCCGCGCACATCACCTTGCAGCACAAACCAGCCCGCGCAGGTCAGCAAGGTCAACACGGCGCCGAACGCCACGCCCTTCACCAGATTCGTGCTCGCCAGTAGCAGCCAGAAGGCAAACCGCCGGCTGCTTCGCTGGCCCGGTGTCAGCATCGACCACCGCGTTTCTCCCGAAACGAACACCGTGATCGCTCCCACCACCATGGCCTGAAGCAGCACATCACCTTCCGCAAGGCGCGAATACATCGCCTGATAAACGCACGTCGCTTGAATGGCCCCCGACAGCCATCCCACCTGGGGGCCAAACAACCGGAACGCAAGATGCGCTGTCAGCAGCACGGACGCCACGCCGGCCAAGGCAAACGGCATCCGCATCGACCACTCATCCCAGCGTTGGAGCAGCAGGGCACACGCCGCGGCCAGCCATTGCGGCAGGGGCGGTTTTTCGACCCAGGTCCGGTCGCCGATCCGGGGCACAATCCAATCGCCGGATTGCAGCATGACCTTGGCGGTGCCCGCCAACAACGCTTCGTGATCGGTCAATGCCCGGTGAGATCCCAGACCGACAAAGTTGACGAGTAACGTGATCGCCAACAGCGAAGCCAGACCGGCGGGTCCGCCGGCCCCCCAATGGGCGATCGGCCGTGATAACCGCTCCCCCAATTGCCGCATACGCTCCCCTCCACGGCGAATTCGCGACCCCGCGCGCTACCGCCTTACCGGTTCCGCGTGTCGCGGCTTGTAGGTCATCTGGGGCGTTTCGTCAATGCGGCATTCCGTTGATCAGGACGACGGTACGGGAGTCTGGCAAGGTGGATCGGGAGCACCGCCAAGCATGCCGCCGACCAGATACCTTGGTGGCCGACTCTCATTGCCACGCCGCCCAAGAACTCCTCGTCAGGGGGGCGGCAAAGAGGGCCACGGTCGGCGGGCGCCGACGCCGTTGATGCCGAGCGCCGGGACCATACAGTGAACAAACCTCGCGTACAGGGGTTTGTGATGCAGAGGTGCCGGAGGTGGGACTCGAACCCACACTCAGGGTGAGCTGAACTGGATTTTGAATCCAGCGCGTCTGCCAATTCCGCCACTCCGGCGGCCGATTCACGTCCTCGCGAGAGGGACTCTCAAACCGTCTCCGGCGGACGCCTTGACGAATCGAGAATTCGCTTCGCCGAAAACGGACGGCGATCGTTTGCGGGCCGCAGTATAGCACGACGGTCCCGCCGACGGAAAGCGCATGGGCGCGGCAAATTCGCGCAGGTGGAACGCCGCCGGCGCCACGGCATCGACGCTTCATCCAGCGGCCCGATTTCCGCTGCGAATCCCGCGGGTTACCGCTCACCGGTCGTGGATGACACGGCTTGCCCTCGTGTGTGAATTGGGGAACGAGAGGGGGTAGCCGCTGCCGAACAGATGCCCCCGGCGGCAGATTGGGGTGGAAACGGCCTGCCGAGTACTTCCTGGCGGGATTTGCCAAACGTTCATGGAACATTCATCAGGTTTGCACGGAACCGAGTTAACTCTCATTGCCGGTATGGGAGCTGCGCCAGGACAAACCAATGATTGGCAGCCGCTGGCGAGCACCGCAAACATTGTCACCTTCCAGCTAAGGAGCCCGCATGGGGACCCACCAGGGACGGGAACGGATTCGCGTGCGAACTTTATTTGTGAGTGATCTGCATCTTGGTTTCCGGCACGCCCGCGTGCAGGAGTTCCTCGGTTTTTTGGAACATTTCCAGCCGGCCCATTTGTATCTGGTGGGCGACATCATCGATGGCTGGAAACTGCGCAGGTCGTTTCGCTGGGAGCCGCTGTTCAACGAAGTGCTGTCCCGTCTGTACGAACTGCACGAAGAGGGAACGTGCCTGTTTTACGCGCCGGGGAACCACGACGAATTCCTGCGGCGGTTCCGCTGGGACTTCGGTTTCGTCCGCGTGGCCGACGAGTTCGTGTACGAGGCCGGGGATGGACGTCGGTACTTGGTGACGCATGGGGATCGGTACGATCGCGTGGAATGCGGTGCACGCTGGTTGTCGGTCGTCGCCTCGATCGGTTATGACAGCCTGCTCTCCGTGAGTCGCCACGTCTGCCGCTGGCGGGGAGGCGGTCTTCGAGGCCACTATGCGTTCAGCGCGGCAGTCAAGCAGCGCGTGAAGCAGGTGGTGCGGTACATCAGCGATTTCGAACAGCGGTTGATGGCGGCGGCGGCGACGCGCCGCTGCGACGGCGTGATCTGCGGGCATGTCCACACCCCGCAACTCCGCTGGGATGGTCCTCAAGTGTACGTCAACCTCGGGGACTGGGTGGAGAATTGCACGGCGTTCGTGGAATACGAGACGGGGGAATGTGCGCTGCTGCGCTGTGTGGAAGGAGAGATCCTCGTGGAGCAAATGCTCGCGCCCACGCGGGTCGTCGCCTGCACATCGCCTCATGCGGAGCCGCATTCCGCGGCCGGTTGCCAGCGACGCGCAACCGCTTGACATCCCGTCCCTCAACGGGCGGAATTCCAGACGCCGAGGGGCGGTCAGTCCTCGTCGTCTTCGTCTTCCGCATCGGGATGGAGCGGATCGTTGGGGTCGAAAAAAAAGTCTCCCAGTCCCATCGGGGCAACATTTCCGCCCAGGGATCGCCGCTTCCGTTCGGCGAGACGCTGCAAGTCGGCCGCTTCCTCTCCCAAACAGGCAATCAACGCTTCGGCCCAGAGTCGGTCTTTGCCAAGCGGATGATGCGGGTCTTGCGCCAACCGTTTCAGGGCGTAACGCAGAACTTGAATGCCATCGCGCGTGGAAAAATCCAGATTGAGGGCGTGCGCTTGCTGAAGGAACTCCACGGTCAATTGAAGCATTTCCGGCTCGGCGAACGGCAGATGGTAGCGGAGAATGGCCAGTTCATCGTCCCGTTGGGGATGCGAGAGGGTGAGCGTCGGCTGGAGACGGCTCAAGATGTAATCGGGAATCTCAAACGTGGATTCATCGTCGTTCATCGTCACGGCACAGCGAAATTCGCGGTGCGCGGGAATGGTGATGCCCGCCACGATTGACTCCACATACCGCCGATGATCGAGCAGCGGAGCCAGACTGGCCCACGACTTCTCGTTCATGCGGTTGCCTTCGTCGAGAATGCACACGGCGCCGCGGATCATGGCCGTGACCAGCGGCGAGGCGTGGTACTTGATGTGGCCGTCTTCGGCAAGCACGGGCGTGACGAGCAGGTCTTCGGGGCGGGTGTCGGCCGTGCACTGATAGATGTAGACCGGTTGCTGACGGGCCCTGGCGGCAGCCACGGCGAGGGTCGTTTTGCCGATGCCAGGCACGCCCACCAGTCGCGGCGCCAAGGGGAGGTCGCGCTCATCGACGGTCAGCCAGCACGCCAGCAACTGGCGCAGGATCTCGCGCTGTCCGATCCATTCTCCGGAAGAAGTGTCCGGTTGGCTCAAATAGAGGCGGACGCCGTCGATTTCGACGTGTTCGATCATGCAATTACTTTGGCAGCCAGCCTGGCTGTCCGGCGGAGCCGTTCGTCGACCGCGGGGCCGTCGCCGCCGAACGGTGACACGTTACGCGACTGCCACGCGCTGACGGTAAATGCGGGCGATATCCTCGGCAGTTACCGTAATCGTCCGCGTGAAGCCGGTATGCGAGCGGTCGTAGGCGATGTGGACGGCCTGTTCGGGATGCTGGTGAATGATCCGCGCCAGCCACGCCTTGTCCTCGTCGGACAATTGACCAACCGAAGGATCCCACAAGGTGCGCGTCTCCATCACCAGCGAATCGACGCGCGGATCGTACTTGGTGTAATCGGCCATGGGTTCACGGAGAGACAAGAACAACAATCGCCAAAGCTGGATCATAATCGGCAAGGGTCGCGGGCCGCAAGCGTGGTCCGTCGACCCTTCACTTCGCCAAGGGAAGTGCAACTGCGTCTTCCCCTATTGCTGCACAATCCTGTCGGAAGCAGGGGGCGAAGCTGCCCCGGCTGTTGCATCTTTCCCGCAGCATGTTACACTCTGGTCCAATTAACAGGACTGAACTGGTAGGTGAATAGGATCTGTCATGTCGATCACGAAAGAACGGAAGTCGCAGCTAATTCGCGAGTTCCGACGAGCCGAGGAGGACACCGGCTCGCCGGAAGTGCAGATTGCCGTGCTCACCCAGCGGATTGCCCAGCTTACGGAACATCTGAAGGGGCACGTGAAGGATCACGCGGGACGGCGTGGTCTGTTGATGCTGGTCAGCAAGCGGCGGCGGCTGCTGGATTATCTCAAGAACTCCACTCCAGACCGTTATTTTGCCGTGATTGATAAGTTGGGTCTGCGGAAGTAATTCAGCGGCGAGCGGCTCTGGCCGGCTGGCGCGACGGGCTGCGACTCTCCGCGGATTCGTGCTACCTCTCTTGCGGGCGTGGCTGAAGTCGCAGCCAGTGTTTCTTGACCTGTCTCCCGCCGCGGAACGCACCTGGTGGCAGCCTTTCCGCTGCACCGGGTCGAGTCATTTTTCATCGAAGGAATTCACGCGTGAAAGTCTCTGTTCAACGCGAGTTCGCTGGTCGCACGCTCCAATTGAGCACCGGCGAATTGGCCAAGCAGGCCGCTGGCGCCGTGGTGGTTCAGTACGGTGATACCGTGGTCTTCGTGGCGGCTCAAAACGGGCCCTCGCGACCGGGCATCGATTTCTTCCCCTTGACGGTCGACTATCGGGAACGGGCCGCGGCGGCGGGCAAATTCCCCGGAGGCTTCATCAAGCGCGAAGGCCGTCCCACAACCCGGGAAATTTTGACCGCGCGGTTGACCGACCGGCCGATCCGCCCGCTGTTCCCCGAGTCGTACACCGAAGAAGTCCAAGTCATGTCGAGCGTGTTGGCGTACGACCACGCCAACGACCCCGACGTTCTCTCGATCATCGGCGCCAGCGCGGCCCTGTGTTTGGCCCCCGTGCCGTTCCATGGTCCCATCGGGGCCGTGCGCGTGGGCATGGTCGCTGGCGAATTCCGTCTCATGCCCACGCAAGCCGAGATGGACACCAGCGTTCTCGACCTGGTGGTGGCCGGAAACCGCGACTCGGTGCTGATGATCGAAGGCTTCGCCCAGCAGTTGCCGGAAAGCCAAATGGGCGATGCCATTATGTTCGCGCATCGCGCGATCGTGGAAATTTGCGAACTCCAGATGGAGCTGATGCAGCAAACAGGTCGCGAACGGGTAGCCCCGCCCCCCGTGCCGGACAACCCCTTCGTCCACCTGCTGCGGGAACAGGCCTACGAGTCGCTGAAAGCAGGCAAGCTGTCGAACGTGAAGAAGGAACGGAGCAACGCCACCCAACAGCTCAAGGAGGAGCTTGCGGCACGGTTTTTCCCCGACGGCGCCGAAACCACTCCCGAGGGCTGGACCAGGTCCCAGTTCGCGGCGGCGTTCTATCAGCTCGAAAACCGTGTCGTCCGCGACTTGATTCTCGAAGGCAAGCGTTTGGACGGCCGCGGCTACACGGACCTGCGGCCAGTGTCGTGCAGTGTCGGGGTGTTGCCGCGCGTGCATGGTTCCGCCCTGTTCACCCGCGGCGAAACCCAGTCGTTGGCCACGGTGACGCTGGGCACCGTGCGCGACTCGCAGCGGGTGGAAGGTTTGTTCGAGGAATACTCGAAGCGATTCATGCTCGATTACAACTTTCCGCCGTACTCCGTGGGAGAATGCCGGCCGATTCGCGGGCCAGGCCGTCGGGAAATCGGTCACGGCGCCTTGGCCGAACGCTCTGTCCAATGGGTGATTCCGTCCGAGGAAAAATTCCCGTACACCATCCGGGTGATCTCGGACATCATGGAATCGAACGGCAGCAGTTCGATGGCCAGCGTGTGCAGCGCGACCTTGTCGCTGATGGACGCCGGCGTGCCGATCACCCAGCCCGTGGCGGGAATCTCCATCGGACTGGTCAAAGAACCCGACCGCTACGTGCTGTTGACGGACATTATGGGAGACGAAGATCATTTCGGCGACATGGACTTCAAGGTGGCGGGCACGCAAAAGGGAATCACCGGGATCCAGCTCGACTTGAAAATCGACGGCATCAACGAGGAAATCATTCGCCGGACCCTCGATCAGGCCCGCGTGGCACGCATCGAATTGCTGAAGACAATGTTAACGGCGATCCGACGGCCGCGCCCCGAAATCTCCGCCACGGCGCCGCGGCTCTTGCGCACCAAGATCGATCCGGCCAAGATCGGCCTGCTGATCGGTCCCGGCGGCAAGAACATTCGCGCCATTCAGGAAGAAACCGGCACCACGATCGACATCAGCGACGACGGCACGGTGATGATCGCCTGCTCCAATGCGGAAGGTGCTCAGGACGCCTTGGCCCGCGTGGAGGCGATCGCCGAGGAAATCAAAGTCGGACGGATCTACCACGGCGTGGTCAATTCGGTGAAGGATTTCGGCGTCTTCGTCGAAATCGCTCCGGGGAAAGACGGGTTGTGTCACATCAGCGAACTGGCGGAAGGCTTCGTGAAGCACATCGAGGAAGTCTGCAAACTGGGCGACAAGATTCCCGTGAAGGTGATTGCCATCGATGATCAGAACCGGGTCAAGCTGTCGCGGCGCGCCGCCTTGGCGGACCTGAATGCTCCGGCAAGCGGCGGCAATGTGGGCGGCGGCCGTCCGCCAGAGCGTTAGGCCGCACCGACTCAGGTCGCGGGAGCGTGGCTGTTCGAACCGAAGACTGCGATGTCAGACACTGCTGCCACCCTCAACGATCCGTCGGCCCGCTGGCAAAGCCGCTATGCGGAAATTGCGGCGGTGGCGGGAGGGCTGGCCCACGAAATCCGCAATCCCCTGTCGACCATCAGCCTGAATCTCGAACTGCTCGACGAGGAATTGCAGGCGGGAGAGTCCCCCCGCGATCGGCGGATGCGGCAGCGCGTGCAGTTGCTGCAACGCGAGTGCGACCACCTCGAGCGGATTCTGAACGAGTTCCTGGAGTTCGCACGGGCCAGCACGCTGCACAAGGTGCCCACCCAGCTCAATGAGGAAGTCCACCGCTTCATCGACTTCTTCCAGCCCCAGGCCGCCGAGCACCATGTGGAGATCATGCCGCACCTGGCGGCACAGCTCCCCCCCGTGCTGCTCGACCGCCGCATGTTCCAACAGGTGTTGCAGAACCTGGCCCGCAATGCGGTGCAAGCCATGCCCGAAGGGGGGCGGCTGGAAATTCTGACCTACGAATCGCCCGGGGCGGTGGTGCTGGAACTGATTGACAACGGGGTGGGAATGGACGCGGCGACGCAAAGCCGCATCTTCGAGGTGTTCTTTTCGACCAAGCCCGGCGGCAGCGGCCTTGGACTGCCGACCGTCAAGAAAATCGTTGAGGTGCACGGAGGGAACATCACCTGCGAGAGCGAGCCGGGAAAAGGAACGCGGTTCCGCTTGACGTGGCCCATAGCCGCGACCTGAAGGCCCGGGATGTCGCCCTGTTGGGGGTCTCCGTCTCGGCGAGACGGCTGGGACGCGCCGTGGAGGCTGATGTGCAATCGCCGCAGCTACGCGGTAAACTGCAGGTGTTCCCGGTTGCCTCATGCCACGAGATGCCTCGCGTTCCCGGAAGCCCGGTCGCGATGTGCCGACGGCCCGGGTGGATGACGGGCCGTATGGCAGCCTGGGTCGAGGGTGTGAGCGGCACAGGCCTCGGCAAGTGCCGCGGGCGAGCCGCGAATACGCGCAACTGATGAACTGAAAACAGGTTCGACGCAGCCTGGCGAGTCGGCCGGGAAACTTCCCGGCACACATGGTGGTCGGATGACGGTGCACAACGGCGACAACTCAGACCTGTCGACGATCAAAATCCAGGTGCTGATCGTCGACGACGATGAGGCCCATGCTCAAGCCGTGGCGGAAAGCCTCGAGCGGGTAGGCTACATTTGTACCGTCGCTACCTCCGGCAAGCGGGCCGAGTCGCTGCTCGAATCCCAGAATTTCGACATCATCGTCACCGATCTGATGATGGATGACGTCGACGGCATGGAGATCCTGCGCAAAGCCAAGGAGGAATTGCCCGATGCCGAAGTCATCTTGTTGACCGGTCATGCCACGGTGAAAACAGCGCTTGCCGCGGGGCAACAAGGGGCGCACAACATCCTGACCAAGCCCGTCGACATCAAGGAATTGCGGGTCACGGTCGACAAGGCCGCCACGCGCGTGCGGCTGTTGCGGAAAAACCAGGAACTCAGCCGCCGTCTCGATGAACGCTTTGGATTTGAAGGTGTCATCGGTAATAGCGCGGCCATGCACCGCGTGATCGACAAGCTGCGGAGCGTCGCCCCCACCGACAGCACCGTGCTGATCCAGGGGGAAAGCGGCACCGGCAAGGAGATCGTGGCCCGGGCCATCCATCAGAACAGCGAACGCAAGAACAAGCCGTTCGTCCCGCTCAACATCGCCGCACTTCCCGAAAGCACTCTCGAGAGCGAATTGTTCGGCCACGAGCCGGGTTCGTTCACCGGGGCCACCACGCGGCGCATCGGCAAGTTCGAGTATGCCAACGGAGGCACGTTGTTTCTCGATGAAGTGGGGGAGATGCCGCTGCCCACGCAGGTGAAACTCTTGCGCGTCCTGGAAGACCGCAAGATCACGCGGCTGGGATCGAATGAGGAAATCGACATCAACGTGCGATTGGTGGCCGCCACCAACGCCGACTTGCAGGAACTGGTGAAAAAGGGATCGTTCCGCAAAGACCTGTATTACCGCATATCGGTGATCACGATTTATCTGCCCCCCTTGTCGGAACGCCGCAGCGATATTCCCCTGCTGGTCGAGCATTTTCTCAAGCAGGTGGCGGGTAAGCGGAATCGGCCTTTGCCGGTACTCGCCAAACCGGCCTTGCGGGCGCTGATGGCGTATTCCTGGCCGGGAAACATTCGCGAGTTGCGGAACGTTGTGGAATGCATGGTGGTGCAGGATACGGACGGCCGGCTCGACGTCGACGACCTGCCCCCCGAAATCGCACCGTTGTCGCCCGCCGAGGACCACGCGGACGAGCATGCCCAGCCGGGCGGCGATGGTCTCGTTGGCCGTCCCCTGACCGATGTCGAGCGGTATTACATCGCGAGGGCCTTGGAATTGACCGGCGGACGCCGCGACGAAGCGGCCCGGTTGCTCGGCATTGGCGAACGAACGTTGTACCGCAAAATCAAGGAATACAACTTGAAGGGCTAGCCCCCGGCGAGTGCGGGGCTGCACGGGCGTTGGATGTCGAGGCGGAGTGGTCTCGGATCAATGACCGCAGTGGGAAATCTCCCGTTCTCGAACCGCGGTCGTCAATGGCCTGGCCCTCTCCCGCCGCCGGCAGCGTCCCCGGAAGGATGGATCGTGAGCGACCGTTTTACCGCAGACGAACTCAGCCGATTTCAGCAGGACGGATATTTCATTGCCCGCGGCCTCGCCGACACCGACACCGTGCGGCTGATACGTGAAATCACCCTCGAACATTTGCGGCGGGAAATCCCCCCCGTTGAATTCGAGGCCGAATTGCATTATCCCGGCGCTCCCGCCTCCCTGGATGCGCAAGGCGGCCGCACGATCCGACGATTGAAGCAGGCTCATAGCCGTGGCTACGTCTTCACCGAATGGCTGCTCCGCCCCGCCCTGCTGCACCGGCTCCAACAACTGCTGGGGCCGCGCGTGGTTTGTCCCCTGGCACATCATAATTGCATCATGACCAAGCAGCCGCGCTTCAGCAGTGACACCGGATGGCATCAGGACATTCGGTACTGGTCGTTTCATCGGCATGAACTGGTGAATGCGTGGCTGGCGCTGGGGGAAGAGCGTGCCGAAAACGGCGGGTTGTGGGTCATTCCCGGCTCGCATCGCCAGACCTTTCGTGCCGAGCAATTCGACGCTGCCAAATTCTTTCGTGAAGATCTCCCGGAAAATCAGCCGCTGCTCGGCAGCCGGGTGGAGGTCGTGCTGGCCCCGGGAGACGTGCTGTTTTTTCATTGTCTCACGTTGCATGCCGCGTCCCGAAACCTCACGAGCGAGCCCAAGTTGTCCGTCGTGTTCACCTTTCGGGGAGATGGCAACGCCCCGGTCGCCGGTTCACGTTCGGCCGCATCGCCTGAACTCGTGCTCACACCGGGAGCCTAAGCGTCACCGCGGACAGCCTCCGGTCCGATGGAGCAGGCGCGGCCGTCGGATGAACAAGTCGTCCCTGGAACCAACGGACAGAACCCGGATGCTTGCGAAAATCGACGCCTGTTGGGTCCGGGCTGCCGGCATCGTCCCGCGGCCTTTCGCCATTCCCTCGGAAATTTTTCACAGCGACGAATTTCCAGCCCCGCAACGGTAACATCAATTCCGCGCACGGCCCGGATATCGCTCACATATCGGTCACCAGATCAGAGTCACCACATGGATCTAGCAACCTTCCACCACTGGCTCGAGGAGTGGCGCGCCGGTCGGGTTTCTGTCGCGGAACTTTGGCAACACCTGCTGACAAGCGCTCCCGAGGTCACGGCGATCACGGCCACGCGGCTCGACATCGATCGCGCCCAGCGCTGCGGATATCCCGAAGTCGTATACGGTCCCGGCAAATCGGCCGAACAATTGCTGGAAATTGTTGCCCTCCAGCAGCGCGCCGGCCAGCCGTCACTCATCACCCGGGTACTCCCCGAGCAAGCGGAGTTGTTGCTGGCTCGCTATCCTCATGCCGTGCATCACGTGCTGGCTCGGACGGTACGGATTGCGGGTCCGCAGCCGCTCGCAGAGCATGGCCGGGTGGTGGTGGTCACCGCGGGAACGACCGATCGCCCCGTCGCCGAGGAAGCCGCCGAAACCGCGCGCTGGATGGGCTGCCATGTCGATCTGTTGATGGACGTGGGCGTGGCGGGACCACAACGGTTGTTGCAGGTGTTGCCCCAGTTTGAAGGGGCCGATGCCGTCGTCGTCGTGGCCGGAATGGAAGGCGCGCTCCCCTCGGTGGTGGGGGGATGGGTGGCCTGCCCAGTGATCGCGGTTCCCACGAGCGTCGGCTACGGGGCTAACTTTCAGGGATTGTCGGCCTTGCTGACCATGCTCAACAGTTGCGCGGCGAACGTGGCGGTGGTGAATATCGACGCGGGCTTCAAGGGGGGCTTTCTGGCGGGTATGGTAGCGCGGCGGACGGCCCGCAAATCCCCGGCGACATGAGGCATCGCTGCTTGGCGCCGCGCGCTCGAAGACCGGTGGCCATTCCACCCGTTAGGAGTGAGCGTTTGCCTGATCCGCTGAGATACTGAACTGTCCCCCCGTACGACACCCGGTTTGGCGAGCCACGCTGCATGGAACGAATCACCGCCCTTCCCGATCCGCCCGCGCGGCCGGTCGACGCGCACAAGGGGAGTTTTGGTCGCGTGCTGATCGTGGCTGGCAGTCGGGGCATGACGGGAGCCGCGTGTCTGGCCGGTGTCGCGGCGTTGCGAGCAGGGGCGGGTCTGGTGACGGTCGCCACTCCTCAAAGCGCGCAAGTCGTCGTCGCCAGTTTCGAACCGTCCTACTTGACGCTCGGTCTCCCCGACGACGTACAGGGCCGTCTGTCGCAAGCGGCGCTTCCGACGGTGCTGACGGCCATCGCCGGGCAGACGGCGGTCGCCTGGGGACCGGGACTGGGCCGTTCCGATGAACTGGATGAACTCACCCACGTCGTGTACCAAGCAGCATCGGTACCGATGGTGTTCGACGCCGACGGATTGAACGCACTGGTCCAGCGTCGAACGGCTTTGGCGGATTCCCATCCCGCGGGTCCGCGAATCCTTACCCCGCATCCGGGTGAATTCGCCCGCCTGACGGGCCGTTCCGTTGAAGACATCGCCGAGCACCGGGAAGACCTTGCCGTCGACTTCGCCCGCCAGCACGGCGTGATCGTGGTCTTGAAGGGAGCTGGTACGGTGATCAGCGATGGAGAGCGCGTCGCCGTCAATACCACCGGCAATAGTGGCCTGGCCACCGGCGGAACAGGCGACGTGTTGACCGGACTGTTGGCAGGGCTGCTTGCTCAACGGATGGAACCGTTTGCCGCGGCCCAATTCGCAGTCTATCTGCATGGTTTGGCGGGCGACCTGGCGGCGGCCGAACTATCGCCAGCCGGGATGATCGCATCCGATCTGCTCAAGTATCTGCCGCGCGCCTGGCGACGCATGGGGTATTAGCATTTCAGGAGATTCCGCCTTTGGCCACGCCGTCGGACGACGCGCCGTGTGCTTCCTTGCACATCGGTTGGCAACTCGCCGCCTGGTTGGTTGCCCTCGGCGTGAGTATTTTGGGGCTGTTCGATGCGATCGCCGAGTTCTCGCCCGACATGGCCGCCCTGAATGCGGTGTGGCTGCTGGCCGGCGGCGTGTGCTGGTTACTGGTGCGTCAACGTCCGAGAGTAGTCCCCCGACCGGCACGCGAACAGCGCTGGAGCCGTCTCGATACGGCTGCCGCGGCGGCTCTTGGCATGTTGGCGGGCTGTTTGGCGGCCGGAAGCGGGGCGCTCCTGGGACCGTTGCCTCCCGCATATCATGACGAATACAGCTATCTGTTCGGGGCACAGTCGGTATTAGCCGGACGGTGGACCTGGCCCAGTCACCCCTCGCACCCCGAACTGTTCGATCAGTTGCACGTGCTGAACGAAGGGATCATGGCGAGCCGGTACTACCCCGGCACGGCAAGCTGGATGGCCCCCTGGCTGGCGCTGGGAAATCCGTGGGTAGGACATTGGTTGGCTGGGGCCTTGGCGGCGGCGGCGGTTTACGGCATCGGTCGCGAGCTGGGAGGACGCCGGTGCGGAATGATTGCCGGCGTGCTCTTCGCGGCGGCGCCGGGACCAGCCCTGTTCGCGAACTTGCTGCTGGCCCACCATCCCACCTTGTTAGGGCTGATGGTGTTTGTGTGGGGGTTCGCGTGCGGACAACGCACCGAGCGTTGGACGCACTTTTTGATCGCCGGGATGGGCCTGGGCTGTGCGCAGTTGTGCCGGCCGGCGACGGCGGCCGGCATGGCGCTCCCGTTCGGCATCTGGTGCCTGATTTCCGCGGCGCGACAGCGGCGCGTGCCCGCGGCGCAATGGTTGGCCCTGGGCTGTCCGCTCGCGGGCGCTCTGGGGGTGATGCTCGCCTATAATCAGGTCGTTGCGGGAAGCTGGTGGACGTCGCCGTATCAGCTCTATACCGAAATCTATACTCCGCGCCATGTGTATGGTTTGAATAACGTGCTGCGCGGCGAGCGGCGACTGGGGCCGAAAGTTCTCGATGACTACGACCGTTGGGCCGAGAATCTGACGCCGTCCCTGGCCTGGCGGAATGTGCTCAATCGCCTGTTGGCGACCGGCTCATGGACGCTGGATCTGCCGTTGCTGGCGTTGACGGCGGTGCTTGCGGTTCCTCTGTGCCTGGGCGGTGACGTCCGCTGGAGATTGGCGGCTTGGGCGATTGCGTCGTTGCACGCGATCCATTGGCCCTATTGGTATGTGGGCATCATGGGCTGGCACTATGTGTTCGAGTCGGCCCCGTTGTGGTGCCTGCTCTGCGGGCGCATCACCGATGAGTTGTTCCGCGCGTGGAGTGCCGGGCGGCGGGATGTCCTCCCCTTCTGGTGGTGCGGACTGGCAGTGATCGCCTGGGGAGGCATGTACGCCGATGGTCCGGAGACCCCCTCGCGCTGGCGCAGGGGGCTTGCGGTCATCGAGCATCCGCGGCGGCAACATGCCGACTTTCGCCGGTGGCTGGAGCACACCGTAGGGCCAACTCCCGCCCTGGTGTTGGTGGATCCGCGCGGGACCGATCCCCACCTGGACTTCGTGATCAACGCACCTGGCTGGCAATCGCCGCTGCTGGTGGGGCGCTATCGACCGGGACACACCGATCTGGAAGCCGTCGTTCGTGATTTCCCGGACCGGCGGGTCTGGTATTGTCGGCCGGACCGGGGCGAACTCCGGTTGCTGTCGCCGCCCCAAAAATAAACCGCACGCGAGGTCGGCTCGCGTGCGGTGGAGGAGTCGGCTGAATCGACACCGATCGCTGAATCGACACCGATCACGGTGCGGCTAGGCGTTCTTTTTCTTCTTGGGAGCAAGGGCCGGAATCTTGGCCTTTTGCTCGTCGGTCAGGAATTCAGCCATCTTGGCACGCACCTTGGCTTGGAGTTCCTGCAATTCCTTCTGAGCGGCTTCGTATTTCTCCTTTTGTTCCGGAGACAACTTCAGGGCGCCAAAAATGGCCTCCTGAGCCGCTTTCCCTTTGAGCTTTTCCGATTTGGCCTTCGCTGCCGCGTCCTTGCGAGCCTGCTTTTGTTCGGGGGAGAGCAGGTCGTCAAGCTTCTTCTGGACCTCCGCCAATTTGGGACCGAATTCCTTCTTGAGTGCGTCCAGTTTGGTCTCCTGCTCCGCCGTCAGCGAGACCTCCTTGGGCAACTGAAACACCGAGGAATTTGCTCCCGGCGTGTTCTTCTTGCCCTTTTTTTGGGCGTCCTGCGCCACCGCGACCGACCCGGCGGCGATTCCCACGCAAAGCACCGTCAACACGACCTTCGCCACAATTGAGCGCATCAACATCATCAGGATCTCCAGCATGGTCAGGGAGGACTAAACGTTTTCTCTCGGAGGCCGTGGTGGCCCGCGGCGACCACGACCTCCCTGGAAACTACCAGGCGGCCTGAAGCGTTTGTGATTCCGACCGTCAGGCAAACAATTCGGGAATCACGGAGCCATCGCGCACGATCATCACCGGACGGCCAGTACTGGTGTGATACTCCTTGCGGTGATCAATGCCCAGGTTGTGATAGAACGAGGCGGCGACATCGGCCGGCGAGTAGTTGTGATTGATCGGCCCCAAGCTCTTGTCGTCCGTCTCGCCAATCACCTGGCCTGGCTTGATGCCCCCACCCGCCAGCAGCATGAACATCGATCGGGCGTAGTGATCGCGGCCATTGCGGCTGGTGTTGATTTTCGGCGTGCGGCCGAACTCGCCGGTCACGAACACGGCCGTCGATTGCAACAGTCCCTTCTGCTGCAAGCCGTTGATCAGGGCGGCGAAGCCCTGGTCGAATTGAGGCAAGCGCTGCGTTTTGAGGACTTCCCAGTTGTTGTTGTGCGTATCCCAGCCTCCCATGGAGATGGTGACGAACCGCACTCCGGCTTCCACGAGTCGCGTCGCCAACAAGCAGCTTTGACCGAACGGCGTGCTGCCGAACGGCTCGGCAAAGGACGGCGATTCCTGGCTCACGTCGAACGCCTGGCGGGCCCGCTTCGAGGTGATCATCGCATAGGCCTGCTCGGAGAACTTGTCCAGCCCCTCGAGCAATTGGTTGTCTTTCTCAAACCCGCGGAACGCCGTGTCCAAATCCTTCAGCAGATTGGTCCGGCGTTCGACCTCGCTGACCGTCAGACCACGTTCCAGCGACACGCCACGCACGCTGAACGGCTTGCCCGGCTGCGGCGTGCTGCCCGTGTTCAACGGAGCGTACTGCACCCCCAGATAGCCCGGCTTTTGCGCGCTGTTGGGGATCGCCACGAAGGCCGGCAGGTTTTCAGCGCCGCCAAGCTCCTTCACGACCACCGCGCCGTAGCCGGGAAACTCCAGCGATGCGATGGGGCGGTTGCCCGTGTTCACGTACTGGGTGCCCAGTTCATGAGCGGCCAGAGTGTGCGTGATGCCGCGCAACAGACAGACCTTATCCATCACCAAGGCGGTCTTCGGCAAGTGCTCGGAGATTTCAATCCCCGGCACATTGGTGGGGATGGGCTGGAATTCTCCGCGGTACTCGCTCGGCGCCTGGGGCTTGAGGTCGAACGTATCCATGTGGCTGGGGCCACCCTGGAGATTGATGAAGATGGCCGACGTGGCGCGAGCCGGCCGCACCTCTCCCGCGGCAACCATCCGCAGATAACCCGACAGGGTCAAGGCACCGCCGCCGAGCACTCCTACCTTCAGAAAGTCACGGCGTGCCACGCCGTCGCACGTGCGAAAGTAAGCCATGAATCAGATCCTTTCGTAAACTGGTGTGAGGCGCCGGAAACCCAATCATTCGTTCAGACAAAAAGCATCGCGACTGCCGTCCATTCGCCGCAAGCTGCTCGTGCAATTTGACGAGCGTTCGTTCCCCTCGCAGCGTGCGGTATCGTACATCAGTGATTCACCATGAACTCCTTGGTGTTGAGCAGCGCCCACAGCAGGTCGCGAGCGGCCACGGCCAGGTCGCCGGTCTCGGTGAAATAAGCGGCCGCCCGTCGTGCCTCCTCGTCGGTGGGAAGTCGCGTCAGGGTCCGCAAGTAGGCCTGACGGACGATCGCCCCCACATCCGCCGGATTGACGTTCGACGCGGAAGACGACTCGTCCACGGCGCGAAGCTCCGCGGCTCGTGCCCGGATGGCGGCCAGTTCCTGCTCGGCGCGGGCGATCTCCTCTTGCTTCCCCGCCGCCTTGGCTTTCTTCAAGCGGGCTTCCATCCGGTCGAGGAGACGTTCCACCTGCTTGCGTTCGCCAGCCCGATCATCGTCTGCCTCGCGGCCTTGCGCGGTCCGCACGACTTGATCCACCCAACCGCCGCGGCGATTGATCATGTCCAGTGTTTCCTGGTCGTTTTGCAGGAACACCGTTTGCAACAGGCTGGCTTCGGACGAGCGGTCGCAGTCGCAGTTGCTCTCGCGGATGGACCGGCCGAAGACCGTCAGGGCATAGCGGCTGCGATTGTTCTGCGTGCTCACGATCGGTTCGGCGATCGCCCGCCCCTCGACATGCTCGTGCAACTTAGCGGCTTCCTGGTCGCTCGCCGTGGCGACGCGGAGCGCGTCGTAGGCCACCTCGGCGGGAAGTCTCCGCGGCACCGCCCGGCTAAAGTTCCGTTCATCGAGCCGGTTGGTGTCGTTGGTCTTCCAGGAAAGCTGATACGTGCGGCTGTTGCAGATTTCGCGATGCAGCCATTTGAGGTCGTAGCCGCGAACGCGAAACTCCGTCGCCAGATAATCAAGCAGTTCCGCATTGCAGGGCGGGTTGGCCAGGCTGAGGTCGTCGGTGGGTTCGACGATGCCGCGATGGAAGTAATTCGCCCACACGCGGTTGACGATCGCCTTGGCGAAATACGGATTCTGCTCATCCCGCATCCAATCCATCAGTGCCGTGCGCGGATCATCCATTTCCTCGATGCGGTATTCTTCACCCCCCAACACTTTCGCCGTGCGTCCCGAAACCACCCGCGATTTCTTGGCGGTTTCCTTGTCGGGACGGCGGGTGTCCGATGGTCGCGGGCGGTCCGGATACAGTTCACGGAACGGCACCACCTTGCCTTTTTCCGCCTGTTCTCGCAGGAGATTGGCCAGTTGGTTGCCGTTTTTCTCCTTCGTATTGAGGCCCAATTCCTCGAGCAGTTCGCGCTGCGCCTCGCGGGCGTCGGGAGCAAAATCGAAGCGCACCCGCGTGAAGAATCCCTTGAACCGGTCGAAATCGTCCTTGGTCCACTGATCGAAGGGATGCTTGTGGCATTGCGCGCATTGAATCCGCAGACCCAAAAACGTGTAGGCAAAACCCAAGGCCCGGTCGTCCGCATTATTGAAATTATTGCGCGTCCAATAATGCGGCAGATAAGGATGGTCGGCAAACGACTTTCCCGACTCCTTGTTCAGGTAGCTGCTCATGCGCGCGCAATACTCAAGGTACGATTCCCCCTCCAGGCGGCTTTTGGCCAGTACGATGCGCTCCACAAGCTGATCGTAAGGCACGTTTTCCGCGAGTTGTCGACGCATCCATGCGTACCAGTCATTCGCGGCCACGGTCCGCCCGCCCGGGTTGTTGTTGTTCTGATACCGTTCGTTGTTGCCCGTCCAATCGCAGAATTTCGTGGCCCACCACGCGGCATAGCCGGGCCGTTCCAGCAATTCCTCGATCTTGCGGCTGCGCTTGTCGGGGGACGGATCGCTGAGGAAGGCTTCCGTCTCGGCCGCCGTGGGCAGCGTGCCAGTGATATCCAGCGACGCCCGGCGGAGAAATTCGCCATCGGTGCAGACCTCCGACGGCAGAATGCCGAGCTTCTTCAATTTCAGCACCACCAGTTCGTCGATTTTGGTGGGGGTGGGCACCGGCGGATAATTCGGTCCCACGCGGTTGCTGACGGGATGAATGACGGGAACGGGCACCACCCCGTTATCATAGAAGGCCACCACATGGGTGTCCCCCGGCCCCTGCGCGGTCACAAGACCCGATTCGGTGATGGTCGCCACCTGATCGTTATTGGACTGAAAGCGGCATAACGGGGTAACGTCCTCCCGAGTGCCGTCCGACCACACGACCACCGCCTTCAGTTGCCAGGTGTCACCCTTCTTCGCGGCGACCATCTCTTCGGGGAACACGTCGAGCCGCACGAATTCGGGGGCGTTCTTCGCCACCGGCGGCGCTCCGTCCTCAATCCACTTCCGCAGCACGCGGTATTGCCACGTGCCGGCTTCCAGTCGGTGCCCTCCTTCGTGAGGAATGCCGAGCGTCGGTTTTTGCAGGATCAGACTGTCCGCTGGGGACTTCAGGTTCGTGCGCGGTTCCTCCCCTCCCAGCAAGGCTTCGTGGTCGGCGGTAAAATCGTAGCCGAACAACGACAACCGGAAGCCACCCTGCCCTTGAAACGATCCATGGCAGGACCGGCCATTGCAGCCCAGTTTGCCCAGCAAAGGCACGACGTGCTGACGAAAATTGGGGGACTCGGCCACCCCGTCCTGGGCGAAGCGGGTGTCAATGCGGGGCCGCTCCACGGCCGCGTCGGCAGGCGAGAAGCACAGGCTGAAGACGACGCACATTGTCAGGTTCATACGGCAAGATCCTCGTTCTGCGGTGAACAACGCCCCTCGCGAGGGAAGCCCCTGTTGTGAGGCGCTATCCGCTGTGTTGGTGGCGCCCATGTCTCTGGGTTCGTGGACCGGTGTCGGTTCGTGGACCGGTGTGGCTGGCCCCTGTCTCAGTACGGAACTTCACTTCTTCTTACTGCGAGGCGAGGTCGCCTCCTTATGGTCAGCGGTCGAAGCCTTCCCGCCGGCCTTGGGAGCCTTTCCGCTGGGGGCGGGGGTCGGGTCCTTGGGCTGAGGCGATGCCTCGGGTTTCCTTGGGGAGCCAGCGGCGTCGGCTGGCTCCGACTTCACGGGGGACCCAGCGGCCGACACGTTGGGTTTGGCCGTCACCTTCGACTCCGCTCGATTCGGCGACTTCGCCCCATTCGGTTTGACCGGAGGAACGGAGTTGGACTTCCCGGGTTGTTTCGCGGATTTCGCGGGCAGCGGATTCGGGCTGCGCAGCCGGCTAAACTCCCGTTCGAGAATGGCCGCCGATCGATCGTTCTGGTCGGCAATCTGTTGGTCGAGCTGTTCCAACCGTTTGTGCAGCCTCGTCCGCTCGTCTTGCAGCAATTTCACCCGGATTTGCAGGCGTTCGGCGAGCAGGGACCGCAATTCATCTTCCAGGGCGGCGTCTCCCCCCATGGCCAGGCGGGCGGCGAGCAGCCGAATTTGGGAGTTGAGCTTCCACTCGGCCAATTCCAGCTCGTACCGCTCGGGGGTCCGCTCACGACTGCGCTCCAGCCGTTCGCGGGTACGGTTGAGTTCCGTGAGCGCGGCCTCGAAATCCTTGGGGGCGCTGGTCCGCAACTGTTCGAGGAGGGTCGCCAGTTCCGGATGATGGGTTTTGGCGAACTCCAGCGCGGCCGCGGCAGCTTCCTTGTCGAGCGCGGCCGCCCCGGCGGAGGCTCCCCACACCATGCTCCAGGCCACGGCGAGCAAACCACACCACCACCGCACGTCAGTTATCCTCCCAGTCGTCTCGGGGCCAGTCGTCCCGAGGGTTGAGTTCCTGGCGACCACGCTCCAACGACACGGCCGCAATCATCCAAGCCGGAATCTGGTCAGCCGCCACCTCGGCATCGTCGTCGCTCAGATCCGGTTCGGAGACCGCCGCCGTCTTCAACGTTTCGTGATGCCCCCGCCACAGGGTTACCAATTGAGCCGCCACTCGGTTGTTCTCGTCCCGTTCCGTGCGAGACCAGGGGCTGAGCGTCCACAACAGGCACACCGCGGCGGCCGCCACCGCGGCCACTGCGGACCAAGGCCGGGAAGATCGAGAGGTTTCGGCAACCGGCGGAGCCGCCAGCGGGAGAGTTTCCGCGGCCACCATGGCGTCGAGACAACGCACCGCCGCAGCCACCCGCCGACAAAGCTCCACGTCGTCCGCGAGCCGCTGTTCAAAGGCTTCGGCAGCCGGAGCCGCAAGCTCCCCCAGCACATACTGGAGGGCAAGCCAGTCGTCGGGAGAGGGGTGCGGGTTAGTCCACATGTTCGGTCGGTCGGTTGCTGGAGTCTCGGCCGAAACGCTCCACCGATTTTCATCCGCTGCGTTTCGTCCAACACTGCTCATTTGATCGTTCATGATTCTGGCAGACGCAGTCGTCGCTGCAGTTTCTCCATGGCTGCGCGCATGCGGGACAGCACGGTTCCCAACGGTAAACGCAGTTCCGCGGCAATTGTGGCGAACGTCTCCTCGCGATAGATCCGCCGTTCGACGATCACGCGCTGCTCCGGCGGCAGGGACTCCAAGGCCAACCGCACTTGCTGAATGTCTTCTTCACGGACAAGGGCACCCGCAACGTGATCTGCTGTGCCATCCTTCGAACGCAGCCAATCCTGACTGAACTTCTGCAGGCTGCGTTCCTGAACGGCTTGTCGCCGTCGCAGAAGCATGGCCTCGTGGAACGCCACCTTGAACAACCAGCCCCGCACCGTTGCGGGCTGGGCCGCATGACCACTTTCCAACGCCCGTTGAAACGTGTTTTGCAGGGCTTCCGCCGCCAGTTCCCGATCCCGCAACACTCCCCGCAAGAAGGCATCCAATTCCTGGCCGTAACGGCGATGCCAATCAGTGACGACTTCCGCGGAGACACGTTCGGGCGAGTCAGGGCCCCTCGATGCGTCGCCAAGGGGTGCTGCACTCAAGGTCGCGTTCCTGCAACCACGCTCACAGAGAACGATGCGCCACGAGGCCCGATTATTTGGCGGAACCTGGATATTTCGCAACAAATGCCCTGCATGAGTCGCAACTTCTATCCCACTATCATGTTATCCGCACAGGCTCCGTGCTGGGCTGGTCGAAATGGCCCCCCGGGACGACCAGTCAGCCACGGCCGGATTTCGCGGCTGATCCTCCCGGCTGGAAAACTTCGCGGACGATCCGCCTTTCCGGATCGGCAAGGCGCAGTGTGGTGGAACCGGCCCCACGGGCACAGCTCGCCGCCGCCGATCCCTGATGAGAAGACGATCCCTGATGAGCAGAAACTCGCGCCCGGACCGATGCTCATCCGGTACTGCGCCTCTGGCCGCAGCCGCCGGCAGGAGCGACTGGCAGGAGCCGCTGGCGACAGTCCCCCAGCAGCAGTCCCGTGCCTCAGCCGCTGGAGTCAATCCCCAAGCATCCGTTCCCGCGCCTCAGCCGCTGGGGGCGAGGGCCTGTTGCAATTCCGCGCCGATGCGGGCGATGGCATCATGGGCTGCGTCGAAGATTTCCACCCGCTTGACGAAAGCGTGAATCATGCCGTCGTAACGGTGCAGCTTGACCGGGACGCCCGCCGCCCGCAACGCAGCCGCGAAGGCTTCTCCCTCATCGCGAAGCGGGTCGTACTCGGCGGTGAGCACCAAGGCCGGAGGCAGTCCTGCCAGGGACGCAGCGCGCAAGGGGGAGGCGTAGGGATCGGAACGCTGGGCCGGGTCGGGAACATACTGATCCCAGAACCATTGCATTTGGCTGCGGGTGAGGAAGTAGCCGTCGGCGTTCGCGAGATACGACGGCCGGTGGAAATCGCAGTCCGTGATGGGATAAATCAACGTTTGCTGGCGGATTGGCGGGCCGGAACGATCGCGGCTCATGAGGCAAAGGACCGCGGCGATGTTACCCCCGGCGCTATCGCCGGCGACCGCAATCCGGGCTGGATCGCCTCCCCACTCGGAAGCGTGTTCGGCGACCCATAGCAGGGCGGCATAGCCATCGTCGATGGCCGCGGGAAACGGGTGTTCTGGCGCCAGGCGATAATCGACCGAGACGAACAGGCAGTTTCCGGCAGCGGCCAGGCGGCGAACAAGGTCATCGTGCGTTTCGATGCTGTTCAACACCCACCCGCCCCCGTGGAAATACAGGCAGACGCCCAGCGGTTCCCGTGCTTTGGGGGTGTACAGCCGGATACGCAGCGGACCGCCTGGTCCCGGAATGTGACGGTCTTCCAGCCTCGCCAAGGTGGGACAGCCGCGACACAAACCGCTTCCCAGCAGCAGGGCTTGCCGGCTCATTTCCACCGGCAGAGTTTCGAGCGGCAATTGGCGCTGGGTTTTGAGCTGGGCCAGGAATTGTTCCGCTTGCGGATGCAAAGGCATGGGCCATTCGACTCCGGGGGGCGATCCCGCGGGATGCCAGGAGACTGTCGGATCGTGTCGAGCGCATCTGGCGCTTGTACAACAGGAGCAGAGTGATGTCCAACGGGGAATCGCTCGAAAACCGGGCGCAGCGGGTTGCTGGCGGAGTTTCCGCGATCGACAATACGTCCGTTCGGTCCCACCAACGGAGGAGCGCCCCCGCCATGCCAGGCACTTTCTGGAAGCTGTTGTTCTTTATGGCGGCGTCGATCGCCGCGGCTCAGGAGGGCGCGAAGCCCAACGTTGTGCTGATTGTCGCTGATGATCTCGGCGCCATGGACCTGGGTTGTTACGGCAGCACGTTTCACCGGACGCCGGCACTGGATCGGCTGGCGCACGAAGGGGTGCGGTTCACGCAGGCGTATGCGGCGTGTCCCGTCTGCTCGCCGTCAAGGGCCGCCGTCCTGACGGGGAAGTATCCCGCCCGCCTGCACCTGACCGACTGGTTGCCGGGCCGCGCCGACATGCCCTCTCAACGGCTGCAACGCCCCAACATTCGACAGCAGTTGCCGCTGGAGGAAGTCACGCTCGCCGAATTGTTTCGCGACGCGGGCTACGCGACCGGCCATATTGGCAAGTGGCATTTGGGGGGCGACGGGTTCGGTCCGCTGGAACAAGGGTTTGAAGTCAACATTGGCGGCGACCATACCGGCACGCCGCTCAGTTATTTCGCGCCCTTCAGCAAAGGGGGGCGGACGATGCCCGGCCTCGCCGAGGCACCTGCCGGCCAATACCTCACCGACCGTTACGCCATCGAAGCCGAGCGTTTCTTGGAAGCGCACCGAGACCGCCCGTTTTTCCTGTACTTGCCCCACAATGCCGTGCACACGCCGCTCCGCGCTCCCGATGAATTGGTGCAGCAGTTTCCCGCCGCGACGCCGTTCACCGGGCAACAGAACAATCCGATCTATGCAGCCATGCTGTTAGCGCTCGACCGGGCAGTGGACAAGGTGCGCACCAAACTGACTGCGCTGGGCATCGCCGATCGGACGTGGATTGTGTTCACGTCCGACAACGGCGGTTTGTCGAATGCGGAAGGACCGCAGACCCCCGCCACGTCGAATGCCCCGCTGCGGGAAGGAAAGGGCTGGTTGTACGAAGGAGGCATCCGTGTGCCGCTGATCATCGCCGGTCCACGGATCAAATCGCCCGGCCGAACTTCAGACGCGGTGGTCTCGGGCTACGACGTCTTGCCCACGTTGGCCGAGTTGTGCGGACTGGAAGTGCCCCACGCCGTCGACGGCGTCAGCTTTGCATCCGTTTTAACCGAAGCCGCTCAGCTCCCCGAGCGCACGCTGTACTGGCACTATCCGCATTACAGCAATCAAGGCGGACGGCCTGGCGCCGCGCTGCGGGCGGGAAATCTGAAATTGATCGAGTATTTCGAAGACGGCCGGCGGGAGCTGTTCGACCTCGCAGCCGATCCCCGTGAGACGCGCAATCTGAGCAGCGAACGTCCTCAAGAGGTGGAACGCCTCGGCCGGCAATTGGCTGCCTGGCGAACCGAAGTCGGCGCCCAACTGCCGACGCCCAATCCGCATTACCATCCCCATCCGCAAGCCCCGAACGGACGCATCGAACTGCCCGCCAAAACCGCCATCGTCCACGGGGTCATGCTCCGCTATGAATCCATGCCGCACAAAAACACGCTCGGCTTTTGGACTCTTGCCGAAGATTGGGCCCGTTGGGAATTCGAAGTCGCACGCCCTGGCGTATTCCGCATGCAAGCCCTTGTGGGCTGCGGCAAGGGGAGCGGCGGAAGCGTGGTGGAATTCACGGTTAACCAGCAAACGCTGGTCCTGACGGTGGAGGAAACGGGCGGTTTCCAGAACTTCGTGCCGCGGGACTTGGGGGTGGTGACTCTCCCCCGACCCGGGCGATACGAACTGACGGTCAAACCGAAGACGAAACCTGGACCGGCCGTCATGGATTTGCGGCAAGTGACATTGGTGCCCGAAGGGAAGCAGTAACCGCCGGGCGGCCGCGAACTGTGCCATCCGATCCCGCTCTGGAATCACACATGATCGTCCCGGACACCGCTGAGGAAGCCCAACCGCCCGAACCGCCACCCGCCGCCGAACAACTTACTTTCGAGGGCGCCCTCGCCGAACTGCAAGCCATCACTCGGCGGCTGGAAGACGGCAAGGAAAGTCTGGAAGCCACGTTGTGCGACTTCGAGCGGGGAGTGCAACTGCTCCGCCGATGTTATGCACTCTTGGACCAGGCTGAGCAGCGCATCGAATTGTTCCTGGGCTTTGATGAACAAGGTGCCGCCGAAACAGCCCCGTTCGATGCCTCGGCGACCATGACGGCGAATGCAGCAACCGCCGGCAAACGTCGGAAATCTGGCGCGCCCCGTACATCGGCCTCCGGTAATCCGGAGACGGATCCTCGCGGATTGGACGAAGGTTGACGGCTCTGCGGCGTTGTCGGGGCACACCACGCCGTTAGGATCACGCCATTCGATGCGATGTTGCCGTCTCCTGCGTCTGGCGAAAAAAAGTCAGCTTCCCCGTTGCAAGCGGGAAGAGGGGCGGGTGAGAATACAACACGAGTTCTGCCGCCACGAGGCGGAATTGCTGCCGCTTCGCGGATTCCCGCTCCATCGCTCCCAAGTCTGCGAAACGACGCGACGATGAAGGGAAATCGCGGGGTACCGGCTTGGAACGAACGCTGCCGGTTGAAGCCCGGCTCGATTCTCTGCGCCCGTCGATCGCTTCCGAGGAGTTTCACCGTGTTGCAGGCAACTGCCAGAACCGCGCTGTTCACGTCTGCCTTGGGGTGGGCGGCCATTGTGGGGATGTCGGTCGACTGCCGGCGTGACGTCTGGGCGGGCGATGCCGCCCACGGTGCCGCCGGAACCTCGGAGGCTCCCGGCGAGTTTGTCGAACTCCGACCGCTGACGGAAGCGGAACGCCGCGCGGCGGCGCGGCGCTTATCTCAATGGAAAATTCCTCCGCGGATGTCGCCGAAAATCCAGCCCAAATACGCGCCGGGTCAGGAGCGGCCGGCGGCCGAGGCACAGGCCCGCGCTGCTTTGGCCCCCCCGGTGACGGTGAGTTTTCAAGGCATCGATCAGTCCGCCTTCGGAGCACCGGCGGACCCCATCCTGGCGGCCGGACCCAATCATGTCGTGCAGACGGTGAACTCCCTCATCCGCGTCACGAACAAGTCGGGCGGCAATCCGCTGGATGTGGACCCTGCCCTGCTGTTTGCGTCGTTTTTCGCCCAGAATCCCACGGCGTCGGTCGCCTTCGATCCGTGGATTGTTTACGACCACTTCGATAACCGTTTCGCGATGGTGTGGCTCTCCTATACACCAAACTTCGTCCAATCGTTTTTCTTGATTGCCGTGTCCAGAAGCTCTGATCCCACGATGGGGATGAACGTCTTCGTTCAGCGGGCCGACCTGGATGGCACGACCGATACGGCGTTCTGGGCCGACTACGAAAAGCTGGGATTCGACAACCAAAACTACTATATCACCAGCAACCAGTTTGACGCGCAGGGCAACTTTCGCTATGCCAAAATCCGGGTCATGCAGAAGTCGCAATTCTACAATCAGTCCAGCACGCCTCGGTTCTATGATTTCACAAATATCAACGACGCGACTGGGCAGTTGGCGTTCACGATTCAACCCTGCGTGACGTTTGGCACGCCGGGCCGCGAGTACCTTGTCTCCGGCGAGTTCGGGGGCGGGAGCCGCCTGACGTTGTTTTCCATCACGGGCACATGGCCGAATTCCAGCAACACTCCTCCCGTGCTCAGCAGTCTGGGGGCCGTCACCTTCAACCCCTGGTTTTTCCCCCCTCTCGGCGTGGCCCGCGATTCAACGCAGCCGGTCGATGTGGGGGATGACCGCCTGTTGAACGCTGTGTTCCGCAACAACGTCGTGTACACGGCTCACAGCATGGGTACCGCGAGTTTTCCCTGCGCTGCCGGCATCAAATCCATCAACGTGCAAACCCGCACCCGGGTGCTCGATGTCGCCTTGGGAGCCGCCGGAGAGTACTGGTGCTGGCCAGCCGTGACCGCAGATCCCGCCAACAATGTGGCCGTGGTGTTCAACCGCCTCAGCCCCAGCGTGTGGATCGAGGTGGACTACACCATGAAGGCGGCCGCGGACCCAGCGTTTCAGCCCGTGTCGACCCTCAAGGCTGGGACCGGCGGGTATGAGGGATTCCGTCTGGGAGATTACAATGGCATGTGCGTCGATCCCAGCAATGGGGCCTTCTGGTTCAACGGCATGTGGGCGACCGGCGGACCCGGTGCCTTCGGCCCGGAAACCGGCTACGGAACGTGGGTCGGCTCGTTTCGCGCTCCAACCTCCGGCGGCGGAGGTGGGGCCGTTCCCAACGATGTGACCGCCACTTATAACAGTGGCACCCAAACGTTGACCCTCATCGGCGACGACCTGGCCAATTTCCTGACGGTAGCCCGCCAAGGCGGTAAAATCACCGTCATGGGGGGTAACGGAACCCGAGTTAATAATTCGTCCACCGTCTCTTTTAACGTCGGGACTGCACCTATCAACATCTCCGGCAACCTCAACGGCGGCAGCGACACCGTCTCCCTGGTGTCTCTTAGCATTAACACGATCAATCTCGGTTTAGGTTCCGGCAATGACACGGTGGTCATGAATTATTGCACGGTAACGACTTCCCAGATCAATGGCGGCCCCGGTCTCGATTCCGTGATTGCCACCACCTCGACAATCACCACGAATCAAAACGTCAGCATTCCGTGACAGCCTCCGCGCCCCTGGACGCGGCGGCACAACCGTTGCCCAGAGTTCGCGCTCTCGCATTCCCTTCCGTCCCCCGAAGCCGTCGAGCGGACGGCCAGCCGCAAGCCCCCGGCAGGGGAACTTTCGCGCCGCGGGCAGCCCAGCACGAGGTTGTTTTGTCATCGGTGCCGTGCGATTGTCCCCGAAATTGGCACCATCAGGGCCACGTGGACCGCTGAACCAGGCTCGACGTTGCCTCTGACGGCCGGGAGCGAAACCCTCGTGTCCGGGAAGCGCTGGGTTTGCTCTTGATGGAGCGGGAGGCACAGGTCATGGTGTAGGGAGTCCCCGCGCGCGACGAGCCAATCGATCGCCCCGGGGACACAGATGGATTCAGTTGCGAGGTGAGATTTCCATGCCCCAGCCGATTATCCGTGTGACGGGCCGTGGCGTGCCCTTGTTGCTCGACGATATCGACACCGACCGCATCATTCCGGCCCGCTTCTTGCGCTGCGTAACCTTCGAGGGATTGGGGGATCATGCCTTCGAGGATGACCGCCGGCAGGACCCGCGTCACCCGTTCAATGACCCCCGGTTTCAGGGCGGCTCGATCCTCATTGCCGGCCGGAATTTCGGCTGCGGTTCCTCGCGGGAACACGCGCCGCAAGCGTTGCTGCGCTGGGGCATCAAGGCCATCGTCGCCGAGTCGTTCGCGGAGATTTTCTTCGGCAACTGCACGTCGTTGGGCGTTCCTTGCGTGCGGGCCAGCCGGAGCGATTTGGAACGCCTGGTGGCCGCCGTGCAGCAGCAACCCCAAGCGCTGCTCACGGTGGATTTGCAATCCCAGCGGGTGCGGGTGAACGACCTCGATGTGCCGGCGGCAATTCCAGATGGTCCACGGCAATCGCTGGTCACCGGCAATTGGGACTTCCTGGGACAACTCTTGGAAGGGGCGTCCGCCGTGAAACAGGTGGCCGAGCAATTGCCGTACTTGAGCGGTTTTCGCACTTAGCCCTCGATGGTCCACACCCGCCGTTCCGCGTGTGCTTCGGCAACCCTCATGACGGAACCAACTCCCAGTCGCCGCGATGTTCTGACCGGTCGCGCCCTGCGGGAGCAAGTCATCGCTGCCGGTGAGGCGGTGGCCGACGCGCTGGAGACAGCGGGACCTCCCTCTCGCGGGCCCATCCTCTTGCTCCGCACCACGGCGATGGCTGCCGATTTCGACGTGATGTTGAATCCCGATGGCCCCGCCGACCAGGTCGCCGCCGCCTCCGACGCCTTGGACGAAGTCCACCGCCTCGAAGAGCGGCTCTCGTCGTATCGCGAGGAGAGCGATCTGATGCGGCTGAACCGCGCCGCCGCGGAGGGGCCGGTGACCGTCGACGCGGAACTGTATGGTTTGTTGCGGCGAGCCGCGGCCATTCATGATCAGACGGAGGGAGCGTTCGATCCCGCCGGGGGGGCGCTGATTCGGTTGTGGCAGAATTGTCGACGGGAAAACCGTATTCCCACAGCCGATGAAGTGTCCGCCGCGCTGGCCGTTTCCGGGTTGCGGCATGTGCTGTGGAATGACGACGAGCGCACGGTGGCGTTTGATCGGGCGGGGGTCGAATGGCATTTGGGTGCCATCGGGAAGGGGTTCGCTGTCGATCGAGCAGTGGACCTGTTGCGTCAACGGAGGGTTACCTCGGCACTGGTGCACGGGGGGAAGAGCAGTGTGTTTGCCTGGGGTCGACACGCCGGGCACGAGGGTTGGCCGATCGGTCTGCAAAACCCGCTGCTGCCCGACCGGAGGCTGGTCACCCTGCTGCTCGACGACGCCGCATTGGGCACCAGCGGCACCGCGGTGCAAGGATTTCGGCATGGCGGCAAACGGTATGGGCACATTCTCGACTTGCGATGCGGTTGGCCCGCGGAACGGATGCTCTCGGTGAGCGTGGTGGCGCCCGACGCAGCGCTGGCGGATGCCTTGTCGACGGCATTTTTCGTCCTCGGGGTCGAAAACGCCCTGCGTTGTTGCGATAATTTTCCCGAAGTCGGTGCGATTCTGTTTCCCCTTCCCGCGGATGGAAGAACGCTGGAGCCTGTCGTGCACAACATTCCGCCCACGCGGCTGTTTTGGACCGATTCCGTCCGCTGGCGGCAGGGACGGGAAGCAGGCAGGTTCGCGTGAATTGGCACAGCGGCTGGCGAACGCCCCCTCCCGCGCAGCTTGTGCAACAACTTGAACTTGGAACTTTGTGACGGAAAGGGCGGCTTGTGCCCGGAGATGAACGGAAGATTTCGCGGATGGCCTGCGCGTCGCTGGTCGTGTTGCGGCTTGCCATCGGCTGGCACCTGATGTACGAGGGCTTGTGGAAGCTCAATACGCAAAAAACGTCCCAGCCGTGGACTGCCGAGGGGTATCTCAAGAACGCGACCGGTCCGTTTCGGCAACAGTTTCGCGCGCTGACCGGCGATCCCGATGATCTCGAATGGCTCGATTACGACGCCATGGTCCGCAAGTGGGACGACTGGTTTCGCGCCTTCGTGGTGCATTATCCCGGGACGGCGGAAGCGTCTGCCGGTGGGCTGTCGGTCGCCGATCGACTGTATCTGCTGCTTAACGGCCCGGAAGATTATCGCGCGGAACTCGAGCAGCTTCCCGACGGCGTGGATTTGTCCCGCTGGAAGCACGCCATCCGCTTCGATCCGCAAGCCCGCAGGCTCATCGTCACGCGGCAGCACTTGTTGCCTGCCGAACGGGACGCCATCCTCGAACTGGCCCCGCTCATCGAGAACCCCACCGCTGAACAAGCAGCGCAAGCCGAAACGATCCGCAAGTTCCGCAAGGCGCTCCAGGAGGTTTATGAGCGGCAGTCGCGATTGTCGTTCAAGGAGCGATTGGCCGCCCTGCTGAAAGGGGATCCCGACCGGGCGGGCATCGATCAGCGGCGCGGACAGGAAGTCATCGAGAAACGCATGGGGGCCATCGAGGAATACAAAACGCTCCTCGCCCGCTATGAGGCCAATCTGGCCAAAGCCAAGACGGCCTATCAATGGGACCATCTGCAACGGCAATGGACCGAATTACAGCAAAAACGCCGCGACTTGGTGGGACCCGTGCAGGCGCTCGAGGCCGAGTTGAAACACGCCGCCGAGGCACTGCTGAGCGAACAGCAACTCGCGGCGGGGCCAGTCCCCGAACCGATGACCAAACAACGGATGATCGATCTGCAAACCATGTGGGGGCTGACGATTCTGGGCGGATTGCTGATTGCCGGTTTCGGCACCCGGCTGGCCGCCTTGGGAGCCGCGGGACTGTTGACCCTGTTCTACCTGGCTGTTCCCCCGTGGCCAGGCACGCCACCCGAAGTGGGGCCTGAGCACAGTTTTATTGTCAATAAAGTGCTGGTGGAGGCACTGGCCTGCTTGACCTTCGTGTTCTTGCCCAGTGGACGCTGGTTCGGAGTCGACGCCCTGTTCGCCTGGTTGTGGTCGAGACGCGCCCGATAACGACGTCCGACCGTCATCGGTTGGTGCGGCGCGCCGGCTGGAAAACTGTGCGACCAGGGGGAATGGAAGCACCCGTCGCCCAAACGGCGCTCCGCAGCGCGCGACGTCCCCGCCGCGACGGCCGGTTGCCCTTTCCGCGGAAACCATCGGATCGCGCCTCAGGAACGATCCCCGCTCCCGCTAGTGCCTCGTTTGCGCTTGGGCGGCGCTCTTTCGTCGGTCAAGTGGAATCTGGAACTCATCTCAAGCAGACTGAGGGTGGCGGGTTGCACCGGTCGTAATATTATCACGGCTAAGAGCGCGGCCGTGAAATAGACGATTCCGCAACTCCACACCACATCGCTCGCGAAGTGCCCTCCCTGCACGATGCGGATGCCTCCCATCCACACTCCGTACAGCAATCCCAATGCCATCAGCCCCCGGGCCAAGGATCGCCGCTTCCGAGATACCAGAAATGCCGGCGTCATGAGGTAGAAGGCCACGGCGGCGTGTCCGGACGGAAACGACGAATTGTGTTGCTGCATGTCCCCCGGGCTGCCCACTGGCACGAAGGCGTGCTGGCCGTGAAACTCCACCACTTGATGGGGTCGCGGGCGCCCCCAGTTGGCCTTGAAAAACTGGTTGACGATCAAGCCCGGTCCCGCGATCAACACAAGCAACAGGAACAGGCCGGGTTGCACGGCACGCCAGCGGCGGTCGCGGAGCAAGGCCCAGCACATCCACACGCACCCGGCAATCCCCAACCCCCACGCCGGATACATGCCCGCACGATAAAACCATTTGCACACCCACGAGTTATACCATGGCCAGCGGTGCACGTGGGCGTCGTAAAAGCATCGGGAAATCGCCAGGTCGAGCGGGATCCAGCGAAAGACCAAGGTGAACATCAGCAACGCTGCCATCGGCCACAAAATGGGCCAATGCACCCGGTGCGTGCCGTCGATGGCCGCGAGCCAATCAGATCGCGACGACTTGTCGAGCGGACCTTGCCGCTCCGTGTGGTCACCTTCGGCATCGCCCCATGCGCCGGGTGGAAAATCGTGGCTGGAAACTGGCCGCAGGGCTGGCCCGTGTTCGGCACAGTGCGCTCCTTTGAGTGGTGCCAGCATTCCGCCGTGTCTCGCCGTTCAGCCCGGGACCACTGCGGCGGCCGATCACTGGGAAGTCAGTGACGTTCGCCAAGCCCGCGACCATCCGAGTAATAGGCAATCTCCACGGCATTGCCAAGGGCAGTCGCGGCGTTCAGCGCTGAGTAGGAATGCGCTTGGCGGGCCGCATCATGGCAATCGGCAGAGTTGGCTTCCTGCCGCACAGCGCAGCGAGCCGTTGCGGGCTAAAGCGTTCCGGGCGGCGATTGACCGGGGGCATGTTCCCCGTGGCATGGGGCTTCGGAGCGAAAACCCGTCGGCTGGATCTCCACGGGCTGTCGAGATTGTAAGTCTTCCACGAGTCGCAAGGCTCCGGAGTGGTCGGGTTGGCAATCGAGCAAGCGGTGGGCGCTGGCCCATGCGTCCTCGAGGCGGCCGCATTGGAACTGCACTTTGGCCAGGCGATACCATTCCTCGGCGGTTGGCTCGAACGGAGTGTCGATCACATGGCTCAGACAATCGGCGGCGGCTTCCCAGCGCTGGCAGGCCGCGTAGGCTTCCCCGAGCAGCGTCAAGGCGCGCGTCCGCTGCGCTGGAGTCACCCAGGGATGCTCAACCACCGAGCGGAGCAGCGGGGCCGCACAATCGGGATGGCCACGCCGAAGTTGCAAGTCGGCCAAGCAGAGCCGGGCGGCGAGATCATCGGGAGCGGCTTGGACCAGCCGGTGATACGTGGCCAATGCGGCCTCCGCATCCCCCTGACGCTCCTCAACTTGCGCCTTGATTCGCAGCACGTCGGGGTGGTCCGGATCCAGCCGCACCCCCATTTGCATCACGTCGGAGGCCGCCTGGGTCCGCCCGATTTCCAACTCCATTTCCGTTAGCCGCAACACCGCGTGCAGGTCCGTGGGATGCTCCTGCACGAATCGGTGCAACACATCGGCCGCGGCAAGGGGCCGCCCATTCGACCAAAGCTCTTCCGCTAAAAGGCGTTGTGTCTCCAATTGGCCCGCCCGGCGACGTAGGGCCGCCTGCCACAACGATTCCGACTCCTCCGTTCGTCCCGTGGCCCGTGCCGCTGGAGACGGCCCGGACAGTGATCGGCGATCACTGAACCGCTGGGCAAGCCATGGCCGCACCCCGCCGCAACCAGACCCAAACACACTCATCGCCGCCAGGACTGTGCAGGCAACCAACTGCCGGGCCATCCCTTGAGGCAGATTGCGCAAACTGGAGCAGTGGCCGGAATCCATTCGACATCCGTGTCCGTGTCGGCTGTTCTTGGGAGAGCGCTCCTCCGTCCTACCCCTATCGGCGGATCAGAACCCGTCAGTTCAGGTCGATCGTTTTTCCCAATCTGTTTCCCCATTTCTCCGTTGCGAGGGCGACGGTCGGCCACGAGTTGGCAGGGCCGGCGAGCGAACCAGCGACGCCAAGGAATGCCCGCGGCCCGCCGAGAGGCTCAACAGTGAGACCGTCGGGACAATACGATTCTGGCGTTGATCCGCCCCCCCTGGTCACGCTCGCCGATCCAGCCGCCGAACTCACCGCATCGCTCTACAAGGCGTACTTTGAGCACGCTCAGGTCCGACAGACGCTGTACGACTTCCGCACGTTGGCCATCCCCACGGTGGGTGAAAGAGCCGCCGAGGCGGCGGAACTGGCGACCGACCTCGGTCTCCCGCCGACCATCGCCAATTCCCCGCGGATCGCGATTGTGAACGCCGAGGGCAACGTGCTGGCGTGGACCTCCGTCGCAGACCTGATCGCCGAGGGCGGCACCGTCTCCCCGGACCGGCTGCTGGCGTTCCTGCAACCACATGCCCCGGCGCGACTCGACGCCAGGCAACTTCTCGAAGACGCCCTGGCTCGGGCGCGAGCGGAAAACAAGCGCGTGCTGGTGCAACAGACGGCCACCTGGTGCGGACCGTGTTGGCTGTTGTCGCGGTTTCTCGATCAACACCGCCCCATCTGGGAGAAAGATTACATCTGGGTCAAAATCGACGAGCGCTGGGAACACGCCCGGGAAGTCATCGATCCCCTTCGCCGCGGGGCCGAGGGAGGCATTCCCTGGATGGCGATCCTCAACGCCGAGGGGCAAGTCCTCGTCACGTCCAATGGCCCCGACGGCGAGAACGTCGGGTTCCCCTCCGCTTCCGAGCCGAACGGCATCCGGCATTTTGTGAGGATGTTCCAAACGACCGCGCAACGCTTGACTGACGACGATCTCGCCCGACTGCGCCAGGCGCTGGAAACGGACGGGTGAGCATGTGCGGGCGCGTCAAGCTGGCGATCGGCGTCGACGTCATGAAACAAGTGTTCGTCGACCGTCGTCCACTCGACGCGCGGTGTTCCCCAGCCGGAAAGTAGGGACGAAAAGTGCCCGCCGTCGGCTAACTTCCATGGGGTGGGCGGAAGAAGCGCGCAGATCTGCCCCACTCCGGCACCGAGAACCCGACCGCACCGACATGGCGCGGACGCCTGCGTGTCCACCTGCTGTGTCCGGGTGCGCCTACTTGCGGCACTCACCATTTGCGTCCTTGGCGCGACACTCGTTACAGAGTTCGCCGCTCGTCGGTTTCGTCTGCTGCTCCTCGTAGTTAGATGTCGGCCACCGCGAGCAGTTCCGACACCAGTGCCACGTGTCGCTTTCCCACTTTTTTCGGCGATACGTAGTCATGAGACACCTCTTCGTTGGGCAGGGAGATGCAACGCGAGACTGAAGCGGGGTTCGTGCTCGACCATCCAAGGTTTCAGTGCCCTCTTCGTTGGGCAGGGAGATGCAACGTTTCGCTCCGCCGCTCGAATACCAGTTCGAGGTGACTGTTTCAGTGCCCTCTTCGTTGGGCAGGGAGATGCAACAGGCGAAGTGTGATTTCGCCATGTTGTTGTCTTTTGAGTTTCAGTGCCCTCTTCGTTGGGCAGGGAGATGCAACCCAGGCCCAGGATTGCACCGGCCAGGATGCTTTCAGTTTCAGTGCCCTCTTCGTTGGGCAGGGAGATGCAACTGAATACAGCGCCCTACCCAGAGCCGGCACTGGCCTTTGCGTTTCAGTGCCCTCTTCGTTGGGCAGGGAGATGCAACGGTGAGAAGATTTGGAGTTGGGGCAACTACGTCCGGTTTCAGTGCCCTCTTCGTTGGGCAGGGAGATGCAACCGGCGTTCCGGTTGGCGTGGTGACCTGCTTGCGCAGTTTCAGTGCCCTCTTCGTTGGGCAGGGAGATGCAACGCCCGTTCCGGTGCCTCTCGAATGGGGAGCAGTTCCGTTTCAGTGCCCTCTTCGTTGGGCAGGGAGATGCAACGCGGCACGAGCTGCTGGGTGAAGCCGAGAAATTACGTTTCAGTGCCCTCTTCGTTGGGCAGGGAGATGCAACGCTGTCATCATTTGGCATGAAGTGGATGATGAAAGTTTCAGTGCCCTCTTCGTTGGGCAGGGAGATGCAACGCTTCAATCGCACACGCACCATCGCCCACGCCGTCGGGTTTCAGTGCCCTCTTCGTTGGGCAGGGAGATGCAACGGATGGCAAACGTCGGCACAAGAAGGCAGGTTAGAGTTTCAGTGCCCTCTTCGTTGGGCAGGGAGATGCAACAAAAAGGGCAAAAGGGGCCCTAATGAAAACCAGAACGTTTCAGTGCCCTCTTCGTTGGGCAGGGAGATGCAACGGTGGGCTGTAGGCTATAGCTGGGTCAGGTCTTCCAGGTTTCAGTGCCCTCTTCGTTGGGCAGGGAGATGCAACGGGGACGTTTTTATATTTTTCGCCTCCTCAGCAGGGGGTTTCAGTGCCCTCTTCGTTGGGCAGGGAGATGCAACGAATTGAGCGCGACGACAGTGAAAGCCGCCATCGCGGGTTTCAGTGCCCTCTTCGTTGGGCAGGGAGATGCAACCATTTGCGAGTAACGATCAGGGCGGTAGATGCTGCCGTTTCAGTGCCCTCTTCGTTGGGCAGGGAGATGCAACAGAACGAGACTGATCGCCAGAACGAGACTGATCAAACGGTTTCAGTGCCCTCTTCGTTGGGCAGGGAGATGCAACCGGCCTTCCCCAGACTTTCAGCTCAGGAATTCTTGTTTCAGTGCCCTCTTCGTTGGGCAGGGAGATGCAACGCCCCCAGCCCCAGCCATCATTGCCGGATCCATCGGGTTTCAGTGCCCTCTTCGTTGGGCAGGGAGATGCAACGTGCAAGCGTGAATGCAACAGCCATCGCGCGCATCGGTTTCAGTGCCCTCTTCGTTGGGCAGGGAGATGCAACTCTGCCGCCCTGTCCAGGTCGAAGTACACGCCCGAGTTTCAGTGCCCTCTTCGTTGGGCAGGGAGATGCAACCGACAGGACGAGCCTCAACTCGAGCCCCCGGAACCCAGGTTTCAGTGCCCTCTTCGTTGGGCAGGGAGATGCAACGCAAACACAAGGAACTCAGCACATGATCACGCAGGCCGTTTCAGTGCCCTCTTCGTTGGGCAGGGAGATGCAACAACGAAACGCCGGCGAATCGCGACCAAAGGAAACCGACGGTTTCAGTGCCCTCTTCGTTGGGCAGGGAGATGCAACCATACTGCCCGCCCCAAGCGCTCCAGCCGCGCTTGAGGTGTTTCAGTGCCCTCTTCGTTGGGCAGGGAGATGCAACGGTCGCGTTCGTCGCCGTGCGACTGGCGCGCAGTTGTCGTTTCAGTGCCCTCTTCGTTGGGCAGGGAGATGCAACTCTGCTGGAGCTGCAAGTCTCGTATTGTTGAACGGGTTTCAGTGCCCTCTTCGTTGGGCAGGGAGATGCAACTCCCTGACTTCGCCGGCCTGGGCCGCGGGCACGAGAGTTTCAGTGCCCTCTTCGTTGGGCAGGGAGATGCAACAGAAGTCGAAATCGGGCCGGTCGGGACTCAACCTCCGTTTCAGTGCCCTCTTCGTTGGGCAGGGAGATGCAACGTCGATTACCTTGAACTGGTAGATCCTGACAATACGTGTTTCAGTGCCCTCTTCGTTGGGCAGGGAGATGCAACAGAGGGGAGTATGGATACCATTTGTAGATTTCACGCTGCGGGTTTCAGTGCCCTCTTCGTTGGGCAGGGAGATGCAACAGCAGACGAGTTCGTGGACTTGCTGGCAAATGGTGTGTTTCAGTGCCCTCTTCGTTGGGCAGGGAGATGCAACGGCGGCAAGCTCGCGGCAGCCGTGTCCCCCAGCGCGAGTTTCAGTGCCCTCTTCGTTGGGCAGGGAGATGCAACTGCATTCACGCTTGCACCGTCCTTGCCGGCAGGGCCTTGAGTTTCAGTGCCCTCTTCGTTGGGCAGGGAGATGCAACCGTCGGCTATTCGGGGATCAGCCGGCGCGACGGTGTTTCAGTGCCCTCTTCGTTGGGCAGGGAGATGCAACGGATCGCCAGGATGCGTCCCAACATAGCAATAAGGGTTTCAGTGCCCTCTTCGTTGGGCAGGGAGATGCAACCGCAGGAACGCCATCTTTTCGAGCGAGCCTGGCTGTGCGGTTTCAGTGCCCTCTTCGTTGGGCAGGGAGATGCAACTGCAAGACGCTTTCGGTTTCCTGAACCAACGTATTGTCGTTTCAGTGCCCTCTTCGTTGGGCAGGGAGATGCAACGCTGATTGCGCCAGGTCGTCAAGACTTCGAGCAGACGTGTTTCAGTGCCCTCTTCGTTGGGCAGGGAGATGCAACCAGGGATGGCTGCGTAGCGCTGGGCCTGGACGAGGAGGTTTCAGTGCCCTCTTCGTTGGGCAGGGAGATGCAACTGCTCGTTGTGCGATGTGTGGCAAGTTGCTAACCGGGTTTCAGTGCCCTCTTCGTTGGGCAGGGAGATGCAACACGCCGGGCTGACCTCGCAGACGATCGACCTGTTTTGTGTTTCAGTGCCCTCTTCGTTGGGCAGGGAGATGCAACGGTGAGTCGGTTGAGGCAGCGATTTACCGTGCTCTGAGGTTTCAGTGCCCTCTTCGTTGGGCAGGGAGATGCAACGCGGACTGGCCGAACGACTCGCAAGATGCTGGAATTGAGTTTCAGTGCCCTCTTCGTTGGGCAGGGAGATGCAACCCGGCAATGCTTGGAAATTTCCTTGAGCTCCTTGACGGTTTCAGTGCCCTCTTCGTTGGGCAGGGAGATGCAACTCGATCAGCGTATGTCCATAACTTCCATTTATCCCTTCGTTTCAGTGCCCTCTTCGTTGGGCAGGGAGATGCAACATCGCTCCCTCGCCGGCGTCGTCCACCCCGGGGAGATTCGTTTCAGTGCCCTCTTCGTTGGGCAGGGAGATGCAACTTGTTTCCGCCTCTGTTCCCGGTCCCTGCAAGCTGTCTGTTTCAGTGCCCTCTTCGTTGGGCAGGGAGATGCAACGTGTGCGCAGCTCCGTAAGGGCGGCGACCACATCGTCGTAGCGTTTCAGTGCCCTCTTCGTTGGGCAGGGAGATGCAACTGTCTATCACCTGCTCCACTCCTGGTCCGACGATCGTTTCAGTGCCCTCTTCGTTGGGCAGGGAGATGCAACGAGCCGGCGGACATTGATCGGCTGGTTTCACTTCTGTTTCAGTGCCCTCTTCGTTGGGCAGGGAGATGCAACCTGATACCATGGACCGGATGGCCGCCGAGCGCAGGTTTCAGTGCCCTCTTCGTTGGGCAGGGAGATGCAACAAGGTGATGTATGCCGGACATTCCAGTATGCGAAAGTTTCAGTGCCCTCTTCGTTGGGCAGGGAGATGCAACATCGCCGTGCGCGCCATGCTGCGCGACGGCACGCAGTTTCAGTGCCCTCTTCGTTGGGCAGGGAGATGCAACGAGCCAAGCCGTGCCGAAAAGGCCAGCAACGACCAGGTTTCAGTGCCCTCTTCGTTGGGCAGGGAGATGCAACTGACACCTGTATTTTACCAGCCGTCGCAAGGCCGTCAGTTTCAGTGCCCTCTTCGTTGGGCAGGGAGATGCAACCCGGAGGAAAATCGCCAGGTACAACCAAAGATCGTTTCAGTGCCCTCTTCGTTGGGCAGGGAGATGCAACACGCTTGCGGCCAGGCTGGTCGGCATACCTCCGCGAGTTTCAGTGCCCTCTTCGTTGGGCAGGGAGATGCAACTCGCCATTGGCGACCACGGTCGCTGGGACCACAGACTGTTTCAGTGCCCTCTTCGTTGGGCAGGGAGATGCAACAATACGACACGAACGCTGATGCGATTCGCCATCTCAGTTTCAGTGCCCTCTTCGTTGGGCAGGGAGATGCAACAAGCATTTTTGGCCGGCCGCAAGGTGCGCGACGAAAGTTTCAGTGCCCTCTTCGTTGGGCAGGGAGATGCAACTGTCGACTCTGCCAGTCGCGCACAGCTCACGGCGTTTCAGTGCCCTCTTCGTTGGGCAGGGAGATGCAACCGAACCTCGCCATTTCGCACAAGCAATCAACGAAGGTGTTTCAGTGCCCTCTTCGTTGGGCAGGGAGATGCAACGTCAATGGGGGCGTTGTTGAACACGGAACGCAGGTGTTTCAGTGCCCTCTTCGTTGGGCAGGGAGATGCAACCCCGTAAGCAACCATTCGTCAACCACATTTTTGCACTGTTTCAGTGCCCTCTTCGTTGGGCAGGGAGATGCAACAGGGCTTCTGTTTCCCGCCCAATCAGGCTAGGGTTGTTTCAGTGCCCTCTTCGTTGGGCAGGGAGATGCAACCTACACCCCGAGGTACAACCCGCGGGACGTGACGCGTTTCAGTGCCCTCTTCGTTGGGCAGGGAGATGCAACATCGCCCCAGTCGTTTCTCCCATGAAGGTCAGGGTAAGTTTCAGTGCCCTCTTCGTTGGGCAGGGAGATGCAACGGTAGTGATCGCAGAGCATCCCCCGCTCCCGGAGCAGGGTTTCAGTGCCCTCTTCGTTGGGCAGGGAGATGCAACTGTGTACGACTTGAGAGGTGAGATGGCGGCGCTTTATAAGGTTTCAGTGCCCTCTTCGTTGGGCAGGGAGATGCAACTCGTCGTAGCTCACCTGAGCAGTAAGAAGTACCTCAGTTTCAGTGCCCTCTTCGTTGGGCAGGGAGATGCAACGGGTGTGCGACAGTCGACGCTTGCCGCGAGGTCGCGGTTTCAGTGCCCTCTTCGTTGGGCAGGGAGATGCAACCCCAGAAGCGGTCACCGTGTCCAACCTCACCTTTCAAGTTTCAGTGCCCTCTTCGTTGGGCAGGGAGATGCAACCTGACGTTGCGAGTCCCGACGAGTCCCCGACAGAAAGAGTTTCAGTGCCCTCTTCGTTGGGCAGGGAGATGCAACTGAAGGGAACGCTATGGATTGGGAGCTGTGGATTAGTTTCAGTGCCCTCTTCGTTGGGCAGGGAGATGCAACTTCAACTACTACCGCTCGCAGGCTTACGACGGCCTGCAGTTTCAGTGCCCTCTTCGTTGGGCAGGGAGATGCAACGCCACAACCGTTAGGAAGGGGATGACACAGAGCCAGAGTTTCAGTGCCCTCTTCGTTGGGCAGGGAGATGCAACCTAAAGCCATCCGTGAAAGCGACATCTACGCGAAGTTTCAGTGCCCTCTTCGTTGGGCAGGGAGATGCAACAAGGCGAATTTTGGGATTGGCCTTGCGATTGAACAGTTTCAGTGCCCTCTTCGTTGGGCAGGGAGATGCAACTTATACGCAAATCCAATCACGACAACATGTTGCGAAACCACCCTCCCGCCCAAAATTCGCAAACCGAAAAATTGCGCGAAAAGGGGGGAGGTTTGCGAACTTCGCCGGCGGCAGGGCAGCCGCAACAGGGTTGAGCGGGACGGGCCACATGCTGGGTCTCTCCAGATACCCCGGGTGGTCGTGCCGTTCCACCACGGCATGGCACACGGCCGCGGGGCCGTGCACCGACGCCGTCACGATACCGTTTGCGGGTCGGGGTGGCAAGGGGGGAGCGGGAAAAAAAGGACGAACCGGGACGGGGGTCTGGGGGCGAAGGCACAGGGGCATGGGGAAGTGCCTGGGCTGTCAGAAATCGCTGACCAATTCGCCGTCGCGGCGGTGGCCCAAATGGCGGAATAAGATCGGCTCGATGTTCGAGGAGAGGAAGCGGACGGCGCCGTCACCGAAGAGGAAATGTGCTCCGCCGACATGGAAGCTGCTGAAGCCTCCCACATAGGCGGTCTCGGGGTCGTCTTCGAGTTCTGGGCGGGTGGTGGTGCGCTGGCCGGTGGCGGGGTCGATGATGATCAGGTTGGCATTGTTGGGGGTGGTGCCGGTGTTGCGGAGCGTGGCCCGCGTGCCCGACATCCAGCCGAGGGAGGAATTGAAGCGAGTTTTGGCTTCGCCGAGGAGGATGGTATTGGAGGAGCCGTCTTGGATGTCTTCATAGGTCACGGCGCTGTTGAGGAAGAGGACGCCGTTTTGCTTGACGTCGATGGGTGCTTCGACGTCGTGATGACAGCCGCGGTAACTGGTCAAGCCGGGGCCGCCGCTGGGTGAACCGTTGGGGTCGCTGGAGCAGATGAGCAGGGGGATGCGCAGGCGGCGGACGGGGTGATTGGCTGGGGCATAGGCACTTTGGCGGAAATCGATGCGGTGGAAGGCATTTTGCTGTTCGATGTAGGGCAGGATTTGGGTGATCCAGCTCATTTCGTAGCGTTGGCTGAGGTCGAGGGGTGGAGGGGGGGCGTCGTCGGGTTGCGGTGGGATGAAGTCTTGGAAGTCGGCGGGGTCGGAATTGATGGGGACTGGCGCGCTGGCGATGGGACCGTGCGGGTTGATGGAGCCGGGGGGGAGGACGTTGTGGGCCATGAGATAGTTGTGCAAGGCCAGGCCGAGGTTCATGAGGTTGTTGCGGCACTGGGTGCGGCGGGCCGATTCGCGGGCTTGTTGCACGGCCGGCAGCAGGAGGGAGATGAGCATGGCGATGATGGCGATCACCACGAGCAACTCGATGAGGGTGAAGGCGTGGCGGTGGTGCTGGGGGTGTGGTGGTCGGCGGAAAGTCATGGGATCACGTTCTCCGGTGCTTGGGCGGAAATGGGGAATTCGGCAGGCTGCGGCCCCTGAAGGGGAATGGGCAGCGGGAGTTCGCGGTGGATGGTGGTTCGGTACCAGCCCTTGGGGGGGAACTCGGTGCGGACGATGAGGCGGCTGTCGGAGGGGTCGCGCTTGACGCGAATCTGGACGAGGGCGGCGTGGCCGGAGGCGACCAAAGGCCAGTCTTCGCCGGCATAGTGCGGATCGTGCGTGGCCCGCGACCAGCCCCGTTGCAGGCCGCTTTGGACGAGCCAGAAGGCTTGGGCGCGGTTGGCCTCGCGGCGCATTTGCCGCCGCTGATTGATCGCCGCATGCGCCAAGGTGACACCGACCGTGGAGGCGACGACGATCGCCAGGATCACCAGGAGCATGGCAGCGCCGCGGCGGGGGGCGTTGGACGGCGCGGGGCGGAGGGGCATCATGGGGCGACCTTTGCGGGTTCACGAGGATATCGCGCCGCCGTCGCCCGGACGGTGATGACGGTTTGGGGGAGGGGCGCGGCGGAGGTGAACAGGAGCTGAGGCAACGGCCGCGCCACGACCAGTTCGAGGGAGGCCGGCGGATCCGGCTGGGGCGATTGAAAGCAGAGCTGACTTCCGGGCAAGCGAAAGGCGTCGCGGCGGGGGGGAGTGGAAGAACAACGGCGTTCGACGACATCACCGGAGATGGTGTAAGTGATGGGCGCGTCGCCGCCGCGCAGTTCGACCTGCGTTCCGGGCGGCAACAGGACGACTTCGGCGGCGCGATGCACATCGTCGCGCAACTGGAGCGCCAGGTCGCACAAGCGGCGATCGAGGAGGCTGTCGCGGGCGGCGGCGCGTTCGGCCAGAAACAGCGTGAGCAGTGTGTGGCCGATGAAGACCGAGACCGCCGTCAGCAGGGTAATCACCACCAGCAGTTCGATCAGGGAGACTCCTGGACGGTGAGGACGGGGAGGACGGGATGCGTTGAGGGAGCGCTGCCCACCACGGCTCATGGTTGGCCTCCCGCCGGGGCGGAGACCCAGGCCGACAACGTGACGGGGCGAGTCCACATGTTGCCTGGCTGCCGCCAACGGAGCGAGACGGTCAGCCGCAGGACGGGGGGGTTGTCGGCGACGGTGTCGATGGCCAGCGCCTGCTCCGCTTCGGTCAAGAGGCTGCGCACGGGGGCTGGCAGATCGGCGACGTCGGGCGGTCCGCTCGCCAGTTCGTGATAGCCACGTTGCGTGAGGTCTTCGAGGACATTGGCCACGTGCTGCAAGGCGGCTTGTTCCTGGGCCGCGGCCCTGCGCTCGCGCGTGATGGCGGCGAGGACCGGCACGAAGACCGCGCAGAAGACCATCAACAGCCCCAAGGCCAAGACGAGTTCGACGATGGTGAAGCCGGCCTTGTGGCGCGGAGCGATGGTGCGGGGGGCGGAACGGCCGCGGTGGAGCACGAAGAGCGGATGCGCGGCGATGGTTCGCCGGGGGACCCGCGCGAGACGCCGGGGGAACAAGCCCGAGGCATGGAGGATTGTTCGGCAAGGGAGGCTCATGCGTGTTCCGCCATGGTCAGGATGAGGTACACCAACGGGACGAAGAGACAGTACACCACGGCCCCGACGATGCATCCGGTGGCCAGCAGCACGGCCGGATGGAGCCATTCGGCCATGACCGCCAGGCGGTACTCGCGCGTGGACTGCGTGCTGTGGCTGAGGGTTTCCAAGGCCCACGGCAGATGGTGGTTTTGCTGGGCGGTGCGGAGCAGCTCGGCTTCCGAGGCAGTCAACCAGCCCTGCGCATGCAACGTCAGCCAGGGGTCTTCCCCATGGGCCACGTGTTGTGCGGCACGGTACAGCCGCGCGCGGAAGGGGGTCGGCAAGGGGACCGACGCCATGTGCGCGAGCGCCTGTTCCAGGGGCCGCTGGGCAGCCACGGCCCAGCGCAAGCCCCGCAACAAGTCGGGGGCCCGGAGCCGCACCCAATAGGGTCCCAAGCGGCGTTCGAAGGTGTTCAGCCAACCCTGGTGCTGGGCTTCGACTTCGAGCCGCAAGAGCAGGCCCCAGGGCAGCAAGGCCGCGGGGAGCACCAGATACCAGTACTGCGCCGTGGTGTCGACGGCCGCGAGGAGCGCATGCGTGGCGTTGGGAAGAGGAGCATCGAAATCCTGAAAAATCCTGCGCAGCTTGGGAATGATGTACACCATGAGAAAAGCGAGGATCGCGAGCATCACCACATACACGACCGACCAATAAGCCACCATGTGTTGGCTGTTGTGCAGTCCGGCGGCGGAGGAGAAGCGTGCCGTTTCCCGGGCCGCAATCGCCCGCAGCACCTCGGGAACTTTTCCGGCCGACAGTGCTCCCGCGGTCTCCAGCCAGGCGGAGCGGGGGACGATCCCGGAGTGATACAAGACGTGCGAGACCGGTTTCCCCTCGGCCAACTGGCTGGCCGCGCGTTGGAGCAAACGCCGGGTTCGCCCGGTACAGTGTTCGGCTTGAGCGGCCAATTCGTCGGCCGGCGCGGACCGATGTTGGAACGTGGTCGCCAACAGCCACAAGGCGCGCAGATGGGCCGCCTGGCGAACAGCTCCCCACGTACCCAGCAGGACAATTCCGGCGACCAGGGCGGGCAAGGCACTATAGGCGGCCAGGATAATGATTGCCAGGCACAGATAGAACCGCGCTAAATTCCGTTGTGCGGCGATGAGCCACGACCGCTCGGCGAGGGAGTCTGCCCGCGTGGCAAGGATGCACTGGCTCGCCCGCAACAGGATCAGGCCGGTCAACAGTACCAGCGCGCTAACGGCCATCACCAGGGCACTGCCCGCGTGGACCCGCAGGTTGGCAAGCCCGGGGTTGAGTGCGTCCATGATCAGCCAGCAAACGCTCAAGATGGCCAGGACGATCATCGTGGCGGCCACCACGCCCAGGGGATCCCGCCACCACGCGAACGGGCGTTGAGCCGGCGCGGGAATCGACGCCCGAAGCGCAACGAATTCCGGGTGTGGCGCGGGTGTTTCGGCGGGCGGTAGACCGCCGGTCGCCGCCGTGCCGAGGGAACCCGGCTCGATGGAAGGGACTTTCGTCCGCCAGCCGCGCCACAGTTGCACCACATAGACACTCGCCAGGAGACCAACGGCCGCGATCAGAGCCGCCGTGGCGGCCACTTCCCAACCCGCGACCCGTCCGGCGGCGTCCGCGGCGAGCACCGACGGGAAATTGGCTGCCAGCAGGCACGCCAGGGACAGGAGCGCGCACGCGTGTCCGGCGGCGAGCATCTCCCAGCGCGCCCAGCGGCATTGTGGTTTCTGCCTGGCGAGCTGTTCGAGCGCCCTCGCGCTGCGATACAGCGCCAGCGCCGGGAGCAGCGCCACGCCCCCCAACAACAGCGACACCAGGAGATACGGCAGCCACCCCATGGACAGGACCGCTTATTATATAACTCCACCCGTTCGCATCATCAGCGACGGCGAACACCCGCCGCGGAACTTCAACTCAGATCATTCAGCAGTTTGAGCAAGGGCAGAAAGAACACCACGACCAGCGTGCCGATGGTGACCGCCAACGCGATCAACAGCACGGGCTGACACCACCAATAGACCAATTGCGCTTGCAGGCGGCTGCGGGCGTCAAAGACTTCGGCCGTGGCCCGCAGCGACTCGACGACGTCTCTTCCGCGACCGGCCCCATGCAAGGTTGGTCCCAATTCGCGGAGGCACGAGCGCGTCTGCTGGACGGCCTCGTCGGGAGGCAGGCCGCGCTCCATGGCGTCGGCCGTCCGCTCCGCCGCCTGGGCGAGGGCCTTATCGTCATTCGCCGTGGCCGCTGCCCGCAAGGCTTGCGGCAGGGGCACATGCAGTTCCATCAACGTCGCCAACAGATGGCAATAATTCGATAGCGAGGCCCACCGCAACCCCTGTCCCAGGAGGGGAATGCTCCGCCACAGGTTTTGCACCACGGCGCGTCCGCCGAAGACGCGCAGCGCCCCCAACACGATCGCCGCCAAGCCCAGCCCTACCCCCGCCACCGCCCAACCATGATTCACCAGCACGTCCGAGACCTTCAGAAAGAATTCCGTCAGCGCCGGCAACTCCGTGCCGAACTCCTCGAACAAGTTCTTGAACATCGGCAAGAGCGTACTCATCAGAAACACCATCACCGCCAGGAACACCAGCAGCAACACCAGGGGATAAGTCAGGCCGAGGATCAGCGATCGCCGCAAATCGCTTAAACGCCGGGCGTTCTCCAGGTAATCGTGAATGAGCAGTTCCACCTGCCCGCCGGGCAGACTGATGGCGATCAAACGGGCCAGATCGGGGGGCAAGCCGGTCGGTTCGGCGCGAAACGCCTCGTCCAGCGTGGCTCCTTGTTCCAGCCGGCGCACCACGGCAGCCAAGGCGCGTTTGACGCGACGCTGGCGGAGTTCCTCCGCGAGGGCTTGCAGCCTGAGCGTGAGCGACAGTGTGCCGCGGGCGTCGGCAGCTCCCAGCCGTCGGGCGTTGACATCGGCGATCTCGTCGTCGCTCGACATGGCGCGCAACCTTATGATTCACATCATTATGAATTCACTACTTTTGCATCACAACATCATGTTGCGCACGATTATGGCTCACAAATTGTCCCACAAGCTCCGCAGGGGAAGAAACAAGGCCAGGGCATACATGAGGGTGGCTCCACCGCCAACGACGGTCAGAAAGGCCGGCGCGAACACCGCCCGCAACCAGTCGACCCGCCGCAAGGCTCGCCGCCGAAAAATCGTCGCCACCTGCTGCAACGCGCTGGGCAGCCCCCCTTGCACGTGTTCGAGGGTAAAGACCCGCTGGATCAAGGTCGGCAGCCGCGGGGCACGCTCCAGCGCCACTTTCAGCGGCCGCCCCTCTTCGATGGCCCCCGCCAGTTGCTCGAAGGATTGCCTGAGCGATTGGGAGGCCGTGCTCCCCGCCGACAGCCGCAAGGCGCGCGGCAAGGGGACCTGGTGTTCCAGCAACATCTGGAGCAGGGCCGTCGCCTGACACCGATCGAGGTCGGCATACACCTGCGCCACGCCGGGAATCCACATCCCGCTGAGCAATCCACGCCCCGCATCGGTTCGCAAGCCCGAGGCGACGCACGCCATTCTGGCGACAAAGGCTAGCAGCAGCACCAACCCCGCCGGAACGAGCGGCCCCCACAGCGTCGCGGATTGCGAAATGGCGGAGAGAACCGCCCGAACCTGCCGCGTGCCTTCATCCAGCCGCCGCGGGGCGAAGTCCAGAACTTCCAGCACCGTCAGGGGCACCTGCAACAGAAACAGAAGGAAAAAGACATACGCGACCACGGCCACGATGCCGGGGTAGATCATCGCCAGCGCCAGGCGGCGGCGCAAGTCGCGGACGGCCACGGCCTGAGCCACCAAGGCATCGAGCGCTTCCGGAAGGCGGTTGACCGTCAACGCGGCTTCGACCACCGCCACGTAAATGGGCGAGACACCGCGCCCCTCCTGTCGCAAGGCTTCCACCAGCGAGTGGCCTTCTTGCAGCCGGGCGGCAATTCGCCCGGACAGGCCCCCCAACCGTCGTGGCAAAGTCCGCGCAAGCTGCGACAACCCCAGTTCGAGCGGCACACCGGCACGGGCCAAGGCGGCGATCTCGGCGTTGAGGGCCTGCAACTCCTGAAACGACGCCATCCTGCATTCTCCACCGCGCGGCCGTCCCGGGGCGCAACGTCGGACATTTACCAGACCCGACAAACGGTTCGGTTTGTTTGAGTTTTTCCGCCGAACCGCCAGATCGGGTCCAAACCGGCTGCGGCCACGCCCCCTTCAACCAGCGGGGCTGGTTCCCCGCGGCGACTGGTGACGCATGCCCAACACCCGCCGCACTTCCGCCACGCTGGTGTCCCCGGAGGCCACCGCGGCAGAGGCCCGCGCCGCGAGGGGAACCATCCCCGAAGCGAGGGCGGCGGCCTGCAATTCGGCGGCGTGTTCCCGACGGAGAATGGCCTGCGCCACGATTGGAGTTTGCGGCAACAGCAACTCGGCGAGGGGCAGACGACCTTGATATCCCGTGTGCCAGCACGCGGAACATTGACCGGGCTGACGAGCGCGAGCGAGGCCCCATTCGTCCTTCAGCAGGGGGTCTTCCACCCACGCGGCACAGTCGCACAACCGCCGCAATAACCGCTGGCACAGCAAACCGATCAAACCCGCCCGCAGCAGATAGGGTTCGATTCCCAGGTCGGTGAGCCGGCACACGGCCTCCGCGGCGCTGCCGGCATGGAAGGTGGATAACACCAGATGCCCGGTCAGACAGGCTTGAAATGTGGTTTCGGCCGTTTCCCGGTCACGAATTTCGCCGACCAGAATCACATCCGGATCTTGACGCAGCAGCGACCGCAGCCCCAACGGATAGGTGAATTCGGCAGGTCGATGCACTTGTGTTTGAGCGACGCCGGGAAGCTCCGCCTCAATCGGATCCTCCAGCGACACAAGGCTTCTGGTCCCGGCGTGCGTTTCATTCAATTCCCGCAAACACGCATAGGCCGTGGTGGTTTTCCCGCTGCCGGCCGGCCCCGTGATCAGCACCAAACCGGACGTTTCACCCAACAACCGGCGCAGTTCCGCCAGCACATCGGGAGGAAATTGCAGGTCGTTCAATTGGCGGAATCGACCCGAACCGACGAACAGCCGCACCACGGCCTTTTCCCCATGCAGCGTGGGAAAGGTGCTCAGCCGCAACTCAACGGCAGTCCACGTCAAGCGCAGGCGGCCTTCCTGGGGCAAATCGGTGCGGTAGGTAAGCAGGCCGGCAAGCACTTTCAGCCGAGCCACCAGATTGCTGGCGAACGTGCCGGGCCAGCGCGCCAACGGATTCAGCACCCCGTCCCGCCGCCAGGCCAATTCCAAACCGTCGGCCACCGGGGTGAGATGCAGGTCGCTGGCATGGGCGTCCACCGCGGCTCGCAACAGGGCGTCGACCCTCGCGGGCACGTCTTCGGCCTGTTGAGGCGGAACAACCGGGGCAAACGCTCCAGCCGGCCGCCCCTCTTCCGCCCGCGCCATGTCCCGCCACTCCTGCCCGACGCATTCGGTTTACACGGTGACTGTGCCATCCAACCCGCTGATCCGCGGCTGTTCGATCCCAGGGTAATGATCCCCATTGTGGCGCGATTTGTTTCTCTCAGAAAGTGCTGACCACGAGTTTTCCGAAGTCAACGCCCCCAGAGGGGATGGCCGCCGGCAATGCTCGCTGAGGGTCGATGCGCGGCCGCTGTCGGCCGGAAGAGTTTCGCGATCGGCGGTCGGATGGCGTATGATAGCTGGAAACGCACGAGGTTTTCGGACGACCAGGACGTTTTTTCGGCAGGGATGATAAAACCGGCACGACTTCCGACCCCCTGACTCGATCAGGTTTTTTCACCCCGTCCGGGAATTGCACGCTGTCAGGCAGAGGCGGGTTTGGTACATTCAACAGTAGCGCCTCCGTCGAGGGGCCGTCATTCATTCCTCGTTTTCGTGGTTGTTGTGCTCGGTGTTTAGTGTTTATGTCTCCTCATCGCTGGTGAACGATCCTGTATGACCATCACCGTTCAAACCTGTCCGCGGTGCAGCGCCCTCGTGATGAGCGATGCGGCGGAGTGCCATTTGTGTCACTATGAGTTCGACCGACGCCGCGTGGATGCACGGTCGCACAACGTCTTGCCCTCGGATCCGAATGTCGCCGACGACATGGACGTGTGCGCCAAATGTGGCGAAAAATATCGCAAGGGGTTGTTGCGCTGCTCGAACTGCGGCGCTTTCACCCGGCCGGAGATCGAACTCGAATACCAGAGACGCATGGAAGCCGCCGGCACGTGGACGCCCCAATCGTTCGATCTGCCGGAATACACGGAATCCCGCGAATTTCAAAGCCTCGACGAACTCGACACGGCCGGCGATGACACGCCGCGCGACAGCCACACCGACGACGCCGATTTCGAACTGACGGTGACCGACGCCGACTTCGAGTTCGAACTCGCCGAGAATGTGCAGTTGAAGGAAGCGGCCGAGGGGAGCACGGTGCCAGCAGCGACCGAGGGAGGTTACGCCCTGCGGCTGCCGGAACCTTCCGCCGACACGGCGCCGAAACCAGTCCTCGCTCCCAGTTTCGAGGAAACCCCGCCGGCCCCCATTCCCCTGCTCATTCCCACGCCCGTGGCGGAAGCCGCGGAGACCACCCAACCCGCGGCCAAGGCCCCACCCGCGCCCGCCCCTTCCGCGTCCGCCTCCACGCCACATTCCGCGGCCACCTCGGGGGACGTCCTGCTGGATATCGCCCGACAGGAAGAAGCCGACATCCAGCAAGCCAAGCGCATGATCCGCCAGAAACTGCGCGGCGGGTTTGTGGTCTATTGCCCGATGGGTTGCAAAATTCGCGTCTCCGAACGACATCGCGGACGCACGGGCAAATGCCCTCGTTGCGGCTCACCGTTCTTCGTCCCACTCAAGCCCGTCCGCAAGACGGAGGCCGAAACGGCCGAAGCCGCCGCGCCGCCTCCTGAACCGGGCGTGTTTGGCAAATGGCGCGGCTGGATGGAGAATGTGCACCTGCATGCCGTGGTTCCGCAGAAACTCAAAATCAAGGCGGATAGTCTCCTCAAAGACTTCCAGGCGGTCGACCTGGCCTTTTCCGAGGACGGCCTGTTGTTGGTCACGTTGGTGACCGCTGCCGGCTTGTTCGGCGCCAATGAAAAGAAAAAACCTGCCGTGCGAGCCGCCGTCCAACAACATCTGGCGACCGTCGGCAAGCTCGACGGCTTACCGGCGCCCGCCCAGCGGTTGTATCCCGTGGAGAGCCTCAAGCAATTCAGCATGGCGCAGCCCACCCCACCGGATGTGGATTCCCTCTTTGCCGGGGTGCCCGTTTTCGGGACCAATCGCATCGCCGTCAAACTGCCCAAACTCGGCGACGAGACCGCCGTCCATTATCTCTCGTTTTCGCTGTCGGAATTTCGCGAGTTCACCGCCAGGCTGGCCGCGGCGGGGGGACCGGACAACCTCGGGGCCGACACCGATGTGCCGCTCGTCGACAACTACCAAACTTTCAAATGTCACTACACCGATCAAGTCGTGCAGGAATTGATCGGCCTGCCGTACTACCAGGCCGATAAGAGTTTTTCGCTGCAATTGAGCGGGTGGCGCTGCGGAAAATGTGGGCTGGTGGTCAGCGAGGACGCGCGCAAAAAGGAAAAGATCGGCGGATTGAACGGCAAGGGAATCGCCAAGGCCGTGTGCCCCAAGTGCAAGGGCAAGTTCGGCAATCATCCGCTGTACAGCCTGGCCGCACCCGCCGCCAACCCCACGGCGACCCCTGCCATGCCCTAATGCGTCCCCCATCAAGTACGCCGCCTGATGTGCCGCCATCTCGCAGGGTGAAGGTCGGGTGACACTCCGCGCACGGGTCGGCACGCCATGTCACCAGACACGCTGGCACGTCGTTCCGCGGTCCGCGGACCGCCTCCCGGCGGCGTCCTGAAGCCACACCCCGCTCCCGCTGTCTGAGCGTCTCCCCGGTACCCGCTGAGGGGATGTCCCGGCGACTGGCCCTGATGGTCTGCCCACCCGGCCCCTCGATGGTGTGGCGGTCGTCGAATGCCGTGGAAAGCGAGAAAGCAAGTGCCGCGGAGGGAAAAGGCACTGAGGCAGCAGCTTATCCCACTTGGCTCCGCGCGGCGGAAACCGGGAGGTTCGAGCGGCGGCAGCGGGTCGGTTGATTTTCTCGGAAACCAAGTGTCCACTACATGGTTTCTTTAACCATTTTTCGGCAATTGAACGAGAATTTTCGAGAGGACGCGGCGAAGGGAGACGAATCGGCAAGTCGGGGTTCCCTGGCGACGTGACTCAATTTAACTGATTAAATTTTCCGTGGTTGTGACCTTTTTTCGAACAGCCGTGGAAAGCCCCGCCGCTTGACGGCCGGCGTGGCGGCACTACAATCGCAACGCTCGGCGGCTCTGCTCCGGGTGGTATTTTCCGCCTTGCTCCTCCGCGAAAAGTCAAGAGGCTGGGCAGTTGTCTCGCCGGGTCACAGATCCGACCCTGAATCCGCACGCCAAGCCCGCCGCCGGGTGGCGGGCAATCTTCTGTTGTTCCTTACGGCTTGCCGTCGTGTTCCATGAAGTCCCACCCGTTTGGTCGTTGGACGGTGCGCGAGTGATCTGAGGGGAACGGGTCTGTGTCTGGCTTGACTGCCGCCGACATCAAGGAACTGGTCCGATCGCGCACCGACATCGTGCAGTTGATCGGCGAGTCGTTGACTCTGCACCCCGAGCGCGGCGGCCGCTCCTTCAAAGGCTTGTGCCCGTTTCACCCCGATCACAATCCGTCCCTGACCGTCAATCCCGAACGGCAAACCTACAAATGCTGGTCGTGCGGCGAAGGGGGAGACTGCTTCAGCTTCGTGATGAAGTACGAAGGGGTCGGTTTTCGCGAGGCACTGGAACAATTGGCCCGACGGGCCGGCGTCGAGCTGCCCCGTCTTGCCGCCCCCCGTGCCGAGGGGAGCATCAGCAAGCAGCAATTGTTCGATGCCTTGGCCTGGGCCGAACAGGAGTGTCATCGCTTTCTGCTGCAAGGGGCCGCGGCTCAGCAGGCCCGCGAGTACTTGCGATCGCGCCATGTCCGCGAGGACACGATCGTGCGGTTCCGCTTGGGATACCACCCCGACGATTGGAACTGGTTGCTCGAGCGCGGCCGGGGCAAGTTTGCGGTGGACGTGTTGCAGGCGGCAGGACTGGTGGAAAGCCGCGACGGCGGTGTCGGTTATCGGGACAAGTTTCTGTTCGTCGACAGGGTGCTGTTTCCGATTCGCGACGAACGGGGACGGTGCGTGGCCTTCGGGGGACGCATGCTGCCGGACGCGAAACTCCAGAAGGCCGGCAAATACCTCAACAGCGACGATGGTCCCGTCTTCCACAAAAGCCGCTTGCTGTACGGGTTGGATCAGGCCCGGGACGGCATTCGGCACACGGGGACCGCGGTGGTGATGGAAGGGTATGTCGATTGCATCAAGGCGCATCAGGCCGGAGTAGTCAACGCCGTCGCGACACTCGGCACGGCACTCACGGAAACTCAGGTCGCCTTGCTGAAGCGGTTCGCCCAGCGGGTGGTTCTGGTGTATGACGGAGATAGAGCGGGGCAATCGGCGGCGGCGCGGGCCATCGAGAAATTCCTTGCCCAGGACGTGGACATCCGCATCTTAACGCTGCCGGACGAACTGGACCCGGACGAGTTTCTGGAGACACATGGCGTACTGGAACTGGAACGGCTGATCGACACGGCTCCCGAGGCCTGGGAGTTCCAGTATCGGCAGTCGGTGGGAACGCACGGTGTCGGCACCATTGCAGGCAGGCTGCGGGTGCTGGAAGACATGCTGAAATTACTGACGGTAGCTGCCGGTCTGGCCGGTTCGGTCAAGGAGAATTTATTGCTCAGCCAACTGTCCGATCGGTTGCGGATTGGGGAAGCGGACGTGCGCCGGCGGTTGCGCGAACTGCGTGCCCAAACCGGTGCGTCCGCTGCAAATCGGAAAGTCGCCGCAGGTGAATTCCGCGGGGGCGAGGGGGACGCAGCCCGGCAGGCCGCCGTCGTTTCGCTCCAGCAACATCCCACCAAAGACGATTTGCTGGAGTGCGAATTAGTGCAGGCCCTCTTTACCGCCCCTTCTATGATTGGAGTGGTGCGACAGGTCATTGGCCTCGACGATCTGCGGAACGCGTTGTTGCGGGAGTTGGTGGCTGTTTGTTTCGACCTGGCGGACCAGGGCGAAGCGCCGGCGCTGGAACGAGTGCTAGCCGCTGTCGAATGCCCTCACCTGAAGCGGCTGGCGGTGTGGCTGGATGAGGACGCCGCCCAGCGTCGGCTGGCGGAGAAGCTGACGAATGCTCCGTCGGTGGGGGGGGCGGGATTATTGCAGGAGATCCTGGAGCGCCTGTCCTGGCGGCGGTTGGAAGAGTCGCACGAAACGCGCAAAGGCCGTTTGGCAGGCAAGCCGGAGATGCCCAAGTCACTGGACGCAGACATGCGCGAGTTGTTGAAACAAGCGGCCAGCTATCATCGCCAACGAGCCGCCAGAAAACTGCCCTCTTCGTGAATCGCGTGCGGGTTAGTAGGGGGTTCGGCTCCGAGCGAGGGGAACGGGAAGCAGGGGCTTCCCGAGCGGAGCCAGCAAACATTTGTAAATCGCTCCTGGGGGAGATTGCCGGTGCATCGACACGACGACGCCCTGAACACTTTGATCGCCACGGGCAAACAGCAAGGGTTTCTGACCTTCTCGCAGGTGAATGCGTACCTGCCCGACGAGGCGGTGAACCCGGAAAAGCTCGACAACCTGCTGATCTCGCTCGACGAGCTGGGGCTGGAGATCGTCCCGGACGACCGGCTGTCGTCGACGGTGCCGCTGGCGGCCAAGACCAAGGGGCGCGTGTCCAAGCCGAAGGACCCCACGGCCGATGAAAAATCGAAACGCATCGACGATCCCGTGCGGATGTACCTCACCCAGATGGGCGAGATCCCCCTGCTCACGCGCGAGCAGGAAATCGCTTTGGCCAAGAAAATCGAAATCACGCGCAAGCGGTTTCGCCGGCAACTGCTCGAGTGCGATTACGCGCTCAAGATGGCGGTGGACATCCTCACCAAGGTCCATACCAGCGAACTGCCGTTCGACCGCACCATCAAGGTGTCGGTCACCGAGGGTCTGGAGAAGAACCAGATTCTGGGCCGCATGCCGCACAACCTGAAAACCCTGGAAAATCTCCGCAAGAAAGCCCAGGCCGACTTCGAGGTGATCATTTCGCCCGACAGCACTCCGGCCCAGGTGCGGGCCGCGCAACATGCCCTCGCCGTCCGCCGGCGGAAAATGGTGACCCTCGTCGAGGAATTGAGCGTGCGAACCCAGCGGTTGCAGCCGACCATGCGCCGGCTGGAGCAGATTTGCCGCCGCATGCACGACCTGCAAAAACAGATCGACCACCTCAAACATCTCAAGTCCGCCAAGGAAGAACGGGCCAATCTGCAGAAGGAACTGCGCGACTTGATGCTGATGACGCTGGAAACGCCCGAATCGCTCGCCCGGCGGATGCGGTCGGTGCAGGAGCGGTTCGCGGCGTATGAGCAGGCCATGCGCGACCTCTCCGGCGGCAACCTGCGGCTGGTCGTGTCGATCGCCAAGAAGTACCGCAACCGCGGACTCAGCTTCCTCGACCTGATTCAGGAGGGGAATACCGGCCTGATGCGGGCGGTCGACAAGTACGAATACCGCCGCGGCTACAAGTTCTCCACCTACGCCACGTGGTGGATTCGCCAGGCCATCACGCGGGCCATCGCCGACCAGGCGCGGACCATCCGCATTCCGGTGCACATGATCGAAACGATGTCCAAGCTGCGAAAGGTCAGCAAGAAACTGCTCCAGGAAAAGGGGCGCGAACCCACGTTGGAAGAAACCGCCGAAGCCGCGGGCGTCAGCCTGGAGGAGACGCGGCGGGTGATGAAAATCTCGCGGCATCCGATCAGCCTCGACCGCCCCGTGGGGGAGAGCGAGGACAGCTACTTCGGCGACTTCATCGAGGACGACGCCACCGAAAGCCCGGTCAACGCCGCCGCCTCCGAAATGCTCAAGGACAAGATCGAAGCCGTGCTGAAGACCCTCACCTACCGCGAGCGCGAAATCATCAAGCTGCGGTACGGCCTGGGGGACGGCTACACCTACACGCTGGAAGAGGTGGGGCGGATTTTCAAGGTGACGCGCGAGCGCGTCCGCCAGATCGAAGCCAAAGCCGTCCGCAAGTTGCAGCATCCCGTGCGGAGCCGGCAGCTCAAGGGCTTCCTCGACCAGTTGGCGGCCACCGCCGCGCTGAAGTAAGCCGCGCGGCGGTCATGAATGTTCGCAAAATGGCGCGAGGCGCCGGTGGAGGAGCCACCGGCGCCTCGCGTTTTGGTATACTCGCGGACCGAACGCGGAGATTTCTCATCGGAGACCACCGGATGGCCCCCTCCTCTCAGGCCCTCAAAACGCTGCACGAATTGCATGGCCGACTGCAAGCGGTGCAGGACGCTTTGGCACGAGGGCCTCGCCAAATTCAGGCACAAAAACTGACGGTCGAAAAACGGCAGGCGGAACTGGAAGCCCGCCGGCAGAAGCTCAAGCAACTGAAGATCACGGCCGATCAGCGGAACCTGCAACTCAAAACCAACGAAGCGAAAATCGCCGACCTGCGGGCCAAGCTGAACCTCGCCTCATCCAACCGCGAGTACGAAATCCTCAGCGGCCAGATCGAGGCCGACACCATGGCCAACAGCGTGCTCGAGGACGAAATCCTGGAAGCACTCACCAAGATCGATCAGTGTCAGGCCGAGGTCAAGCAGGCCGAACAGGAAGTCGCCGCCGCCGAGGCCGAACTGGCCAAACTCACCGCCGACGTGCAAGCCCGCATCCCCGAACTCACCGCCCAGGCACGGGCCTTGGAGCAGGAAGTCGCCGAGGCGGAAAAAGTCCTGCCCGAGAGCATCGTTCCCAACTACCGTCGGGCCGTGCAAGCCTTCGGAGCTAGCGCCCTGGCCGCCGTGGAGCACGGCACCTGCACCAGTTGCCACATGCAGCTCACCATGCAGAAAATCGTGGAACTGCGGAGTGGCAAACTGCTGTTTTGCAGTTGCGGTCGGCTGCTGTATTTGCCAGAGACCGCGTGAGACTTTCCTGCCCCCGAGGGCCGATCGACGCGGCACCCCGACGCGCGCCCCGCCCTTGCGCAACAGCCGCTAACAATCTCCCGCAAACCGCCCGGGCCACCGCGGTTCGCAGCCCTCACGCCGCAGCGTGCGCTGGGTTTTCCGCCGCGAGCAGTTCCGCCACCAGATCGGCATAGTCCTGGGCTCCCGTGCTTTTGGGGGCGTAATCGAAAATCGATTGCCCGAAGCTGGGGGCCTCGGCGAGTTTGATGTTCCGGCGGATGCGGGTGTGGAAAATCCGCGCGTGCTTCCACGGCGCCAGCGGATCGCTCTGTTCCAGAAAACGGGCCAGGTCGTCGGCGATGTCCTGGGCCAGCCGCGTTCCCGTGTCGTACAGGCACAGCACCACCCCGGCGACGCGCAAGTCGCGGTTGAGCCGCCGCTTCACCAACGCGGTGGTCTCGAACAGCTTGGACAACCCTTGCAAGGCGAAGAAGTGGGGTTGCAGGGGAATCAGCACTTCCTTGGCCGCGGTCAAGGCGTTGACGGTCAGCACGCCCAACGAGGGAGGACAATCCATGATCACGTAGTCGAACGGCTGCGTTTGCAGCAGTTGCGACAAGGCCCGGCGAAGCACGATCTCCCGCTCGGGCGCATCCACCAATTCCAGCTCGGTCGCCGCCAAATCGACATCGGCCGGCGCCACCCACAATCTTTCCACCGCCAGTTGATTGACGGCCTCCAGCGTCTTTTTGCCGGAAAACACGTCGTACACCGTGGGGGTCTGCCCGAAGGCGTCGACCCCCAGATGCAGCGTGGCATGCCCCTGGGGATCGAGGTCGATGAGACACACCCGCCGGCCCTGACGCGCCAACCCGGCGGCGAGATTCACGCTGGTCGTGGTCTTGCCGACCCCCCCTTTTTGATTCATCACGGCGATACTGCGCATCGCCCTGCCCTCCCTGGCCGGAATGCCTGTGAATTGGAGAGGGAACTATAACGGGGATCCCCGATTGTCGAAAGACCGACTTGCCTGATTCAGGACCGCTGGACCGCTGGACCG